>JADMIO012752846.1_pt1 | contig 44449 bp, 36 predicted proteins | sample 8958161 | NCBI WGS metagenome assembly JADMIO01 (sample SAMN16585339, study PRJNA669376) | soil metagenome | isolation source: Crop rotation soil | place: USA: Cullars Rotation, Alabama | collected 2011
CTTTCCCCAGCACATACGACATTAATCGTGCCGATACCCAGGTTAGGCGCGCTGTCAATAACTATGACATCATAGTCATGAGCAACAGTTTCAATGGCCAGTCGGAGCATCAGGTGTGGATCGGTGGGCAGTTTACCTTCATCAAATTTGCCCATTAACTCAGTTTCAATACGGTGCAGAGCCAGACAGGAAGGAATAATGTCAAGCCCCGGCCAGCAAGTGGGCTTTATTGCATAAGTGACATCGTCCTTTTCCCCAAGATAGAAAGGCAGGAGAGTGTCTTCTGCATGAATATGAAGATCTGGTACCCATCCGTGATACATTGAGGCTGTTCCCTGGGGGTCGTTACCTTCCACGAGCAAAACACGTAGCCCCTTCAGAGCCAGATCCTGAGCAAGATGAACAGAAACTGAGGTTTTGTAAACGCCTCCTTTATGGGCAGCAACCCCGATCACCGGTGGAAATACGTCTTCAGCACGTCGCAATCGCGTACCAAACACATCACGCATATGATTAATTTGTTCAATTGTATAACCAACACGTTGCTCAACCCGTCCTCGAATTTCCATATCCGGGTGCGGTAGTCGCCCTGCTTTCTCGGCATCTCTGATAGCCTGAGAAGAAACCCCAACTAAATCCGCTGCTTCACCTATTCTCCAGCGCCGGGTTATTTTCCTCGCTTCCGGGCTGTCATCATTAAACTGTGCAATGGCGATAGCCTTCGTCATTTCATGACCAGCGTTTATGCACTGGTTAAGTGTTTCCATGAGTTTCATTCTGAACATCCTTTAATCATTGCTTTGCGTTTTTTTATTAAATCTTGCAATTTACTGCAAAGCAACAACAAAATCGCAAAGTCATCAAAAAACCGCAAAGTTGTTTAAAATAAGAGCAACACTACAAAAGGAGATAAGAAGAGCACATACCTCAGTCACTTATTATCACTAGCGCTCGCCGCAGCCGTGTAACCGAGCATAGCGAGCGAACTGGCGAGGAAGCAAAGAAGAACTGTTCTGTCAGATAGCTCTTACGCTCAGCGCAAGAAGAAATATCCACCGTGGGAAAAACTCCAGGTAGAGGTACACACGCGGATAGCCAATTCAGAGTAATAAACTGTGATAATCAACCCTCATCAATGATGACGAACTAACCCCCGATATCAAGTCACATGACGAAGGGAAAGAGAAGGAAATCAACTGTGACAAACTGCCCTCAAATTTGGCTTCCTTAAAAATTACAGTTCAAAAAGTATGAGAAAATCCATGCAGGCTGAAGGAAACAGCAAAACTGTGACAAATTACCCTCAGTAGGTCAGAACAAATGTGACGAACCACCCTCAAATCTGTGACAGATAACCCTCAGACTATCCTGTCGTCATGGAAGTGATATCGCGGAAGGAAAATACGATATGAGTCGTCTGGCGGCCTTTCTTTTTCTCAATGTATGAGAGGCGCATTGGAGTTCTGCTGTTGATCTCATTAACACAGACCTGCAGGAAGCGGCGGCGGAAGTCAGGCATACGCTGGTAACTTTGAGGCAGCTGGTAACGCTCTATGATCCAGTCGATTTTCAGAGAGACGATGCCTGAGCCATCCGGCTTACGATACTGACACAGGGATTCGTATAAACGCATGGCATACGGATTGGTGATTTCTTTTGTTTCACTAAGCCGAAACTGCGTAAACCGGTTCTGTAACCCGATAAAGAAGGGAATGAGATATGGGTTGATATGTACACTGTAAAGCCCTCTGGATGGACTGTGCGCACGTTTGATAAACCAAGGAAAAGATTCATAGCCTTTTTCATCGCCGGCATCCTCTTCAGGGCGATAAAAAACCACTTCCTTCCCCGCGAAACTCTTCAATGCCTGCCGTATATCCTTACTGGCTTCCGCAGAGGTCAATCCGAATATTTCAGCATATTTAGCAACATGGATCTCGCAGATACCGTCATGTTCCTGTAGGGTGCCATCAGATTTTCTGATCTGGTCAACGAACAGATACAGCATACGTTTTTGATCCCGGGAGAGACTATATGCCGCCTCAGTGAGGTCGTTTGACTGGACGATTCGCGGGCTATTTTTACGTTTCTTGTGATTGATAACCGCTGTTTCCGCCATGACAGATCCATGTGAAGTGTGACAAGTTTTTAGATTGTCACACTAAATAAAAAAGAGTCAATAAGCAGGGATAACTTTGTGAAAAAACAGCTTCTTCTGAGGGCAATTTGTCACAGGGTTAAGGGCAATTTGTCACAGACAGGACTGTCATTTGAGGGTGATTTGTCACACTGAAAGGGCAATTTGTCACAACACCTTCTCTAGAACCAGCATGGATAAAGGCCTACAAGGCGCTCTAAAAAAGAAGATCTAAAAACTATAAAAAAAATAATTATAAAAATATCCCCGTGGATAAGTGGATAACCCCAAGGGAAGTTTTTTCAGGCATCGTGTGTAAGCAGAATATATAAGTGCTGTTCCCTGGTGCTTCCTCGCTCACTCGACCGGGAGGGTTCGAGAAGGGGGGGCACCCCCCTTCGGCGTGCGCGGTCACGCGCACAGGGCGCAGCCCTGGTTAAAAACAAGGTTTATAAATATTGGTTTAAAAGCAGGTTAAAAGACAGGTTAGCGGTGGCCGAAAAACGGGCGGAAACCCTTGCAAATGCTGGATTTTCTGCCTGTGGACAGCCCCTCAAATGTCAATAGGTGCGCCCCTCATCTGTCAGCACTCTGCCCCTCAAGTGTCAAGGATCGCGCCCCTCATCTGTCAGTAGTCGCGCCCCTCAAGTGTCAATACCGCAGGGCACTTATCCCCAGGCTTGTCCACATCATCTGTGGGAAACTCGCGTAAAATCAGGCGTTTTCGCCGATTTGCGAGGCTGGCCAGCTCCACGTCGCCGGCCGAAATCGAGCCTGCCCCTCATCTGTCAACGCCGCGCCGGGTGAGTCGGCCCCTCAAGTGTCAACGTCCGCCCCTCATCTGTCAGTGAGGGCCAAGTTTTCCGCGAGGTATCCACAACGCCGGCGGCCGGCCGCGGTGTCTCGCACACGGCTTCGACGGCGTTTCTGGCGCGTTTGCAGGGCCATAGACGGCCGCCAGCCCAGCGGCGAGGGCAACCAGCCGAGGGCTTCGCCCTGTCGCTCGACTGCGGCGAGCACTACTGGCTGTAAAAGGACAGACCACATCATGGTTCTGTGTTCATTAGGTTGTTCTGTCCATTGCTGACATAATCCGCTCCACTTCAACGTAACACCGCACGAAGATTTCTATTGTTCCTGAAGGCATATTCAAATCGTTTTCGTTACCGCTTGCAGGCATCATGACAGAACACTACTTCCTATAAACGCTACACAGGCTCCTGAGATTAATAATGCGGATCTCTACGATAATGGGAGATTTTCCCGACTGTTTCGTTCGCTTCTCAGTGGATAACAGCCAGCTTCTCTGTTTAACAGACAAAAACAGCATATCCACTCAGTTCCACATTTCCATATAAAGGCCAAGGCATTTATTCTCAGGATAATTGTTTCAGCATCGCAACCGCATCAGACTCCGGCATCGCAAACTGCACCCGGTGCCGGGCAGCCACATCCAGCGCAAAAACCTTCGTGTAGACTTCCGTTGAACTGATGGACTTATGTCCCATCAGGCTTTGCAGAACTTTCAGCGGTATACCGGCATACAGCATGTGCATCGCATAGGAATGGCGGAACGTATGTGGTGTGACCGGAACAGAGAACGTCACACCGTCAGCAGCAGCGGCGGCAACCGCCTCCCCAATCCAGGTCCTGACCGTTCTGTCCGTCACTTCCCAGATCCGCGCTTTCTCTGTCCTTCCTGTGCGACGGTTACGCCGCTCCATGAGCTTATCGGGTCCACTCGCGAACGCAGAAAGGCCCACCCGAAGGTGAGCCAGTGTGATTACATTTGCGGCCTAACTGTGGCCAGTCCAGTTACGCTGGAGTCACTAGTATTTAGGTGACACTATAGAAGCGGCCGCGACAACTTGTCCACGTGGAATTCTAAGCTTAGGATCCCAATGTGCTGGAAAGCACCGTACCTTGCGGACCAGTTATATTTACCTGTATTGGCAGGCTCATTACCAAGTCTTGCGATAACTGTGGTAAACTCTGCGAAGTTGCAAAGCCAAAGTTGTACATATCCAGAAAAGTATTGGGTACAATCATAGGTATGAACTGCGAGTTGTCGTCCCATTTCCAGTCTTTGCTTTGCACGTCCAGAAAATCGTTCGGTACGCTTTCAAAAAACAGTTCAGTATAAAAGGGGATATGTTCGCCCCCACTGGCTGACACTTTGAAACGGCTTGGAGTTAGTGCACCGATCGCTTCTACAAAAGGTTGCTTTTTTAAATTATTAATATCTTCTTTGCTCAAGGTGGTATTCCCTACATTATTAGTGGTAACTTTTTTACTGATGACCAAAAAATTGGCAATGCTATCCTGGTTCGTTTTACTGTGCAAAAGTTCGTTATAATTTGCCTGTAACTGTACCGCAGACAGTATTAGTACCAATGCAATAGACAAACCTGCGATCGCCATTACAAAGCGTATCCTGCCCGAGCCCGATTTAATTAATTTCTTTAGTAAATCATTCAGCATACAAACTATAACTGTAATTGTTTTGAATAATTAAAGTGATCATCCTCATCCAAGTCGGTAAGAATAAAACCCGCCTTTCTTCTGACACATTCCGCCACAATGAGGGATGCTGCTTTTGCAGTATTTGCTTTATCCAAATGGCTGAAAGGCTCATCCATAAGGAGCCAGCTAAATGGCTGTACCAGTGAACGAATGATAGCAATACGCTGCTGCTCGCCATAACTACACAAACCGGCACGCTGGTTAAGGATATGCCGCACATTCAGCATATCCGCCATCTCATCTATTTTATTACTTTCATAAAACGGCGACTGCAGTACACGTTTTAGTTCTATGTTTTCGCGCGCAGTAAGATGGGCAAACAAGCGCAAATCCTGAAAAATGATGCTTATCTCCTGTTGCCGCAGCTGTGCCAGTGGAGCCGGGGGTATCTGTTGCAGGTTTTCATTTCCCCAGCGTACAGTACCCTCGTAGTCATTACGCAGCTTATATAGTATATGTATCAACGTGGTTTTGCCGGTACCACTTGGCGCTTTTATTTTTATCCATTCGCCTTTGGCAAATGATACACAGGCATTCCATATATCAGATTGCCGCTGTGCGAATCTATCTTTTAATGGAATGGGCACTACCTGCTGTAACTGTATTTGCATAAAGCTGCTAAAGTAATTGTTTAGAATAAATGGATAAAAGTGAAGATTTGTTAATTTGAAAGAAATAATTAAACCACATAGGTACAGGAGGACACAGAGGAGCACAGAGAAAGAACATTTTGCGTAATCTCTTCTCTTTAAATTTGGATGTATTTCATATTCTTATACATTTAAACAGACTCTTAGTGAGTTAAGGAATTACATGTATTAACATGTGGAATTCTTATAGTACTACAAGAATTTGAACTAAGCATAAGAGCCATGGCGCCTGGGCGTCATGGCTCTTATAATAAAATAATTCAAGTTTATCTTGTTTTCCGTTCAATTCTGGACGAATCAATCGTGATAGCAGTACTATCTAACTCATCTGGTGCACTAAATGCTCCTTGCTCTATACCACCAGCTTCTTTCATATTTTCCATTATGTTAGCTAAGGTTCCAAAATAGCGGGTAAGTGCTGCCAAACTGTTCTCTTTATCATTCACCAGGCGCAATTCCAAACGTCCTTTGACATTGTTGCCACTAATGTTTTCGCTGGTAACAATCGCATCTTTAAAGGTCTGCTTTGCACTGTTCATTAAAGTGTGGTCGGTAGTATCCTGTGGCATGGTATTAAGTATAGAAGCAATATCTGCATAGAAAGCTACGGCATTACCCTTTGCTTTATCTTCAATGCCCTGAGGCAAGGTTATTTTACCGGTACCGGCTTTGTATTGCTGCAATAAACCGGCATCTGAAGCGACCAGGAGGTTTTTACCATCAGCATTCATTACATAACCACCTGCGTTTCCTTCCGCCATTTCTTTGAAGACATACTGACCATTTTGCTGTACCATTATGCCTTTAGCTGCTAATGCATTAACAATTTTATCGTAAGCTGCCTTATCTCCGATAGTTGCATTGAAAAGCAGCTTAAAAGTTGGTTGTTTTATTTTATATTGAGGATACTCCGGATTTGATTTCTCCTCCATACCTAAGTTGGAAAAAACAACAGCAAAGTCACCTTTAAAGGCTCTTACAATATCATCTACCGTAAAGCCTAGTTGTTGCAAACTTTGATTGGCGGTAGCAGTAACGCCGGCAATGTTCATGATGCCAGCCAATAATTTAGGGTCAAATGATAAGGCTGCGAAGCCATTCACTGCACCGGGATAATGATCTATCATATCCAGGTCTACTTTACGGCTGGCATAGTTTTTAAGTGTATCAGCCAACATTTTATTAATGTATGCTTTCGAATCCATAACTACTTTTCCGTCTTCAAAGTTGATGGCATTTACACTATACACATCTTTCATCAGATCAGATGCCTTACTCATGCCTAACATAGGCATTGCAGCTAATGCACTATTTGAAGAGGTATATAGCAGCATGTCTGCCTTTTCTTTTGCAGCATCTTTGAAGGCGTCAACAGAGGCAATGGAAGCATCTTCTTTTTGTGTGAAATATGTAGTAAGTGCTTTTTGAGAAGCTCCAAAGTTATCTGTGCTGGTTTGTCCGTTCTGCATGTTCATACTAGTGGCATCTACAATCAAAGCCACATTATCATTCCAACCGGCTACAAAACCGTTTTTCAAATTAGCATAGGAATAGTCGTTTGCTTTTTGTATTTGTATCGCAGGCATTTTCTTTTTTAAGAAAGTCTCAAAGTCTTCAGGCTTGTGCAAAGCGCCTACAAAGCCAATTACTGAGCTTTGTCCGCTCATAATAGAGCCGGCCTGCTGAACAAACAAATAAACATCGGACTCCATACCTATCCCGGAATTCTTAATATCATCCATTGTCCATTGCATGGTTGTGTCTCCGGCGGTGGCGGCTTTCATTATAGAATCAACATTTACATGGTTGTTATTTAGCTTATCAAATAATTGTTTGGGGTTGATACTGAATACGGCGCTGGCATCTTTGGGTATATATTGTGTTTGCCTCGGTGCTTTTTTAGAGCAGGAGGTAACGAATACCACTATCAATAGAAGAAAAGTGCCATACCGGTGAGCTGTCTTCATCATAAAGCATTAGTTTTTTAAGTCAGCGAATATATTGCTTTCTGTAATTAGGGTAAAGTTATTGTAAAATAAGTGACAAGTGGAAAATAGAGATGAGAGGTGAAGAATGACGGGAGAGCAGCAATAGATTCCGGATAGCAGTTGACGATGGTAATACATTTTGATTATTGACAGCCAAGTTAATTTAGCACATTGTTACATAGTTAATTTTAAAGGAAAGTTGTTTGTTTAGAAAAGGCTTTTTTTGTTGTAAATGTATGATGGATGATTTCTTATAGATGGTTGTTGTTTGTACCTTATTTCTCTTGAAAGAAAAAAACAAAAAAGTTATGAATGGATCAATGACTTTTCAATAGTATTCATGAGGTCACTTCGCTAAGTTCAAGCACAGCATGATCTCTCCGGGCATTACTTAGTGAATAATGTTTTTTATAGGTCTCAGTGAGAATAGTTCGTGCAGGCCAGCGCCTCCTCACTGCCTGAAGTGCGGCTCTTTACTAGAGTGATTGGTTGAGCTAACAAGAGTGCGTGTAGGATGTTGATGGTTACTGCGAAGGTAAGGCTGGTTGCCTTTGGCCTTAAACTTTGGACAGTGTAGTCCTACTTAGGGGAAAATCGAAAGGGGAATACGTAGCTCATTGCAGGCTAAGTGATTGCTGTTTTTTAATGTGAAGGACAGGTGATGGTTAGTCTCCAATTGTAAAGCAGATATGTTTGATAGCTTATATTTATAAACTTAGTTCAATAACAGTGTTATTGAGTACCTTATGGCTTAAAGCTTTTGGGTGTTAAAGTCCGGATCTGTTTATTCTGCTATCTGTAATCTCCCATCTGTTATCTAAAATTAATATTCCATCTTCCTTAAACTCGGTGCCTTAAACCAGGTTACAATTACTACCACCAGCGTCATACAACCGCCAAATATTACTGATGGCACTACGCCCATCAGCTTTGCCGTTACACCACTTTCAAACTGACCTAACTCGTTGCTGCTATTGATAAACATGCTGTTTACACTCAATACACGTCCACGCATATTATCCGGTGTCTTTAGTTGTGAGATCGTACCACGCACCACTACACTGATACCGTCCAGCATACCACTGATCATCAATGCGAAGAAGGACAACCAGAACCATTTGGATAATGCAAATATGACGATGCAAATACCGAATCCTGCCACCGCATACATCAGTTTGTAGCCTTGCCTGCGCTTCAATGGGAATAGGGTAATAAGAATTACAATCAATATAGCGCCCATATCAGAAGCTCCGTTGAGAAAGCCAAAGCCCTGAGGCCCAACCTTGAGTATATCTCTCGCATATACCGGCACCATGGCAACAGCACCGCCAAAGAGTACAGCAAACAAATCGAGCGAAATGGCGCCCAACAGTTCCTTTGTTTTATACACAAACACTAATCCTTCTTTTACACTACTCCAGACGCTTTCAAAGGTGTGCTTTGCACGGTGTTCATTCAGTGGGGGCTTTTTGTGCAGGCGGAATAAGGAGAGAAGGGATATTACCAAAACGAAAAAAATAACTGCCAATGTGCGGGTAATGCCAAATCCCGCAATTAAGAAACCACCTATGGCATGCCCCATTACCGAAGCAGCCATATAAGCTCCCTGATTCCAGGTAGTGGCATTTTGCAGGAGGTCCCTGGGTACTATATTGGCTACCAATACAGTAAATGTTGGTCCACCAAAAGAGCGTACTATACCGGTACAAAAAATAACTGCATAGATGCAGGCTGCTATAGTATGATTTCTTAAATGCTGTGAAGTATAAGATGTTGATAAAAAGAAGAAAATGGCGGCAGCCAGAGCATACAATGAAATACAGGTGAGCAGCAGTTTCCTTTTTTCACTAATATCGATAATATGCCCGGCATAGAGTGCCATGCTTACCGCAGGTATCACTTCAGAAAGACCAATCAACCCAATTGCAAACGGGTCATTGGTCAGGTTATATATCCACCAGCCCATCACTGTTGTGAGCATACGGATGGCGAGTGTAAAAGAAAACCTGCCTAACAGCAGGTTGCGATATTCAGTGATACTTACCGATGCGAAAGGATTGTATTTTATCGTAGGTTGCGCCATTCTATTTGTTAAGTTTATTCAAATGAGATACCAGATATGCATTGCCGGATGCCAGAAAATAGTTACCAGTTGCGTCTTACTAGTTTCCGGTATTTGATTGGTATCTCTTAGTCAAACTCAAGATAAAACTGTTCGGATTCAAAGCCGTTGTGGAGTACATTCAGCACTGTCTGGAGGTGCGCTTCATTGCTTAAGAAATCAGCATTGGAAGCATCAACGAAGATTGTCTTTATCTTATATTGCCTGATGTAACTCATATAGGTGTCTTGTATATTCATTAGGTAGCTGTCAGGTATTTGCTGCTCATACGAGCGGTTGCGACGTTTTATATTTGCCTGAAGCCTGTTCACCGGGCTGTGCAGATATATTAACAAGTCGGGAAAAATGAGTTGCTGCTCCATGATATCAAAGAGCTTCTGATATAGTTTAAACTCCTCTTCAGGCAGATTTACTTTAGCAAAAAGCAGACATTTGGTAAACAAGTAATCCGACACCGTGATACTGTGAAACAGATCGGTGGTATGCACCATGTCTTTTTGCTGCTTAAACCGCTCTGCCATGAAAAAAAGTTCCAGCGGAAAAGCATACTGCTTTGGATTCTCGTAAAACTTTGGCAGGAAGGGATTATCAGCAAATTCCTCCAGTATAAGTCTTGCATCTAATCTTTTTGCCAGCAAATGCGCCAGCGTGGTTTTGCCGGCTCCAATATTTCCTTCTATAGTAATGTAATGGTATCGCATGCAGGAGGGCTCAAAAGTAGTAAGTTTTGAGTTTTGATGAAAAGATAGATATAGTGGAAAATTGCCACGAAGACACAAAGACACAAAGAAAATGTATGATGTCAGATTTATGATATACTACGCAGTGGAAGAAATCTGCTATATATTTACACTACTGACCACTATTTGCTGCCAAAGGCTACTCTTTACCCTTTTTCTATCCGATTCAGACTGCAAAAGACGTAGGATGAACGGCTTTGATACGGCTCAGATACGGCTTAGATATGGAGGAGATACGGCGCAGCCAAGGAGGAGGTAACGCTTTAGTAAGAGGCATATCTGTGTACATTGGCCACTCCTTTAATTTCTCTTGCTATTTTCCCGAACGATTACATTTGCAGCACTTTTGAAAACATCTACAAGATATAAAGACCGACAAGTCAAAATATAAAGCCTAATGCAAGTACAGGAAGGAATAAAAAGAGTAGCCGTATTATGTGTATTACGACACAAGAATAAGTTTTTGCTTCTTAAACGTTTGAAAGACCCCAACAAGGATACTTACACACCTGTTGGTGGTAAAATAGATCCATATGAAGATCCCTCCACTGCAGCATTGCGGGAGACATGGGAGGAAACGGGCATACATGTACCTGCGATGAAATATTGTGGCGTATTGGTTGAAACCTCACCAACATTATACAACTGGATCAGTTTTGTTTATGTAGCTGAAATAGACTTTCTACTACCCCCGCAATGTAACGAAGGCACATTGGAATGGATTGGCTTTGATAATGTATTAAACGTTCCAACTCCAGAGACTGATTGGTACATCTATAAATTTCTATTGGAAGGCAGACCATTTGCATTGAATGCTTTATTTGATGCTAACCTCCAGTTAATGGAAATGAGAGAGCTTATTGCTGATGAAAGTCTTATTTGAAACGCCATATTTGCAGAGAAACCATCTAAACCACTTTATTATAATGCCGATTAAAGTTATTGCTTTTGATGCTGATGATACCCTTTGGGTAAATGAACCTTATTTCCAGGAAACCGAGCACCATTTCTGCCGGCTTTTTGAAGATTATTTACCGCAACATACCGTTTCTAGAGAATTGCTTCAGACTGAAGTTCAAAACCTTTCCTTATATGGCTATGGCATAAAGAGCTTTATGCTTGCTATGATTGAGACAGCTTTGAAGATAACCAGTAATACGATAAATGTTACCGCAATAGAGCGAATTTTAGAGTTGGGTAAGGATTTATTGGCGAGACCGATTGAGTTGTTGGAAGGGGTCGAAGATGTGCTTACACAATTAAAAGGCAGATACCGTTTGGTAGTTGCCACTAAAGGGGATTTGCTTGACCAGGAACGTAAACTGAAGAAATCAGGTATTGAGCACTACTTTCATCATATTGAAATCATGTCTGACAAAAAAGAGAAAGATTACCAGAAACTTATTAAACACCTTGACATTCAACCTCATGAGTTTTTGATGGTGGGTAATTCTTTAAAATCAGATATATTACCTGTGCTTGCTATTGGTGGTCATGGCTATCATGTACCGTATCATACTACATGGGCACATGAGCAGGTGGAGCATACGATTGAGCATGAGCATTTTAGAGAGTTGGGAAGTATTAAGGAGATTTTAGAGTATGTTGGGGTGATGATGTAGGGATTAAATAGAGATTGTTTGGAGCTTATGAGCCTAGTAGTTTTATAAGTGGTGTTTCAAGATGTATGATAGCTGATTTTCACCGCGGAGAACAGGAGTTTAAAGAAGTTTCGCAGAGTCAGGCATCTTTCATTTGCTTTTTCAACTGACGAGGTCTTCCGATGGAAGACAAAACAAACCTTAACTTAATAACTATCTTTAAGGGTCAGGGACTTTACTTCATCCGTGTCCATCCATAAGAACTACCAATCATATATCCAACTTTACCACCGGCAACATATCACTACATTCTTTTAAGAGTTGAGCAATAGTTCTGTTTTCAATTGGGTAAATTAGTGTAGTTATTAAAGGAGAAAGTGTGAGAAGGGAGGAAATTACCTAAATTTGCTGGATCAGTTCCTCAAGCTTACTTTCTTCATCCAGGCATAACTTTTTACGTACCCGGTACCTGTTTTTCCGGATAGCTTCTATGGTAATACCAAGCATGTGCGCCATATCGCGCGAGGACAACTTTAGCCTTGTCAGGATCAGTAACCGCATTTCAGCGGGAGAGAGATCGGGAAACCTGTCTTTAAGCCGATACAGAAAGCCGGGGTGAACCTGCTCAAATAAGTTGCGGAAATGCTGCCAGTCTTCATCGGTAAGAATGGTACTGGAAGCAAGCACATCCATTTTGGCAGCTATTTCTTCAAAACTATTGACAGGGTAGCTTGTCCGTTTCAGGTGTTCCAGTTCGGTACCCAGATTTTCTATTAAAATAGTCTTTTCTTTAATAGTCGTCAAATAGGCAGTCAGCAATTCTTCGGCATGCTTCAGGTTTTCTTCCGCCCGCATTTTTTCTACCGATAATAGCTGTTTTTCTTTTTCTGCCAGTTTTACCTCCCGTTGCTTGCGCATCCGAAAACGGTTAAACAGCAGGGCACCCGTGGCCATAATAGAAAGCAGGGCAAAAATCACAATGTAAGAGCGCAGTCTGCTCATTTCTTCTTCCGTTTCCATAAGTTTCATTTCGGCTACGTAACGTTCCGCATTGGCTTTTTCTGTTGCACGGCTCAGTATTTTGGCGTCCAGTATTTGTTGAAGACTGTCTTTTACAGTAGTTAATGAATCGGAAAGGGCGGAAACAGTTTGATAATCCTTTTTAGCTTTATGCAGCGCTGTGAGTACGGCAAAAAGGCGCTTCCGGAATTCCAGCACGTCTGTAACTTCTTTAGTGTTTATGCGTGCCAGCTCCACTGCTGAGCGTATATAATACAACGCGCTGTCCGGCTGCTGCTTTCTTACAAAGACATCAGCCATAGCAAGCGCGGTTCGGGCAGCATCTTCCGGGGCTCCGCTTTTCGCCTGACCGTTGAAGTGATAATTGATGTGGTAATAAAAAAGAGCGGAATCATTTTGCCCTTTTTGCAGAAAAGCGCCACCTAGGCTACCTGAGGCAATGCCCACCCAGGTAGTATCATGGCTGGCGGCTGCTTTAGCAATGGCAATACGGTAAAAAAGTATGGCTTTGTTCCAATCCCTATTACGGTCATAGATAAGACCAATAACATTATAGTTATTTATTTCATCGCGGGAAATGTAAAAAGGATAGCGGCTTGCAGCCAGAAAAGCTTCAAGCGCCTTGTCCCATTCTTCAAACCGGTAATATGCCGACCCGAGTTCGTAAAGGTAGCCTGCTGCATAGGGCACGTTTTGGTATCCGATCTTTTGAAAAGCTTCATGTGCCCTCAGCAAGTGTTCAAAAGCAGGTCCATAATGGTTTTCTCTGAAGTACACCTGACCGGTGAAGTGTTCGCACGACGCCACAATATCGGCATAGCCTTCTTGCTGTGCCCAGGATTTTGTATTATCGAGTATGGTGAAAATTCGATGATCGCCCGGCGGAAAATACCGCTCAAACCCATGAGTGAAAAGGATATGGTAACACCTACGGAAATACAAAGCATAGCTTTTAAGTTGTTGGTCACCTAAGCTGTCGGCAGTATTAGCTACTGCGGTGAGAAACTGGTAGGTGATAATTGAATCCTGGTCTGAAATAAAGTGTTCATTGCAATACTGCCAGAAAACGGGTAAGCGCTTTTGAGGTAAAGCTTTGACGAGAAATGCCGTTTGCGCCTGTAATATATTTCCATAGAGAAAAAAGAATAACAGCGCAAAGCATTTACCTATATATTTAAAAATGAGCTGGTTTGGGGATAACAGCATGCTTAATAAAAATAGGAAAAACGAATGAGAAAAGTACTGCATGAGAAAAAAAGGACCGTTAACAGGGGTGCGCTTCAAAAACAAGTTGTGCTGCGCAGGCTCAGAGGAAGAAAAATTACTAATTATAACTTATTACTTCTATGCGCCTTATAATTTGTCTACATATTTGTCTATAGGGCAAAACAGCTTTTTTTATACCAGAGAACTAAATTGCTTCTTTATAGGGATGAACTGACATTCCCCTCTTCTGCTTTTTCGAAACCATTTTATTAATCCTCACTCTAAAACAAAACCTATGCGTAAACGTTTTTTATTACTCCTTGTTGCAGGCCTGGTTATTTTTAACAGCGGCTGCGTAAAAAAAATAAAAGACAATTATGTTAGTAATCAAAAACTAAAAGAAAGCCTTCAGAGAATTCTGGATAAGCATTTAGCCACTTACCAGACGGAATTTCCCGGTAAGGATATTGGCTTTGGACTTTATGTAAAAAGCGCGGGCGGGTATGCAAAAGGCGGGAGCCTAGGCAGTTATCCAAACGAATATGTCTCCTCCGGTTTTCCAAAAGAATATGGAGCTAATATTCAATTTAGAGCAGGGAGCAACACTAAAACTTTTACGGCTGCAGGCATACTTAAACTCGATCAGGAGGGCAAACTAAATATTGATGATTTAATTACAGCTAATATTCCGGGCACCAATGAACCTTATATTCCTGCTACCAGCGAATATGCCATACCTTACAAAGACAGGATCACCATCCGGCTTTTACTACAACACAGGGCAGGCGTTTTTGACGTAACGAACGATATAATTCCTGATACGGTGAATGCACCCTATGCCGGTCAAAAATATGTGGATTATACACTGGCTAAAGAGGGGAACGATCATACATTTACCATTCCCGAACTGGTTAATATAGTTGCAGTAAATCACTTTAGTTATTTTGAGCCTGGCGACTCCTTTCATTATTCCAATACGGGTTTCCATATGTTAGCCGTTATTATCGAAAGAGTTTCCGGCAAGCGTTATGGTCAGTTCATGCAGGATGAATTTGCAACACCTCTGCATCTGAATCACACTTCTTTTCCTTATCTCGGTACCGACCAAAGCATACCTGATCCTCACGTAAGCGGCTGGCTCAAACAAAATGGTGAGTTAACAGAGTGGGATAAAAAGAATATTTCTTTTATCGTAGGAGACGGCAATGCGATTACCACTCCCGACGATTTAGTGAGGTGGACAAACGATTTATACGGCACTAACACAATATTAAATGCCGACTTGCAAAAGCAAATGGTAACGGGCATACCCACACATGAAACGGAACATGTACTATACGGATTAGGTACCGAGATGAATCCTCCCGATATTGGTTATGGACACAATGGTGCACATCCTGCTTATATGACAATTATACGCTACCATCCCGAAACGAACGCTTCTTATGTTCTTACCTGCAACTTTATGGATCTTGATAATTTTAGCGCAGAGGGAAATGACATGTTTGATATAATTCGCGAAGCTATCCAGGCAGTGAAAGATTCAAAGTGATGATTTAAAGGACTTTATTCCGAGTAATATTTTTAATACTTAAAAAAGCTCTATGAAAAAGATGGCTTCTACAATAATTGTACTTTTTTCTGCTGTGTATTTACCGGCACAGTAAAGTGATATCGGTAGTCAAAAATATGACACGGTATATATGAAAGATGGCGACTTAAAAGTAGGAGCAATAGCAGCTGTTGAGGATGCATCAGTCACCTTTGTTTACAAAGGAGAAACGCTTAAATACATTTTGAAAAAGTCGGATATTACAAAAATTATCTTTTCAAATAGTCCAAATCGGGTTGTAGTTAACTTTCATTATTCTCTGGATTAATTAATCAATGCAGAGCTGTAAAAGAGTGATTTAGCTCAAAAACTCTCATCATCCATTCTAAATAATTAGCTCAAACCACTTCTTATCCCTTATCAAACCCAAGAATTTACTTCATTTATGCCCATCCGCGTCATCCCTAAGAAATACCCCTCATATGTCCAACTTTACCACCGGCAACATATCATTACATTCATTCAACAATTCAGTAATAGTTTTGTTTGTAATTGGGTGAACAAGCGAAGGAGCAATCTCTGCCAGAGGCGTAAGCGCAAAGCGCCGTTCGGTAAGGTAAGGATGTGGTACGGTCAAAAAAGGTGTATTCAATACCAAGTCATCTATCAACAAAACATCCAGATCAATAATACGCGGCCCCATTTTTTGCACGCGCTGGCGGCCTATAGTTGATTCTATGTCCAGCAAAGTTTGCATCAGTTGTCCGGGCCGTAAGGTTGTTTGCAATGCAAGCGCCTGGTTATAAAAAGAAGGCTGGTCTAAAACGCCCCAAGCCGCCGTTTCGTAAATATGTGATCGTGTAATGATACTACCACACTGTTCTTCTATTATTTTTGTTGCCAGTTGCAGGTACGCGGTTCTGTTCCCCATATTACTGCCCGCCAGCAAATAGGCTGTGTTCATAATCTCAAATATCTAAGTATGAAGTCGTTTTTTAAAATATTCTTTGCATCGCTGCTGGCAATCTTTGTCTTTTGTGTATTAGCATTCTTCATTATGGCCTGGATTGTAGGTGGTGCCTTACAACCTTCAAAGCCCGATCTCGGCAGCAAAGGGGTGCTGGTTCTCGACCTAAACACATCCTTTAATGAGCAGGGACAAGAAAATCCTATCAATTCCTTCGCAGACAAATCATCGTACAGCCCTGGCTTGTACGATGTAGTACGGATGCTCCATTATGCCAAATACGACTCCACCATCAAAGGCCTGTACATAAAGGCAGACGATAATGGCAACGGACTGGCTGCCAGCGAAGAGCTCCTACGTGCGGTGCAAGACTTTAAGCAAAGCAAGAAGTTTGTGATTGCTTATGGCGAAAGTATGAGTGAGCGTGCTTACTATGTTGCTTCGGCGGCAGACAAGGTGTACTGCAATCCGGCAGGTGGACTGGAGTGGGATGGTTATGCCGTTACCCTTTCTTTTGTAAAGAACTTACTGGACAGGCTGGAAATACAACCTGAAATATTCTATGCCGGCAAGTTTAAAAGTGCAACCGAGCCTTTCCGCGCTACACAAATGACCGATCCTAACCGCCTGCAAACCAATGTATGGCTGGGTGATCTGTACAGCCAGTTATTGCAACAAATAAGCACTTCCCGTGGAATAGATACAGCACAATTGCACCAACTGGCAAACAGTAATGCTATTCAAACAGCAAATGATGCTGTACGCTATCGTTTAGTAGATGGTTTGAAGTATGATAATGATATAAAAGCCGAACTGCAGCAGCGCCTGCATTCAGGAAATAAAGACAAAGTAAATTTCATTACCCTAAGCACCTATGCTGAAGCAGCTGATTATAAAGGAACTTCCGGTGATCGTATTGCGGTGGTGTTTGCACAGGGTGATATCGTAGGCGGTAAGGCACAACGCGGTGCCATCGCCAGTGATCAGTACAAGGATATTATTCGCAAGTTGCGGTTGGATGATGATGTAAAAGCTATTGTGTTACGCGTTAACTCTCCAGGTGGTAGTGCGTTAGCAAGTGATGTGATAGCCAACGAGATAAGCCTTGCCCGAAAAGTAAAACCGGTGGTAGTAAGCATGAGCGACTATGCTGCTTCTGGCGGCTACTATATTTCATGTTTAGCAGACAGCATCTTTGCTGATGCAGGTACCATTACCGGCTCTATTGGTGTATTTAGTATGATGCCCAACATGCAGAATTTCTTTAAAAACAAACTTGGGATAACCTTTGATGGCGTAAAGACTGCCGACCACGCTGATATGCTCACGGTAACACGCCCGCTCTCACCGGTAGAAAGACAGTATATGCAGAATAGTGTAGATACTATTTATTACACTTTTAAGCAGCGTGTAGCTACAGGTCGCAATAAAAGTATTGCGTATATAGACAGTATTGCACAAGGACGTGTATGGACAGGTGCCCGTGGCATTCCGGTAGGTATTGTAGACCGCATCGGATCCTTGCAGGATGCCATAGCTGCTGCTGCTAAAATGGCTAAAACAAGCAGCTACTACACTCGTGAATACCCAGAAGCTAAAGGCTGGCTGGAGCAGATACTGGAAAATGTAACTACCGAAAGCATAGCAAAGGACAAAGTACAGAGCAACATAGAGGAACAAATAGGTAAAAAGCCTTACCAGTTATTCTTACAACTCAAAGCTATTCAAAGTATGCTGGGCACTCCGCAGACAAGACTGCCGTTCAGTGCGGAGATAGAATAGGTTATATTGTTTAAATTACAGGCTGCCCCAATTTTCACCAAATAGGAGCATCGAGACATAGATTAAGCACATAGTTTAAAAACTATGAGAATCGCTGTATCTCTTTGCTCCTAACTATTAGTCATACATTTTAAGAATACTACTTAAAAAGGAGAGCTCTTCTGAGCACCATCCTTACTCTGTGTCCTCAAGTCACTTTGTGGTTCAAATGGCTCACAAATGTGTCGTCCGTAAGTGCCATGAGAAAAATCCTTTGCATGATATTGGGAGTTAATAAACTCTAACATTACACAACACCAGCATAAGAGATGACCATTGCATTACAGTAATGACAAATGCTACCAATTAATTTTACAGTATGAAAAGGATAAGTTTAAGTGTATTAGATCAATCGCCAATACGCCGCGGCAGCAATGCCCACGAAGCATTACAGGAAAGTGTACAGTTGGTACGCCTTGCCGACGAACTGGGCTATACCCGTTATTGGCTGAGCGAACACCACAATACCACTATGCTGGCAGGTTCTGCGCCTGAAGTGTTGATAGCGAGACTGGCAAATGAATCTAAAAGCATACGCCTGGGCTCCGGCGGAATCATGCTGCCTAATCACAGCGCACTGAAAGTGGCAGAGAACTTCCGATTGCTTGAAGCACTGTATCCACAGCGTATTGACTTAGGCATTGGACGTGCACCGGGAGGTGACCACCTCACTTCACAATTGCTCAATCCATCCAATACCTTCGACCCGCAGGAGTACATCCGACAAGTTGCTGACCTACAGGCTTTCCTTACAGATACTCCCACTGAAGGAACAGTAAATGGCAAGGTAAGAGCAATTCCCATCACCAATACCGCACCCGACCTCTGGATGCTGACTTCCAGTGGTGAGAGTGCGTACCTGGCAGCATTCTTTGGCATCGCACTTTGCTTCGCACAGTTTATCGTTCCTGTTGGCGCGGCAGAAGCTATTCGCCAATACAAGCAACGCTTTAAACCATCAGATACATTAGCATCGCCACAAACCTGTGTAGCCATCTTTGCTTTCTGTTCTGAAAGCGAGCAAAAAGTAAAAGAAGCACAGGCAATGATGGACTTCCGCTTCCTAAGCTTTGAGAAGGGGCAGTACGATCTACAGTTCTCGTATAACGATATAAAAGATTATGACTATTCACCAGCAGAGTGGCAACGTGTACTATACAACCGTGGTCGTGTAATAACCGGTACTCCGGATGTGGTAAAGGAGAAGCTGGTTGCCCTGGCAAACGAATGTGATACTGATGAAATCATGATAGCTACATTTACAGAGCATTTTGAGGACCGGTTGCAGTCTTATCAATTACTTGCGGATATGTTTGAGTTGAAGAAAGTAGAAAAGGAAGTTTCAGTGGAGGTGTGATGGTTATTATATAGCGGAGGTACAAAAACGCCAAGGTTAATAATGCTTTATAGTTAAACGCTGACAGGGTTTGGAACCCTGTCAGCGTTTATTTTATTACTTTACAATTCCAATATCCGTTTTAACTCCTCATCGCTAACCGTAAGTAATCCTACAGCAGGCAATCTTCGGGTCAGTTCTTTCCAGTTCTTATCCTGTGCAAACACCTTTTTCAGCAGCGGCATTGCTTCAGGCAAGTTATGATTATTAGCAAGTGTGATAGCCGTCCAGTACTGCATCTCAAGATTTGATGGGAACATCTTCATAGCAGCATTATACTCTGCTTTTGCTAATGCCATATCATTCTTTTCGGTAGCCAAGTCACCATTGTTCATGTGCAGATAGGCAATGTACAGATTGTACAAGCGACGAAGTTCTTTTAGCGGTGACTCATTATCGTCCACCCTCACATCAATGGTTTTGTTATTCCAGGGTTCTGTTACTTTACCCGGTACTACAATCAAAGCTGCACTTTGCTTACCACGGATATCACCACCAGCATGCTGGGCAGCATCAAGCGCCTCCAATACCCTTTCTGCTAATGACTTACCTATTGCAGCTTTAAAAGCCTTTGCCATGCTTTGGCATACACTATCCGTAAGCATCATATTACTCTGCACACTAAAGTTGGCGCCCTTGATATCCGATGCGTTTTGGATGCAATTCTTACCGGTGTACACCGCTACATTCCCCTTATTATCAATAAAAGCTACTTGCCTTACCTCTCTCCCACTATCTCTTCTTAATAAGCTATCTAATGCCTGCTGTGCTGTATAGCCCTGCTTCATTAGTACAAGGCCATTTGGCCCATATGATTTATCTATAAAGGACTGGGTAGCTACTACACCAACGCCAGCCTCACCCCATGGCACCGAAGTACCTACACTAAACCAGTGGCTCTGCACGCCTACTGCCATCTCACCAGTGATACTATCTCTTGCCACGATAGAAAAAGTATGTGCTAAAGGTTCATTAGCTTTATACACCTGTGCTATGGAAAAGAAAGGTATTGCCACCATGAATAAAACTATAAGAATTTTCATCAACAATATTTTGGAGTAAATATAAAGCAGAACAAACAGGCTGATGAGTAATTATACCAGCTTCAAATAGGTATCCTTTTAAAAAGCTGTGAGTCATGAGCTTTGAGCCTCGAGCAGGAAGAGCTTCAGCTTTGAATAATAAGTATATAGTGTCACTTAATTGAAATTGGTATAAAATTCCAACCAACTAATAGCCAGATTTCGTAATTACTTAACCAGATATTATAGCATCTGCTCGAAGCCCATAGCTCAAAACTCACAGCTTGATATTATGGCATGAATTTTAAACAACCATACAAAACAATTCCCCATGAACAATACAACGCAACAAACCATAGAAGCAACCAGGCAGTTCAATAAAAATGTGCAAGAGTTGTATGATGCCTGGACTAATGAGGATAAATTAAAACAGTGGTGGCATCCCGCTAATAACAAACTCGTACTTGTAGAAAATGAAATAAAAGAAGGTGGTAATATCCGGTATGAGTTTGCAACCAAGAATGGTGAGAAGTCATTCGTAATAATCGGGCAATACAAAGAAGTGCAGCCGGCAGCAAAACTGGTATATACATGGAACTGGAAGATACCTGGAAGTGGTGATACGCCGGAAAACCATTTTGAATTAACTGTAGCGTTCTCGGATGATGCAAATGGCAGCCGCATTCACATTACCCAAAAAGACCTGGATGCACGGGAAGCAATTCATCCACACCAGAAGGGTTGGGAAGAAGAGTTGGAGAGGCTTGCTCAATTTTTAGGCTAATTCATTACAGGTACTGGGTATCAGGTATTGGGTATGATACCAGCTTAAAATAGGTAGCCTGATACAAGCTGCAAGCAGGAAGGACTTTGACTTTGATATTGAAAATGATGTAAATAAATAAACAGGAATTACATACTGTCCTTTTATAAATATGAGTAAAGTATATAAGCTCCACCGGGTACAACTATTACGTACTACTATGGATGAAGCATGGCGCTTCTTTGGCAATCCAAATAATCTGCAGGCAATCACACCGCCTTTTATGAAGTTTAAGATCACTAATACTTATGGTGATGAAATGTATGCAGGACAACTCATTGAATATCGTGTGCGGCCAATTTTTGGTATTCCCCTATACTGGATGACAGAGATAACACATGTAAAGGACAAGGAATATTTTATAGATGAACAACGTTATGGTCCTTATAAATTCTGGCACCACCAGCACCATTTTAAAGAAGTAGATAATGGTGTAGAAATGACTGATTTGCTCCATTATAAAATCCCCTATTACTTCCTCGGCGATGTAGCCAACCGATTACTCGTGCAAAAGAAAGTAGCCCAAATATTCGACTACCGGGAAAAGAAGATCAAAGAAATGTACGGCTGATGTTTCACCGCGGAGAAGGGAGTAAATAGAGATTACGAGGAGGTTTGTAGCTTCAGTCTCATTAATGGGAGCAGATAAGGAATAGTTAGATAGTACTCAGGAGTTAGTATTAAGTAGATATCGAAGAGATACCAAGGAGAATAGGTATAACTTAGGTATATGTTAGCTATAAGTTAGGTATATATTAGCTATAGCTCCGGGTGTTTCATTGATAATAAGCAACTGAGTTAGTGAACAGCAATAAAAACACACCAACCTCATATTGTCCAGAGTAGTTACAAGTGCAAATATATAAGCAAGTCTATTCTATGTATTTCTCTGCAAAACCTTAAATTTACTTCATTCTTTGCGGTGAGGAGCTCTGCGAAAACCCTATTTACTCCTGTTCTCCGCGGTAAGAAGGGCTACGCCATATCCCCAAAGCACACATACTTGATGCTCATATATTCCTCTATCCCATACTTACTTCCTTCTCTTCCATAGCCACTCTGCTTCACACCACCAAACGGCACTTCCGTATAAGAAATAATTCCCTCGTTAATGCCCACGATTCCATATTGCAGCTGTTCTGCTATTCGCCATGCCCTGCTTACATTTTCTGTAAAGAAATAAGATGCTAACCCATACTCTGTTGCATTTGCTAAGGCTACTGCTTCTTCATCTGTCTTAAAAGTAAAGATGGCGGTAACCGGACCAAATATCTCTTCATTACTCAACCGCATACTTGTATCACAATGTGTAATAATGGTAGGCTCGTAAAATAAATCTCCGAAATTATGTTTCTTTCCCCCAAGCACTACTTCCGCACCTTTGCTTACAGCATCCTGCATCAGCACTTCTACTTTTGCCACAGCATCTTCATTAATCAAAGGCCCTATCTGCACACTATTATCTACACCATTGCCTACTTGCAAGCCTGCTACTGCCTCTTGATATGCCTTCATAAAGTTGTTGTAGACGCCTTCCTGCACCAATATTCTGTTCGCACATACACAAGTTTGCCCGGCATTACGGTACTTACTGGCAATTGTTCCCTTTATAGCAACGTCTAACTTAGCATCATCAAAAACAATAACCGGTGCATTACCACCCAATTCCAGAGATAGTTTCTTAACTGTAGAGGAGGACTGCTTCATCAATATTCTTCCTACTTCAGTAGAACCGGTGAATGACACCTTTGCTATTGCCGGATGTGTGGTTAAGACCTGCCCAACCTCAGCTGCCTGCATCGTTGGAATTACATTCAATACACCAGCGGGCAAGCCTGCATCCACTGCCAATCTCGCCAATGCTAAAGCACATAAGGGTGTGTCTTCAGCAGGTTTTAAAACCACTGTACAGCCGGCTGCTAATGCTGGTGCAATCTTGCGGGTGACCATGGCTATAGGAAAATTCCATGGGGTGATTGCGGCTACTACTCCAATAGGCTGTTTAATGGTGATGAGCCGCTTATCGGTTACGGGTGAAGGAATCGTTTCTCCATAAGTGCGGCGGCATTCCTCAGCAAACCATTCTATAAAGGAAGCACCATATGCTACTTCCCCCTTTGCTTCAGATAAAGGTTTACCTTGTTCAGTAGTAAGTAATAAAGCAAGATCATTGGTATTATCTGTTATTAACTGGTACCATTTTTTAAGGATAGCTCCGCGTGTTTTTGCAGGCGTGCTGCTCCAGCTCTTGAATGCTGCCGTAGCAGCAGCAATTGCCTGTTCTGTATCTTTTACTGTTGCATCAGCCACATCACTAATCTTACTTCCATCTGCAGGGTTATACACGGGGAATCGTTGTTTTCCTTCACCACAAGTCCATTCGTTATTTATAAAAATATCCTGCTGTAATAAACTGGTGTTGATTAGCTGCATAAAATTCCTTTTTATTTATGCAAAACTACTAATCAACGCTAACAAGATTCAGGCTCCTGTCAGCGTTTAACAAATGCAAAAGGTATCAATATTGAGTTCCACTACTTTCCGCTTACAAACACACTGGTCTGCATACTTATATCTTTTCCAGTAAGTTTTATTATGTATACTCCAGCAGCAGTTCCTGCAGGTAAAACAATCTTCGTACTACTGTTTCCTCCTGCATGCTTCACTTGTTTCAGGGCAACCCATTGACCAGCCATACTATAAATGCTAATATTATAAGTACCTGCAGCAAGATTATTAAGTACTACATTGCACCGAGTATTCTTTAGCGGGTTAGGATACACCTGCAAGCTCTCTTTCCTATCACTGTTAAGTGTTGTATTGACTATCGTACTATAAAATACTTGTCCATCTTTGCCTATTGCCTTTATGCGGTAATAGTTGGAAGCAGCAAAAGGTTGCTTATCATTAACACTGTAACTGCTGCCTGCCCTACCCTTATTCTGCGCCTGTTGAACTGCAACAACACTGAATACTCTTCCATCTCCTGCACGTTCTACTTCATAGTGGTCTACACCTGTTTCAATCGCTACCGACCAATCAATACTAATACCCGTACCAAGCTGATAAGCCCTAACATTAGTAAAGCTAACCGGCAGCACCACATTATTGCCATCTACAATAGAGAAAATACCAAACCTATAAATACCCGCGTGCGTACCATTAGATAAGGTACTAGCAGTAGTATATTGCCCATAAGCTTCCCTATTGTTAGAGGGATTAAAACGGATATCTGTTGCTGCATTAGAAACATTAGTAAAATAAGGATCGCTCAGGGCAGCCTTTTCAACCATGCGTATATTAATACCTGTAAAGCCTGTTTCCAACTCATCCTGCTTAGTTAGATATGGGTTGTCATAGAGACTGTAAGCAGTATAATACAATTGCATCCTGGCACTAATAGAATCATCAACCGATGACTTTATATACCAAACCCGGTTTACACGTGGCGAGCCCGTATAGCCAATATCACCTTTGGTAAGCATCACCGTCATGTCCCTGGTTGCAGCACCATTACCTAAGTTGATCATTACCCTGTTGGGTGAAATAAAATCAGCACCTATGGGAAAATAAGTATCTGTATTCGCCCTCACTCCACTGATGCGAAATCCATAACTGCCATCAAAAGTGTTGACCAAAGGAAAGGCTGTAGCCAGTGTATCAGTTGTAGCTACATAGCTTGCTTTATTGAGAGTAGAAAATGCATTATCCGGATAAGATAACAAGGTAAGCAGATACCTATCTGTAGCTATTATACCTTGACGGAGATTGAGCGAATCTACGCTTAAATTGGATCCCAATACAGCAGCCCAATTCTTATGATTGGGATAAATATCATTATCCATATACCGGTCAAGTGTTAATTCATTTAACCGCTCACTGCCCGGAGTGAATCTAAGTACTCCCAATGGAGTAGAAGTAAGTGTATTATCAGGTCCTATAATAAGTTTGGAGTTAGCAGATCCGGTTAAACTGCCTAAACCATTGATTATCCCATTCAGGTAAAAAGTTTTATCATTTAAAGCAAGCGCATTGCCGGTATTGATATTTAGTATGTCGTTAACCTTAGCAATAGTAGAGCTACCAGCAAATGCCTTTTTACCCGAACCACTAACTACCAGATTGCTGTAAGTTATATCTGAGAGCACTTCCTGATTGCCCATAGTTGCATATTCTACTGTAGATCCGGTAAGCAGATTAATGGTATTATTGATAGAAGAATAACTGCCAAAACCAGCAGCATCCGTTATTCTTAACAATCCCCCATTTTTGATAGTAAGCGTATGGCCAGCAGCACTACTTGCGCCGGCATTTACCGCATTGGCATACACTTTTCCGGTGGAGCCAATTTCAAAAGTGCATGGAATACCGCTAGTGATATTGTCGGTCGTTAAATAAAGCGTACCAGGAATGATCAGAGTACCGTTAATAGTAAATTTCCCTCCCGAATAAGAGTTGTTATTGTTCCCTGCCAGACCATCTATAGCTACACTTCCAGTAGTATTCTTAAGAGTTACAGTATAGTTTGGTTGTACAGTGACATTAAAACTTGTGTTGATTCCATTTGCAGCATCATTGTACAAGGCTGTCCCACTCCACAACAGGCTAATATTCATATTGATGTTGAGGTTAGTTGTATTGGCTGCACCTGTAGTAGAAGCATCAAAATTCTTGCGTATTCTTGTACAACTAAAATTGCCTGTTCCGCTAATATTCACCAATGCCCCTTCAATACCAAAGCAGATGTTATCAAGTGTATTGGGGTTTGTATTGCCGATAATGCCATTGCAGGTGATGCTTCCAAACACGGCTATATATTTATTCTTCAACCCTGTTGTGTCCTTGTCGCCGGTCCATAGTTGGGCGTTACTTTCAACTGTCAGGCTTCTAATCGGCACAGGGCCAATAAAGCTGGTGTTCAGTTGAACAATATGGCCGGATTGTATGATAACATCAGCAGTATAGTTATTTGGATAATCCCCGCTCCCCGAAGTGGCTACCCATGAGCTGCCATTGTATTTGTTCCAGATTGTATTATTGGTCCATAACCCGCTTTTTACACTTCTGTAAGTACCTGTTGAAATAGCTGTAGGCACCCCTGATACTTGTACGCCGCTGCTCCATTGAGTACCCCAGCGGGTAAATATTTTTATTCGATAAGCGCTTCCATTAATCAATCCGGTAATAGCCAACGCGGAGGAATTGCCTTTAAAAACACAATATTCTCCTATATTCATATTAGCACCGTTATTCTTGTATTGTGAAGCATACTCACTTGTATCAACATACTGCGAGCCATCGCCGGAAGGTATTAGCGTTACATTGGTTTTATTCGTAGCTACTACCATAAGTTCTTCATAACAATCAGGATTCGTCCACGAAACAGTTAGCTGTCCATTGCTGGTACTTACTTTTACTCCGCTTACATTGATAGGTGATGTAATCGGCTTGATTGCTTTAGATAAAGGCTTTCCAGTCAATCCGCAACCATCTGTCGGCATTACAGTAAGATTTCCGGCACTGCTACCAGCCACTACTGTAATAGAACTAGTATTACTGCTACCTGTCCAGTCCGTGCCAGGCAAAGTCCATACATAGCTCGCTTCGTTGATAGGTAAAGACAGTGAATAGATTATCGCATTGCCATAACAGGGAGTGCTGCTTCCAGAGATGGTAGTACCGGCTAAACTTGGTGCAACCGTAAAAACAGAAATATTGAAACTACCTGCACTTAACGCCCCTGCATCAACAACCCGGATATAATACTCTGTACCACCCGGGTAGATTGCATACTTACTTTCCGGATTACTGGTAGTAAAGGCAGTAACAATGCCTGCACCGGAGACAGGACAAGAATTTGCAAATACCTCAAAGTCTACGTTTACACCTGTTGCAGTAAAATAACGTACCACTATAGAATCTGAACCACTGCATGTTGTTGTAAATTTATACCATACATCGTTTTTTGTTGGGGCATTGGTTAGTCCACTTGTAGGTGTAGCCGAACCAAATGTACCGGCAACGGTAGCAGGATTAGCTGCTGGCGTAAGAGTTATAGCATTGATGCAGTCATCATTAGCAGGCGGCGGTACATAGATTGGGCCGCCCAAAGAAATAGTAAAATCATCTATTCCCATCCCCGCAGATGATGATGTGGTAGCATCTACCCAGCGCATGGTAAGAGTTGTACTGTTAGGAATGTTTAATCCGGATAATATAACCGAACCAATAATTCTTCGATAGGCTGTTGCATTACCATCTACTGCCGCAAAGCCGGTTATTGGTGTTGCAAAATCTAAGGCAGGTGCTGGTATCCAACCTGTATATGTATTTAAATCTACATCCCCTGCCTGGTAAGAAAATCGTAAGCTATCTACCTTTGAGCTCAACTTCCACACTTCTCCGGTGTATCCGATAGTAATGGATGTTATAGTAAATCCGGTATTATTTGTGAATTTAAACCCGATAATAGAACTTAATGAGCTACTCTGAAGTATTCCCAGGGCTCTGTCATTAACAGAATTTGTACCCTCCACCCCCAGGCTATAAGTATCGCCTATAATGATGGAACCTGTTCCATCTGCATAATTGTTATTTGCGCTTGAACCAGCTTCTAAAAACGACCAACCAGCAACAAATATTCCACTACTTTGAGGATTTGCACTTCCCGACTGAGCTAATGTATTAAAATCCTGTGAGTAGGTTGTTTCAGTAGAAGTAATATTTAATTGCGCCCATGCTTCTTTCCCAAATAAACATGCAATAAGTAAAAAAAGGGTATAAATAATTCTCATACAGTTAGCAGTAACCGCTTCTCTAAGGTTTGGTGAAAATACTTGACGGTAAAATAACTAAACCTTTAGCTAACAGTATTAATTTATTTTGACTAACTATTGCATAAACAACTATCCTAGCATATGCACTTTTTCACATATAAATCAAAAGATCTCTACGACTCTAGCTCCTCTGTGGTTCAATTTATAGCCTCCCTACCTCTTTTTCTTCACCATTATAACTGAACGGAATGGCCTTACGGTCCCATTGCTTTCATTTGATCCGCTATCTAATCCGGAATAAGTTGAACCACTTACCCCTAAAGTTTGTGGTGATGCTGTTTTATTATATTTCAATATAACATCATCAGCATCTTTATCAGAAATAGGCACCTGCTTTGTGTTCTGGTCTTTTTTAAACATGCTTTTCCATTGAGCAAATGTGTAGTTCTGTTCGCTATTTTTGAACCAGTTCATATAAACCACAGGATTGTTGAATGGTGCAACATAAGAGTTACTATCCAGGTCTGCAAATTCATTGAAGTTATTGTCTTTCGATTGCAGCGAAAGTAACTTCTGTGATGGAGCCTTTGCAATGAGCTTGTTTCGTTTTACAATACCGTTAGTTACAGGCCCTCCCATATTATCATGCTGCCAATAAATCTGTGCACGGGCATTATTATAAAAGACATTATCCAGTACAGTATAGTTATTCGCATTATGAATAAATAAGCCGCTGGATCCCGCATTGCAGCCTGTGTTACCTTTTAAGGTAATGTGATTTGCATTATCATCAAGATAATAACCATGTGCCCTGTTGTCGACTCTGCCAGCACCTAATGGAGCGCCAAGGCTGTGATCTACAATATTATCCAGCACCCTGTTATTGACATTTACAACAGGGGTTTTCCCCTTAGGCGTAAATGTTCCGGTATAGATACCTGCACCATCATCTAGTATCAGGCAAACACTATCTATAAAATTGTTTTGAATTAAGTTGTTATCCCCTTCGAAAGAAATGGCTGAATAACCAGTTTTTATGATCTGGTTATTTGTACAGGTTAAGCCTGCTGCTCCAGCTAAAGTATTGCTGTATATAGCAAAGCCCATACGCCTTCCTTCATCCGGCTTAAGCATGCCTTGTAGTATCCCCGTATTAGTTATTGTACAATTAGAAATTGTAATATTTTCATTATGGTATCCAACATATATAGCATTACTATTATTATGGTCGAATACACAATTGTCTATTTTAAGATTAGTTTTCAATGCAAAAAAAACTCCATCTACACCGTTAAAGCTAAATGAACAGTTGAGGTATTGCTGATTGCCTACGCCAGGCCAGTTATTAAATACAGCGTATTTATTAGCGCCCGTAAAAGCAATATCTTTGATAGTATAATAGCTGCCTCTTGCTTGAAAGAGTGTATCTATTGAAGATACCTGCACGGTATAGCGGCTGGGATTATTGTCACCAAAATACACTTGCAGCTTATGAGTAGAAGGGTTATAATACCACTCACCAAACTGGTCAAGAGTTCTTGGACTGTTCTGAAAAAAGAAACCGTAATTATCACCTTCATGGCCAATAGGATACATAAATTTACTTAAAGAGCCCGGAGATACTGTTATCTCACCGCCATTTACCGCTGATATTATTCCCCTGTCAATGTTCCAATGTGTTGTACGGATAGCCACTTCTGCACCATCCCATCCCTGGTCAAATGTTTGGTCGTTATCTGTTATAGTATTAGTGGTATGCGATTCAAAGTTAAAGTACCCGGCATTTGTAGCATTTTCGTTGGGGTAGCGCCCCATGGCATACTCACGCCCGTTTATCACCACCATATTCACTTCTGAACCCGTTGATAATGCATTGCTTTCATAAATGCCCTTGCCGATTGGTGTCCAGCCAGCCGCTGTTGTAAAACCGCTAATGACCGGCTTTGCTCCTGTACCGTATGCGCCCAATACAATCGGGGCAGTTGGATTGCCTGCCTTTGCGGTTACGATGCCACCATAGAACACGTCATTTCTTTTAAAGAGAACAGCATCACCTGGCTTCAGATTGTTGAAGAAGAAATTGAGTTTACCAATTGACTTCCATGGAGTACCGGGGTTTTGTGCTTGCTCCGGAGTCCGGCTATCATCCCCGCTTGAAGATGAAATATAATAGGTGGCTGCATTCGTTGCAATGCAACCTAAGCAGAAGAGTGCGGCAAAAAGTATCTTTTCCATAAACTTTATTGATGGACTTCAAAAAGTGGTTTGAGTTAATTGGTTATAATTGATTATTAGTATTTTATTAGCAAAAGAAGGCAATTTCAAAGCCATTGTACAATCTTTAGAAAAAAGATTGAATGCAACTTTGGCTGGTTACTCATCTAATCACCAGCAAATAATTAATTTCAATCAGCGTCTTTTACCGGCTTAAAAGTAGTTTGCAGGAACATTCCATTTAGAACTCCTCGCGTTATTCAAATGATAAAAATTTTTATTCTCAATGTTGGAATGCCCTGAGCTATACCTAACATATACTTAAGTTATAGCTATCATATACCTAAGCTATACCTAATCTCCTACCTATCTCCGTCGTATCTGCGCCGTATCTCCTCCGTATCTGCGTCGCATCTGTACCTAACCAGTCAGGTTCCTGAACTTGACTGGTTTACACCTGTACCCGCTGGTAACTCACGATATACTCCCTATCTATCCTGCCCAACACTGAACTATGCCTCTTAAACTTTTTAACCCGGTTCGTAAACTAAGCCCGAAACCTGCCTGACCGACTGACAAGGTCGTAAACCTAAATCCTGTATGGCTGTAAGGCAAGGTCGTATAACTTAAATCGTACATCATTATATACATAGAATTTGTTTCTTTGCACCTCAATCAAAATCATCTTTGTATGAGTTACATTTCCGACATTCATGCCCGCCAGATCCTTGATAGCCGCGGCAATCCCACTGTAGAAGTAGATGTGATAACCGAAAATGGTGTCCTTGGCCGTGCTGCAGTTCCATCTGGTGCATCCACCGGTATCCACGAAGCAGTTGAACTTCGTGATAACGATAAGAAAGTATTTATGGGAAAAGGCGTAATGAAAGCCGTATCCAATGTAAATGATATTATAGCCGAGCAATTGACAGGTTATCCTGTTACCGATCAGGCTGGTTTAGATAAAAGATTATTAGAACTTGATGGCACCGAAAACAAGAGTAAGCTGGGCGCTAACGCAATGCTGGCTGTATCTATGGCTGTTGCCAAAGCTGCTGCTGAAGAAAGTGGCTTGCCGCTTTTCCGCTATCTTGGTGGTGTAAATGCTACCGTACTGCCTATTCCGTTGATGAACATCTTAAACGGCGGTGTACATGCTGATAACAAGATAGACTTTCAGGAATACATGATTGTGCCGGTAGGTGCTACCTCATTTAGCGAAGGACTTCGCTGGGGTGTAGAAGTATTTCATAACCTGAAGAGCGTATTGAAGAAAAAAGGCTTTAGCACTAATGTTGGAGACGAAGGTGGCTTTGCACCTGATATTCAAAGCAATGAAGAAGCAATTGAAACCGTGCTGCAGGCGATAGAAGCCGCCGGCTACAAAGTTGGCGACCAGGTGTCTATTGCGCTTGATGCTGCCAGCAGTGAAATGTTTAAAGATGGCAAATACAAGTTCTATAAGAGCAGTGGCAAAGAAATAAGCAGCGATGAAATGGTGGCTTATTGGACTGAGTGGGTAAATAAATATCCGATTGTATCCATTGAAGATGGGATGGCAGAAGAAGATTGGGATGGATGGAAGAAACTGACTGATGCCATTGGCAATAAATGCCAGTTGGTAGGTGACGATTTGTTTGTGACCAATACTAAGATCTTACAACGTGGTATTGACAACGGTGTTGCCAATAGCATCCTCATCAAGGTAAACCAGATTGGTACCGTAACAGAAACTATCAATGCAGTGCAGCTTGCACAAAATAATGGTTATACTACTATTATGAGCCACCGCAGTGGTGAAACAGAAGATACTACTATTGCCGACCTTGCAGTAGCACTTAACTGTGGCCAAATTAAGACTGGCTCTGCCAGCCGTACAGACCGTTTGGCAAAATACAACCAGCTTATCCGCATAGAGGAACTGCTGAATGGTAATGCTATTTATCCTAACGGAAAAAAATTGTATTCTAAATAGATTGAAATGTAATAAATGACAGTTAACTTTATAACTGCCATTTAGAAGCTGTTTGAATTAATTGTTTTAAAGGACTGGTGGTGCTTTATTGGACTAATGCTTCCCGTTTAGGGCGGGCTGTTTCTTTCCATAAATCACTCACGATCCATTTTAAACAACTAAATCAAACAGCTTCCTATCTTTAAGGAATCCTGTTATATGAAGAAAACAGCTTCGCGCGTATTTAAAATTGTAAGTAATAAGTACATGATAGCAACAATTGCATTTGTACTGATGATGCTGTTTTTTGATGCTAACAATATCTTTTTGCAGCTCGACCGAAAGCGTCAACTAAACGATTTGCTAAAGAGTAAAGCCTTTTATGAAGCGGAGATTGCCAATACGCAACAAACATTAAAGAATCTGCAAAGTAGTCCTGCATCGGTTGAAAAATATGCACGCGAAAACTTTCTGATGAAGCGGGATAATGAAGACATATTTGTAGTGGAAACACCTTCTAACAAAAAATAAACAAATTTGTTTGCAATAATATTTGATTGTTACCGTTTACTATGCATGCCATCAATTTTACAAATACCCCGCTATGCCTAAATTTACAACCGAGGATCTTTTATTGTTTTTGTATAATGAAATGAGCGCTGAACAAACAAAGGAAATGGAAGCCGCCATTCAAACTGACTGGGCTTTAGCCCAGAAATATCAGGTGCTTAAAGAAGCTTATGATAGATTAAAGAGTGTAAAGCTTTCCTCTCCCCGCAGCAAAACAATAGCCTCCATTATGCAGTATGCCGAAGAAAGCATACACCAACACAAATAACTGCATTATCATTCTTCTATTTTAATGCCTGACTTCTTTTTCTTTAAAAAGAATAGAATATATCTGCCTTAAAGTCAATTACTACCGGACAATTGTTTCGGATTGATAAACAACTTAATCCAAGGCATCAGCAGAATGTCATTATATGTTATGGATGATATATCTCATAGGATAACATAATTCAGTTAAGTGATGTATTGTCTTCAAGCCCTGCCTGTGAGATGCAGTTAGCTAGGGGAAGTTCTCGTCAGTAGCAAAGACAATTCATAGATTCCTGACATTCCACGTTAGTCGGGCAGGAGAACGTCTGATTTTGGGCATTATACAATTTTTAATTAGGTAGTCCGAAGGACCCTGCGGGTATAATATACACTTTGCTTAAAGCCAAAGCCCTTCCTGCTTGTAGCTAGCGGTTTACAGCTTTATATGAGGCTACCTGTTTGAATCTGTTATCATAATGATATTTGTAGTTTGAAAAACAAAGTATTAATACAAAAAGTCCCGGTAAACTATGTTTACCGGGACTTTTCTTTTATCTACAAACAAAACAAGCCCTATCATTCCATTTCCAGTTTGGTAGCATCATATGGCTCTGCTCAAAGCTTGCATCTTTTTATAACTACCTATTTGAAATTGGTATAATTTACTGTCCAGCAATATTATTCTGTAATTTTATTTTAGGTGTATCCTGCTTATTCTGAACAGGTGCTTCCGGCTTTAAAGTAGAAGCAAGTTGCACGGCAGCATACGCATTCAAAAATCCTCCGCTGCTGCATAAATCTTTCATAGGAACCATACGGTTACTTCCCGGCTCCTGCACCAGCACAGAATCGGCTAAATGTACTGCCGACTTCTCAATCACATATTTTACTTGCTTGGCAGACAAATCAGGGAAATAAGAACGTATCAAAGCAGCTACACCAGTTACAACAGGTGCAGCCATACTGGTCCCCTGTAAAAAGCCATACTTATTGCCACCAGGCAGCGTAGAATATATCTTTACTCCTGGTGCAAACACATCTACCTGGCCTGCACCATAGTTGCTAAAAGTAGCTACCATATTGCCGTTTCCAATATGTGTATCACCACTCGCACCTACCGTAATAAAATTGCTTGCTGTAGTATGAAAAGCGATCAGCTTGGGGTTAGGGTAATTATCAGTGCTGTCTATATCTGAAGATTCGTTGCCTGCAGCATGCACAACTAGTACATCTTTGCTTTCAGCATAACGCACAGCCTCATCTACCCATTGCTTTTCCGGAGAATAGCCTTTACCAAAGCTCATATTAATCACCTTAGCACCATTATCCACCGCATACTTAATAGCCAACGCAATATCCTTATCGTACTCATCCCCCTGCGGCACAGCACGTATCATCATAATCTTTACATCGTTAGCCACTCCCTGCACACCAATCTTATTATCGCGTTGTGCAGCTATAATTCCGCTCACATGCGTTCCATGCATAGGATCGGCCCCCATTACATCACTATTGCCGTAGTATCTGTCATTAATATCGTAATAGTCATCTTTAATAATTTGTGCACGATAGTTAGGGGGAGCAGTGGTTTTTGCATCAACAGCCAGTTGCTTGCTCTCTACTTCTTCATTCAGTTCATTAAGAATTTCTGTGTTAGTAGTGCTGTTGTCAATCTCTGCCAGTTTAGCTAAAGTAAGTAAAGCAAACTTGGCTTGCTTGCCATCAGTTGTAGAGGGAGTAAATTTCTCAACATCCTCAACAGAATACACCTTTTTCTGCAATTCCTCCTGCAGCTTCTTATCATTCTTGTGCATGAGCTTTAGCATCATATTCAAATACATCAGTTCTGTTTGCTCACTGCCGCTGGACTGCATTTCGGTGGCAGCTTTCTGCCAGGTCTTATATTGCTCTTTCTCCAGTTCATTCATCGTGTCCTCGTCTATGCTTTTACCCGAGAACTGGCTTTTGAAACGGTAATACACCCGCGTTCTTTCATCTACATCTTTACAGAGGTTATCGCCATTCTTATTACCCAAAAAATTCCATCCATACACATCATCTACATAGCCGTTGCCATCATCGTCTATACCATTGCCCGGTATTTCTTTCGGGTTATGCCAAAGTACATTCTTAAGATCTTCATGTGTAGTATCCACACCCGAATCTATTACCGCAACCACTATCGGTTTTGGCTTCTTTGGGGCTAAAAATTGATACGTGTTATTGAGACTTATACCATAAATGCTGTCCTTTAACGGGTCAAGCAATTGCCAGCCTTTCATATCCTGTTGCTGGGCAAATAGCGAAGAAAAACAGAATACAACCGGCAAGCAGCCTAGGAACATTTTCCACTTCATGCGCAATAAATGTAATTATTATACTTACAAAGTTTGTTCTTAACTATCAGAATAAATGTTATAAACCTTTAATTTAAGAAATAATTAGGTTCATTAATTGAATAAATCATATGGCTACTACAAAGTTATTCATTAATGTATATAAACCAACTGGTTGTTAAAATAAGAAATCACATTAGAGAAGAGCAAGTGCAATAAAATCGTCTTTTATAACTACAACCTTTAAGTTCTACTCCCCTCTCTCAACCATCATTTGTGACCTGTCATCTAATAGTGCTAGGTATTTCTAGTTTGTAGCATATTTTTTGTTTTTTGGCCCTTTTTTCTGGCAGCTTTCTTCTGTCATCTGTCATCTCTGCAACCGCTATTTATATCTTACCGTTACTCTCATTTTAATGCTCTTATCACTGCTTATCCATCTCGGGCCTTCCTTTATTGCAGTAATGGCCTTGTTGGCAGTTTGGGTATCAGGTGCATGCAACACTTTGAAATCATATGGATCCCCCGCTTCACTGATAGAAAATTCAAGTTCCAAATCACCATTGATGTAAGCATTACTGGACAAAGCAGTGCTGTCGTATTTCTTATTCAGCTTATTGTATACATATTTCTGGAATGATTGCCAGCCCCCCTGCGGCTTTACGACTGCTGTGTCTGCAACCCTCTTGCCCTTAGTTACTAAATTGGTTACTTCCACATCTGCTAGTGAAAAAGGCTTTTCTTTTAATGTAATGTTGTTCCTCCCCTTTCTAAGCTTTTGATTGTCTACAGGCTTATACCCAAAAGCAGTAATGCTTGCCACTGCGCTACTATCATTTGTTGGAATGCTGAAATTACCGTTCCTATCTGTTACAGCCTGTGTACTGTCCTGCAATATTACTTTGGCATTTGGCACCGGCTGCTGATGATTGTCAATGATAGTTCCGGCAATTTCATTATTAGGAACCTGCCTGGCTCTGGCAATACCGGCACTTAGTCCTGCTTTATTGCTGTCCTTTTTCAATGAGCCATAACCAGTAACCACCGCTTCTCCAGCTTTTGATGTATTCAACTCATTTTGTACTGGTTGTTGATTGTCCGTACTAGTTCGGGCAGTTTGGTTAGCCGAATCCTGCATTGCCATGGCGCTACTGGCACTTAGTCCTGCTCTATCGCTACCCTCTTTCATTGCTGCCATAGGGGCAGGCGCTTGAGAAGTCGGTTGAGATAATTCTTTTTTATTCTTTCTTTTATTATCAGCTAGTAAAGAAGTGCTCTGTTCATCCCCTACCCGATCTTTTTTAGCTATCGTAGTTGTATCAGCAGTTGATGGACTAATCGTTTGCTCACGCATTTGCACTGAATCTGTTGCCGCTTTTGTGCTGCCGCTAGCCATTTTAACAAGAGTCACCTCATTACTTTTCTTATTAAAAATAAAATAAGTAAAACCCACAATGCCAATTAACAATATAACAGAAGCCGCGACCTGCCACCTGTAGTACTTTTTCAATGCCGGCAGTGCAATAACCTTACTCTCCTTTTGTTGTTGACGGATAGCAGTTTCAATCTCCATTAGATGCTGCTGCGCTTGTCTCATATCCGTTTCGCTAAATCCTTCCAGCGCATCTGCAAGGAAAGGATCTTCCAAAGCAGCCCGCTCCAGGTCATGCATTTCTTTAGCACTCATGCCACCTTGCAGATAGCGCTGTATATCTGCCAGTGAATAGGTAATATGGTTGTTTGCATCAGCCATGTTGATCCATACATATTTTTAGGTTACGCCTGCCGTTTTGTATCAGGCTGCGTATCTTATTCCATTCCATTGCAGTTTGTTTGGCAATTTCGTTATAGCACTTATTTTCAAAATAAAACAGTTGAATTGCTCTCCGCTGCTCATCACTTAACCGCTCCATGCATTGTTCCAGTATTTTAAATTGTGCTTCTTTATCTAATAAATCATCAAGATGCAATAAGTCCGCCGATTGCATAACTGCCGGTTGAAATTCAACCACGGTGGTGTTTTTCTCACGCCTCAGTTGCATCAGGCAATGGTTTTTCACCACTACATACAGCCAGCTTTTAAAATTATGTACTTCCTGTGCTGGCAGCTTTTGCAGCAACTCTGCATAAATATTCATTACCGCATCCTTAGCAGTTTCCGCATCCTTCAGGTACTTAAGACAGGTACCATATACCAACTCATTGTATCGCAAATACAAAGTAGCTAATGCCTGCTGATCATTGCTTTGTTTGAATAATAACAGCAATTCATCATCAGTTTCCAGCGCCTTCTGTATTTGTCTGATAGGTATCAAAGCTGATAATACTACTTAATTATAGTTTTTTATTGATTGCAAAAAATCTTCGTTGCACAAGTTAACTCAAAAAAATATCTCATATGCTTTATGCAAAAATGTCGTCTACTGCATCCTTCTGTAAAACCAATGCTATATGGATAAAGAAATGTATGTAAGCATTCCCAAACCCTGCCACAAAAACTGGGACGCAATGACACCACAGGATAAGGGTCGCTTTTGCTCAGGTTGCGCTAAAAAAGTCATTGACTTTAGCCGGATGAGCGACACACAGGTGCTCAATTATCTCTCACAATCAAAAGGCAGATTATGCGGCCGCTTTGCACAAGACCAGTTAGAACGTGCGTTAGTTCCTATGAAAAAAGAAAGGAAGAAGATATGGTGGATGGCAGTGCTAATGCCATTGGCTTTACTGTTCAATAAGGCTCATGCGCAGTTTAAAATAGGAAAGAAATTAAGCAATATAGAATACAATAAATGCGAACGATCTATGGGCTTGGTTGCTGTTGGAACACATCAGCTTAGTGATACTGCGCCTTTCATTAGTAATAAAACAATTACTGGAACAATCATAGACAACAATAATAAACCTGTTGCCTATGCTTCAATAATTATTAAAGGAACTGGCCTTGGAACCGCAACAGATAGCCTGGGAAAATTTATGCTTCATTTTTCTACTAAGGATTCTTCAGCTAAGCTTATTATCAATGCAATTGGCTACGAAGAAAAAGAGTTTTATTGCTCATTCAATGATACTAGAGAGGCAAGTATTGATATCAAATTACTACAACTAACTCCTGCAATGATTGGTGATGTGGTAGTAGTAACTGGATATACTGTAAAACACCGTCCCATAAAGAGAATAGACACCATCAAAACAACAGTCCGCAAAACAATCCACACCAATCCATTCAAAGCCTATCCTAATCCTGCAATCCGCGGCACTGCTGTACATATTGAAGTAAAGAAAGAGGGGCACTACGCTATACATCTGTTAGATGCTAACTCAAAATTGATAACCTACAGCCTTTTTGATGCAGTAAAAGGCGCAACAACTACTGCAATCACTATCCCTTTTTCTGTCGCATCAGGCATGTATTACATCAGCATGGTTAATGATGATACGCAACAACAATACACAGACAAGATAATCGTGCAATAGCTCAACTCATCTATCATTTAATTAAATCTACTTTTATGAAATACTTCTTATCACTCGGTATCTTATGCTTGTTTGCATTTGCATTTATTGCAGAACAAAACAAAACTGTAGAGGGCACTATTACAGATAAAAATGGCAAGCCAATTATAGGTGCAAGCATTTCAGTTAAAGGCACACAAACAGCCACGTTAACAGACTCGAATGGCTACTTTAAAATAACGTTGCCCGCTGATAATGCCACCTTGGTATTTTCATGCATAGGCTTTGAATCCAAAGAGTTTACTCTACATGGGGAACAAACACTAAACATCACTTTAAAGCAAACAAATGCGGCAGCATTGAATGAAGTCGTAGTAACTGGTTATCCAGAGCAACAGAAAGAAACATTAATGATGGCTGCTCCACCTTCATCCAAACAGTTTAGTGCTCCTAACGCAATACGAGGTATGGCATCAGGCTTATATATAAGTAGAAAAAATGGAAGAAGAATGCAGGCGAACGAATCATTTATTAGCAGTGATAAATACACCGATACAGACCAGCAGTTCAACAGGGAGGGCTACGATAAGATAACTGAAAACCCCTTTTTAAGAGTCACTGACAATCCCTTATCCACCTTCTCCATTGATGTAGATGCAGCATCCTATAGCAATGTACGTCGGTTTATTAATAATAAAGAATTGCCGCCTGCTGGTGCTGTACGCATTGAAGAAATGATTAACTATTTTACTTATCAGTACCCACAACCGCAAAATGGTGAACCCTTCAGCGTTAATACAGAGCTTTCTCAATGCCCTTGGAATAAAGCGCACCGGCTGATGCTGATTGGTTTACAAGGCAAGATTATTCCCACCGAATCCCTTCCAGCCAGCAATCTCGTGTTCTTGGTAGACGTAAGTGGCAGTATGATGGTTGAGAACAAACTGCCACTCGTACAATCTTCTTTAAAACTGTTAACAGACCAGCTTCGTCAACAGGACAGAGTATCCATAGTGGTATATGCAGGTAATGCTGGCTTAGTGTTGCCACCTACTTCAGGTGATCACAAGACTACCATCAAAGATGCTATTGACAGGTTGGAAGCAGGTGGCTCCACCGCCGGTGGTGCAGGTATTAAACTGGCTTATGTTGCTGCCAAACAAAACTTTATTCAAGGCGGCAATAATCGCGTGATACTTTGTACTGATGGTGACTTTAATGTAGGTGTAAGCAGTGATGATGAACTGGAAACCCTAATTGAACAAGAGCGTGAAACAGGTGTTTTCCTAACTGTGCTTGGCTTTGGCATGGGCAATTACCAGGATGCCAAAATGCAAAAGCTGGCTGACAAGGGTAATGGCAACCACGCTTATATTGATGGCATCAGTGAAGCCAGGAAGGTGTTGATCCATGAATTTGGCGGCACACTGTTTACCATAGCCAAAGATGTGAAACTACAAATAGAATTTAACCCCGCTAAAGTGCAGGGCTATCGCCTCATAGGATATGAAAACCGTTTATTGGCAAAAGAAGATTTTAATAACGACAAAAAAGATGCAGGAGAGTTAGGCAGTGGTCACACGGTAACAGCTCTATACGAAATTATGCCTGTTGGGTCTCCTACAAATGAACTGGATAGTGTAGATGCTCTACGTTATCAAACAACCAAAAGAACTAAGCCATCAGGACAATTTAACAATGAACTGCTCAATATCAAACTTCGTTACAAACAACCCGATGGATCTACCAGCAAATTGTTACAGCATCCGGTAAAAGATGATAATACTGCATTGGAAAATACATCATCCAATTTCCGGTTTGCAGCATCTGTAGCTTCCTTCGGCATGTTACTTCGTCACTCACAGTATAAAGGCAACTTCAGCTATGACGATATTGTGCCACTCGCATCACAAGCCACCGGCAATGACATAGAAGGCTACCGCAAAGAATTTATCCAATTAGTGCAAAATGCCAAACTATTAAAAGATAAACCAGTAGCTATGGCTGATCCCAATTAGCTAACAAGGTGAAAATTTGTATTACATAAGTGTGTCGGCAAGAAAAGTCTGAAGTAAGATAAAAGATGTAAGCCGCCGTCATCCCGGAAATGCCGCCAACTTTCTGATTGTATTACTTCGGATCAGCGGCGGCTTTGTCCGGGACATGGAGGCATCCTTAAGTTGATGCTAAATTCCATGAGGCACTTAAGAATATGTACTATAAAATATATTTAGTAACTGCAAACCTTAAGGTACGTATTTATTCTCTCATCATTATCACTCCTCATACACCTACAATCCCCCTTCCTGAAACGCCGGATGAAACTGTTGCAAAGTAGCCCGCAAATAATCCCTGTCTAAATGCGTATATATCTCCGTAGTCGTAATGCTTTCGTGCCCCAGCATTTCCTGCACTGCACGAAGGCTGGCGCCACCTTCTACCAGGTGTGTTGCAAACGAATGTCGGAAAGTATGCGGTGAAATATTTTTGCTAATGCCTGCCTTCGCCGCCAGGTCTTTGATGATTAAGAACACCATGATTCTTGACAGGCTCTTACCAAACCTGTTTAAGAATAAAACATCCTCAAATCCTTTTTGAATGCGCTGATGTACACGCACCTGGTCCCTATAAATTTTAATGAACTTAATAGCATCACTTCCGATAGGTACCAACCGTTCTTTATTACCCTTACCAATTACTCTTATAAAGCCTACATCCAGGTACAGCCAACTTAAGCGCAGGTCAACCAATTCACTCACCCGCAAGCCGCAGCTATACAAAGCTTCCAGCATCGCTTTGTTACGCGCCCCATCAGGTGTACTTACGTCTATCTGTGCAATAATGTGTTCAATCTCGTTGAAGCTTAACACATCAGGCAATGCTCTTTTTAGCTTAGGCGCTTCCAGCAATGTTGACGGATCTATAGTTATTAAATCTTCCGCAAGACAATACTTATAGAAACCCCTGATACCTGATATAATGCGTGCCTGCGATGATGCAGTAATGCCCAGCTCTGCAGCCCATTGCACAAACTGTTGTAGATCTTTTAGCGTTATTTCCTCTGGTGCTTTCAGGTTATTGGTTGCAAGTAAAAAATCAGTCAGCTTATCTATATCACGCAGATAAGCCGCAACAGAGTTATCGCTCAAAGACTTCTCTAATTGTAGGTATGCTTTAAATCCTCTCTTATATACTTCCCACATATCAGTTACCTTCTTTTACAATTCCAAAAGTACTGAATGAACCAATAGAATTCTACATCCGTTATTCCGCAAGCTTAGACCATCCATGCGCCCCACAGATACAATCACCTATACCCTTTTCAGTTTGGTAGAATCACATGTTCTCTGCTCGAAGCTCATTGCCCATAGCTCACAGCTTTTTATAAGCCTACCTGATTGAATTTGGTATTCGATGTTTATACTAACATAAATGGGAGTGCTAAAGCACTGCTTCCTCCGTACCTGCTCCCTATCTAAGCCGTACCTAAGCCGTATCTGAGGCGTATATCCTTCGTTCATCACAACTCAGTGAAGTCTCGCAACTATACGTGCTCTAAACAATTAACTTTCATCTCTTTGTTTGTCTAATCCTGCAATCGCTGATGCTACGACTTAGCGAAGTGTTCCACCATTAATATTCGAAAGTTGCCCGTTATTGCGAGCACCGCGAGCAATCTGTGGACAATGGCACGAACTAAATATCTGTCACTAGCGTTGTTGGATATAATTAAATTAATTTACTTAGTTCATAATGACCATACGGCTTTTCTTCAAGCATAAAATCCATGTTTCGAACACTTATGATGTTACCTTTCGCTGACCTTTCTTTGAAGTTTGTAATTTCATAATAGGCAAGTCCCACCATCTCCATACCTAAGCCCTATCTGATCCTTATATCCATAGTCTTCCTGATGTCTTAAACTCAAAGCCTTCGCAGCGTAGCTGAAACCCTGGTATATGGCAGATCACCCTTGTCTTAAGTAAGCCTCCACATGGCTGCTATTATTTTATTATAAAGTGTACGGTGCCATATTTCTCCACACCTGTCTGATCGACTGGCAAGATTGTACATCCTTTCCCACAAATCGTATATCGGACTTCGTAAATCCCCAATCCCCCTTTTCAATCTTGTACGCCCCGTGCTATACTGAACTTATACCGAAGTTATACCGAACATATACTGATCTTATACCGAATCTCCTTCCTTTATCCTCCATAGCAACTCCGCTGTAATCCCATACATACTCCACAATTTCATCTATATACGCCAAATCCCATGCATACATTAACGATCATATACTAAAAGCATACCCTTCATTACATATAGCACTACCCTCATGCATCTTTTTCTTCTATATTTTCCTAACCAACAATATTTATCCAACATCATTACCATTTTATCTCCCCTTTAGCATCTTACTCTTTGTATTGAGTTTCAATACAGGTATATTTGCCGCCATGCTGTCTAAGAAGACAAAATATGCCATAAATGCTCTCGTATACCTTGCTCGCGAACAAAGTAAAGAACCTGTGCAAATAAGTAAAATTGCAGAGAGTGAAAATATCCCGCGCAAGTTTTTAGAAGCCATCCTGCTCGACCTTCGAAATGCTGGTATGCTCAGCAGCCGCAAAGGAAAAACAGGTGGTTATTACCTGCTCAAAAGCCCCGATGAAATAAATATTGCCGATGTAGTGCGCCTGTTCGAAGGTGCTATTGCCTTACTCCCCTGTGTCGCTCATAAATACTATGAGCGCTGCGAAGAATGTAAGCACGAAGCAACATGCGGCATCCGTGATGTATTCTCTCAGGTACGCAACGAAACAGTGAATATGCTGAAAAGTGCCACTCTATCCAACATTCTCGAACGCGAGAAAACGCTTGAAAATCAAGTAGCTACAGGAAAATAAAAATTTTTTTCTGCTTAAATCCTATTATATCAGTAGGATTTATAGATTTGTAGGAAATTTCACGCTCATGAAAAAACGTATTACCAAAACCTTGATGGTAGCATTGACAACATTTGCTATCACGCAACTGCAAGCTCAAACGGATACTTTGAAGGCAAAAACAACTGAAGGCGGACAAACGCCTGTAGCACAGGCACAGGATTCTGCAAAAATAGGTACTTCAGCATCAACAACAACACCAACTGTCGCTGCACCCAAGCCTGCAAATTCACTGGTTATATCAGTAGATATGCGCTCCCGTGCCGAATTCAGGCATGGTTATAGGCAAATCCCTTTAAAGGATACAGCTCCTTCATTCTTTCTTTCCAGCACAGTGGGATCCGAAGCTTGGAATTCACGTGACTTGAAGTCGCGGC
>JADMIO011606002.1_pt1 | contig 44436 bp, 34 predicted proteins | sample 8958161 | NCBI WGS metagenome assembly JADMIO01 (sample SAMN16585339, study PRJNA669376) | soil metagenome | isolation source: Crop rotation soil | place: USA: Cullars Rotation, Alabama | collected 2011
CGCGACTTCAAGTCACGTGAATTCCAAGCTTCGGATCCCACTGTGCTGGAAAGGGTTTGGCGTCAAAGGTTTCTTTCCAACAAGCGAGGGAGAGATCAAGACCAATTTTGAGTTTGAGCTGTTCGGTACCGGAGTCGATGCCGGCCAGACAACGTTCCGGCTTCGGCACGCGTACGGAGAATATAAGCAGCTACTCGCCGGACAGACATGGAGCCCGTTTATGGACCCAGACGTCTTCCCGAACTCCCTCGAGTACTGGGGCCCCAACGGCATGGTGTTCTTCCGCAACGTGCAGGTTCGTTGGACTCCGTGGTCCGAAGGGGAGTCCCGACTTGTGGTTGCTCTCGAGCGGCCCGGCGCAAGCGGGGACCAGGGAACTTACGCCGATCGCATCCAGTTGCAGAATGTGAAGGGGCGGTTTCCGTGGCCGGATCTCTCGGGACACTTCCGCATCGCTGAGAAGTGGGGACACGTCCAGGCGGCAGCCATTGTTCGCAAGATGAAGTGGGACGATCTCGTGAAAGACCAGATCAACCTTGACGGCGGCGACATCGGTTGGGGACTCAATTTTAGTGGGAATTTCAAGATCAGGAAGGACGTCATTCGCCTCCAGTACGTTTTCGGTGAGGGCATCCAGAATTACATGAACGATGCTCCCGCGGACGTGGGCGTCGTGAATAACCCCTCCGATCCGGTCACACCGATCAAAGGCAAGGCAATCCCGATGATGGGCGCAGTTGCGTTTCTCGACCATACTTGGAACGACAAGTTCACGAGCTCCATCGGCTACTCGCGCGTGGACATCGACAACACCAATGGCCAGGCAGCGAATGCTTTCCGGGTAGGTCAATATGCTCTGACCAACCTTCTTTATACTCCGGTGAAAGGCGTGCTGCTGGGACCTGAATTTCAGTGGGGTCACCGGTCGAACAAATCGGATGGATTTGTCTCCAACGACTACAAGATACAGGCCTCCTTCAAGTACAACTTTTCTGCCGAAGTGGGGGGTAACTAAGTATCGCGTTTGACAATGACGATCCCGTATTCGGGCGGGTGTCCCCTCCTGACTCCGGAGGGGACAGCCGTCCGAATGCGGGAGCGCAATTGTGATAGATGCGAGTCCGTTCCGGCGTTGGTAGTGTCTCAGTTTGAAATCGGGGAGGAATCCGGGGACGCGCACCGAATTCCCGACGACGGTTTTCTATGATTGGAATCCTTTCGCGCGAATTCGGTGCGCGTCCCCGGATTCCTCCCCGATTTCAAACTGAGACACTACCCCGGCGTTTGACACCTGGCGAGTCGTATGCGAACCTGAATATCAATTCGCATGCCGCGTTTTATTACCGAACATCTTAGTTCCTCTCGCGTTTGGCTCCTGGTCACAGACTCGCTTCAACTTACCCCGACGGAATTTCATCACCTGCATTTTTGTCCATACTGTAACGCCTGGTTAACACGCTTCCACGACGTGGCGATTGGGGCGGGATTCGAGGTTGTCTTCGTTGTCCCTCGCTTGGTTTTGAATAATGAAGAGACCGAACCCGAGCCGCGCCTGAAGGCGAGCTAGGGGCCGCCCTTCTGAAACTTCTTGTTCATCCAACAGCCGGATTCTATAATCACGCTCGCCAAATCCTTCCATGAGTGATGCCTGGAGTGTCGAGCTGATCTTCCTTAAGACGCACAGATTCAACGCTGTACGCCGAGCGCCAGATCAAAAACTGGAATGCGTGGGCTGAGATAGGTGCGACTTAAGGACGAAATATGCGATTTGCTTTGACGTTGTTTGCGATCTCCATCGGGCTCTGGGAACCTGCTGGTTTCCAACAGGAGTCCTTTGCACCTCACTCCATAGAAGTAAATCTGACAACGGTGCTGATCCCCACCAACGTTTACAGAAAATCCGATGACACCGTGGTCCAGGGGTTGGGCAAGGACGATTTCCGGATTTTCGAAGAGGGGATAGAGCAGCCTGTCATCTCGGTATCGGAAGAGAATGCTCCCGTGGCACTGAACATCCTGCTCGACACCTCCGGCAGCATGAGGCCAAAGCAACAAAAAAAGGGCAGCCTCGCGAAAGTCGTTGATGTGATCGATCCGACGGACAAATTGACACCAGCCATCGGTGGCATCAACACGCTGCTCGGCTACGTGTATCCGGATGATGTTCTTTCGCTGACAACTTTCGCAGACAAGCCTGTTGTTGCGGCAGATTTCGGGACGAGGCCCAGTCAGATAGGTAACGCTATGACACGCATTGCGGCGAAGGGCTTTACTTCGCTCAATGAGAGCATTCGCTTTGTCGCCAAAAACATGAAGAGCTACATGAAGGGCGGCGGCAAGCTTCCGGCTAATCGCATCCTGTTGATACTTTCTGATGGTGAGGACACCACGAGCTGGATTTGGGACACGGATAACGCTGTGGTCCGCGACATCCAGGAAACCGGCCTCCGCGTCTACGCTGTTGGAATCATCAGGAGGATCGATCTTTTTAAGAAACTCGCGGATGCGACCGGCGGGAGAGTCGCGGTCGTCGAAGATGCGAGCGCGCTTTCCAAAGTCGTCCCGGATTTACTTCGAGAGATGCACGCTCAATATCAGATCGGATTCGATTCGAAACTGCCTCTCGATGGGAAATACCGCAAGGTCAAGGTCGTGTTGAAGGATCACCCGGAGTATCAGGTCCGCTGGCGGCCGGGCTATCAGGCCGAAGTTCGATAAGGGAATTGCACAGACGGGCGTGTCCCCTCCTCGCCGAGGAGGGGACATGCCGCCCGCAACGTTTCGGCAATTTGAAAACGCTTTCCGCTACCTGCCATTCCTCACAGTTCCCGCCACTTCTCCGTTGACGAATCCTGAGTGTCGAAGGAAAAAATGAAAAGTAACGTGAGGGCAGCCTTCACGGGCTCAGGACACTATGAAGATCTCCTGACCCGGTGCAAGGCCTTCGAACCGATTCGAACTGCAGTAGTGCATCCCTGCGAAGTGACGGCGCTGGGGGCGGCAATTCAGGCCAGAAGCCGTGGGCTGATTGACCCGTGGCTGGTTGGACCGGCGTCCGAAATCACAGCGACGGCTGCTACGGCCGGGATCGATCTTGGCAATCTCCAGATTATCGATGTGCCGAATAGCATCGCAGCCGCGGAGAGAGCCGTGGGGCTTGTTCGGGAAGCCAAGGTCGAAATCCTGATGAAGGGCAGCCTGCACACCGACGAACTCATGGCGGCGGTTGTCTCACGGGAGGGCGGATTGCGGACGAACCGGCGGATCAGTCACGTCTTCCTGATGGATGTCCCGGCCTATCACAAGGTCCTTCTCGTGACGGACGGAGCAATCAACATCGCGCCCACGCTCGAAGACAAAGTGGATATTTGTCAGAACGCCATCGATCTTGCGGTTTCGCTGGGAATCCCGGAGCCTAAGGTTGCGATCCTCGCAGCGGTGGAAACCATCAATTCCAAAATGCAGGCGACTCTCGACGCGGCGGCCCTTTGCAAGATGTCGCAACGCGGACAGATCAAACACGGCATTCTCGACGGACCTCTTGCCTTCGACAACGCGATCAGCTCGACCGCCGCTGAAATCAAAGGCATCGACTCCCCGGTAGCAGGCGATCCGGACATACTGCTTGCCCCGGATCTCGAATCGGGAAATATCCTGGCGAAGCAATTGAGCTACCTCGCGAATGCCGACAGTGCCGGACTGGCTCTCGGCGCCAAAGTCCCGATTATTCTCACCAGCCGGGCGGACAGCTCGCGATCACGAATCGCCAGTTGCGCCGTTGCGATGTTAGTGGCGCATGCGAAGCGCGCCAGGCTCTGAGGAATCGTATGAGCGATTGCGTCCTTGTCCTCAACGCCGGTTCATCGAGTTTGAAGTTCTGCATCTTTGTTCACGCTCCGGGTGAAAGCTGGTACATGGACGCGCAGGGCAAGATCGAAGGGATTGGAACGTCTCCACGCATGTCCGTCAAGAACGACAGAAGTGAGACGCTCGTGGACCAGGATGTGCCGGTTCATAACGAGCGGGACGCGCTGGGCGTTTTCGCTACATGGGTGCAGTCGAAATACAGGGATCTGGATGTCCGTGGCGCCGGTCACCGGGTGGTTCACGGCGGCTTGTACTTTCACCAGCCCGTTCGCGTAACCCCGCTGGTGCTTTCGCAGCTGCGCGAGTTGATCCCACTGGCTCCGCTTCATCAGCCCCATAATCTCGCGATCATCGAAGCCGCGCTTGAACGACTGCCCGGCGTGCCGCAGGTCGCCTGCTTTGACACCAGCTTTCATCACGGCCAGAACGCTGTGGCGGAACTCGTCCCGCTTCCCCTGGGCCTGCGTGTTGCAGGTCTGAGGCGGTATGGCTTTCATGGACTGTCGTACGAGTACATTGCCTCCATCCTGCCTCATGTTGCTCCGAACATTGCGAAGGGACGCGTCATCGTTGCGCATCTCGGAAATGGCGCGAGCATGTGCGCCTTGAAGGATGGAAGGAGCGTGGACAACACGTTTGGTTTTACGGCGCTCGACGGTCTCTGCATGGGGACGCGGCCCGGCACGCTCGATCCTGGAGTTGTTCTCCATCTGTTTCAGAATCTGAACTTCTCGGCAAAACAGGTGGAGACCATTCTCTATAAGGAGTCGGGACTTCTCGGGATCTCCGGGATCAGCAGCGATATGAGGGTTCTTCTCTCACGCAACGACTCCGACGCACTTCTCGCCGTGGACTATTTCGTTTATCGCGCCGCAAAGGAAATAGGCGCTTTGGCGGCGGTGCTCGGCGGCCTTGACGCGATCGTCTTTACGGCGGGAATTGGTGAAAATTCCGCGGAAATCCGCAGCCAGATCTGCGAGGCGTGCGCCTGGCTGGGTGTGGAACTGGACGAATCCGCGAACGCGAACCATCGAACGATGATCTCTACGGTGAACAGCAAGGTCGTTGTACTCGTAATTTCGACGAATGAAGAACTCATGATTGCCCGGCACACCGGGAGGCTGCTTGATCTGTCGCAACCGGATCGATAGAGCGAAGCGAAAGGAGAGTGAAGATGTTACCGACTGCGACTGAGGAAATCAGCGAGAAATCCACGGGTGCATGGGAAGGTTTCAAGGGTGGACTGTGGCAAAGAGAGATTAATCTGCGCGACTTCATTCAACGGAACTACACCGAGTATGACCGCGACGAGTCCTTTCTTTCACCGGCTACGGAACGGACCAGGAAGCTCTGGGCGGATCTGAAAGAGCTGTTTGTCGTGGAGCGCCAGAAGGGCGTTCTGGATATTTCACAGATCCCGTCCTCGATTACGTCGCATGCGCCAGGGTACATCGATCAGGACAACGAACTGATCTTCGGGCTGCAGACCGACGCGCCGCTGAAGCGGGCGATCATGCCCAATGGCGGTATCCGGATGGTCCTCACAGAGTTGAAGGCCTATGGGTATGAGCCCGATCGTCACGTCGTCGAAACGTTTACGAAGTATCGAAAGACCCACAACGATGGTGTCTTCGACGCCTACACTCCTGAGATCCGGCGTTGTCGAAGCTCTCACATTCTGACCGGACTTCCCGATGCCTATGGTCGAGGCCGCATCATTGGCGACTACCGGCGTGTGCCGTTATACGGTGTGGCCCGGTTGATAGAACAAAAGAACCACGAACTGCGGAGTATCGATTGCGTGCCGTCTACCAGCGACATCATTCGCGATCGCGAAGAACTCAGCGAGCAGATTCGCGCGTTGGCGGAATTGCAGGAGATGGCGGCCAGTTACGGATTCGACATCTCAAAGCCGGCGAGCAACGGGCAGGAAGCCGTGCAATGGCTCTACTTTGCATACCTGGCCGCTGTAAAGGAACAAAACGGCGCCGCGATGTCGCTGGGCAGAACATCAACTTTTCTCGACATCTATTTCCAGCGCGATCTGAAATCCGGAACACTGACCGAATCCGGCGTGCAGGAGATCATCGACGACTTTGTTATCAAATTGCGGATCGTTCGTTTCCTGCGCACTCCCGAATACGACGAACTGTTTGCCGGAGACCCCACATGGATCACGGAATCGATCGGCGGCATGGGAGACGATGGACGTTCGCTGGTAACGAAGACCAGTTTTCGCTTTCTCCAGACGCTGTACAACCTGGGCCCGGCGCCCGAGCCTAACCTCACGATCTGGTATTCCCCGCGGCTTCCCGAACGTTTCCGAAACTTCGCCGCGAAGGTAGCGATCGATACCAGTGCGATTCAATTCGAGAGCGACGAAATCATGCGGCGCAGCCTCGGAGATGACGGCGCCATCGCCTGCTGCGTCTCTCCAATGCTGGTGGGCCAGCAGATGCAGTTCTTCGGCGCACGCGCGAATCTTGCCAAGTGCCTGCTTTACGCCATCAACGGCGGTAGAGACGAACTTACGGGAGAGCAAGTCGGTCCGGCGTACCCCGCTGTGGAGGGAGAGTACCTGGAGTTCGACGATGTCCTCGACAAGTACTCCCGGATGATGGAGTGGCTGGCCGGCGTTTATGTCAATGCGATGAACGTGATTCACTACATGCACGACAAGTACTCCTATGAGCGGCTCGAGATGGCGCTCCACGACTATCCCGTCGTGCGGACCATGGCTTTCGGCACCGCCGGCTTATCTGTGGTCGCCGATAGTTTGTCCGCCATTCGTTATGCGAAGGTTCGTGTCTTGCGGGATGCAACGGGTCTGGTGGTCGATTATCAAACTGAAGGCAATTTCCCGAAATTCGGCAACCATGACAACAGGGTCGATCAGTTTGCCGCATGGCTCGTGACGACTTTCATGAACAAGCTCAGGCGCTATTCGACTTATCGCAACGCGATCCACACGCAGTCCGTCCTGACGATCACGTCGAACGTCGTTTATGGAAAGGGAACCGGAAATACTCCTGATGGAAGACGGCAAGGCGAGCCGTTCGCCCCGGGCGCGAACCCCATGCATGGCCGGGACTCCCACGGCGTTCACGCTTCCGCCGCATCGGTTGCGAAGATTCCTTTCCGCGATGCTGCAGACGGAATCTCGCTGACGGTGACGCTGGTACCTGGAGGCCTGGGGCAGCTCGAATCCGATCGGATTACCAATCTGCGGGGCATGCTTGACGCCTTTTTTAATGTCACCGGCTATCACATGAACATCAACGTCCTGAACCGGGAAACGCTTGTGGACGCAATGGTGCACCCGGAGAAGTATCCGAATCTGACGATTCGTGTCTCGGGTTATGCGGTCAACTTCGTTCGACTGAGCCGCGAACAGCAACTGGATGTCATCAACCGGACGTTTTTTGGAATTTGAAAAGCGGGCTTTTATGAGAAACGCACTTCCCCCTTTAACGCCGCTGCATGCGGCCAGTCCGTTCGAGCTTCGGACAGACATGAGTCGCAGTGTGTCCGATTCGGTCGTAAGGCAGGCTCTCGTCAACGGAGATGTAGGCTTTCTTCATTCGTTTACCACGGGCTCGACCGTTGACGGACCGGGCGTGCGGATCGTGGGATGGACGTCGGGTTGCCATTGGAGATGCCAGTATTGCCACAATCCCGATACCTGGGACCTGAAAAACGGGACACCTGTGCCTTTGGAGACTGCTGTAGCCGAACTCAAAAAATATCAGCATGGTCTCAAGATAATGTCGGGTGGATTGACAATCAGCGGAGGCGAGCCGCTGATGCAGGACCGGTTTGTCGTCCGGTTATTCTCCGCTGCCCGTGACATCGGCATTCACACCGCTCTGGATACGAATGGGTCACTTGGCGGCCGCCTTTCTTCCGAAGAACTCCGGCTTATCGACCTGTTTCTGCTCGATTTGAAAGCCTGGGACCCCGAACGCCATCTGCGCCTGACGAGCCACGATGTCGGGCCAACGCTCGAATTCGCGCGCAGGCTGGCTGCCCATAGGCGGACAGTGTGGCTGCGTTTCGTTCTCGTGCCCGGTCTCACCGACGACTTTAAGGATATTGCCAGGATTGCGAAGTTCGCCGCTGCGCTGGAAAATATCGAGCGGGTTCAGGTACTGCCTTTCCACCAGATGGGCCGATACAAATGGGCGGAACTCGGGCTCCACTACAGCCTGGGAAATGTCGAGCCTCCCTCGGCTGAGCTGATCGAGCGCACGTGCGAAATATTTCGGGCCGAGGGCCTCGTCGCTCACTAAACCTGTACGAACTGACAGTTCCTCTTCTCCACCATTCAATAAAGACTGGCAGGCGGTCCGCCGACCAACAGCAAAAGATGGAAGGAGACAACTATGCCAGTCAAGAATCCACGGGAGCTCTTCGCGATCATGCTCAGCGACGTGAGGCAAAACGCGGAACGCATGACCACCGTGCTGCGGGAGATCAGCCAGGTTGCCGAAGATCCGCAAGTCACGGACGCGCTGGAAGAGAGTGAGTTCGTCGCTCGACAGGACCTGGCGAAACTGGATCACTGCTTCAAGCTTATCGGCGAACGGCCGGTGAAGCTCCGTGGGCGTGTTCGTGAGGTCCTGGCCGCAAAGATCCTTCATGAGGCTTCCGAGATTACATCGCCGATTGCCAGGCAGCTATTTATCCTGTCGAAGGTAATTCAACTGATTCACCTGCGCGTGGGCGAGTATATTGCGCTGATCGCGGCGTCCGAAATTACCGGCAATCATACAGTCCGTGAGTTGCTTGAGAGCTGCCTTGCGGACAAGCTCGTCGCCGTCGAACGTGCGCGACGCCTGATTCGAACAATTGTCGAGATGCGGATCCGCGTACGCTCTGTCGCTTAAGTTAACGCCGCAGGGGTAATTCGGGGACGTGCACCGAATTCGCGCGCAGGGATTCCATTCATGGAGAACTCTCCTCGCGAATTCGGTGCACGTCCCCGAATTACCTCTGCGGCGTTAATACCTCCCCACATTCCTGTCACAAGTTACAGTTCCGACTCTGCGCTCCCTATTCCAACATCGTTGGTGACGCTGAAGAGCAGCTTCAATTTTCAAAAAGGGAGTTCACCAGACCATGAAAAAGATTTTTTTGCTCGCGCTCGTCATGACGACGACGGCCATCGCTGCCCAGGCACAGGATGTCCCTAAATACGAATTCGGGGTTACCTACAACCTTATGGTTGCAGATATCGACGTGCTCGACAACGAGGCCACGCACGGCTATGGGCTCAGCTTCCAGACGAACCTCAATCGCTGGTTCGGGCTCGCAGCCGAGTGGGGCGCAACTCACGGAGCTTCCGGTCCCTTCACTATCCAGGAAAACGGGAGACTGGTTGCGGTTCCGGAGGTGGACACCCGCTTTCAGACGTTCCTGGGCGGCCCGCGCGTGTCTTGGCGCAAAAATCGTTTCACCGTGTTCGGGCACTATTTCGTGGGTCAAGGCAACTCCAAGGTTGAAGACGAAGCCAACGACTTCCACACCGGGAACGGCGAATTCGCAATGTTGGTAGGCGGCGGCCTGGATATTTTCATTGGCAAGAAAGTCGCCGTGCGCGCTGCCCAGTTTGACTACCTGCCTATTCACACGGATATCAACGCAAGACTCGACGGCCGCAACGGTGTCGGAACGCTCGGCGACTCCGGCAGCTGGCAGAACAACTCCCGGTTTCAAACCGGAATCGTGTTCCGTTTCGGAACGAAGTAGTCGTTGATTAATGTCAAGACCCCGCCGCGGCACTCGCGATCCGATGCCGCGACGCGGGGCAAGACCGCCGCAGTTATCAATTTTCAAGAATGAGGCATCCCCCCATGTATTCGCGCAATTTGTTACTGATTCTCTGGCTCTGTTTAGTATCGAGCGTTGCCTCAGCAAGTCCTGCGATGGCGCAGACAGCCAGTGACAAGCGCACAAGAGAACTCGAAAACGAGAAAAACAGACTCAGCAAACAGACGAATCCCGAAGATCGTGCCGAGTCTTTCACGAAGATTGCGACGCTCACCCTGACGTTCGTCAACGATGCAATTACTGCGAACGATGTCCCGCGAATGACATCCTCTGTCGATAAATACCGCCAGGCCTTGACAGCCGCTCGCGACGTGATGATGGAGTCCGGTTTCGACGCTTACAAGAAGCCGAAAGGTTATCAGGCCCTCGAACTCGCCACCCGTTCTCACCTGCGAATCCTGACGGACTTCTCGCGACGGGTCGTGGTCCCGGAGCGGAAGGCATTGGAAGACGCCATCGAGGCGGTCTCGAAGATCCGCGAAGAAATTGTTCGCGTTCTCTTTCCGTGAAACGGAAATGGAGTGACCCAGAACCATGCGCACATTGATTTTCTTTCTTTCATTGCTGCTGCAAGGGCCGACCCTCACGCCGCCGGTGACGACGCCGCCCCCGGCGGAACTTGCTCTTTCAGTGGATGTGGATCTTGTCAACATCCTGTTTACGGTATCGGATCGCAAGGGACGTCTTATCACGTCGCTTCCGAGAGAAAGTTTCCGTGTCTTTGACAACAACGAAAGGCAAGTAATCACGCACTTCAGTAGCGAAACGGAGTTGCCCGTGAACATCGCGCTGCTTATCGACACCAGTGGCAGCGTTCAGGACAAAGTGGATTTCGAGCGAGAGGCCGCGATCTCTTTCCTGGAGTCCGCCGTGCGGCCTGGATTGGACAGGGCACTTGTGGTGACTTTCGATCTCCGGTTGAATTTGCTCCAGGATTACACCGACGACGTTGCCGCACTGGCCCGGGCGATGGAGAAGATCCGAGTGGGGGGCGGCACTCCGCTCTACGACGCCGTTTACCTGACGGCGACCCAGAAGCTGGCCCGCCAACCCGGCCGACGGATCGGAATTGTGATCAGCGATGGGCTCGATACAACGAGCCGCAAGTCGCTTGACGATGCTTTGCTTGCCGCCAAGCAGAGCGAAGCGACGATCTATTGCATCAGCACCAACTCGTTCCGCGAATCGGGCCCCGGAAGCGACTTCGGTAACCAGATCTTGCGGAAAATTGCCGACCAAACCGGAGGCCGCGCATTCTTTCCCTCCCGGACTCGGGATCTGGCCAACGTTTTCAGGAAGCTCAATGAGGAATTGCGCGGCCAATACACCCTCGCCTATAGCCCGCGGGAGATTCGCCAGGACGGAACGTTCCACAAAATCCGTATCGAGACCGACGACCGCCAACTGCGCATCCATGCGCGCGACGGATACTTCGCCGGGCAAACGGAAGGACTGGCGAAGCCGAAACGTTGAAATGGAGAAGTCTATGAAGATTCTTCGCCTGATTCTTCCTGTGCTGTTGCTGGGTACATTCGCGATTGCGCAGGATGTGAGTTACAACTTTGACAATACGGCTGATTTTTCCAAGTACAGAACGTATCGCTGGGAAAAGCATCCACAGTCGTTGGATATCAACGAGATCACGCTGAAGCAATTGAGTGACGCATTCGACGCCGAGCTTGCGCGGAAGGGCCTCGTCAAGACGGGATATGCCAAGGCGGACCTGGTGATCGTCTATCAACTGGCGGTGAAGCAGGAGAAGGAGATCAACTCCTACAGCACCGGTTGGGGATATGGGCCGGGCTGGGGTGGTTACTATGGCGGCGGCGGAAGCAGCTCGACAAATACAACCATCTCCACCATATCCATAGGCTCCGTCAACCTGGACATCTATGACGCTGTGAAGCAACGGCTCATTTGGCGTGGCATTGCCTCGAAGACACTGGATCCCAAGGCCAAGCCGGAAAAGCAGGAGAAGAACATCGCCAAGGCCGCGGCGAAGCTGCTGAAGAATTATCCGCCGCCTGTGAAGAAGTAGGCCTGGTGCGGCATTCGGCAGCGCTGGTGTTGATCGCCTGTTTGACGGTGTCGCCGGTGTTTGCGAAAAGAAAAGACGATGTCGTCGTACTAACGAATGGCGATCGCATTACCGGCGAGATCAAGAAAATCCAGCATGGAACACTTTCCTTCAAGCCGGACTACGCCCTGGATACCATGGAAATCGACTGGGCCCGGATCGGACAACTGGACAGCCTTGATCGTTTCAATGTTGTCCTGACCGACGGCACCGTGCATACCGGGTTGATCCGCAAGTTGCCCGCGGTGGACGAATTCACCATCACGATGGGCCATGCCGTGGTGCGTGTCCCCAGGTCCGAAGTGATCCGGGTACTGCAAACCGACGAAAGCCGCTGGAAACAGATGACGGGTTCGATTGATTACGGCTTCACGCTCGAAAGCGAAGATCGCCAGACCCAGTCCAGCCTGGGCGCCAAAGCGGAGTATCTTGGGGAGCGGAACAGCGTCACACTCAATCTGACTTCCACCCTGAACAGGCAGCGCAACGATGCCGGCACGAGCCGGAACTCCGTGGCGTTCGACTACAGCCGGCGGATTTCCGAGAATTGGTCGGCAATCTTTCTGTCTAACCTGCTCACAAGCAGCCAGCAGAAGCTGGATCTGCGCACGTCATTCGGCGCCGGCGTTTCAAGAACCTTGATTCGTACCGCCAACACCCGATCGTTTGTTTCCGGCGGCTTGTTGCTCAACCGCGAGCGATACTCGCCCGAAACGGGCCTGCAACCGTTTTCCAATGCGGCAGAAGCATGGCTGGGTGTGGGTTTTACGCACTTCCGCTTCAAGGTATTCGAGCTCGACACGGGGTTGTTTGCATATCCCAATCTGACCACGCGCGGTCGAGTACGGTTGAGTTCGCTGTCGAACCTCCGCTGGGAACTTGTGAAGAATTTGTACTGGAACCTCAGGATCTACGAGAACTTCGACAGTCATCCCCCGATCGTCGCTCCGAAGAACGATTTCGGCGTGACCACGTCGCTGGGCTGGACGTTTTAGCCCTTTCCTCAGTTCATCAGATTTCGCACTTCCATGAGGGCATGATCGAAGGAATCGACACGAATGAGTCCAAACCGCGGATATTCGAAATCGAGAATGACATAAACGGTGATGGAGATGATGACCGACAGGCAAAGCATGTGAAGCCAGCTACGTGAGCTGTCGGCGGCCATTCCATACCCCGCAAGCGTCGCGCTTGTCAGTGCCAGTATGAAAAGCAGGACGAACATCACGGTGGGCGGATGTATCTGTGTCGTCCAGGTGCGCGTTGTGGCGATGTCGAACATCGCCGTCAACGCCGGCAGCAGAACCATCATGGATTGAATGGGTGCGTCTGGGGCGCGCACACCGTCCACTGCCTGGCGCCAGATTTCTCTTTGCAGTTGTGCCGCTTTTTCCAGTTCATCCTTGGCGGCGACCATGTCCGGAAGCTTTCGATAGATCGCCAATCTCGTGTCTACATAGCGACGGAAGTTTTCCCTGATCGCGGGTTGAAAGTCGCGCGGAAGAACATCCAGCCGGATGTAGGCGGTATGGATATCGATGGTTTCGGTAATCACCAGGTTTCTCCGCACGTCGAAACGTGAGCTCGCGCCATTGACAGTGAAGGCAAGCAGCAGACCAAGCAGCGCCAACACCGCGGACTCAATGGCGCTGAAACCGGTTCTGGCGCCTTTCGGATCGCGGGCCAGACGAGCGATGGCAACACGCCTTCCGATTTCGATCATCAACAGCATGCCCACGCAGAGGCCGAGACTAAGCAGCGCTGCGAAGAGCGCGTGGTTCATCATTTCGGTACTGTGAGGGATATCGCATCGATTCTGACCTGTAACTAGTGACAGTTTAGATGCTCGTGAAAGCGGCCTAACTTTTCTGAAAGACAGAAAGGTGGGAGCCGTCATGCAACTCCATGTTTTTTGTTCGGGTGGATTCAAATCCGCTCGAGGTTTTCTTTCCATCGCGTTGGTTGCGCTGCTCGCACCAGGTGACATCGTAGCGCTCCCTCGGCAGCAACCGGCGCCTCCGACAGAGGCGGTCGCGGACGTCCTGATTTCCTCCGACCAGCTGGATTCGCTGGTGGCGCCCATCGCGCTTTATCCGGATCCGCTACTGAGTCAGGTGTTGGTGGCATCTACCTATCCACTGGAGATCGTCCAGCTGTACCAATGGATGGAAAAGAACAAGAACCTCAAAGACAAGGCGCTGGCTGATGCGGTTGGGAAGCAGCCGTGGGATCCGAGCATTCAGGCCATGGCGGCCCTGCCGGACGTTGTCAAGCGGCTTGCCGATGAAGTTCAGTGGACCACGGACCTGGGCAACGCTTTCCTCTCGCAACAGGGCGACGTGATGGATGCCGTGCAGCGCATGCGCAAGAAAGCCTCGGACAAGGGGACGCTGAAGTCCAGCGAGCAAATGACGGTGGAAACTCGCGTCGTCGAAAACAAATCGGTGATCATTGTGGAACAGTCGCAGCCCGAGGTGGTCTATGTGCCGTCCTACGATCCAACCGTTGTCTACGGAGCGCCCGTGTATCCCTATCCGCCGCTCTACTATCCCCCCTACTACGGAGCAGGCGCCGCAGTGGCCGCGGGAGTGATTGGTTTCGGAGTCGGCATTGCCATCGGCGCGGCCTGGGGTGGCGGCGGTTGGGGTTGGGGATGCGGTTGGGGCGGTAACGATATCAACGTCAACATGAATAACAATTTCAATCGCAACAGCATCAACAATATCGGCAGCGGCAACAACATCGGCAGTGGCAATCGGGGCAACGGCAAGTGGTCGCACAACCCGTCGCATCGCGGCGGCGCGCCCTACGGGAGCCAGAGGACCGCAAGTAAGTTTGGGGGGACCGCGCGCGGCGCTACGGCAGTCGATCGGCAGGCTGGAGCGCGGCAGCAACTCGGCCGCCAGGGCGGCAATGTGGGCCGTCCTGGTGGCGTGGGCGGCGCCGGCGGAGTGGGCGGCATCGGTGGCGTGGGTGGCGCCGGTGGTGTAGGCGACCGCGGCGGCCCTGGCGGAGCAAATCGCGCGATCGGTGGCCTGGGCGACAACCGCGCCGGTGGAAATCTTGGCGGTGGCGCGGGTGGCGGCGATCGCGTCGGTAATCGCAGTGTTTCGCCGCGCTCATCCGGAGGCGGATCTTTTGGCGGCGGAGGCGGCGGTCTGAGCGGCTCCTCGGCCCGTTCCAGCAGTTCACGAGGCGCTTCAAGCATGGGCAGGTCCGGCGGCGGTGGAAGAGCTGGTGGTGGAGGCCGGGCTGGTGGCGGCGGCCGAAGGAGGTAAGGGTTCCATGAAACGGAGAGACGACATGAACACAACACTCGAGTTAAGACACAGATCGCCTCGGCTGCTGCTGCGCGCCCTTCTTGCGTGCTCGTTCGTTGCGGCGTTGGCACTCCACGCTGCGGCACCGGCGGATCAGCCGCCAAAGAAATTCGACTCGGCCCAACAAGCAGCGGATGCCCTGATTGCGGCAACAGCGAATTACGATGTTCCGGCTCTCACCGAAATCCTCGGGGCGGGCGGTAAGGATTTGCTGGCATCCGCGGACCCGGTTCAGGACAGAAAGGTCGGCCTCGAATTTGCCGCGAAAGCCAAGACCAGGAATGCCGTGGTACAGGATCCCGACAATTCGAAATACATGACTCTGACCGTCGGCGACGACGACTGGCCCCTGCCGATTCCCATTGTCAAAACCGGCAAGCAGTGGGCGTTCGATACAAAAGTTGGGCGTCAGGAGATTCTCCATCGCCGTATCGGAAGAAACGAACTCGATGCCATCCAGATCTGTCGCGGGTATGTCGATGCGCAACACGAGTATGCCAGTGAGAAACATGAAGGATCCCGCGTGAATCAATACGCGCAGCGAATCATCAGCACGCCTTTCACCCATGACGGCCTGGCCTGGCAGAACTCCGACGGCACGTGGGATGGGCCGATAGGAGAGCAAGTCGCCCGCGCGCTCGAACAGGGATACAGCAACCGGAGTCAGCCGTATCACGGCTACTTTTTCAAGATTCTCAAACGGCAGGGTCCGGCCGCGGCACTTGGCGAAATGGATTACGTGGTCAAGGGAGCCATGATCGGAGGGTTCGCGCTGGTTGCAGCGCCGGCTCAATACAAAGTGACCGGTGTGATGACTTTTATGGTCGGCTTTGACGGCGTGGTGTATCAGAAAGACAACGGGACGGGCACGCTGGAGGCTTTTACGAAAATGGAACGCTTCAATCCGGACAAGACGTGGAAGGCAATTGAGGGTGACGACGAGTAGTCACCGAGTCTTTTGGGAAGGGATCAAGTTCCAGAGCCGTCCAAGAATGAGCGGTTATAAGGTTTCAAAGCTGTTGCAGGACAAGGTGTCCCCTCCTCGGCGAGGAGGGGTGGCTGTGCGGTCAAGCCCGTTAGATTGCACAGCCGGGGTGGTGCGAATTTCCAAAATTTGGTACTACGCACCACCCCGTCTGCTCCTTCTAACGACTGGATGTCGCAGCCACCCCTCCTCGCCGAGGAGGGGACACGCGTGCTTGAAATGCCTCCTTGATTCTGCGAATCGAAATGTCCATTTGCACAGCTCTGCATGGTCAGGAGGGACATCAAAAACGTGCGTAGAATATTCCTCGCGTTTATTTTCTCCTGTGTTGCTTTCCGCTCAGAGTCCGCTGCCCCTGCGCAGGCTCAGCCGCCTCGTTCCGCCGTCACCCTCGACGGTGAAGTGATCTTCTACGTCAGCTCTTTCAAGGTCTACTCGAGCGAAATGCGGGCCAGCCGAATCTCCGGAGTGCTCCAACAACTGGCGGACAACGATGCCATCTCTCCACGTGCACTGACGCTTGTCGACGATGCGATGTCCACGGAGATTATGGCCGGCGACCAGGTGCTCTTCTCGGTCTTCGAGGCCGATGCCGCCGCTGAAGGCTTGACTCGCGCGGAACTGGCGTCGCAGCTTTTGCAAAAAACCGGTTCCGCGATCGAAAAATATCGTCGCGCCCGGGCGCCGCGGAATCTGCTGAAGGCTTGCCTGTACACCGTCCTCGCTACGGTCGTATTCGCCGCAATCTTCATCGCCTTGCGCCGAGCGAATCGAAAGTTCATGGCCTGGGTGCAAGCACGCGTCCAGCTCGTGCAGGCCAGGTCCCATGAAGTCGTGCGGGCCGACTGGGCCTTACGCGTGGTGACGGGTGTGTGGGGACCTATACGGCTCGTTGTCGCGTGCGCTCTGACCATTGCCTATCTTCAATTGGTCCTTAGCCTGTTCCCATGGACTCAGGCGCTTGCCGCACAACTTCTGAACTATATCGTCGTGCCGTTGAAGGTCATGGGCGGCGGCATCAAGCCGCAAATACCGGGTTTGCTCTTCATTGCCGTCCTTGCTGTTGTAGTTTTTTACTTCCTGAAGTTGACGCGCTTTCTATTTGCCGAAATCGAAAGAGAGAGGATTGTGCTCCCGGGCTTCTATTCGGACTGGAGCGGCCCGACCTTCAACATCATCCGCGTTCTGGTGATAGCTTGCGCGATCGTCGTGGCGTTCCCCTACATTCCCGGTTCGAGCTCGCTTGCCTTCCAGGGTGTGTCGGTTTTTCTGGGGGTGTTGCTTTCCCTCGGTTCCACTTCAGCGGTCGCGAACCTGGTTGCCGGGGTACTGCTGACATACACGCGCGCCTTCAAGGTCGGCGATGTCGTCACGATCGGCGACTCCACGGGAGTCGTGACTGCGGTATCGATGTTTGTTACAAACGTTCGCACTGTCAGGAATGAGGAGATTTCAATCCCAAACGCAATGGTCCTCTCGACCCATGTCACCAACTTCAGCAAAGCCGCCCGAGACGAGGGGTTGATCCTCCGCACCTCGGTAACGATCGGTTACGGCACTCCGTGGCGGCAGGTTGAAGCGTTGCTGATCATGGCGGCGGAGCGAACGTCGGGCCTCCTGCGCGAGCCCGCGCCATTCGTCCTGCAGACGGAATTGAGTGACTTCTACATCAGCTATGAGCTCAACGTCGCTACCGCTGAGCCGCGAAAAATGCGGAGGACGTATTCCGAACTCCACGGGAATATCCAGGACGCCTTCAACGAATATGACGTCCAGATCATGAGTCCGCATTACGAGGCCGATCGGAATGTTCCAACGGTTGTTCCGAAAGACCAGTGGTTCGCCGCTCCGGCAAGACTCAAACGTGCATCAGGCGCAAAACGCGATTCAGGGGACCCCGGACCAACACGTATGGAACCACGGCAAGAACGATCGCAACGATAAGAGCCTCCCCCGGATAAAACCAGCGAAGAGCGATGAATTGGTACACGGCATCCACAATCATGGCCATGGTGAAAACTTTGCCGATTGCCTTCCAGCCCTCTCTAAGAAGATTCCGCCGTCGTGCCGTGTTTGTAAAGATCGACCAGAAGTACGCCGGCTTTCCATCATGCGCATCGTGGAATCCGTCTCGCAGCGCGAAGAGGACGGCCATTGCCGGTTGAAGCAGAAGGCGAAACTGCAGGGGCCCCGATAACCGCCCAGCCAGGTCGTGTGCTACGCGAGTGAAGAAGTCCTCCAAGGTGGCACCTCTCGAAGTTGGGCGGGGCGCCACACCGGAAGTGCGGTGTCTCATCCTCCATCCATGGGTTCGAATCCACACGTCTTTTCCGGGGACGCCCCGCCCCTCAGGCTATCCATCGCGGCTCAACGGGGGTTTTCCAGAGTCGCGGGAAGCCCGGGTTATGAGTCCATTCTGAAAAAGCGCGCGAGTGAGCGGAACTGTAGTTCGTGGCAGGAAGCCTTAGCGGTAATCTCACCCTGCGCCCGTTTCCAGTTCAACCTGTTCTGCCCTCGATTAAAGAATCAGGCTTGATTGCACATGGAGGTGAATGCGTAATGATGGTCCAAAGATTCGGAAGAATTGTCTTTGCAACCGTGCTTTCGAGCGTGATGGCGTTCTCGCAAGACGTGGACAGGTCTTCGGCGGTCAAGTCGCTGAAGGTCGATGTGGAACTGGTGAACGTGGATGTTTACGTCACTGATGACGAAGGCCGCCACGTTGCGGGCCTGGAGCGCGACTATTTTCGAGTATGGGAAGACAAGATCGAACAGAAGATCGAATCCTTCGCCACAGACGATGCTCCGCTCAGCGTTGGTATCATTTTCGACGTCAGCGGGAGCATGACTGGAAGTCTCGAGCGAGCCAAGGAAGCCGCTTTGACGTTCCTCAAGTCGGGCAACCGTGACGATGAATTTTTTTTGGTGGAGTTCAGCGATCGTCCGAAGCTGAACCAGGACTTCACAAGCGACGTTAACAGGATCAAAGGCCACTTGACAACCCTGTCGGCGAAAGGCGCGACGTCGTTGTATGACGGGGTGTATCTCGGGCTCGAGAAACTGAGAAATGCGCAGAATCCGAGAAAAGCCCTTCTTGTCATTTCGGACGGAGAAGACAATCGAAGCCGCTACACTTTCTCCGACCTGAAGCATTTCGCGGAAGAGCAGGATGTCAGGATCTACTCCATCGGTTTGGGCAGCGGCTTCAATTTCAGCCCTCCCGTCGGTAGCGGACTGATTGGAGGGGCTCTGCTCGGCGCGCTATTCGGCCGATCGCCGCTCGAAGACCTGGCCGATCTCACCGGCGGCGAGGCGTTCTTTCCCCAATCCCTGAGCCGCCTGGACGACATCTGCAACCGGATCGCTGCCGGCCTGAAGACTCACTACTCCATAGGCTATCACTCGACCAACCTCGCGAAAGACGGAGCCTGGCGCAAGCTGAGTTTGAAGTTCTCCCCGCCGAAAGGCGCGGGCCGCCTACACGTCAGATTCAAGAAGGGATACTTCGCCGCCACGAGCGGTGCTGTGGCAAGCAGATAGCGGAGTTCCTGTGCGTCTTGACAGGTTTCAACTGCTTAGGGCCCTCGATACGATCGATTCAGTCAGCCGAAGTTCGGTTGATGTTTGAAAGAAAGTAGTTCGAAGGGAGAACGTCATGGAGATTTCGAGAAAAAGAATAAGCGCTTTTGCGATGTCGGCAGTTGTGGTTTCCCTGCTGTTGACGGGCTGCGCCACCAAGAGCTATGTGCGAAAACAGGTGGGCCTCGTCGATGGCAAGCTCAGCCAGGTTGCGGCGACGGTGCAGGAAAACACCGAACGCATCGACGCGACAGACGCGCGCGCACGGCAGGGCCTGGCAGACGCCAGCAGTGCTCGTAGCGCGGCCGCTTCGGCACAAGCCTCGGCGGACCAGGCCAATAGTGCTGCTGCCGCGGCACAGGCAAGCGCCGACAGTGCAAATCAGAACGCCAATACGAAGGCCGCGAGCCTGGATAGCCGTATTGCCAACCTCGAGGATACGAGGGATCGGTACAATGCGGGACCGGTAACAACGGTGATGTTCAAGGCGGGAAGATCGGATCTGTCAAAGGAAGCCCAGCAGTCGCTTGATGAGCTTGTTGCTCCGATCGCTGGCCTGGACAGAGACTATCGCGTGGAGATCCAGGGATACGCTTCCTCCGAAGGTGCGGACTCGAGGAACATCAATCTGAGCCAGGAGCGTTCCGAAGCTGTGCAGCGTTATCTGGCGAGCAAAGGCGCCGACGTCATTCGGATGCAGGTGATCGGTCTCGGAACCACGAATCCGATCGGTGACAACAAAACCACCAGTGGACGACAAATGAACCGGCGCGCGGAAATTCGCGTGTTCTCGGCGGCAAGGTGATTCACTGTTTTGTTTCGGCCTTGATGGGTTGGCGGTTTGGAAGAACCGCCAACCCATCAAGACGAAGGGCTTCACTCGGTCGCGGCCGTCTCAACCGGCTCGTGTTCCTCTTCCGCGGGTGTATTGACGTTGATCAGGCCGCTCGCGATCGCGTATTGGGTGAGGTCGGCCGTGGTGCGCCGGCCGAGTTTGTCCATGATGTTGGATTTGTGAAAGACCACAGTTCGCACCGCCACCTGCAATATTGAAGAAATCCCCCGGATGGTCCGGCCTTCCGCCACCAGTTGAAGAACCTCGCGCTCTCGTTGAGTCAGTTGAACCGTCTTCCGGTCCTTCCGTTGTGAAGATTCCATCACGGCATACATCACGTTTTTGGCAATCCTGGGACTCACGAAAGTGTGCCCTTTCAGGACTTCCGTGATCGCGTGATTGAGCGTCTCCGCCGCGGAATGTTTAAGGACGTAGCCTGAGGCTCCCGCCCTCAGCGATTCGGCAGCGATATGCACGTCTTCGTGCATCGACAGAACGACAACTTTGCAGCGTGGGCTGATCTTCTTCAGCCGCCGCACTGCCTCGATGCCGTTCAACAGCGGCATCGAAACATCCACGACGATCACTTCCGGCTTCAATCTCTCTGCGCTCTCCAGAAGAGCGCGGCCATCGCCAACGGTTCCTACCAATTCAAAGTTCGGCTCCAGCAGTCGCCGCAGTCCTTCAACTACAATGGCATGATCGTCGGCGAGCAGTAATCTCGGTTTCCCCGTACTAGTTTTGGTATTCACTTGTCATCTCCCCAGTGCAGTCGCGACGAATAGGAGCAAGCCCGAGACCAAACTGTATTCCCAAGGGCCATGGAATCAGCGACGTGCAAGACAAAAAACCACTGCTAACTCGCGGGGCTGCCACCAGATTGCCTGTGGGCACCCGCGTGTAACATTAGTGCCTCGTCCTCGAGACATCCTTGCCGCGACGAATCTTGCCCAGACGATTATTCAAAGCGCGACGAGACACTCCCAGCATCTGGGCGGCGAGCGTCTGAATTCCCCGGCACCGTTTCACCGCTTCTTCGATGACCAGCCGCTCCGTTTCCCTCAGAGTGGGCAACTGATCGCCGAAGGCCAGAAGGGGATTTGATTCACTGACCTTGCTCGGGCCGTCCAGAACCGGCGCTTGAGACATCCTGTTGCGGATCGATGTGATCGAAAGCACTCCCGATTTATGCCGGCTGACAAGATCGAGAATAATTCCTTCGAGTTCCCTGATATTTCCTGCAAACGGCAGGTTTTCAAGTAGCGGCGCCAACTCTCGAGGCGGCGTGGGCTTCTTTTTCCCGAGTGTCGTTGCGGCCAGTTGGAGAAAGTGATCCACGAGCAGCGGAATGTCCTCTCTGCGTTGGCGCAGCGGTGGAATGTTGACGTGATGGGCCCGAAGCCGATAGTAGAGGTCCTTGCGAAACAGGCCTTTTTGTTGCATCGAGTCCAGGTCCTGATTCGTGGCCACGACAAATCGAGCATCCGTGAGTTTTACGGTGTCTGAGCCGATTGGATAGTACTTGCCTTCCTGCAGAAGACGCAGCAGCTTGACCTGAGATCCCATGCTCAGGTCTCCAATCTCGTCCAGGAACAACGTGCCGCCGGCGGCCATTTCGATCAGACCAGGGCGATCGCGATCCGCTCCGGTGAACCCGCCTCGTTTATGGCCGAACAGGGTGTCCGAAAACAGATCGTCATCGACACCGGCGACATTCACCGTGATTAGATTTCCCGGGCAGCAACTGAGATTGTGAATCGCCTCGGCGATGAGTTCTTTGCCGACTCCTGTTTCTCCTGTGACCAGAACCGGCAGGTGGGTCGGGGCAATCGACTCGAGGTATTGGAAGATGACCCGCATTTCCGGGCTCTGTGTGACCATGCGGGAAAAGGCTTCCGGATGGTCCAGCGTACCCGGGGGAACCGGCGACGCCTCCACAGTGTTTTCGGCTGCACTTTCGTTGTACAGAGATGCGAACGGGATGTGGCTTTCCGTCGTCGTCAGAGGATGAGACGCAGCAGCTTGTCTCGCCGTATGGTGACCGTCATGGTGCTTCGTGGCCTCCGGCAGTTCCAGTGTGGTTGTTCGCATGAGCGTTCCCCCTAGTTTTGGGTGTGGCCCGCGAACTCTCCTTGCCAGCGCAGCCAGAAATCCATTTTTCCTGAGACTTCCTTCCCTGGAGGCCCCTATTCTTTCAACCGGACGAACTCTTACATACTCGTAAAATTACCAGATGCTAAATTTTCCTAACTGCAGTGTTTTTCGGAATTACGATAATTTTCTGTTTGATGGCCAGTTGCGTTAACTGAGCGGTTGTCTGCAGGCCCAGTTGTTTCATCAGACGGTACTTGTGAAACTCGATCGTTCGCGACGACAGATTCAGAACAGCCGCTGCCTCTTTCGCGGAACGTCCTTCGGCCAGCAGTTGCAGGACTTCACGCTGACGCGACGTTAATTTCTTTGAAGTCCTGTCACCTCGAATGTGTCCGAGAAGGCCCTCGACACCGTTTTCCACGATGCCGGGCGTCATATACGTGCGGCCCTGCAGCGCTCGCTGGATTGCAAGCCGAAGGTCGAGACTCGCCGAATGCTTCAGCACATAGGCCGAAGCGCCTAATTCGAACGCCTCTCGCACAAAGTCCAGTTCGGTGTGCATCGTCAGAAAGACGACTTTGATTTTCTGGTCGAACGTTCGAAGTTTGCGCACAGTCTCGATGCCGTTCAACTGAGGCATGGAGATGTCCATGACGATGACGTCAGGCCGGAAGCTGCGTACGGCCTGGAGGGCTTCTCTTCCGTTGTGCACGATTGCAACGACTTCGAAGGACTCCGCCAGCAATGTCTTCAGGCCTTCGGTAAGAATGGCGTGATCATCCGCCAGGACGACAGTAGGTTTCATTGGGCCACCCGTAACGGAACTCGCGCCAGCACCGTTGTTCCTTTACCGAGCTCGGAGTCAACAGCCAACGTTCCGCCGCATGCGCGAATTCGTTCTCGCATGCTGATGAGGCCGAGCCCCATGCTTTTTCGCGTGTGAGCGCGGGAGTCAAAGCCGCGGCCGAAGTCTGCGATCTTCAGATGGAGTTCGCCTTTCTTTACGGCCAGATCCACGGACACGGTTTTCGTTCCGGAGTGTTTCGCGACGTTTCGAAGGCTTTCCTGTGTTACGCGATAAAGACACAGGGCAATGTCCGGGGGCAGCGATCGCACAGCCCGCTTTGAAGTGAAAACCGTGGCAATACCGTGCAATTGCGAAAACGCATGACACTCCGCGCGCAGTGCCGCCTGGAGTCCCAGTTCGTCGAGCACTGCCGGATGGAGACGCCGCGACATGTGATGCATGTCTTTGGCGAGTTTCGCTATTCTTTTCGCCAGCCGTTCCGCCTTGTGCGCAGTCGCGGTGTCGTGACGCGGCAAGTCTGCCTTCAGCAACCTCGACTCGGTGGTCAGTGCCGCCAGTTCCTGGCTGAAGACGTCATGAAGCTCGCGCGAAAGGCGTCTGCTCGCCTCGTCATGGGCCGTCATGAGGCTGCTCGACAGCGCCAGAAGTTTGTCGTGGCTTTCCTGTAGCGCCGCTTCCGCTTGTTTGCGTTTGGAAACGTCCGTCACGAAAGCCACCGCAAGAGTTTCGTGATTCACCAGGATGGAGCTCAAACTGATTTCGACTGGAAATTCCCTGCCACTTTTGTGGAGGCCCGAAAGATCCAGTGCAACATCCATGGGACGCCTCGTCGGCTTTTGAAAAAATTTGAGGTGTCGTTTTTCGTGTTGCCGGCGCGACTCTCGCGGGATCAGGTCCAGAATCGGCTTTCCAATGAAATCCGCTTTCGTGTACCCGAACATGCTTGCGGCCATCAGGTTTGACAGGACGATTTTGCCCGCTCGATTGACGGCGAGTATTCCCTGGGACGTTGATTCCATCAGGGTCCTGACCGTGAATTCGCTTTCACGAAGCTTGTCGTCCGCGCGCTTCCGCTCGGTGACTTCTCTCGATGAACTCTGGAAACTGGTAACGGCTCCGTAATTGTCCTTGATGGGGCTGATCAGCACTTCAAGCCACGATACTTTCCCGGTTTTGGCCAGCACCCGGTACGTGCATTGGCAAGGCTTGCCGGTCCGCGCCACTTTTTCGAAGACCAGCGAGACAATCCTCAAATCGTCCGGATGGCAGAACTCGGTGGGCGATTTGCGGAGGATCTCCTGGTTGTTGTAACCGAGAAGTCTTTCGCAGGACGGGCTTATGTAAATGTATTTGGTATCCCTGCCGTGCAGTGCAACAAGGTCGTTCGTGCTATCGGCCAACAGCCGATACAGGTTTTGAGTGGCCTTGAGGTTTCCTTCGGCGTCGCGCAGCAAACCCTTCAGACGGTCTACATCCATCAGCGTCATGATGATGCCGGTGGACTTGCTGGAGCTGATCCGGTAAGGCCGCATGCGGAGCGAATACCATCGGCCATTCCCCAGCGAAATATCCTTCTCGATCGTCTGCAACTTGTCCGTAACCTGCGAAAGCAGCTCGCTCAACTCTTCCCCTGCGATACTGGATAAGATTTCCAGGAAACTGCGGCCGATATCGGCGGATTTGAGTTCCAGCACGCGTTGTGCGGCCGGTGTGAACCGTCGGATCCGCCGGTCGTTATCCAGAATCAGAATGGGGACATTCGACCCCGTCAGGAGGCCGCTGACGTCATCCGCAAGAGTGGTCAACTCTGCGTTACGGTTCCGAAGCTCCTCGTTCAGAGTCTTCAGTTTTTCATTAAGGACCTGAGTCTCTTGCTTGGCGGCGGACAGGGCTGCATTCGCGCGCGAAAGCTCTGCATTGTCCGAAGCGATTTCCTCGTTGGCCGTTCCCAGTTCCGCGTTTACGGTGTCCTGTTCTTCTGCAATCAACTTGAGACACGCCTTCGTGGCCGCCAGCTCGTTCCGAAGCGACTCGATTTCACGAAGGTCGCTTCGGCTTGGTTCTCGCTGCGGTTCATCCGAGACGTCGGGCTGTGGCAACGACGGCGTCCTTTGGAATACGACGACAAAACTTCGCTCTCTGGGATTTGTGTCGTCGAGTGGAATTACTTCCAGCGCAAGTTGCGTTGGCTCCCCGCCATCGACATGGATACCTTCCAGCCTCGTAGGCTTGCCGGCCTTCCTGGCCTGATAGATCAGCGATCGCACATCCAGCACAAACTCGGGCCGCAGCATCTTGAGCAGATGGAATGACGGAGTTCCGGTCCCAGGCCGGAGAAACGGTCCGGTATCGCCCTGAAAATGGACAATGTTCAGGTTGAAGTCCACCACCAGTGCAGGTGGCGAATAGTGGCCAACCAGGAGACCGCGTGCTTTGTCGATCAGGTTGGCGGTCGCGCTCGCGCTCGCGGCGGCCAGTTCTCGAGTGCGCAGTCCTTCCAGCGCCAGAGTCGGCGTTGTCGCGAAGGAACGCGCGGGGTTTGGTTTCGGCGAAAGAATCTTGTACCGTGCGTTTTCAACCGCGAACAGGTCCCCATAGTCGGCGGATGCATCCATTTTACCCAGCACCAAAAAGCCGGTAGGGCTCAGCGCGTGATGTAAACCCGCAATGATCCGCTCCTGGAGAGCTGATTCAAAGTAGTTGAGAACATTCTGGCAACTGATCAAATCCATTCTTGCGAAGTACGGATCCGCGGAAAGATCGTGGCGGCCGAAAACGCACAGGTCCCGGACCCAGGTTGCTATCTGATATCCACGCTGGTGCTTAACGAAGAAACGGCGACGGCGTTCCGTGGAGACGGGTTTAAGCGCGGCATTCGTATATAACCCTGTGCGCGCAGTCTGAATTGCAGCTCCACTTAGATCAGTGCCGAAGAACTGGATCTTCGGCCGCACGGGCTGGTCGCCGAGGAACTCCAGTAGAACAATCGCAAGCGAATAGACTTCTTCTCCTGTTGAGCAGCCCGGAACCCAGATTCGGATCGATGTCGTTTTCCTCGCGTCTGAAATGAGCTGCGGAAAAACCCGGGCATGCAGCGCCTGAAGTGATTTAGGTTCACGAAAGAAACCGGTGCCCCGGATGAGGGCGCTTTCGAAAAGGTCATGGACCTCAGCGGGATGCTGCGCGAGATACCGCGCATACTGATCGAGGTCGGGAACTCCCTGAAGCAACATCCTCTGTCGAATCTTCCGCGTGATCGAGGGTTCCTTGTACAGCCGGAAATCGACGTGGGTCGTCTTCCAGAGCAGATGAAGGATTCGATCGAGAGCCTTCGCTCTCTTCGGCGGGACCCCGCCTGCACGCAAAGCCGCCGTATCCCTGGGGGCCGCAGAGATGACGTTTGATGGGATTCCCAACGCCATCACATCAATCCGTCTCGCCGATCGGCGTCATACGAGGCAAAAGTCGCCCGCTGATAGAAAGCCATACTGATCGATTCAGTCCTTCAGTTCACTTGGAGTGTTTTTCAGCGGTGCTCGATTTTTCGGAACCGATTATTGAGCCGCGACAACCCTATTCCAAGCCACCTGTAAATATGTTTTCGTTCCAACCCTATGTTTTTAGTCGGCTAATCCTGCAACAAACTTTCGAGATTGGTAGCTGTAGGGAAATACAGGTTTTGTTCGGGTAGGAGACTAGGTGTTTGGCTGAGCCTGAACGTCCTCTACCCCCAAAGACAAGCGGAGTCACAGCGAGGACGATCATGGACGAGTAGAGCGATTCGAGGAGGCTCCTGATACATCGAGCCGCCGCACTGACTGTGTCTACAGGTGGAAGTCTGGTCGTTCTCGAATATCGTTATTTTTCGGCGCCGAGAAGTTCCACCAGGTCTCCAGTGGTGCCCAGGTAAGCCCACAGCTTGATGTACAAACTTTCCAGCGGTTTACGTGGCACAACTTTCAAGGCAATCTCGTTGGCGAGGGCTTCCGTATGCAGGTAGGGACGATGAGAGAAAATCCACATGTGACCGATCTCATGAGCCAGCGCAGCGCTGACCTCTTCGTCCGTAAGCTGGTCGAAGAAAGCCTGCTCGATTTCGACACGATACCCCTGGCCGCTCACGAAGGGCTCCACGACACGACCCGATCGTTTTTCGGCACGATCACCACCTGAACCTGCTTGTGAATTTCCAGTGCCGTAGTCAATCCCGCAGCGATCTTTTCGAGCCTGGCATTCCGAACAAGCGGAGCATCAGGGTGGGAAGAATTCGCCATGGCCGGGACGCTGTCAACACACCCGAACAAGGCGACGAACACAAACACACGTAGAGCCGCCGCTTCAAACAGTCTGGACATCATGTCTCCCAATAAAGATGGCTGTGTAAGCGGCGTTCAATACCAGGCAGTGTGGTGGAGCGTCAGCAGAAGAGGTGGAAGATTCCAATACCCGAAGAACCGAGTTCCGACTACAGAGCGAATTTTTTTGCAAGTGCGCTCGATTCTAGCACGGGGTCTTGAAATGTCCAGCGGCTGGTAGCGTCCCGGTTTGAAAATTCGAAACGTTTCCAATTCGTAAGATGTGCAGTCAGCCGTGTCCCTTCCTGAGTCACGAGGGGACACGCCTAACCTTCCTTTTTGTTCGCCTTTCCTAGTACAGTGTCTGCGATGAAATCTACGATTGCTTCTATCCTTCTTACACTTACGGCGTTTTCGTTGCCGGCGGCGGCGCAGCTCGCCGCGCCGAACGCGGCGGGCGTCAGCGCGGGGCATCTCCATCTAATTGTCAGCGACCAGGCGGCGCAGCAGAAGTTCTGGACGACGTTGGGTGGGGTTCCGACGGCGAATCAGAGACTGCAGATGATCCAGTTTCCCGGCATGATGGTGCTGCTTCGCGGGGGCCAGACCACAGGCGGCACGGTAGGTTCGATCGTGAATCACCTGGGGTTTGTCTGGAAGGATCTGCCGGCTGCGAAGGCGAAATGGGAAGCCGCGGGATACAAGACTGAGGGAAACTTTCTCCTGGGCCCGGACGGCATTCGCCTGGAGTTCGCCGGCGACCCGTCACTCCAGGTGCCCGTCAAGATCGGCCACATCCATCTTTATCCGCAGGATATTCCGGCGATGAAGGCGTGGTACGCGAAAACATTAGGCGGCGTTGCCGGCAAGTGCGATGGCACCGATTGTGTTGAAGTTCCCGGCGTTACTCTGGCGATGTCTCAGGGGGAGACGAAACTCGAGCCCACGGCCGGCCGTTCGCTCGATCACATCGGCTTCGAGGTGAAGGACCTGCCCGCGTTTTTGGAGAGGATGAAAGCCGAAGGCGTCAACATCACGCAGCCGTTAACCGCGAGTAACTTCGTCACCACCATGCGGGTTGCGTTCATCACCGACCCCTGGGGGACCAAGATGGAGATCACCGAAGGGCTCGCGCCGAGACCATGAAGCGCTTCCTTTATATAGGAGCTGTCCTGGTTTTGATTGCCGCACCGGCGTTCTTGCAGACCCGTGCAGCCGTGCAGGCGGATCAGCATCAGGCGATGCTGAATACCTATTGCGTCGCCTGCCACAACACTCGCGCGAAGACGGGTGGCCTTTCGCTGGAAGGCTTCAACCTGCAGGCTGCAGCGGACAACGCGGAGGTTTGGGAGAAGGTCGTCCGAAAACTGCGCGGACATTTGATGCCGCCGCCGGGTAGCCCACAGCCCGCGTCGAAGGACGTGGATTCGTTTGTCGGTTGGATGGAGAACACGCTCGACACTCAAGCTAAAGGACCGAAGACAGCCCACGTTCCGATTCAACGCCTCAATCGTACGGAGTATGTAGCATCGGTTAAGGCTCTGGTTGGTGTGGAACTGAAGGCGACGGACGTGCTGCCTCAGGACGGCCAGCTTGACGGCTTCGACAACATCGCCGCCGCGTTGACCGTATCGCCCGCCTTCGTGAGCCAGTACGTCACCGCCGCGCGGCAAGTCGCGAAACTCGCGGTCGGCAATCCGAATCCTGCGGTGTCGAGCACCAAGTACACCATCGCCGCCAATTCCAATCCGGACGTACCTCTGCCTTTGGGCACGCGGGGCGGCATCGGTTTCAAACACAACTTTCCGGCAAATGGCGAGTATCGCTTTACGATCAACGACCTCTTGATCGGCATCTATGCTTCCACGCTCGAGAATCAGAGCACCGTGGTCATATTAGTGGACGGCAAGACGGTGTTCCGCAAAGCGATCGGCGGGCCTGAGGACTGGCCGCTTCATGCCAAGGGCCCCAAGGGACGCGCTGAAATCATGGAGCGCTTCTCGAAAGTTCCCGTCCAGGTGGAAGCGGGAGTGCGCGACGTCGTTGTGGCGTTCATTGACCGCTCGCACGTGGAGTCTCCGCACAATGTTGCGGATCCCTTCTTTGACATCCTGACGCTGTCCTGCTCGTGCGCGCCGCCGGGGCGCAGGAACCGGCTTGTTGACGGCGTTGTGATTGCCGGACCGTTCAATCCCAAGGGTGTTTCCCAAACGCTCAGTAGAGATCTCCTCTATGTTTGCGATCCGAATGCAGCCGGCGAGTCTGCATGCGCCCGCCGCATTACGGAGAACCTGGCGCATCGCGCATTCCGCCGCCCGGTGACCGCGGATGAAGTGACGCGTCTCGTGCAGTTTTATGACGCCGCCCGCAAAGGCGGAGGAACCTTCGATCAGGGGATCGAGCAAATGCTGGCAGCCGTGCTGGCCAGCCCGAACTTTCTCTATCGCGGCATTGAGGGAGTTCCGCTCCTCACCGATCTGGAACTCGCTTCGAGGCTTTCGTTCTTCCTTTGGAATACCGGTCCCGATCAGGAGTTGCTGACGCTTGCCGAGTCGCGCGGCTTGACCAAGCCCGGCGAAATGGAGAAGCAGGTGCGCCGCATGTTGGCAGATCCCAAGGCGTCCAGCCTGGTCAGCAATTTCGCGATGAAGTGGCTGAGTCTCGACAGCCTGGACTCCGTGAAGCCGGATCCCATGTTGTTTCCCGCGTTCAATGATCAACTGCGGAAGGATTTCTCGATCGAGGCGGAAGAATTCGTCCGTAGCATCCTGCTGGAGGACCGCAGCGTTGTGGATCTCGTCACGGCCGACCACACGTTCCTCAACGATCGATTGGCGAAGCATTACGGGATCTCGGGCATCAACGGACCGCAGTTCCGCCGGGTGACGCTTACTAATAAGGAACGCTTCGGGCTTCTTGGCAAGGCCGCGATTCTGATGCGGACGTCCTATGCCGATCGCACGTCTCCGGTCGTGCGAGGGGCATGGGTGATGGACAAACTGCTCGGCACGCCCCCGACGCCACCTCCGCCGGACACGGCAACGGATCTTTCGCAGAAAGCGGGCGAAGCGCCGAAGACGGTGCGGGCGCGACTCGAGCAGCACCGCGAGAAGGCGAGTTGCAAGATGTGCCACGGCGTGATCGATCCGCCGGGACTGGCGCTCGAGAACTTTGATGCGGTTGGCGTGTGGCGCACGGTCGATGGCCAGGCGAAGGCGCCGATTGATGCAAGCACCGTGATGCCAAACGGAGTGGCGATCAATGGCGTGGCGGAACTGCGGGCCCAGCTTGTCGATCGCCCGGAAACCTTTGTGAGCGCGGTGACGGAGCGGTTGATGATGTATGCGATCAATCGAAAGCTGGAGTATTTCGATATGCCTCAGGTTCGTGCGATCGTTCGGACGGCCGGAAAAGAGAACTACAAGTTGTCGGCGATCGTGATCGGAATCGTCAACAGCGACGCCTTCCGCGGGCAGGAGGCGGAAAAGTGATGCGCACCGGTTTTGATGTTTCCCAAGACGGAAATCTCGGGGCCGGCGTGTCCCCTCCTAAGTTAGGAGGCGTGTCTGCGACATCAAGCTCGTTAGAATGGAGCAGACGGGGTGGTTCCCTCTACCGCCACGTTTCGGAATGCATTCTGAAAAATTTCGAGTGGGGAACCACCCCGTCTGTGCGGGCTGAGGTAGCTAACGCATCTTTTCTTGACTGCACAGCCACCCCTCCTAACCTAGGAGGGACGCGCCTGATTGCCGCGTGTTCACATTCGGTAGGTAAATCTTATGTTCATCACTAAAAAGCATATCTCGCGAAGAACGGTACTCAAGGCTGCCGGCGTCTCACTAGGCTTACCTTTCCTGGACGCCATGGTTCCTGCCGGCACCGCTCTTGCGCAAACCGCCGCAGCTCCGAAGATGCGCATGGGCTTCTTTTACCTGGCCCATGGCGCGGTCATGTACAACACTTCCCACGGCGCGGCCATGGACAAGTGGACCTCCAACGGTTCCGGCGCCGGCTTCAAGCTGAGCCCGATTCTTTCCTCTCTCGAGCCGCACAAAAAATACGTGACGTCTTTCGGCAATCTCGAGAACGCGTCCACGGCCGGCTCCGTTCACAGCTTCACGCCTTCGACCTGGCTAAGCTGCACGCGCCCGGACACGGGCCGTACCCGCGCGCACATGGCCGTGACTCTCGATCAGATGATCTCGAAGGTTATCAGCCAGGACACGCCACTGCCGTCGATGGAAGTGTCGTCGGAAACCATCGTTCAGCAGTCGGCCGGCAACAACAGCATCTATACGACGTTGTCGTTCCGCGACGCGGATTCGCCGCTGCCGATGGAGACCAATCCTCGGAAGGTTTTTCTGCAGTTGTTCGGCGAAGGGGATAACCCGCAGGAGCGCGCTGCGATCAGCAGTCAGACCGACAGCATCCTCGACATGATTCTCGACGACACGAAGAAGCTGCAGGGCCGTCTTGGCGGCGGCGATCGCGCCGTCCTCGAGGGATATCTTGAAAGCGTTCGCGAGATCGAGCGGCGCGCCCAGATGGCGGCGGCAAAGGACATGTCCACGCTGAAGATTCCGAACGCCCCGGTCGGGGAGCAAGACGACTTTGGCGAACAGGTCAAGTTGATGTTCGACCTGATCGCGCTCGCGTATCAAGCGGATCTGACCCGCGTCGTCGCCTACGTCATGGCGGCGGAAGGCTCGCAACGCGCCTATACGCATCTGGGAATTTCGGACGGTTTCCACCCCATGTCGCACCACGCCAACGATCTGGACAAGCTCAACAAGCTGGTGAAAATCCAAACCTGGCACGTGGAGAAGTTCGCGGAGTTCCTCGCAAAGATGGCCGGCACGCCGGACGGGCAGGGAACACTACTCGATCATTCGCTGTTCCTGTTCGGTTCGAACATGAGCAACAGCGACCAGCACAACAACTATCCAGTGCCGACTATTCTGGTCGGCGGCGGGAACGGAAAAGTGAAGCTGGGTGGGCAGCATCTGGTACTGCCGGAGCGAACGCCGATCGCGAATCTTCATCTGACGCTGTTGCAAAAGGTCGGACTGGAACGCGACAAGTTCGGCGACAGCAAAGGCACGATTTCGGAGATTTAGGGAGAGCGAGTGGATCGCAGAAAGCTTTTGAAAACTGCGGCGGCAGGGGCGGTTGCCCTGTGGGCGCGCCCTGGTGTGCTTGATGCGCAGAACGTCGCCGTGCGCAACCTGCGCGGGTCCGTTTTGTGGGCGGGGACTGTCGGAGGCAGTAACGTGCTGTGTCTCAGGACGGTTCGTGGCGGCGTGGTCGTGGATAGTGGCCCTCCAAAGACCGCCGACCAGGCCCGGGCTGCGCTCAGCAACATGGGTGGCGGCCCGAATGTAGAAGTACTCTTTAACACTCATTATCATCCCGATCAGACAGGCAATAACGAAGCCTTCGCCGCTGGGGGAACAAGAATCATCGCGCATGAGCATACCCGCCAGTGGATGTCGAACGACTACTGGGTTCCGGAAGAGAATCGCTGGGAAAAAGCCCGTGCCAAAGCCGCCTGGCCTACCGAAACCTTCCGAACTACGTTTTCGCTGCGCGTTGAAAAACTCGGTCGTGCAATCGAAGAGATCGAATGCGGCCACTTGCCGCTGGCCCATACGGACAGCGACATTTATGTTTTTTTCAAAAACTCAAATGTCCTGGCGGTGGGAGGCGTTGCCTCTCCGATTCAAGATCCCTCGCTGGACTGGTTCACCGGCGCCTGGATCGGAGGCCGCGTGGACGCCATGGACACGATTCTCAAACTCGCCAACGACGAGACTCAGATCGTCGCCGCGACCGGCCCTGTCATGAGCCGCGCCGAGTTCAAGGAAGAGCGCGACATGATGGAAGAGATCCGAAGCCGCATTTGGAAGCGGACTCTCCAGGGAGACAGCGCGCAGGAAATGTTGGACGGCGGCATCATGAACGGCCTGGTGAGAGCATGGAAGGATCCTTACAGATTCCTGTACGCCGCAGCCAAAGGCATGTTCGCTCACCACAACAAGCTGGACCCGGCGGTTATATGAGGCGCTTCATCTTTGCCGCCTGTTGCGTGATCACTGCTTCTCTGCTCGTGGCACAGACTCGCCCGGGTGCGCTTGCCACGCTCATTCAAAAAGGAGACCGCAAGGTCGCGCTCGATAGAATTCGCGCGGGCGCGGACGTCAATGAGGCGCAACCCGATGGCACTCGGCCAATCCACTGGGCGGTCTTCAAGGTGGACTACGAGTTACTCGACGCTCTGATCGCGAAGAAGGCGAAAGCCGACGTAACCAATGAGTTTGGCGCAACGCCGCTGGCCGAAGCCGTCAAGGTCACCGATGCGCGAATGGTGAAAACTCTGCTCGATGCGGGAGCGGGAGTGGAAGCCCCCAACGTCGATGGCGAGACCGCGCTGATGTTGGCGATCAAGACAGGCGAATTGCCGATCGTCCAGATGTTGCTTAACGCCGGCGCGAACGTCAACATCATCGAGAAGGAGCACAACGAAACACCGCTGATGTACGCGGCGGCGGCCGATAAAAATGCCGGCGAGATGGTCAAACTGCTTCTCGCGAAAGGCGCCGATGTCAGCCTGCGGGCTTTAGCCTACGATTGGCCGACCCATTTTTCGGACGAGCCGCGTGTGCAATACCATCCCTTCGGCGGATTGACGGCCTTGCTGTATGCCGCGCGCGACGGTTGTTATGAGTGCGTCGAGGCGCTGATTGAGAAGGGCGCAGACGTAAACATGCCGACTCCGGAAGGCGCAACACCGTTGATGCTCGCGCTCGACAACGACAACAACGATATCGCGAAGCTGCTGCTCGACAAGGGCGCCAAGCCCGGAGTGTGGGATTGGTACGGACGCACTGCGCTTTACATTGCGGTAGATCGAAAGAATGGCGGCAGCAACGACAGCGTGAGGGTTCCGATCGATCCGAAGCGTTCAGCGCGCGCTTCCGCGCTGGATGTCATCAAGGCTCTGCTGGCTGCTGGCGTCGATCCGAATCCAGAGTTGAGAATGCGTCGGCCGACGCGAGGCGGTTACGCTGGACGCTTCAGCGATCCGCTATTGGATGTCGGGGGGACGCCATTGCTGCGGGCGACGATTTCCAACGACACCGAGGTCATCCGACTCCTTCTCGACAAAGGAGCATCGCCCAACATTAATGGGATGGGTGTGACCCCATTTCTGGTCGCGGCAGGCGTCGGAGGCGGAGGTGGACGCGGCGGTGGCCAGGGAACCGCGCTGCTGGATTTGCTCTTTCAACACGGCGCGGACGTGAACGCTCAAGTCACCGGCACAAAGACTTACTCCATGCGTATCGCGCGTTCGCCTTCCAATAACGAAGGCATGACGGCGCTTCACGTGGCGGTGCAATCGGGCCGAATTGATCTTGTTCGCTACCTGCTGGAGAAAGGCGCCAATACGGAGATCGCGGATGGCAACGGCCGAAAGCCGATCGACTTGCTGGCCGGTGGCGCGAATGCGCCGGCGGCCGCCGGCGGCAGAGGTCGCGGTGGCGCTCCGGCGGCACCGGCAAACGCCGCCGATATTCGTGCGCTGCTGGAGAACGCGGCCCGGAAGTAGCGATGCCTATAACCCTCGAAGACGTCCTTGCCCTGGAGGAACTGGACAGCAAACTCCGCCTCCTCCTGCCCGAGCAGTATCAGAACGTCTACGAAGACGTAATGCCCGTGTCGATGGGCTCCGCCACTTTGAAGTACGACGCAAACGGCAACGTTGCGTGGAACGACATGTGGGCTACCTTCTGCGATCTGGCGATGGCGGGTGGCCCGCCACACCGCGGCTCGTTGCTGGTACCCGAACCGATCAAAGCCGGCAACGTTGCTGCGGAAATCTGCCGCGGCATCCGTAGCGTGACCAATCTGGCGGCGCAGCCGTCACCGGAGCCGGGTTGGATTCAAGTGGAGTGTCACAGCGAGGGAATGGCGGCCTGGCTTGTGCGTGCAATCGTTATGGAGAACGTTTCCGCCCGCCATGTCGGCCGCATGCTCTATCTGCCCGCGGGCCCGGCCTTTCGCCTCGAAAAGGAAATCAAGAACGTCATCCTGGTCGTTGCCAAGACCTGTCACTACTGGACAAGTCACATCCCGCCGGAGCGGCAACAGGCGATTGAGAAGGCCCTCATCGACTCGAAACTCCTGACTCCGAGCCTGACGACGGATGAATATGGTCCCCACCAGGGTTTCGCTTCGTTCATCGGCGACAGCATCCACAGCCGGATCGGGCTTCTGTGTTTCGCCCATCGGTACGTTGGATGGATTGGAGTGCAATGTCCGAACGTTCGCGCTGCGTTATGGCTGATGCGCGGTTTGGTCGCCGGCGACATCCTCGCACGGCGAGAGGCGCTCGTGTTGTTTCTTCCCGCAAACCCCGGCGACGACCCGGACGGCAGTCGGGTTGTCGACGCATTTCTGCGACTGCATCATCTGGCATCGGTGAAAAACATTCTGTGAACGCATCGTGTCCCGATATGTAGCGTTTCCGTGCCCTATCTTCCATTTTTGTCTGTTGACTCACTTTGCCGTTTGCTGCGATATTTTGCGCCAACGTGCTGCTCTCCTGTTTGGAGTAAGCACTGTCTCCCGGCTCCTGGTCTGAGCCAGCCCCCTTTGTCACGTTAGGCTGAAAGTCTCTCGATTACCTCCCGTCCAGGTAACTTATTCCATTTTTTCGTGCTGCGGCAGATGCCGAATTCGGGTAGCTGTGCATCCCCATTCAGGAGGTCGGGAAATGAAACGATTGATCGCTCTTATTTTTGTATTCGCTGCCAGCATTCTCCCACTGGCTGCGCAAACCAGTTCACTGGCGGGCGCTGTTAAGGATAGTCAGAACGCGCTTATTCCCTTCGCTGTCATCAGTCTTACAAACGTGGACAACGGGACGTCCCGGCAGATTCTGTCGGGCGATGACGGCACGTACAGTTTTCTTCAGATGCCGCCCGGCACTTACAAACTCGAGGCCAAGCTTCCAGGCTTCAGCGTTTTCGCGCGCGAGGTTCGCCTGCAGGTCGATACGCCGGCGACTCTCAACATTGCGTTGGAGATTGGCCAGGTAACCGAGACCGTCAGCGTCACTGCGGAAACTCCGCTGATTAACACGCAGACAGCGGCCATGGGAACGGCATTCACTGAAACACAGATACGACAATTGCCGCTGCAGACGCGCAACATCGTCGATCTGCTCGGTCTACAGGCCGGTGTCAGTGCGAGCGGCAACGTCGTCGGCGCCAAGGCGAATCAGAATAACGTCACCCTCGACGGTGTGGACGTCAATGACTCGCAGGCAGCGGGCGGCGCATTCAACTCCGTTCTTACAATTCCCCTGGACTCCGTTCAGGAATTCCGCACAACGACGGCGGGACAGGGCGCCGATCAGGGCCGGTCTTCCGGCGGACAGGTTTCCATCGTCACGAAAAGCGGAACCAACGCGTTCCACGGATCGTTGTACGAGTATGGGCGTTACACGCTCACGTCTGCAAATGGCTGGTTTTCAAACAGAGCCGGCACACCGCGAGAGGCCTTGATTCGCAATCAGTACGGCGCGTCGCTCGGTGGCCCCGTGGTTAAGAATCGCGCGTTCTTCTTCCTGAGCTGGGAAGACCGCAAGGATCGGTCGTCGCAGTCGCAAAGCCGAACCGTTCCGACGGCAAGCTTCAAGCAGGGGTTCGTTTCCGTGCGTACCAACAACGGCGGCATCCAGACGTTCACTCCTGAGGAAGTCGCCCAGATCGACCCGATACACGCGGGCGCGAGCGCCTACATTCTCAAAATGCTGCAGGACTATCCCGAACCGAACGACTTGCTAACGGGTGGAGACAAGGGATTGAACCTGGCCACTTTCCGTTTCAACGCTCCCAAGCATCTCGACTATCGGACGTTGGTCGGTAAGGTCAACGTCAACCTCGATCCTGCCGGGCACCACACGTTCAGCATGCGTGGAACGTACACGGACAACGCGGAAGATGGAACGCTCGAGCAATTTCCAGGGCAGGGCGCCGCGTCCAAGAACCTCGAGAACAGCCGCGGTCTGGCCGCAACGTATACGACGGTGATCTCGCCAACTTTGATTAACGTTGTGAACTACGGGTTGACGCGTCTTGGCACGCAGTCGTCGGGCGTGGGTGGATCGTCCGTGTCATTTACCGTGTCGAACCTAAAGCCCTTCCCCCGGGCCAGCGTCCGAATCAGCCCAACACATAACCTGGTCGATGACCTGACCTGGATCAAGGGCAGGCACAACGTTCAATTCGGCGGTAACTTCCGCTTTATCACTAACGAACGCGTTGCCTATAACAACTTTCCGAGTTACAGCCTCAGCCGCAACACGTTGAAGGGGCTGGGCGCGGATATCAACGGCTTCGTAACGGACTTCATGCGTAAGCGGGCCGGAAGCACCACCATGGCTCTGACCGAAGCGACGAATGTTACGAACGTGTTTGGCACGCTCCTCGGTGTCATCAACTCTTACAGCGGCACCTATCAGTACAAACTCGACGGCAGCGTTATTCCTTTCGGAAATGCCGTGCCTCGCTCCTTCGCCAACAAGGAATCGGAATTCTACGCTCAGGATCAGTGGAAGGTCCGCCGCGACCTGACGGTTACGGCAGGGTTGCGCTATTCGCTCTTCCCCGCGCCCTATGAAACCAACGGCGTGCAAGTGGCGCCGACGGTCGGCGTCGATGTTTTCTTTGCCGAGAGAATCTATGCCAGCCAAATGGGAATCCCTGGCAACGCGATGCCCAATGCATACCTGACGTACGAGAAGGCGGGTCCCAAGAATGGAGGCAAACCCTACTACAAGCTCGACACGAACAACTTTGCGCCTCGCATCGCACTGGCTTATGCGCCCGAATACGAAGGGCTGATGGGCAAATTGTTTGGTAAGGGCAGCGCGCTACGTGCGGGCGCAGCCGTAACCTACGATCGATATGGCGGGAACATGGCCGTCTCGTTTGCCAACAGCGGCTCGCCGGGCCTGACCTATGGCGCGACGCAACCTTTGAACACCGACTTTACGGATTCGTTCCGATACAACGGGACGTCTCTGCCCGTGCTGCCTGCGGCTCCCGTCGCGACGTTCCCGTTCACTCCACCGGCAGTGACCGGTGGCTTCGGCACCTTCTCCGCAGTGGATCCGAATCTGGTGGCGCCCTACACGTACCTTCTCAATCTGACCTACGCCCGCCCGCTTCCCGGCAAGATGACTCTTGAGTTGGGATACGTGGGCCGCCTGTCGCACAAGAACCTGTTGACCCAGGATTACTTCCAGCCCTTGACGCGGTTCCTGGACACGAAGTCGGGAACGACCTGGGCGGAAGCTTCCCGGCTTCTGCGCAACTATATCGATGCGGGGCTCACGCCCGCGCAGGTCAAGGCAAATCCGAGCCTGCTGCCGGAAGTTCCATTCTTCGAGAATCTGTTTCCGGCCGCTGCCGGCACCGTCACGGGAACCAAGACTGTCGGTGCGAGCGCGACCGATAACTACTTCTATACCGTGTACGGCACTTACGCAGGCAGCGACCTGGACGCGGTCCACGATTTCGACCGCGTGAAGCAGCCTAATGGGCAATGCCTCAGCGTGTATGGCTGCAATACTTTCTTTGCCCGCCAGAACGCCGGTCTGCCGACCTGGGCGAACGCGGACAACCCGGTGTATCACGGTGGAACGCTCGTCCTTCGTCGGCAAACCTCCAAAGGATGGGGCTTCGATTTCAATTACACCTTCTCGAAGTCGCTGGATATCGCGTCGGGTGGGACTGGCGAGAGCGCCGGTATTCAGGACGCTTTCAATCCGAAGGCGTCACGCTCGTACTCGAACTTCGATGCGCGCCACGCCGTTACGGCGAATGCCCTCATTGAGCTCCCGTTCGGCAAAGGCAAACTGCTTCTCCCGAACGCTCCGGGATGGATGGAACAGATCGTCGGCGGATGGCAGCTTTCGATGCTGGGAAAATTCCGCACCGGTACGCCTCAGGATGTGACGGTGGGCGGTGTGTATCCCACGAACTACCTGAGTTCGTCGAGAGCTATTCTTAAACCTGGAGCGACGCTGCCCGAAGCGGGGTTCTTCTTCAACGAAAACGGCAACCCGGCTCTGTATCAGTTGTCCGCGGCCAGTTCCTTCTATGGGCAGTTCTCGGGCACGACGGGTTCACGCGGAATCCTCCGCGGGCCGAGCTCCAAGAATGTGGACCTTGCGCTAGGCAAGACTTTCCACATGCCGTGGGAGACGCACACTCTTCAGTTCCGCATGGAAGCTTTCAATGCCTTCAACATCGTTAACTTCAGCGGTTTGAGCCTTACGGCCACGTCCCCGACCACGTTCGGACAGTTCACCAGCACTACCGATCCTCGAGTGGTGCAATTCGCAATGAGGTACGAGTTTTAACATGCGTACCACAGCAGACCGCTTGCTCTGCACGTTGGGCCTGTCCCTGCTTGCTGCCGTTTCCGCGGCAGCTCAGGCAGCGACAGAACCGATGTCAACCGCGAAGGCGGATGCGCCAAACCCCCCGGCCGCATCCGCCAGGCCGGCTCCGACGCCGGTGAAGTACACCGAACTGAAAAAGACCCTGTGGCCCCCGAAAGCAGGCGTAAAGACGCCGGGCGTTCAGATTCCCATCACGAAACTGAAGCCCGAAGCCGAGATTACGCTCACGGCATTGCCGGGTGTCCTCGCATTCACCACCGATCAGGTTCTGATCCCCGTACCCTCCGAGGATCAGATAGCGCGAGTGGAAGGGAAGTCGAGCAAGATGCTGGAGCCTTTCTCCGGCATCGCGAAACCGTGTGGAGGGTTGGCGAGCGCCTTCCGTAACCTGTGGGTTGTCAGCTGCGCCTCGCAAGGTCTCGCGCGAATCGAAACAGCGACGGGGAAGCCCGTCGCCGCTGTTTCCGCAGGTGCCGGCACGGCCCCTCTGGCAGTCACCTCCAGTGCCGACAGCGTCTGGATGCTAACGGACGACAAGACAACGCTGACGCGAATCGACCCCGACACAAACTCCGTCGTCTCTGAGTTTCGGCTCGCCTCGAGCTGCAAGTCGATCCTGTTTGCCGACAACTCGCTGTGGGTGCTTTGTCCCGGCGAAAAGCGAATTATCCGAATCAATCCTCAGACGAACCTGGTTAACGCCCGCGTCGAGGTAACGCCGGAGCCGGTCTCGATGGCCTTCGGCGAGAACGCGATCTGGGTGCTGTCGCGGGCGCAGGGCAAAGTCGCGCGGATCGATCCGAAGACAAACAAGGTCATCGCCACGATTGATCTTGGCTTCACTAACGCGGATGGAAACCTGGCTGTCGGTGACGGCTTCGTTTGGGTCAGCGCACCCGGATTTCCAATCACCAAAATCAGTCCCCAGTTGGAAAAAGAAAAGGTCGTGCAGCAGTTCGCCGGAGACGGAGGAGGCATGATCCAGTTCGGCCTCAACTCCATCTGGCTGACGAACACTGCCTATAACAATGTGTGGCGCCTGGACACGAAGCGCATCGCCGCCACACTCGCAGAGTAACGGAGCACGAAGACTATGAAGAGAAGCCTGAAACAGATTATTTCTCTCGCAATTGCTTCTATGGCGACGGCAGGCGTCACAACCGCTCAAAAAGCTCCGGCCAGTTCCCCGGACTTTTTCGAGGAGAAGATCCGGCCGGTTCTGATCAAGAACTGCTATAGCTGTCACACGACCTCTCAGATGAGCGGGTTGCGGCTGGATAGCCCCGACGGAATGGCGAAAGGCGGGAAGCGTGGCGCCGCGGTCGTGCCGGGCAATCCTGGTTCAAGTCTGCTGCTGACCGCCATCAAACAGACAGACCCGGGATTGAAAATGCCGGTCGGCAGCAAGCTCACGGATGCCGAAGTGAAGGACTTTACCGACTGGATTGAAGCGGGCGCGGCGTGGCCCAGGACTGCGGCAAGCGCAGCGGCGAATGACGGCAAGTACGTCATCTATCCAGAGCAGAAAAAGTTCTGGTCCCTCGTTCCGCTACAGCAGCCGAAGCCGCCGGCCGTCAAAGACGCGAAGTGGGGCAAGACGGATATCGACCGCTTCATCCTCGCCCGGCTGGAGAAAGACGACATTAAGCCTGTAGCTCCCGCTTCGAAGCGCGATCTGATCCGTCGGGCTTCACTCGATCTGACAGGGCTACCGCCGACGTACGAACAGATCCAGGCTTTTGAAAAGGACACGTCGCCTACGTCGTTTGCAAAAGTGATCGATCGTCTGCTGGCGTCGCCGCAATATGGTGAGCGTTGGGGCCGCGTTTGGCTGGACGTTGCGCGCTATTCCGAAGACGACTACCGTACGTTGAACTCGACTCCCCGCGGCTATCGTCCTTATCCGAACGCGTATAACTATCGCGACTGGGTCATTCAGGCCTTCAACGACGACCTTCCGTTTGACAAGTTCGTGAAGGCTCAGATTGCCGGAGATCTCGCAGAACCTAAAGACCGTCCCAAGGTTCTTGCCGCTACCGGGTTTCTGGGGCTTGGGCCGTGGTACTACGACAACGGCGCGTTTGAGATCGCGCGTGCAGATGAACGTCACGATCGGGTTGACGCTGTCACTCGCGGATTCCTTGGGTTGACTGTGGCCTGTGCACGCTGCCACAACCACAAGTACGACCCGATTCCGCAGACCGATTACTATTCGCTGGCTGGCGTGTTCTACAACACGATCTACGAAGAGTATCCCGGAGCTCCGAAAAAAGTCGTCGACGAGTACGCACGCATCGAAGAAGACCTCGACAAGGAGAACCGGATTCTTCAGGACGCCACCCAGGCCCTCTCGGACGGCTTGACTCGATCGCTGGCGTATCAAACTTCCAATTACCTTCAAGGGGTGTTCGAAGTCAGTCAGACGGGTGCTCAGAAACGGGAACTCGCCCAGGTCGTCGAGCAACGCAAGCTGGATTACGAATTGCTCGAACGCTGGGTGAAGTACATGGGCAAGGCCACCCCGAAGTACAAGAACAAGGACGCGTGGCAGGCCATGATGAAGAAAGGTGGCACTGCACAACAGGCCAAACAACTTGCCGATAAGTTCCAGGAGGAACTCATCGCAGCAATGCTCGAAAAGAACGAGATCGATAAGGAAAACGATGTCATCCGAGCGAAGGATCTCGAAGGCACGAAGCCGAAGAAGCGCACCGACAAGCCCAGCAATTTCGTTTCGTACAAGGACTTCAATCCCGGCTCGTGGCTGCGTTTGAAGAGCCTGCCCGAGGAGCAGAACAACTTCTGGACGGAGATCTTCCAGCGCGAGTTGCGCGACGAAGAAGATCCGAACGCCATGATGGCGATGGGAAATCGGCAGGGCAACCCCGGTGTGCTGCTATTTCGCGGCTGGGGACTTGAGAGCCGCGTCGGGCCTGATGCGCAGGCGCGGATCAAGAGCATTCAGTCGGATATCGACGCGACGCGCAAGAAGCTGGACGCCACCAAATACCCCTTCATTCACGGCGTGAAGGATGCGGAGAAGCCGGAAGATATCCAGGTTGCCTTCCGCGGCGATCCGAACAATCCGGAAGGGCCGCAGATTCCGCGTCACTTCCTCAGCCTTCTTTCGGACGGCGACCCGAAACCCTTCGCGCAGGGCAGCGGTCGTTTGGAGTTGGCGGAAGACATCGTCAAGCAACCGGTTGCCATTCGGGTCTTCGTCAACCGGATCTGGAAGGGACATTTCGGTACGGGAATCGTGGATACGCCCAGTAACTTCGGCGTCACCGGCGAACGGCCGACGAATCCGGAGTTGCTGGAGTACCTGGCGAGCTATTTCGTCGAAAACGGCATGTCTGTAAAGGCGCTTCATCGCGCAATCATGATGAGCTCGGTATACCAGTTGAGCACGGCGGATAATCCGGAAGCGTTTGCCAAGGATTCCGGAAATCGTCTGTACTGGCGCGCGGAGAAGAAGCGTCTCGATGCCGAGCAGCTTCGCGACGGCGTCCTGCTGACATCAGGAAATCTGGATGATGCGATGGGCGGGCCCTCCGCCGATCTCACGCCGGCCTACCTGCGGCGCACGGTTTACGGCAGAGTGAGCCGCTACAAGCTCGACGAATATCTGCAGCTCTTCGACTTCCCAAGCCCGAGCATCAGCGCTGAGAAGCGTTTCGTGACGACGGTACCACTGCAACGGCTGTTCCTGATGAACAGCGACTTCATGCAGGTCGAGGCGGAAGAACTCGCGAAACGAGTTGCGAACGAGCCCGACAATCGCAGTCGCATCAAGAAGGCCTATCAGTACATCTATGGCCGCGATGCCACAGAGGAAGAGATCACGCTCGGCATCAACTATCTCAAGAATGAGCCGATGCTCGAATACGACGAAGAGAAGGCACGCGCTCCAATCGCTCCGGCCGGCGGACGTCGCGGCGGACGCGGAGGAGGCGGCGGAGGCGCTCAGGCCGCTCCCGCAGTCACGCAAGTGAAGCCGGAAGTCAAGCCCGCGGACGCTACCGGCAGCAGTGATGCTCCTGCAGGCGACATCCCTCCGCTGCCTGGTGCTGGTAAGGCGGCCGAGGCGGCGAAGCCTGATGCGCCGATGCCGGAAGGATCCGAGGCTGTTGCCGCCGGCGACGCGATGCCGAATGCCGGTGGTATGGGAATGGGCATGGGGATGATGGGCGGCATGGGCGGACGACGCGGTCAGGGCGGCGGTGCTCCCGAGGTGAAATACGACGTCACCGTCTGGAGATCGGAAGAGCACAC
>JADMIO010921787.1_pt1 | contig 44434 bp, 37 predicted proteins | sample 8958161 | NCBI WGS metagenome assembly JADMIO01 (sample SAMN16585339, study PRJNA669376) | soil metagenome | isolation source: Crop rotation soil | place: USA: Cullars Rotation, Alabama | collected 2011
CGCGACAACTTGTCCACGTGGAATTCTAAGCTTAGGATCCCAATGTGCTGGAAAGGATCTCAGGTCCCGCTGATTGCAGATCGTTCGAGATCTGGTCGTAGGTGCCGCGCCACAGAGCGCGGAACGTGCAACCCACATCCGTGAGCCGAACACCGCGCCCGGCCCAAAGCACCTGGATCAATTTGGCCAGCGCATAGTTGCCAACGCGCGCCGCCCAATTCAGATTCGACCCTTGCTGTACCAGTTGCCCGGTTGTTCGTGTCCCCAGCACGAGATCGGCCTCGCACATGTACCCCAGCAGCTTGCTGGTGTCGCCCAGGTCAAAGCTTTCGTCATCCATGGTGAGAACCACGATGTCGCCGGTAGACGCCGCGATCCCTGTGCGGAAGAGCTCGCCATAGGCGCGGGTCGGACCTTCGACGACAACGAGCTTCGCATCGTGTCTGGCGCCCAGCTGTTCCAACGCGGCGCTCGTTTGCCGCGCCACCAGCACCACCTCATCCACGCGCGGCTGGCGCCGGGCGTTGCGGAGCATATCTTCGATGACCGCAAGCGAACTGTCGCAGGGCATCACGACGCTCACCTTGGCCGTTTCCAAACGGCCGCGCCGCACAATGGACCGCGCGTAGTGGATGTCTTCCTGAAAGTTGACGTTGATGTAGTCGCCCGTGAGCGCGAACCGGTTCACCGGGGCCCCCGAGGCAATCAGCTCTTCAATGGCTGCCGTCAGGTCCCCCTTCTGTGGCGCGTCGCGCGTATACCGGCGCTCCAACACATCGAAAATCGCCGGGCTAAACACATAAGTACCGCACCCGAGCAATCCATTGGCGCTCGACGGGGGCTTCTCGATCACGCGGACAACGCGCTCGTCCCGCAGTTCCACGCCAAAGTTCTTGCGGATGTCTTTGTTCGAAGAATGAGCGCGGATGGCGAGTGTCGCAGCGGCACTAGCGTAGTCAGTCTCCAGAAGCTCGCGATGATTGGAATTCCAATACAGCTCATCGGAAAGCATCACGACGAAATGCTCATCGGTAAGCTGCGTCCGCGCGAGCAACACGGAATGAGCTAGCCCGAGCTCGATGTGCTCATTCTGCACATAGCGAATCCGCACACCGTAGCGCGCCCCATCGCCGAAATGCCGCCGGATATTCTCGCCGTGCTCACCCACTATAATCACGATGTCGCGGATGCCCAGCTGATCGCGCATCGTCGTCACCGTGTAATGCAGCACAGGCTCGCCACAGATATCGAGCATCGCCTTGGGAATCACGCGCGTGTAGGGATAGGCGCGGGCGCCCCGGCCTGCCGCCGGAATCACGCCAATGAGATTGGATGCCATTCGAATACTTCCGCCGGCCTAGGAAGAAGCCGCGCCTCGGTGGATGAAGATATCCTTCCAACGGTAGCGGGCGAGAGCGGCAAGCGCGCGGAAGCCTTCGGCATAGTGCTGCATCTTGGATCGGCCCGCCGCACGTGGATGGTATTCGGCCGGAAGCTCCGCGATGCGCCCGAAATGCGAGCCTCGAACGGCAAACTCCACCACAAAGCAGAAGCCCCTCTCGTGAAACTCATAGCCCGCCACTGTCTCGCGCCGGAACGCTTTGATTCCAGTGTAGAGATCCGTCAGACTCTGCCCACAAACGATGTTGAACGCGGCAGTAAGCAACCGGTTGCCCGCGCGGCGGGGCCAGCTCATGGTGTTCGAGGGAAGCAGAAAGCGCGAACCATAGACGATCGCATGCTTGTCCAAAGCTTTCACCAGACCGGTCGCCAATTCCGGCGGATACTCCAGATCCGCGTCGATCGTCACGATCGCGCGCCGCGAGCCCGCTGCAATTCCATCGCTCAGACTCTTGCCATAGCCTTCGTTGCGCGCGTGACGAATGGTTCGAATGCCCCGCGCGTCGAGCCGTTCGAGCGTGCCGTCCGTAGAGCCGTTATCGACGAAGATCAGTTCCGCTCCCGGGCAAGCGCGCTGCAGCCGGTCGATCAACTCATCGACGCACGCGGCCTCATTCAAGATGGGCACAACGATATCGACATCCTGGCCAGCGAGCATCCGAGTTAGGGTACCGCACTGACGCGGAGCCTAGTTACCCACCAGGTGCTCGTAGTCCTTGTTGTTCTCGGTGCAGACGTATTCCAGAAGCTCGGTATCGGCGAGATAGGTCGCTTTCTCCACCACGGTCCAGGGCTTGGTATAGGCTTTCGGGTCGTCAATGGTGAGCGCAATCTCCAGGTGCCCGAAGTCCGGGCGGCGGAAGCGCTCGATGAGGCGCATCTCTGCTGAATGCGGCCGTCCCGCATTGTCGAGCCACGTCGTCTCATTAACGCCCCGCGTTTCCACAACCAGCGTGTCGCCTTCCCAATGGCCGGAGGAATATCCGATCCAGGAAGGCTGCATGTCCTTGGGAAATGGGCGCGCATCGAGAAACAGTTGCCGGAACGTCGTGAAGCCCTCAAACAGCATCAGCATCACGCCCGGCAATTGATAGATGCGATAAGGATAGGGCAGCACGTTGAGCTTCGGCATGCCTTGGATGCAGCGTGCAGCAGGGTCGTCTTTGCCCTTGGCCCCATTCCGCCGGGAGTCGAATACGGCCTTCGCCCACGATTGATAGGGCACAGCGTTCGCGCCGATATCCGCGGCGATATCCTGCAACAGCCTCGTATCCGGGTTCCACAGACCGGAGAAATCCGGATGCCCGTCGGCCGTTTTCGGAGTGGGGGCGGCAAGATTCGCTTTGCCATCCGCAAGCCGCGGGATGCCGGGTGTCGGGACGTTGAGCCACTGCCCGAGCGACGGTGCAACGGAGGCGAAGGCAAGCAAGAGTCCTGCTCCAACGAGGTTGCAACGCATGCCGCAATTGTACGCCCCCGGGCATATAGTAGTGGGGATGATCGCCGTTCGTTACTGCTGGCTCTTGTTTGCCGCCCTTCCCTTGCTGGGAGCCGTGTCAGGCGAAGAGGTCTATAAGAGGGTCTGCAAGAACTGCCACGAATCGGCTGACGCGCGTGCTCCCGGTCCGCAGGAGCTGAAGAATATGTCGGCCTCGCGCATCGTGCGCGTACTCGATTTCGGCATCATGATGTCGGTTACCTCGTTCCTGACGCGCGAGGAGCGGAATGCCGTGGCGGCGTATCTGGGGAGTTCCACCGAGACCAATCGCATCCCGGCGAGCGCTTACTGTGCCGACCGCACGGTGAAGATCCCCGCCAAGCCCAAGGCCAGTTGGAACGGTTGGAGCCCGGAGCCAACAAATACCCGCTTCCAGGCCGCGGCCGGCCTGTCGCTCGATCAGGTAAAGAACCTGAAGCTGAAGTGGGCCTTTGGATTCGATGGCGATGTGAATGCTTTCGCGCCGCCGGCGATCCTGGATGATCAGATGTTTGTGGGAAGCGCGAATGGGGCGGTGCAGGCGCTCGATGCCAAGACGGGGTGCATGCGTTGGGTATATGACGCGGATGGGCCGGTGAGGACGGCGATGCTGGTGGCGCCGCGCGGCGGTGGTAGGTACGCGCTGTTGTTCTCGGATCAGACGGGGTGGTTCTATTCGGTGGATGCGGCAACGGGCAAGCTGCTGTGGCGGCGCAGGCCGGAAGCGCATGAGGCGACGAAGCTGACGGGCACGCCGGCTGTGTTCAATGGCGCCGTCTATGTTCCGACGGCATCGTGGGAAGAGAACCGGGCTCTGAACAACAGCTATGAATGCTGTACGTTTCGCGGGTCGGTGGTAGCCTATCGCATCAGCGACGGAACCAAGTTGTGGCAGACGTTCATGGTGCAACCGGTGCCGAAGAAGCTGGGCAAGACCGCTACGGGCGTTCCCGTCTGGGGACCATCCGGTGCCGGAATCTGGTCCGCGCCAACGGTGGACCGCAAGCGGCGGCGGCTGTATGTGACGACGGGGAACAACTACTCGACTACCGGACAGACCTGCGCGGACAACGATGATGGAGCGGTGACGGATCCGGCTGGGGGGTCTTGTGGGAAGGGCACTCCGAACAGCGATGCCGTGGTGGCGATGAACATCGATACGGGCAAGATCGTGTGGTCCAAGCAGGTGACGCCCAATGACCTCTTCAACGGAGGCTGCAGTACACGGGCCAATTGCCCCGGTCCCGACTTCGACTTCGGTGCTTCGGTGGTACTCGACACGCGGCCCGATGGCAAGGATGTACTGATGGCGGGGCAGAAGTCGGGAAACGTCTATGGGCTCGATCCGGATAAGCAGGGAGAGATCCTCTGGCAGCAGAAGGTTGGTAAGGGCGGCACGAACGGCGGCGTGCAGTGGGGTATGGCGAGCGATGGGCAGCGGCTGTATGCGGCGGTGTCCGATGTCGGTCGCATCAGGAGAACGGACCCGCTGGACTTCCGGCCGTCCGGCGTTGATCCGAAGGCGGGTGGCGGACTGACGGCCATCCGCATTGCCGATGGGGAGAAGGCTTGGTTCGCTACTCCCACGCCTTGTCCGCCGGCGCAGGCGATCTGCAGCATGGCGCAACCGGCGGCAGTGACGGCGATGCCGGGCGCGGTGTTGTCGGGAGCCGTCGATGGCCATATCCGGGCGTTTGCCGCGGAGGATGGCAAGGTGGTTTGGGACTTCGATACCGCCAAGGAGTTCACCACGGTCAACGGGGTGAAGGCTCGCGGCGGGTCGCTCGACGGGCCGGGAGCGGTGGTGGCGGGAGGCATGGTGTATGTGGTCTCCGGCTATGCACGCAACGGCGGCATGCCGGGCAACGTGCTGCTGGCGTTCGGGGCGGAGTAGATCCAAGCCCCACGCTGCGCGCGTAAAGATAGGGACATGGTTTTCGTTGCCGGTGGCACCGGCTATCTTGGCCGGCCGCTCATCGAGCGCCTCCTCAACAAAGGGCAGGCTGTGCGGGCGCTTGTGAGGCGCGGGTCGGAACATAAGCTGCCGAAGGACGTCGAGCCGGTCTATGAGCGCGATGGCTTCGTCAGTGGCTGCGACACGTTCGTCCATCTGATTGGGACGCCGCGGCCTTCGCCGGCTAAGGCCAAGGAGTTTCGCGAGGTGGATCTGCCTCAGGCGTTGGCCTCAATTGACGCGGCGAAGCGCGGAGGGGTGCGGCACTTCGTCTACGTGAGCGTGGCGCATCCGGCGCCGATCATGCAGGCCTACATCGACGTGCGTCAGCAGTGCGAGCGGGCGCTGGCGGATTCCGGCATGACACATAGCATCCTGCGGCCCTGGTACATTCTGGGGCCGGGGCATTGGTGGCCTTATGCTTTGATGCCCATCTACAAGCTGATGGAGGCGCTGCCACCGACGCGCGAGAGTGCGCTTCGGCTGGGGCTCGTAACACACGAACAGATGATTGCCGCGCTGGAGTGGGCGGTGTTCCATCCACCCGCGCATCAGCAGGTGTTGAGCGTTACCGACATTCGCGAGCACTCATTTACCGTCGACTGAGAAAGCCAGCAGCACGTTGCCGGAGGCGCCGCCGGCGGTGGGGTAGCCGGAGTTGATGTAGAGTATGCCGCCCGCAATGATGGCTCCGGCGCCGTCCATGGAGCCTCCGCGCGCGGGGACCTTGTTTACGGTGTTGGGGTATTCCTGTTCGGTGTCGAAGTCCCAGATGATCTTGCCGTCGGTGGCGGAGTAGGCGCGCAGGTGGCCGTCGACTGAGGCAGAGAACGCAGCGCCGGGGATAGCTGTGACGGCGGCGGATTGGGCGGGGCTGCAGCGCGGGCGCGAGCCGCACTTACCGGGAGGCGTGTACCAGAGCTTCTCACCATTGCGCAGGCTGAGGGCGAACATGCCGCCACCCCGGTTGGGATCGGCGTCGGTGGTGGAGGCGTATGTCAGCTTGATGCGGCCGATGTCGCTGAGTGCTACATACATGTTGTTGGCATCGACGGCCGAGCCCCATTGAACGCCGCCCATCGTGCCGCCCTCGCCGACCCGTGTGGACCAGATCACTTCGCCATTCTTATCGGGATCAATGGCGTGGACCATGCCGGACTTCTGGCCAGCGACTAACGCCCGTTTGCCGGTGGCGAGGTTGACCAGGATCGCGCCGGAGGAGAAGTCGAAATCGGGACCGTCGACATCGGGGCAGTTGGATTTGTCGGGCAGTCGGCAGGAAGAAGTATAAGCATCGTTCTGCGTCATCTGGCGGATCCACTTGGCTTTGCCGGTGTTCATGTCGAGCGCGATGAAGGCGTTCGATGTGGGCGTGGTGGGTTCGCTGTAGTTGTTGCCGGTGGTGATGTAGACGGTGTTGGTCTTGGGGTCGATCGCGGGGCTCGACCACACCGGGGCTCCGGCGGGTCCGTAGAGCTGCGTGCCCTTGGCGTTCTTCTTGGTGGGCTTGGGTTCATCGACGGTGTAGTAGCGCCAGATCTGCTTGCCGTTGCTGGCATCGAGCAGTGCCAGCCCGCCGCGGAACTTGCAGCATTCGTATTGGGCGGAGGCGCCGGCTGAGGCTTCTTCGCCGGAAGCAACAGGCACGTAGAGGCGGCCGTTATAGAACGCGGGCGAGCCGGTGACGCGGGCGGCAGGGAAGGGATCGATTTTGATCCTCCACAGCGGCTTGCCGGTGGCGGCTTCGACCGAGTGGACATAGCCGCCCATGTCGCCGAAGAAGATGACGTAGCGTGGGGCCGCGGCTGTGCCTAGGTTGGCGACGGTGGAGGCCGAGCGTTGGCCGACGCCCATGTCGTAATACCAGTGGATGCAGCCGGACTTGGCGTCGAGCGAGTAGAACCGGCCGCCGGAGCTGCCAAGGAAGACGCGTCCGCCGACGATGACGGGGGCGCCGTAGGCTTGCAGGTCGCCGGGGAAGCCGAAGGCCCATTTCACTTTGAGCTTGGGCACGTCGGCGGCGCGGATGCCGGCGCCCGCATCGTCCATGTAGCGGGAGTTCGAGAGGTTGGTGCCCCAGCCGTTCCATATTGGGCCGGTCATGGTGAATGGGACTGCCTTGAGCGCGGGGCTGCAGAGGGCGGCGGGGTTGGGCGGATCGACGGCGGTGGCTCCGGCGACTAGTTTCTTGCCGGTTAGGAATTCGGCTAGGGTGTGGCGCTCGGTGGCGTTGAGGCGCAGAGCCATGGTGACCATGGCGCCGGTTTCCATGGCGCTCAGGACGCGGGTGGCGTTCATGGCTTTGAATGCGTCGCGACTCGGGGCCCGGTCCATGCCGCCGTTGTGGCATTGGGCGCAGTTGCGATCGTAGAGGGACTGGCCGTCCTGACTGAACAAGGAGCACGAGGCGAGCAAGGATAGAGATAGAAGCCGTTTCACGATGTGGCCGATTTTAACAGCAAAGACACGTCGGGTGTGGGCTTGGCGGGGGTGGCGTGTGGATTGCGGTTATAGGGTCGTTGTTGATGGCTGGCCTTTCCGGATTGCGGCGTAAGGTGTGGGCGTTCGGGCAACGGATGGGGTCTGGATGTCAGCAGATGGCGCGGCTGGTTGGGTTTGTTCGGCAAGAATTTGGAGATCGCTGGCGATGTCATTGACGCCCGCGCCCTCGCGGACGCGGCTCTGTGTCGGGATCGTGCCGGTGGGTGGTTGGGTTTGTTTGGTGGGGATATGCTCCGCGAGCTGGCCATTACTGGCCAGGCTCTGAATGGAGATCGTGGATTCGTCGGAGGGTTGGGTTTGTTTGCGCAATTTTTGGATCCCTTGAAAGCGCAGCTTCTGGGCTTGGTGGAATTGGGTGAGGGTGCGGGCGATGTCGCGCCCGAGGCGGGATTCGTAGCGGCCGATTAGGGTGAGGGCGTTGGGGTCGCGCAGGAAGGCCATCATGGTGAGTCCGTTGTCGCGGTAGGCGCCGGTTTCGGTGGCGATCTTGCTGCCGGCGGCGGTGAGTTCGCGGATGGTGGTGGATGCCTGCAGGTTGAGGTGGGCGGTTTCCATGCGGAGGGCGCGTTGGAGGCGGAGGTCGAGGTGGGCGAGGCGTTCGAGGAGCAGGGTTTCGGTCGCGCCGATGGGGGAGAGGTCTTCCTTGAGGGCTGCGAGGGTTTCTAGGAATTGGGTTTGTTCGTGCGGAAGGGCAGCGTCGGCGGCGAGGTCGAGGGGGTTGCGTTCGCTGCGGAGGCCGTGTTTCAGCGCGTTGTTTGAGACGGCGGCCTTGCCTTCCGGGGTGCGGGGGCCGGTGCTCTTTTGAGCGTTGGCGCGGTTGGCGGCTAGGCGGGCTTCGGAAATGGAGCGGACGGCGGGTTCGCCAATGTGCTCAGAAACAGTTTGTGTAGACATAAAACCTCCTCATACGGTGGGCGGCTTGAGCCTGCCCCCGGGAGAGAAGATAAGCGGAGAGCGAAATGACCCGGCTAAACGAGCGAGTGGATTGTTGAAGTTAAGAATAGATTTAGGTCGTGACGGGGGTCATCGCGCGACCCGAAACCCGCGCCCAGTTCATGATCCGCACGACCCATATGCGGACACCGATCGCTTTCCTGATTTCGCGGTGACGTGGATGACTGCCCGGTAGGAGATTACTTCGCACGATTCGTAGCTTTGAGGGCAGAAGCTTGAGATTGTGTAGTCGACTCTCACCCTGATGGGCCCAGCAACGTACCAGTCGCGTGATCGGTCGCCTTTCTTCCGCGGCGCTTTCGACTCCTCGCTACGAACGAGTTCCAACTCGACATTCTGGCGATCAATACGCATCAGGGCGCGACCGTTGAAGCTACTTAGAAAGACATAACGATCAGATTGGAATTTGTCTGACGGGAACAGGAGCACGCATCCGGCTTCTTCATCGAAGCCATGTCGACCCTCGATAACGCCGATCCGAGGCCCTTGACGGGAGCTGACTGCTGTTCGAGCTTGCTGGCTGGATAAGCGAGACGTTACGAGCATCATAGTGACGGCTACAAGAAGAATTGGGCGCCTCATCCAGTCTCAATCTCCCACACGGGTCGCGAGGATGCACAGCACACCCCTCTTCGCGACTCGCGAGATTGCCATCGGTGGGCTCATCCGGTGCAAACAGGCGCGAGTTTCCCTCCACACGAACTGGGGTTTATTCGTCAACCGGGCATGAGTAAGATTGCGTTTGCGCTGTGGCCTTTGGCTGTGTTGGCTGCCGCGTTGCCGGCTCAAGTGCCTTCCGAGCCAAAATTCGACATCGTTTCCATCAAGCCGTCGGCGCCCGGTGCGCGGATGAGGGCGGATTCTCCGGCTGGCGGGACGTTTGTCTATCAGGCCGCGCCGTTGAAGTTGATGATGATGCAGGCGTTTGAGGTGCAGGAGACGCAGATTACGGGCGATCCGGACTGGGCGGAGTCCGCGCTGTGGGATGTGACTGCGAAGGTGGAGAATGAATCGCGGCCGCTGGGGCCCGCGGCCGTGAATCCGAGGCTACGGGCGTTGCTGGCGGAGCGGTTTGGGTTGAAGACGCATCGGGAGACGAAGCAGGAGCCGGTGTTTGCGCTGGTGCTGGCTAAGGGCGGGCCGAAGATGAAGCGGGCGGGGGAGGCGCGAGGGTCACTGGTTGGGTCCGTGCGGGTGAGCTTCTTTCGAGGCGCTGGCGTGGGCTTGGCCCGGCTGACGCAGGTACTGGCGGCTAGCCTGGGAAGGCCGGTGGTGGATCGGACGGGACTATCCGGAGAATTCGATTTCGAGTTGAGCTTTTCGCCGGATTCGGTGCCGGATCGGGGGTGGCCGGGGAACCGTCCGACGGCGGCGGATCAACCGCCGGGCGATCCTTCGAAGCCAACGCTGTTTGTGGCGCTGGAGGAGCAGTTGGGGTTGAAGCTGGAGTCGACGAAGGGGCCGGTGGAGATGCTGGTCGTCGATCATGTCGAGCGGCCGAGCGAGAACTGAAATTGCCCTAACCAAATGGGTGCGCGCGATGGCCAACTTACATTGATAGACTCAGGCCAGGAGTAGGCCGTGATTCAAAAACACACGGTGGCGGCAAGTCTGCTGATTGCGGCGAATTGCCTGGCGCAGCCCGTGTCATCCACGCTGAAGTTCGAAGTGGCCTCTGTGAAAGAAGCTGTGAATGGAACGAATGGTGTGCGGGGCGGATGTCATGGCATCAACTCCGTCTATTCTCCGATGCAAGAGGCCCAGGCTCCTTCGCTGGGTACGTGTTGTATTACCGATGGGCGGTTGAGCCATTTGATCGGGATCGCCTTTGGCGTGAAGATGGCTGATCTGAAGACCGGTCCCGATTGGATTCAGCGTGGGGATTTACGGTTCAACGTCCAGGCCAAGGCGGAGGATGCGGCCCATACGACGGAGCAGCAGTTGCTGACGATGCTGCAGAACCTGCTGGTGGAGCGGTTCCAGCTTAAGTTTCATTACGAGACGACGGAGGTCCCGGGGTTCGCGTTGCGGGTGGCGAAGAACGGGCCGAAACTGCAGGCGTCCCAAAGCGAAGAGGCGACGCTCGCATTTGCTGGTCCGAACGGGGTGGCTATGCCGAAGGCTTTGCAGAATCAGCCCGTCACGATGACGGTGCGCAAACTCACGATGGGCGGATTGGTCAATTTGCTCGGTCCCCTGGGAACAGGACCCGTCTTAGACAAGACAGGCCTCACGGGCGTGTACGATTTCACTCTTGCCTGGGACGAGAATGCGGGACCGGCGCTTACTACAGCGCTGCGGGAACAGCTGGGGCTCAGCCTGGAAGCGACCAAAGTTCCTGTATCCACGCTCGTGGTGGACGCCGCGCAGAAGCCGACGCCGAATTAGGCTTGGGCCGCGGCGGCTACCCGGCGCAGCTCGACTAAGACTAAGGTAAAGCCCAAGGCCGCTAGCCAAAGGGACGCGTCTATTGCGATGCCGAGACGGGAGTCCCAGATTGCAGTCTGTTGCGCCAGTACAACGAGAGCGGCAATAACGTGCGCCCCCACCATGGCCAAGCTGACCCGGCGCTGAATCTCTAAGTCCCGGACGGTTCGGACGGCGAGCAGCACGGCACCGGCCAGCAGGAACCCAACGCCGGCGAGGCGAATGAGCGAATAGCTGCCGAAGTCGGATTGGACGAGACTGCCCAGGGACGGCAGAAATAGCGGTCCCCAGGCCATCATCAGCAGCCCCGCTGCCGCCGCCACAGCGCCGTAGATCGAAGCAGTCTGCCGGAAGTTCATGGCTGGATTCTATCTTGTTTTGGGGATCCCGGCATACCAGGGGCACGGCAGAGGACGCTCTTCGGGTGCTGACGCCTGCGGACTGACGGGGCCGCGCTCCCCGGTATTCCTTAATCCAAAATTTCGTGAAGCGCGGCGATTGGGAAATTGGAGAGTCCCTCTATTAGAGGATCTGCTGCAAATCCCTAAATTTGGGCCTGATTTAACCAGAAACGTACCTGGCGGCACTTCCCAAACGTCCTTGCGCCGGAGTAGAATGACTCGACCATTCGGGATTGAGGGAGCAGCAAGAAGTAATGGCAGTCACCAGGAGGGAAGCACTGCTCGGTGCCGGTGCGGCGCTCGTTGCAGGGCTGAAGCACGGGTCCGCGGCCACGCGGCTGCCCAACATCATCTTGATCTTCGCCGATGATATGGGCTACGGCGATCTCGGCTGCTATGGCTCCAAGATCAAGACGCCGCATCTCGATCAACTGGCGCGCGAAGGCGTCCGCTTTACCGATTTCTATGCCGCCAGTCCGGTGTGCTCGCCCTCGCGCGCGGCGCTACTCACCGGCCGGTACGGCGTTCGCGTCGGGGTTCCCAGCGTGCTGAGCACGGGCGACAAGGTTGGCATGAATGCGAATGAAGTCACCATCGCCGAAATGCTGAAGCCGCTGAACTACCAGACGATGTGCATCGGCAAATGGCACCTGGGCACGCAGCCCTCATCGATGCCCACCGGGCGGGGCTTCGATGGTTACTATGGCATTCCTTTCAGCCATGACATGTGGCCGCGGCCGCTGATGGTGAATAACACCGTGATCGAACAGCCGGCCAAGATCGATACGCTGACCCAGCGCTACACGCAGCAGGCGATCAGCTTTATCCGTTCGGCCGCCGCCGGGCCGAATCCTTTCTTCCTGTATCTGGCGCACAGCATGCCGCACATTCCGCTGGCTGCGTCGCCGGATTTCAAGGGCGCCTCCAAGCTGGGCCCGTATGCCGACTCCGTCATGGAGATCGACTGGAGTACGGGTGAGCTGATGGCTACGCTTCGGGAAGCGCAGCTCGATTCGAATACGCTGGTTCTCTTTTCCAGCGATAACGGTCCCTGGTACCAGGGCAGCCCCGGCCGCCTGCGTGGGCGGAAGGGCGACACCTGGGAGGGCGGCATGCGCGAGCCCTTCATCGCGCGTATGCCGGGCCGGATCCCGCATGGGCTCGTCGCCACGGAGATGGCGTCCACGCTGGATTTTCTGCCCACCATCGCGGGCCTCACCGGCGCGGCACTGCCCGCCAAGCCGCTCGATGGCACCGATATCTGGCCGCTGATCAGCGGCTCCCGCACCCAGATCGATCACCCGCCGCTTTTCTACTTCAACTATTGGGATCTGCAGTGTGCGCGGCTCGGGGACTGGAAGCTGCACGTCTCGCGTTACAACGCGCCGCTCTACCAGCCCGTCCCCGGCACAGGGCGGGTGAATCTGCCGCTGCCCTCGCCTGAACTGTACGATCTGGCGGAGGACCCCGAAGAGAGCTTCGACCTGGCTGGCGAGAACCCCGATGTGGTGAACGACCTGATGCGACGCATGCAGGAATCCATCGCCGGCTTCCCGCTCCAGGTGCAAGGATGTTGGGGGGATACGCTTAAGCGCAAGGTGGAAGACACGCCGTCTGGAGCTTTGCCCGTGGAAATCCTACCGCCGCCCGCCTAGCTGACCGCGCCGCAGCCTCGCGGTCTCAGTCCGGGGGATGTAGCGCCCCACCGGCAATCAACGCGCCGTTTGTTCCTGCTTGTTCTGGGCTTGCTTGTCGTCCTTGGGCTTTTCGTCCTTGGGCTTTTCATTCTTCGAGTTGTCGTTGCTCGACTTTTCGTCTTTGCCTTTTTTGGACTTGTCCAACCCGAAACTAGGCTGCTTGGCCGACCCCACCACCTGAATCCGCAGGAACGTGCCAGCGCCGTTTTTCGCAAAGAATGGATCCAGCGGTTTGGCGGCCCATCGCTTCCACCCCGTCAGCGTCTGCGACACCTTCGCATCCAGGGCCAGCGACCCGTGGAAATCCAGCATGTCCCCGCCCATGTCATACCCGCCCACGAGGTCTACCTTCGCACCCGGAACCGAAAACATCAGCTCGCGAAACTGAATCGCCTGATCTTCCATATGGAAGCTCCCGCGCATCTGGGAAAACGTCTCGCCCAAGATGTCCTGGCCCGGCTTGCCTTGTCCGCGCGCACTCAACTCTTCCACCTTGTCGGCGACCTTATCCTGGAGGAAGCGCGCCTGATCCAAGTGGAACGTCCCGTCGAGTATCAGCCGCTCCTTGACCTTGCCCTCGAACGGGGGCAGATCCAGGTCGAACTTCAGCGTCACCGGGCCCTTCAAGATCGGATCCCCCTTCATCGCCAGCCGCAGGAAGTCGGATATCTCGCCCTTCGGCACGTCCACCTTTAACTTCATCGAGCGACGGCGGTCCTTTTCATGCTTCACGATGCCGCCGCTGGTGGTGAAACTGCTCGTCCCGAGCCGCGCCCGGACGGGCTTCAGAATGGTGTTGCCGTTGGTGCCATCCACCAGACACTCGAATGTGGTCTGCAGCGAAACGGGATTCCCCGAGCGCGTCAGACGGAAGTCAGGGACGCGTGCCTCACCTTTCGCCGTGATCGTATCGAGCGTCCCTTCGAACTGCCCCGTCGATTGCAGAATGCCGGCAATCGGTTTGAACACGCCCAGATTCGCGTCTTTGAAGACATACTTGCCGTTTAGCGGCGAATCGCCCGGCTCATCCGCATTGAACGGACCGAACTGTCCCTTACTGTCAATCCATCCATCCGGCTTGGGATTGCGCAGCTTCGCTTCGTAGTTCATCGCCTGATGCGCGCCGGCGGAGGTCATTTTCAAGTCTTGAATGGTGAAGTCCAGCGGCTTGCGATCGGCGCGCTTGGGAATGATGGTGATCCGGCTGTTGCGCATCGTCAAATGGTCGATAATGACGTCGGACTTGCCGGATTTGTCTTCTTTTTGGGGGGGCTCCGGCGGAGCGCTGGCTGTGCCGGGATCGCCGGGCTTCGACATGCGAATGTGATCGCGCTGACCCTTGGGAGGAATGTTGACGACCACACCATCGAGCTCCACATTTGGCACGTGCTTTTCGACCACAGAGAGGATTCCCAGATCGATATCGAAATGGAACTTCTGAATGGCAAACAGCGGCGGCAGCTCCGGCCGCGCGCGCGGCTTGATGACGAGACCGGTGCCCTCGACCATCGCGATGCTGCCTTTGCCCTTGTCGCGCCACAGTTTCCAGGCGGAGAACCTGGGCAGCGAAACATCCAAACGTTGGAGCTGCACCTCACTGTCGAAACGGTCCTGCAGATATTCGATGGCTTGGGCGCGGATCGTGGGTTCGAAGTTTTCCATCAGCTTCTTGGCGCCGAACCAGACGACAGCCCCGCCGATGGCTCCTGCAATCAGCACGATGGGGATCAACACCCGCGCCTGAAAGAATCTGCGCCCGTTAGCCACGCGAGCCGACTTCCTGTGATCTTGTGAGCATGGACGCGCTCCTCCGGTGAGGAGATACCTCAAAGTCCTGATCGTTTCGATGGGCGAAAAATTGAGACGCTTCCGCGCGGGATATACTGCGAGCAGCAATGTCTAAAGAAAACCCGCTTCTGGCCCCCATGAAAGCCGAGATCCATCGCGACCTCGGCGGTGTATTAGTCGACGTGATGCGCACCGGCAACGTGCGAGTGAAACGGATGATTTATCCGCCCGGCTTCAATTGGGACAAGGACCTGAAGCAGGTGGTGGGCAGCGAACACTGCATGCACGCCCACGTCGGTTTCATGGCTCAAGGGCAGATTAACGTCCGCTTCGCCGACGGCTGCGTGGAGGAATTCATCGCGCCGCAGTTTGTATCGGTGGAACCGGGGCACGAGGGCTGGGTGGTGGGTGACGAGGCAGCCGTGCTGATCGAATTCGATTTTGAGAGCGATACGGTGGAGAAGCTGGCCGTGCCGAGCGTGCACAACCACAAGCAGGCTTAACCCGTCCCGTCAGAGAGATGAGGTCACAGGAAGACAACGTGGACATCTATGTCGTCGTGGACCTGGAACGCCCGTCACCCAACTAGCATCGTCTCCGTGCCCAAGAGTTGATAACATCCCTGATCATGGGATTTCTCAATTGGCGCCTGTTCGCGCTTGTGGCCGCGCTCGCCGCCGCCGTCCTAGCCCAGCAACACGGCTACACGCCGGGCGACATCGAAGAAGGCGGCAAGCTCTACCGCGCTAACTGCATCGGCTGCCACGGCCCCGAAGGCACCTCGGTCACCGGCATTGACCTCGGTCACCAGCGCTACCGGCGCGTCTCGACCGATGAAGGCGTCGTCAACGTCATCCTCAACGGCGTGCCCGGCACAGGCATGCCCGGCGGCATTGTCACCTCGCCCGCGCGCGGATACATGATCGTCGCCTACCTGCACTCGATGAACGAAAACACCGGCGTCAAATCCATCGCCGCCGCCAAGGGAGACATTGCCCGCGGACGCGCCCTCTTCACCCGCGCCTCGCTCAACGGCAACGCCGGCTGTAACACCTGCCACCGCGTGTACGGCACCGGCGGCCGCTCCGGTCCGGACCTCAGTGAAGCGGGGCTGCTGCTGCGCTCCATTGAAATTGAAACGTCTATTCTCGATCCCGACGCCAGCGTTTCCTCCGCCAGCCAGCCCTATCGCGCTGTGAAAAAAGACGGCGCCACTGTGACAGGTGCCCTGCTGAACCAGGACACCCACACCGTCCAGATCATTGAAGCCGCGCAGGGCCGGCTGGTGTCGATTCAGAAAGCAGATCTCCGGGAATCCGGCTTCGTGGCCAAGTCGCCCATGCCCAGCTACCGCGGCAAGCTGAATCCGCAGGAACTCGCGGACCTTATCGCTTACGTTGCCTCGCTTAAAGGCGCGAGTCAATAAGACGAATACAACCGACCACGGCCTCCCGCTGTGATAGCATCGCCCCATGAAGCTGCGTTTTTCCTTGCTCGCGTTGCTCGTGTCGCTCCCGGCCCTGCTTTCTGCGGGCTCCTTGAGAATCTTCCAGACCAACGCCGGCGGCGATTTCGCTACCGTTATTGATCCCGCAACCAACAAGGTCGTGATGACGATCCCCGATCTGGAGGTGGCGCACGGCGTCGGCTTTTCGCCCGACGGCAAGACCGCCTACTTCACGGTGGAAAGCGACAGTACGGTGAAGTCGGTCGATACCGCCACGGGTAAAATCACGGGCTCAGTGAAGCTCACCGGGCACCCGAACAATATGTCGGTGTCGAAGAACGGCAAGTACGTCTTCGCCGGGATCCATGTGGCGCCCGGGAGCGTGGACGTCATTGATACCGCAACAATGAAGATCGCCAAGACGCTGCCGGTGAAGGGGGCCGTGCATAACACCTACGTAACGCCCGACGGCAAGTTCATGATCGCCGCATCGGTATTCGGCAGCATTTTCGAGGTGTTCGACGCCGCGACGCTGGAGCCTGTATGGGAGCTGAAAATGAGCTCCGGGGTACGGCCCATCGCGTTTGAGAAGGCGGCCGACGGCTCCACGAGCCGCATGTTCATGCAACTCTCCGATCAGCACGTCTTCGCCGCGGTGGATTTCAAAACTCATAAGGAAGTCGCGCGAGTGACTCTGCCGGACGAACCGAAAAAGGGTACAGCGCATGCAGGTGCCCCCGCACATGGAATTGGCGTAGCGCCCGATAACAAGACGCTGCTGGTGAACAGCTCGATCGCCGAAGGGGTGTTCGCGTACTCGCTGCCCGACTTGAAGTATTTAGGCTACGTTCCCACTGGCCAAATCCCGGATTGGATCACCTTCACGCCGGACAGCAAAGTGGCTTACGTGGCCAACTCAGGATCGAACACTGTGACCGCCGTCGACGTTCCTGGCCGCAAAGTCATCGCGACCATACCCGCTGGCCAAGCGCCCAAGCGTAACGGCACTGTGATGGTGCCATAGGGGGCGCCATTTCGTATTCCTACGGCGCCGCGCGAATCGCTGCTCGAATCCAAGCTTCGAATATCTTCCAATCGGGATCATCGCGTGTTTCAAACTGCTCGCCGCCCGAGTGGGCCGGGTCACCGCCCGCGGCTTCGGCCAGCGGATGCTTGAGGAGCGGGCTTGCCAGGACGTCCTTAAAATTCACAAGCTGCGAGACGACCTGAAAGTTAAGCCGCGATTGAGCCGGCGTCCAAGCCGCCTGCCCATCGGCGAGCATCTCCAACCGGAACCGCGAAAGCGCGGCCACATGGCACGACACACAACGCGCATGGCCGGGCCGCTTTTTCAAGAAGACCGGTTCCACCTGAGCGCGATAGACCTCGAAGTCTAAAGTCTGCGCCAAGGCGATCACCGGGAAGAGAACGACGATGAGGCGGGCAGCGTGGCGAAGACTGGTCTCTGCGAACACCCCGACATTTTATGGCATCGTCCGGCTGATGGTATCGCCAGTCGCGGTAACCCCGAAGCCGAACTATGATGGATCTGAACTTTCTATGGGAGATGCAAATGAAGAGAACCCTCACCCTCGCGCTTGTTGCCAGTTCGCTACTGGCGGGCGCGGCGCAAGCCCAAGTAACCCTCAACTCAGTCCGCGTGGGCGCCAAAGATACCGTGGCGCTGGCCAAGTTCTACCAGGCCGCGTTCGGCATGCAGGAGACCAACCGCATCAACGCGCAAGGGGGACCCGAGGTCTTCGTCAACTTCGGGGCAACCCCCGAGGCCGCCAAGGCCAACAAGAGCGAGCCGGTGGTTTTGATGCATCGTGATTCCGATGACCTGAAGGACCCGATCGCGCACATCATTTTCAACGTGAAGGACATGACGGCAACCGTCGCGGCCATTAAAGCCGCCGGCGGCTCCATGGCCGGTGACCCGCGCCCGTACGGCAATACGGGAATCATGATCGGCATCGCCATCGATCCGGCCGGCAACCGTATTGAGCTGATTCAGCGGCCCTAGTCACGCGGTGAGCATTGCGATTGCAGTGAGCACCGGCTGGCTGGTTGGCTGGCTGCCAGCGGATTTGCGGAATGTATTCGCGCGCAGCCGCGCAGCCGCGGCTAGTGCCTGTTTGCGTTTGCGCTGTTCTGTCTGTTGCAGCGCGGCCAGAAGCCGGCAGTGATGGTGATCGATTGTTTCGGCTGCCAGGCTGGCGAGCGCCTCCCAGTCATGCCATTCACCGATCGCGTCCTTTACCCGCCCGAGCTCGTCCACCAGCGCTGCGTGCGATGCGCCCGTGGCAAGCCGGAGTGTGTCTTGGAGTTGTTTAATGGTAAGCCGGTAGGGATGCAGCGTGCCCACCGCCAGGCGCTGCGGAGCGGAAAGCTGACTCGCCAGTTCCAACGCCTTCGCGGCGGCGACTTCCGTAGGGTTCTCATCGGCGCCGGCTTTGGCTTCCTCCGGCGATAAGACGCCCTCGATGTCCTTCCTGGTGGCCTTGAGTTCCTTGCGGAGCGCGCTTCCGTGGTCGCGCATATGGCGATGGAGTTGTTTGGCCTGGCCGTGGCGCTCCGCGCCCAAAGATTCCAGGAGCCGCACCAGGCAGTCCTGTTCTTTCTCGCCGGGGTGAAGGCTGGCGGTGTATCGGGTCAGCACATCGCAGTCCCGTACTTTGCCGGCCTGTTTACGCACCACCGCCAAATCCTTGAGCAAAGCCTCGCCCGATTCCCGCTCGTCGAGGTGCAAGGCGAACAGAGTGGCCTCGACACGGCGCGCCGTCGTCCGCAGGGCGTGTACGGTTTTGGGGGGCGGGTCACGGCGAATCTTCCGCGTCAGCTTTTCGAGCTTCTTCATCGGCTTCAACAATTGTTTGGAGTCGAGAGGCATACCATCCCTATAGAGCGTTGATACGCTCAATGTGTTCCCCGGCTCCCCGCGACTCCCGTGAAGATGTGGACGCACGCGTCCAATCGGACCATGCCGTTCTGTTCGTGCCGCAGAAAGCGCTCGGTCAAGGATCGGCTCGCGTTAGGGAGCGCTTGGCCGCCCGCTTCCTCAAGGAGTTCGCCGAACGAAGCAAAAGAGGCGAGTGCGAAATTCGCAGCCTCGGCAGCCGGGAGCCCGCCTCCGATTGGAAGCGCTCCACACCAGTTGCTCACTTCGAGCTCGCCCAACCCAGCCCGCTCCAGCAGCACGACCAGCTTCTCTGCCTCCGCATAACGAAACGCCCCCGGTCCGTCGGGATCTGGCTTCGGCAGCTCGATGATCTCCGCCACTACATCCCGCACAGTCGTCATCCACGCGTTTTCGGCCAGCGGGCCCCAAGCCGCGAAAGCAAACCGTCCGCCCGGCGCAAGCCACCGGCCCAGATTGGCAAAAGCCACGGGAGGATCGCTAAAGAACATAATGCCGAAGCGCGACACCAGCCGGTCATAAGCCACTTGCGGTGCCGCCGCCGTTCCCATGTCGGCCACTTCAAAAACAGCGCGTTCCTCCGATCCTTTGCGCTCGCGAGCCAATTCGATCAAAGCCGGTGAGATATCGAAGCCGTGAACGACGCTCCCGGCCGGCGCCCGGCGCAGGATCTCGAGCGTCGTCCCGCCGCCGCCACATCCGATCTCAGCGATCCTGCAAGGCGCGTCACCGAGAATTAAGGCGCGAATCAGCGGTTCGTCGACGGGCGCGATCATCGCTTCCATACCAGGCAACTGCGCACGCCATTTCTCGCCACGCGCCGCGGCCCACTCGGAAACTGTCGGGTTCTCGTTCATTGACCGAGCTTAGCAATCACCTGGGGTCGGCCAGTGCTGGCACAGCGTCCGTCCCGTTTTGAGATCGACGGCTCCGCACGCGCCACAGCCAATAGAACATCGCGACAAATATCAGAACGATGGGCAGTGCACGCATTCCCGGTGTCGTAAAGGGATATGGCAGGATCTTCGCCACGCGCTCCGGGATGGAGAAGAACGATCCGGCGGCGATAAATAGCGCAAAACACATACGCCACAGGTGCCGCGAAAGCCGCGACCCGGCCCGCAAGGCCCCCGACCGCATCATGCGAACGTCACCGGCCGCGGCCAGCGCCGTGATCAACGCCATCATAAGCAGCGGCATCCCGAAAAACGGGACACCTTCAAGCAGATTTTGCTCCCTCGACTGGCCCATCGCCCGAATGCCCAGGCTGATCTCGAAGACCACGAGCGCGATGGCAAGCACCAGCGCCGCCACATTCAGACGCCGCGTCCACGCAGTGCGTGAGCGGACCGTGGTCAACGCGGTGATCACAAAGTAAGCCGAGACAAAACCACCCAGCACATTCGGATTCGTAAAACTGTGCCTCGCTGCCAGAATTGACCCACTGACGCCCATGGTGACCATTGCGTAGACGAACAACAGCCCGCTTCGCCGGTGCAGCACGGCCCCTTTGGACGCGAGCAACGCTACCGCGCCAAGGACAATGGCGAATGCGCCCGCAACAATGTGGATCGGCAACAGCATCGTCAAAATATACGTGATCGACAGGCCCAAAGATCCCAGGATCGTATGCCTGCAGAGCCAGCCGCCGCCAAAGGTGATAGCATCCCTCATCATGAGCATCCGTGACAGCCAATTGAGCCACTGGCAGTTCAGCAGACTCCTCCTGGTCCTGTTGCCAGCGCTGCTCCCCCCGGCCGGCAACGCCCAAGTTACCTGGGATCGCCTTCTTAACGCCGCCAGGGAACCGCAGAACTGGCTCACGCATTCCGGCACCGTGGAGAGCCAACGCTATTCGGCCCTCACGAACATTACCCCTGCCAACGTCAAAGACCTCCAGTTGAAATGGGTCTTCCAGGCCCGCTCCTTCGAGAAATTCGAAGCCACGCCGCTCGTGGTGGATGGCGTGATGTACACGGTGCAGGCCCCCAATGACGTTGTCGCGCTCGATGCTGCTACCGGCCGGGTGTTCTGGACTTATGTCTACACTCCCGCTGCCGCGGCTCGCCCCTGCTGTGGTCGGGTCAACCGCGGACTCGCCATCGCTTCCGCAAATGGCGGCGACATGCTCTTCATGGGCACCATCGATTCGCGCCTCATCGCCATCGACGCTAAATCCGGCAAACCTGTGTGGACCACCAACGTAGCGCGCCCCGAGGCCGGTTACGCCATCACCCATGCCCCGCTCGTTATCAAGGACAAGGTCATCGTCGGTGTAGCGGGCGGCGAATTCGGCATACGCGGCTTCATCGCTGCTTACGACACCGCCACCGGCAAGGAAGCCTGGCGCTTCAACACCATTCCCGGTAAAGGCGAGCCAGGAAATGAGACTTGGGCGGGCGACTCCTGGAAAACCGGGGGCGCATCCGTTTGGGTTACCGGCTCCTACGATCGTGATTCGAACCTCACCTACTGGGGCATCGGCAACCCCGGCCCCGACTGGAACGGCGACGCCCGCGCGGGCGACAACCTCTATAGCGATTGCGTCGTCGCGCTCGATGCCGATACCGGCAAGCTCAAATGGCACTACCAGTTTTCGCCGCATGATGAGTTCGACTACGACTCCACCCAGGTGCCCGTGCTCGCCGATCGCGAAGTGGGCGGCAAAATGCGCAAGGTGATGTTCTGGGCCAACCGCAGCGGACTTTACTACATGCTGGACCGCACCACCGGCGAATTCCTGAAAGGCACGCCCTTCACCAAGGTCAACTGGATGGATGGCTTCGACACCAAGGGCCGCCCCGTGCGCGTTGCGGGCAAGGTTCCCACGCGTGAAGGCACTGTGATCTACCCCTCGAACCAGGGCGCAACGAATTGGTACTCCCCCAGCTTCAGCCCCCGCACCGGGCTTTTCTATATTCCGGCTTGGGACAACACCTGGTCGATCTACGTGAAGGGCGAAGAGGAATACAAGGAAGGCCAGCGCTACACGGCCGGCACCCACCGCTCGAGTTTCAGCCTGAACCGCGGCGCACAGAACAACACGCGCAAACCGGAAGACGGCCACGGCGCCGTGATCGCGGTCGATGCCGTAACGGGCGTGAAGAAGTGGTCCTACGACATGGTCGATGTTACTGACTCCGGCATACTGACCACCGCGAGCGACCTCCTCTTCAGCGGCAATCGCGAAGAATACTTCTTCGCGCTGGACGCGCGCACGGGCAAAGAGCTATGGCGCACGGCATTGGGTGGCGCAATAGCCAACGGCCCGATGAGCTACGCCGTGAACGGCAAGCAATACGTCGCCACGGCGGCTGGCAACGCGCTGTTCGTCTTCGGATTGCCCTGAAAGCGCTGAAGGCGCGTCGCTTACACTGAGGTCAGTGGAACGCAAGATCTTTTGGGCGCTCTTCATGCTGCTCGGCCTCCTCGCGGACGTCGTGCTGCCCTTCTGGTGGGCCGCCGCCGCGACGTTACCCATCTTGCTTCTCAGCTGGTGGATCGCGTACCGGAGCGATTGGTTCTGATCGCCCTAGCGCTGCTCATTCCCACGATGGGTATACGCCATGTGCGTAAATAATGAGAGTGTCTTCCAGCCTCCAACTCGCGCAAAACCTGGCCGAATTTGAACCCAGGATCGACAAAGCACGCGCGCAAGTGAACGATCCGTCGCTGACCTGGTACGCGTACTATAGCCTCGCCAACGTCAACTTCCTGCAACAGCTGCTGGATAAGGCGGGCCTGGATCTGAAGGAGATGGCCGGCAAGCGCCGGATCCTCGACATCGGATGCGCCGATGGCGAAATGGCGTTCTTTCTAGAAAGCCTGGGCCATAGCGTCTGTGCCGTCGACTATCCCGCCACCAACGCCAACCAGATGCGCGGCATTCGCGCGCTCAAGACACAACTGGGTTCTTCCGTTGAAATCGTGGAGGCCGACCTCGACGCCGGCCTGCGGCTTCCCAACGGCGATGAGCGCTACGGACTGGCAATCTTTCTCGGCCTCCTCTATCACCTGAAGAATCCCTTTCTCGTGCTGGAATCGCTCTCGCGCGTCGCCGACTACTGCGTTCTTTCGACGCGCGTGGCTCGCTTCACCGCTGGCCGCGCGACCGAGATCCACAACGAACCCGTCGCCTATCTGCTCGATCGCGGCGAAGCCAACAACGACGTCACCAACTTCTGGATCTTTTCCGAAGCCGGCCTGCGCCGCATCATCCGGCTCACCGGTTGGGACATCTGCTCGTTTCTGCGCGTGGGCAATACAGAAACCTCCGACCCCGTGACCGCCGAAGGCGACGAGCGCTTCTTCTGCCTCCTCCGCCGCTCGGCCGCGTTCACGAATGGCAAGCTGGGCCAAGGCTGGTTTGAGCCCGAAACCGACGCCGACTGGCGCTGGAGCGGCGTTTCATTCGACGCGGAGTTCCCCGCCCCAGTCGCCGCCAGCAGCGAATTCGATCTACGCTTCTATCTGACCGAGCAGCATGTCGCGCACGAAGGTGCCGTGACCCTTCGAGTAAGCGCAAACGGCCAATCGATCACCGCCCGCGAGTTCCGCCAAAGCGGCCACCACCGCCTGCAGGTTCCCGTCGGTGGCAAACTCGTGCACGACGGCCTGGTTGCGATCCATGTAGATGTCTCACCGCGCCACCCCACAAAGGCCCCCGATCCGCGAGACCTGGGCGTCATCGTGAACCAGATCCGTCTGGTAGGCTCAGGCGCCTGACCAGTAAACCCTATCCGACACAGAGCCGCGGGCGCAGCGCCCGGTCAATTCTCGCTGGGAGTCTTCTCTACCTTGTCGATCACCAGCACATCGAGCGTCGCTTTCCCCCGCGTTAGCCTCAGCCCCAGTTGCTGCTGCACGGCCGTCGCAAGATCGATCCCCGCCTCGTTAGCAACTCCGGGCGCGCCTGCCCCCGCCGCCCCCGGCCCCGGCCCCGGAATCGGAAGCGAGTAGTCGACCACATAGTCATACCTGCCGTTCAAACCCGTTTTATCGAGCACAGGCCGATTCAAACTGTTCCCGATTGCGTTGGTCAACTGCGAAATCGGCTGCGCCTTCCCCACCATGTGGACCTTGGCCATGCCATTGTCCCCCGGCACGATGCCGAGCACCTGCCCAGGGCTCGTCAATTCGCCCTTGTCGATTCGCGGAGGCCCCGCCGGCACTGGTGTTGCCGAGTCCCAGGTCGTCTCCTTCAACTTCGACCCATCTTTCGCGACCGAGAGTTCCTCCACCTGAAACTCTTTCGATTCGCGATGCAACGCCACGCCGAACCGCTCCGCCAACAGACGTTGCCACATCATCCGCACCTGCTCAGAAGTCGTCCCTGCCGGAACCTTCGCAGCGATGTCGTATCGCTCCGTATCGAGCCATGCCGGGGCGTTCAACTGATATGCCTTCACGTCGTAGGCGGTCAACAGCACGGCCTTCAGCGTCGCATAGGTCCACGTGATGTGCTCCGGGTCAGGCGTCCCCGGCCCTCCGCGAGGCGGACCGAAATAGACTCCTCCATTTGCCGGAACGGGCGGCGAGGGCCGCACCGATGCGACTTCAAACGTGGCAGCCTTGGGGCCCTGCGCAAAAGTGAGCGTGCCGATCCAGACGGCCAGGCAGCAACAGCCGATTCGCTTCATCAAGCACCTCTCTTACAACCTGCTGGGTTATCGCTTTCTGATCTCGTGTGCAAGCTCGGAAGACATGTGGTCCAGCTCCGCGAGATCCCTGGGATAGTAATCCAAACCGCCCGACGCCTCCACGAGCTGATGAAGCTCGAGCCGTGCACCTTCTTGGGTCTGGCCGCCCTTGCCGACTAACCCAATGCCATAGATCCGCACATTGCTGCTCTTTAGCTCGCCCAGCAGTTGGTCCTGACCGATGGCGCTGGACGTATCGTCGCCACCGGTGACCAATACCACGGCCTTTCTTGAATTGTGAGCGGTTTGCTCCATCTGGCCGACCACCATCCGAATCGCATCGCGCATGGCAGTACCGCCCCGTGAGTCGATCTGCGCGAGGGCCGCTTCCATCTCTTTGATATCGCCGGTGAAATCCTTGCCGTTCGGAAGGCCATTGTAGGCCTCGTCGTTGAAGTCTACGATGCAGATCTCGTCCCCCGGCTGGGACGCTTTCACAAGAGCAAGCGCCGCTGCTTTCACTTCGGCTCGCTTGTCGCTCATGCTCCCGCTATTGTCGACGAGAATGCACATCGTCAACGGCTGGTCCTTCGGTAGCGGCGCTATAGACTCTGGTGACGGGTTGGGCGCCACTTGGGCGAGCAGCCTGTGCGGCGGATTACGTACTCCTTCGTCGGGCTGGGTGGGAAGCGCCGCCCGCTTCAACGGAATCGACTCTCGATGCGGGGCGAGCTTCACCGCCGCGGATAGATAGATCACCGGGACGCCACAGGCAAAGAGCGCCGTCCACACGGCACGGCCCAACGGCTTCGGAATGGAAATCCGCCGGTCGAGAATTCGATTCACTCGTCGTACTACATTGGACCCGGCTGCCATCGAGATCACCCGCCAATTCAGAACGCGGCCATCCACCGCAGCCGCCTGGGCAATATCGAGTAGAGTAGCCGCATACTCTTCGCGATCTTCGATCTCACAGAGAGCGGCGTCATCAGCAGCTTCCTCCGCGAGCCGCGCCAGCTCTCGCTCCAACCACCACGCCAGAGGATGAAACCAGAAAATGCAGACATTGAGGTTCGCGGCAACACGGATCAGCCAGTCCCATCTCTGGATGTGGGCTCTCTCATGGGCGATAACAGCTCGAAGCGTGGCCGCATCCCAGTCCCTCCAAGCCAGCGGAAGAAGAATCCGCGTCCGGAAACATCCCACCGACCCTGGCACCACCAGCAGTTGGGATTCGAAGATGCCGGGACCCAGGCTGGGGATTGGTCTGGCCCCCTGCAAGATTCGGCGCAGGCCCCAGGAGCCGATCGTCATCCGCGCCAACAACACCAGCGAGATCGCAAGATATACACCAGCCAGCATCCCGTTCGATAATATCCAGCCACCGCTCGATGGAATGCCTGCATGATCTACTGGCGTAAGTGCTTCCGCCGCGCGTACGACTATTCTCGCTGGCACTCCCCCTCGCGGTGGAATGAGAACGGGTGCGCCGGCAGCGCCTCGAAACGGACCGTTGGAACGACCACCTCCAATGGAATTTGAAGAAGCATCCCAACGAGCACCACGGTCCACACGGCGTGCCGGGCGGCCGACGACCTGATGCGAAACAGCAGCAAGGCCAAACAAGCGACCAGGCCCAGCGCGCAGACGCGAATCGAAGCGTGGATCAGGTGCGGCGGTAGATCAACTGGCATTCTGTTCCTTTCTAGCCCGCCTCTTGCCTCCACCCAGCTTTTCCGCCAGGCGCCGCAACTCGTGTTTATCCAAAACTTCGCGATCGACCATTCCCACAATCAACTGTTCCACCGACCCACCGCAGAGCCGGTCAATGATCTGCTGGACCGCGGCTACCGCAAGATTCCGCGGCGGTTCGGAGACTCTGTAAACGTTCGTGCGGCCCTCCACGTGATGCTTGATATAGCTCTTTTCCTCGAGCCGCTTCAGAATCGTTCGCGCAGTAGAGTCCTTCATGGGATGGCGCTCCGCCAATGCCTCGCGCACATCCTCCGCGGTCGTTCGAGAGCGCTTCCATAACACGTCCATCACCAGATGCTCCAGGTCGGACAGTGGCTTGCGAGGTGTTTTTGCGCGAAACATTGTAGCGCTACAAAATGTAGCGATATTGAGTGGCCGTGTCAAGGGAGTGCCTGGCGGGCGGCATAATGGATAAACATGTCCCCACTGGCCGGCCTTCCCGCACCGAAAGAAATCCTGGTGGATCTTGCGCGCTTGCAACACGAATATTTTGAGCGGAGTCCGGATGTCAGCGATCGCAACCAGATGGTGAGCTTTGGCACCAGCGGGCATCGTGGCTCACCACTTTCGGGCACGTTTACAGAGGCCCACATCCTGGCGATCACCCAGGCGATTTGCGATTACCGCCGCGCGAATGGCGTCGACGGTCCGCTTTATCTGGGCAAGGACACGCACGCCGTTTCGGAACCGGCGCAGCGCACGGCGCTGGAAGTTCTGGCGGCCAACAACGTCGAAACGATTATTCAGAAGGACGATGGGGTGACGCCGACTCCCGTTGTCTCGCGTGCCATTCTCACGTACAACCGCGGCCGCACGGATCACTTCGCCGACGGCATCCTGATTACGCCGTCCCATAATCCGCCGGAAGATGGCGGCTTCAAGTACAACCCGACCAACGGCGGCCCCGCTGATACGGATATCACCCGCTGGATCGAAGATCGCGCTAACGATCTCCTGCGGGGCGGCAATTCTGCGGTGAAGCGCGTTGACTATCCAAAGGCGCTGGCCGCTACCACTACGCACCAGGAAGACCTGGTAATGCCCTACGTGCGCGACCTCGCCAGCGTCATCGACATGGAAGCGATTCGCGCCGCGGGCCCCAAGCTCGCCGTCGATCCGCTGGGCGGCGCCGCCCTCCCCTATTGGGAACCGATCAACTCGATCTACAAGCTCAACATCGAAGTCGTCAACCCGCGCATCGACCCCACCTTCTCCTTCATGACCGTCGACCACGACGGCAAAATCCGCATGGATTGCTCGAGCCCGTACGCCATGGCGAGCCTCGTTCGCCTGAAAGATCAATATCAGGTGGCATTCGCCAACGATCCTGATGCCGACCGCCATGGCATCGTCACTCCCTCCGCCGGCCTGATGAACCCCAATCATTACCTGGCCGTGGCCATCCACTATCTGCTCACCAACCGCCCCCAGTGGAACGCCAACTCCGTCGTCGGCAAGACCCTGGTGAGCAGCGGAATGATCGACCGCGTAGTGGCGAAGCTGGGCCGCAAGCTATCGGAGGTGCCCGTCGGTTTCAAATGGTTCGCGCCCGGTTTGTTCGACGGAACGTGCTGCTTCGGCGGCGAAGAAAGCGCGGGCGCCAGTTTCCTCCGCCGCGACGGCACCGTGTGGACCACTGATAAAGATGGCCCCCTCCTCGCCCTGCTTGCCGCCGAGATCACCGCCCGGACGGGCAAAGATCCGGGCGAGCACTTTCGCGCACTTGCCGCCGAATTCGGCACACCCTACTACACCCGCAAAGACGCCCCCGCCACACCCGAGCAAAAGGCCAAGCTCCAGCGCCTGTCGCCGGAGGCCGTCAAAGAATCCACGCTCGCCGGCGAACCCATCACTGCACGCCTCACCCGCGCCCCCGGCAACAACGCGGCCATCGGCGGGCTAAAAGTAACAACCACCAACGGCTGGTTCGCCGCGCGGCCATCGGGAACTGAAAACGTCTACAAGATTTACGCGGAGAGCTTTGCCAGTGAAGAACATCTGGCGAGGATCTTATCCGAAGCGCAAGATATTGTGAGCAACGCGATGGCGGGCGGATAATAGCACCTAGTTGGTTGGCGTCTGAGAAAATTGGGTGTCCGGCGGTCGGAATCCTAACTAGATAGACTGAAGATGCAAGGTTTACGCCGCAAAACGAACTATGGCCGATATGAATGACGATCCGCCGATCACGCGAAGCGTACTCCGCGAAGAATTCACCGCGTTCGCTCAGAACCTGATGCCCGCTTTTCAGGCTATGGAAGATCATATCGAGGCGACCGAAACCAAGTTGCTCACGGAGATCCATCGTCTGGACACAAAGATAGACGACGCGGAAGCGCGCCTGAGCACTAAGATCGACGGTGTGGAGGCGCGCCTAGACTCGAAGATCGACGGTGTGGAATCGCGCCTAGACTCGAAGATTGCTGGTGTGGGAGCGCGTCTAGATACGAAAATCGACGGCGTGGAAGCCCGGCTTACACAGCGCATCGAGATCTCGGCCGTCAGTTTCCGCAAGCTCGAAGCCGATGTGGCCAGCCTCACCCGCCGAATGGAAGATGTCGAGCGAAAGCTCAATCCATCGCAGTAGCGAATTCCGCAGAATCCGATCCCGTCCAATCCTGTACGAGATCCCCGGTTCAGCTCCTCTCTTTCTTCTCCGCGATACATTGAAAGAGTGTCCTCCACTGCCGAAGTGCTTGTAACCCCGGAAATCCTCGCCAAATACGAAGTCGTCATCGGACTCGAAGTCCACGTGCAGCTCGCCTCGCGCACCAAGATCTTCTGTTCCTGCCCGGCGAACTTTGGCTCGGACCCCAACACCAACGTCTGTCCCACCTGCCTCGCGCTGCCTGGGGCGCTGCCGGTGGTGAATCGCAAGGTCGTCGAATACGGCGTGAAGGCCGGCCTCGCGCTGCATTGCACCATCAACCCGGCGTCTGTTTTTGCGCGGAAGAACTACTTCTACCCGGATTCGCCCAAGGGCTACCAGATCTCGCAATTCGATAAGCCGGTCGCTGAACATGGCTACGTCGACATCACTACCGCCAACGGCAAGAAGCGCATTGGCGTGACGCGCGCGCATCTGGAGGACGACGCCGGCAAAAGCATCCACGATGGCTTTCGCGATTCCGAGATGTACACCTACGTCGACCTGAACCGGAGCGGCACACCGCTCATTGAAATCGTGAGCGAGCCGGAGATGCGATCGGCGGATGAAGCCTATGAGTATGTCTCTGAGCTGAAGCAGATGATGGAATACGCTGGCGTTTCCACGTGCGACATGGAAAAGGGCCACCTGCGGTTCGACGCCAACGTCAGCGTGCGCCCCTGGGGACAGCCCGAGTTCGGCACGCGCGCCGAGGTGAAGAACTTGAATTCGTTCAAGTTTCTAAAAGCGGCGATTGAGTATGAAGTGCAGCGCCAAGTGGGGATCTTGGAGAACGGCGGCAAAGTTCGTCAGGAAACGCGCAGCTTCAATCCCGCTACGGGGGAAACTGCTAGCCTTCGGGATAAGGAAGACGCGCACGACTATCGCTACTTCCCGGAGCCCGACCTGTTGCCGCTGGGAATTACGGACGCGTGGCTTCAGCAGATGCGTTCCGAGATGCCCGAGATGCCCTCCGCCAAGCGCGAGCGCTTCATCGGCGACTTCGGGCTGCGCGAATATGACGCGGGCGTGCTGACGGCGACGCAAGAGCTAAGCGCGTACTTCGAAGAAACCGCCGCGGCGGCGGGTGATCCGCGAATGGCCGCGAACTGGGTGATGGGCGATTTGCTCGGTGCGCTGAAGGCTGAGGGTAAGGATATCGCCGACTCGCCCGTGAGTGCGGAGAAGCTGGGGGAGCTGCTGAAATTCATCGCATCGGGCGAAATTTCCGGGAAGATCGCAAAGGATGTCTTCGCCAAGATGCTCGAAACGGGCAATGGCGCGGCAGTCATCATCGAACGCGAGGGCCTGAAGCAAATCTCCGATTCGGGCGCGCTGGAGAAGATCGTCGACGAGGTGATCGCTGCCAGTCCGAAGCAGGTGGAGCAATACAAGGGCGGCAAAACGAGCGTCGTCGCCTACTTCGTGGGCCAGGTGATGAAGGCGTCGCGCGGGCAGGCAAACCCTGCGGCTGTGAATGAAATCCTGAAGGCGAAGCTGGGCTAGACGGTTCAGCGCGATCTGGCCATTACTGGCCGGGCTGGGTCGGCCGCCCGCTCGGCATCGGGTTGCTATCCTAGGCTTCGATGCGCAAAACGCGGCGAATTCTGCTGCTGGCACTGGTGCTGTCGGCTGCGGCGGTGGCGGTTGTCTACCGCGACCAGCGCGCCCGCCAAGCTCGCGAGGCACCCGCGCCACCAGCGGCCCTGGCGCAAAACATTGAGGCCGCGAGTAAGGACTGGGTCTACTATAAAGGCGACGGCGACCGGCCCGTGCTGGAAGTCCGCGCGCGTGAAATGGAACAGGTGGCAGGCACCTCTCCCGTCCTCCGCTTGAAGCAGGTGGATCTACGGCTTTACAAGAAGGACGGGAAGAAGTACGACCACGTCCAATCGGCCAGCGCCGAATTTAGCCAGGCGGACGCGTCGCTCTATGCCGAGGGCGAGGTAACCATCACGCTGGCCGTACCCGATGACGCGACCGATGCGCAGGCCATTCCGCGCGAGCGGCTGCTGAGTATCATTACGTCCGGCGTGCACTTCGGCGCCACGGGCAAAGCGGAGACTGAGAAGCCGGCGCGCTTCGAGTTCGATCTGGGTTCCGGACAGGCGGTGGGCGCGAGCTACGATCCGCAGGAGCGTGACCTGCGCCTGCACAGGGATGTGAAGCTTGATTGGGTCGGGCGCGACAAGACCCGGCCGCCGATGCACATTGAAGCGGACTCGCTTGTTTATCGCGAGGCCGAATCGAAGGTCCACCTTTTGGATCATTCCGTGTTTGAGCGAAAGACCCTCAAGATGACGGGTGGGCAGGCGGTAGTAACTCTGGTGGACGGCGCGGTCCGCAACGTGGAGGCGGCGAAGGCCAGCGGTACCGACCAACAGCCGCGGCGTAAGCTCGATTTCTCGGCCGACGTGCTGAAGCTTGACCTCAATGAGCACTCGGAAATCGAAAAGGTGCTGGGCGAGGGCACGAGCCGTGTGAACGTCCGCACACCTACGGGAGATACGGCGGTGAATTCGGATCGCGTCTGGATGGATTTCTCCACCGACGGCGGCGAGAGCACGCTGCAACAGGCGCTGGCGCAGGGCCACAGCGAATTGCGTTCGCGACCGGTGACGTCCACAGGTACCGAGCGGCTGCTGCATTCCGAAGCGATTCTGGCGAAGATGCGGGCTGGGGGTGAAGAGCTGGAAATGGTGGAGACCCAATCGCCCGGCGTGCTGGATCTGCTGCCACTTACGCCGGGGCAGCCCAAGCGGCGATTGGAAGCGACCCGCATGTGGCTCGACTATGGGCCGCGGAACATCATGGAGCGGTTTCGTGCAGTGGAGACCAAGACCCGTAGTGAGCGTCCTGCGGAAGCGGGCAAGCCGGCGCCTCCACCGGCGCTTACCTGGAGCCACGATTTGATCGCGCGCTTCGATCCGAAGAGCGGCGCGATGACCGCCATGGAGCAGACGACCGATTTCCGTTATGAAGAAGGTCCGCAGAAGGCCACGGCACAGAAGGCAACGCTCGATCAGATGACGCAGCGGATCGTGCTGACGGGAGCCGCGCGGGCTTGGGATACCTCGGGCCAGGTAACGGCGAAAACGATCACGATGGAGCAGGACACGGGACGCATGACGGCGGAGGGCGACGTCATTTCGACACGCGAACCGGAAGGCAAGACGGCGGACGCCAGTAAAGGTGGGCTACTGACGCCCGGCGAGCCGCTGCACGGCAAGGCAGCGAGGATGACGATGAGCGACCGCAACCGCGTGATCGTCCATGAAGGCGGGCCGCAGGGCAAGGCGGTGGTATGGCAGGGCGCTAATCGCATTCAAGGGGCGAAGGTGACAATCAACCGTGCCGAACGCAACCTGCTGGCCGAGGGCGACGTCACGAGCTTACTGGCCGACGAATCCGCCGGCAAAGATAAGGCCGTAATGACTACTGTGAAGGCGAGCAAGCTGAACTACACGGAGGCTGAGCATCTGGCCCATTACACGGGTGGCGTGAAGCTGGCGCGGCCGGGGCTCGATGTGCGCTCCACGGAAATGCGCGCGTGGCTGCCCCAGGAAGGCTCCGGGCTCGATCGCCTGTTTGCCGATGGCGCGGTGAACACGACGCAGACGCGGCCGGGCGGCTGGCGCAAGGGACAAAGCGAGCACGCCGAATACTACACGGAAGGGCAAAAGGTAGTGCTGACCGGCGGCAACCCGGTGATGACCGATTCCGTGAAGGGTGCCACGCGCGGCGAAAAATTGACCTACTCCGGCATGGATGATAGCCTGCTGGTGGAAGGCGCAGTCAATCAGCCTGCAGCCAGCCGCATCCGCCGCAACTAAGCCGAAAACAAAGCCGCATGCTGACGCTCCGGACTACCGAGATCTCCAAATCCTATCGCCGCCGCAAGGTGGTGGATAACGTTTCCGTTGAGGTGCGCCAGGGCGAAGTGGTGGGCTTGCTGGGCCCGAACGGCGCGGGCAAGACGACCAGTTTCTATTGCATCGTGGGGCTGATCGTTCCTGATTCCGGCCGGGTGCTGCTCGACGATACCGACATTACGGACCTCGCGATGTATGAGCGGGCGCGGCGCGGCATCAGCTATCTGCCGCAGGAAGCCTCGGTATTCCGCAAGCTGACGGTGGAAGACAATCTGATGGCGATTCTGGAGACCGTGTCTGTCGCTGATCGGCGAGCGCGAATGAATCAGCTTATTGAGCAGTTTGGGCTGGAGACGGTGCGGCACTCGAAGGGCTTCATGCTTTCGGGAGGCGAACGGCGGCGTGTGGAAATCGCGCGGTCGCTGGTGATTGAGCCTAGCTTTCTGTTGCTCGACGAGCCGTTTTCCGGCATCGATCCGATTCAGGTGCTGGAACTGCAGCGTATTATCAGCAACCTGCGGCGCGCGGGGATCGGAATCCTCATCACCGATCACAATGTGCGCGAGACGCTCGCCGTTACGGACCGCGCTTACATCATCAACAATGGCAAGATCTTCCGCTCGGGTACTCCGGATCAGCTGGGGCGCGATTTGGAAGTGAAGCGCGTCTATCTTGGCGAAGGCTTTACACTGGGCGTTTAGGAGACGCGCTCCCTACTGGTCGCGACTCTTTCGCACGGAGCCGCGAGTGTTAACAAGTGCGTCACACTCCAGAAGAACCAAATCCGTTGGCTCCTCGCGCCGATTCCGCGAGGGCTGCTTCATCCCACTCCACGGCTTCGTAGCGGGCGACAATCAGCTGCGCAATACGGTCGCCGGCGCGAATGGCGAAGGGCTCGCGGCCGAGGTTGAGCAGAATTACCTTGATCTCGCCGCGGTAACCGGGGTCAATGGTGCCCGGCGCATTGGGCAGCGTGATACCGTGCTTCAACGCCAGGCCGCTGCGAGGGCGGATTTGCGCTTCGTAGCCGGCGGGCAGTTCGATGGCGAGACCCGTGGGTACGGCTTGCGGGACGCACGGCGCGAGCCACGTCTCTTCCACTGAGCACAGGTCCATGCCTGCATCTTCGAGCGGTCCATGCGCATAGCGGGGCAACATGGCGGCGTGGTGGAGACGTTGTATGCGAATCTTCATCGGAAGAGTCAATGATAGCGCTCAGGCTCCGGCCGTCTGGGGGTGGCCCGCGTCGGTTTTGAGAGACTAATGCGATAGACAACTTCGATTGGCAGAAACTCAGCAGGCTCGCCCGCAGCCCTTCGGTTGCGGCGGTGTTCCTGTTTTTGTTGAATGTTTCGATCGCCTGGCGCCTGTTCCGCACGGAGTACCTGACGCACTTCGGCTCGCTTGAGCCGGTCTTTTTTGCGCTGGCACACTACATCAAAGCGCATTGGAGCGATCCGGGCTGGCTTCCGTTTTGGTTTGGCGGGATGCCCCTCACCTATGTCTATCAGCCTGGGCTGCATTACGTCGTCGCGTTCGCGTCGGCAGTGACAGGTTGGAGCGAGGGACGGGCATTTCACTTCGTGGTTGGATTGGGATATTCGCTGGGAGCAGTAAGTGTCTATCTGCTCGCTCTAAGGCTATCGCGGAAGATCAGCGTGGCGCTTGGGGCAGGGTTGCTGTTTTCGCTATGGTCGCCATCTGCCTTCCTGATGCCGGAGATTCGCGCGGAGTCTGGCTGGTTGGGTATGAGGCGGCTACACGCGATGGTGGTCTATGGAGACGCACCGCACGTGATGGGGTTGGTGGTGCTGCCCATCGCGATTCTGCTGCTCGATCGCACTGTAGAACGCGCCTCCGCGGGCCGCATCGTAGCTACCGCGTTAGGCATGGCGGCGGTTGCACTTTCCAATATTCCCGCGACGATCGCGCTGGGCTTTGCCGTTTGCGCTTATTTGCTATCCGCTGCGCCGCGTTCTTGGCCAAGGCGAGTGCTGATCACCGTGGGCTGCGCAGGGCTGGGCTATGCATTAGTCGCGGCGTTCATCCCGCCATCAGCCTTGCAGAACATGGCTCAAAATGTGCGCTGGATGGCTCCCGAAGCCAATGTGAGAGCAAACCTGCCGATCTATGGCGTATTAGCCGTCAGCACCGTTGCGATTGCCGCCATATTGCATTGGATCGCTACGGAGTTCTACGTGCGATTCGCCGCCCTGCTCACACTGCTGCCTGCGGCGATCGTACTCGGAAAGTCCTATTTCAATCGTTATCTCATCGCACAACCCTCACGTTTCCACCTCTTCATGGAGATGGGGATCTGCCTATTGGTCGCTTGGTTACTTTATGCGATAACAAGGACTAAACGAATTCGGATCGCCGTACCGATGGTGCTGACGTTATTGGGCATCGGGCTGTATGCGAAAGACCGTCTATACGCGCGCAAAATTGTGCAACGGGCATCCGTGGAGGATCGCAGCGAATGGAAGATCGCCCAGTGGTTTCTGGAACACAAAGTGACCGAACGCGTGTATGTTCCGGGCTCAGATTCGTTCTGGCTCAACGCCTTCGTGGATACACCGCAGCTGGCGGGTTGTTGCGATCAAAGCATTTTGGCTCGCGCGCCGCAGTACGCAAACTACATCATCAACTCCGACGATGCAGCCGGAGACAACGCGGCTATGATTTCTGTCGCTTGGCTCAAGGCGATGGGTGTGCGCTATGCAGTGGTTTCAGGGCCGCGGAGCACCGAAGTTTACAAAGCAGTCCGGCATCCGCTGAAGTTCGACGGCGTTCTTCCGGAGGTCTGGCGCGATGGAGATGATGTGATCTATGACGTGAGCCCGCAACTCGGGTCGCTCGCCCATTTTGTGCGGCCGGATGAGTTGGTGATGACGATGCCGGTGAATGGGATCGACGTCTATCCCCTGGGCAATTTTGCAGCGGCTGTTACGGACCCGGCAAGGCCAGCCGCGGGTTTGGCGTGGACGAGCACACGAACCATCGTCATCCACGGACACGCGGCGACCGGGGACGCGCTGTCGGTGCAGATCCCATTTCATCCCGGATGGCATGCATCCACCGCGACGGGGGGTGCGCTAACTATAAGGCAGGATGCATTGGGACTGATGTTCGTCTCACCGAATTGCGAAGGTGAGTGTGCTGTGAACCTGACTTACGACGGCGGTGATGAGCAGCGCGTGCTGCGTCTGGTGATGGCTGCCGCTTGGTTGGGAGTGCTGGCCGCGCTGGTTTGGGACTGGCGCGCCCGGCGCTCGAAATCGGCTTGAGCGGCGCGTTATCCTGATGAATTGCCTTCCCTTCCCGTGAAACGCGTCATCACTGTCGCCGGCGTGCCGCCTGAGAAATGCGCCTATGCGCTCGCCCGCTATTCGCGCTCGCCCGATTCGATTCGCGAGTCGCTCGAGTGGGTGCGGTCGCATGATTCGACGAAATTTCTGGAAAGCTTTTACTTCCAGTATGGCCATGCGTCGATTGCCGATCTGGGGCATGTGGTGTTGTGTTTTGAAGGGATCTCTGAGCTGGCGGCGACTGAGATTGAGGATGAGCAGCTCTGGGATGGGCAGGCGCGTAGTTCGCGCTATCAGGATTTCGGCAAGTCGGGATTTGTGACGCCGCCTGAGCTGGAGAAAGCCGGTGCGGCGGTCTATCGCGCGGCGGGGGAGGGGCTCATTGCGGGCTATAGGAAAGTACATGCGGCCGCGATTGAGTATTTGAGCGCGAAGCTGCCGCGTCCGGAAGAGATGAGAGAAGACGCCTACGAGCGCAACATCGCGGCGCGGGCGTTTGATGTGGCGCGATATCTGCTGTTTTGGGGCGTGCCGACAGGTGTGGGTCAAGTGACCAGCATTCGCGCGCTGGAACGCCAGATACGGCGACTAAAGTCATCCGAGTACGCCGAACTTCGAAGCCTGGCTGACGAGATCGCGCAAGCCTGTACGCAGACGCCTGACGTTGTGTGGCAGGGTGACGGCCTGCCGCTGGCGCCCACGCTTGCCAAGTATGTGGATGCCGATACGCATATGGTGCAGGCCAAGCAGGATCTGCGGGTTTGGGCGGAGCAAAATTTGGGTTCGGCAAAGCAAGAGCCAGCCGAGCCGGTCGACCTCATCAAACCAACGGATACGCTGGCCGACATTGCTGCCACGTTGCTCTATCCGGTGACGAATTGGCCGTTTCGCGCGCTGTATGACGAGATGCGTTCCTGGAGTAGCGAGCGTCAGAGGGAGGTGCTCGACGTGGCGCTGCGGTCGCGTACGCGGCGGGATGAGCTTTTGCGAGAGTTCCGGGGCGGACTCTATGCGTATGACATGGTGATGGACATCGGGGCTTATCGCGATCTGCATCGCCATCGCCGGTGTCAGCAATTCCGGCAGGCCTACGCGGGCGCGCTCGGGTATGAGACGCCGCAGGTGATGGTGGACTGCGGAATGGAGCAAACCTACAAAGAAGCCATATCGGCAACGAGCGCCGCGATGGCGCAACTGCCTCAACCGGCTGCGCAATACCTGATGCCCTTCGGCATGCGCTCGCGCTTCCTGTTCAAAATGGATTTCGCCGAAGCGGAATACATCGCGCGGCTGCGCTCCGGCGTGAAGGGCCACTTCAGCTATCGTAAAGTTGCGTGGGATATGAAGGTCAAGATGGACGCGCTCGAGCCTGCACTGGGCAGGCTCATGGAAGCGACGCCGCCTTGGATCGAAGACCCGTTGAAGCGGTAATTAACTCGCGTCTTCGAGATAGGTGTAGCCGTACAGGCCGTCTTCGTAGAAGCGGAGCAGGCGGCCGGATTCGGTGTAGTCGATGCGGCCTTCGCGGACGGCCTTCTCTACATCGCGGCGGAATTGTTCGAGCAGCGCGCGCGCGTTGAATTGCACGTAGTCGAGTACTTCGGCGACGGTATCGCCGCGAACGACCGTATCGAGTTCCACCTCGCCCGACTCATTGAGGCTGACGTGGACGGCGTTAGTATCGCCGAACAGATTGTGCAAGTCGCCCAGAATCTCCTGATAGGCGCCGACCAGGAAGGTTGCCAGATAGTAGGGCTCATCCAGGTACGGATGCAGCGGCAGCACCTTCTTCACGTCGCGGCGGTCGATGAATTGGTCGACCTTGCCGTCGGAGTCGCAGGAAACATCTCCCAATACGGCATATTGCGTGGGCGGGGTTTCCAGCCGATGAATCGGCATGATCGGAAACAGCTGCTTCACCGCCCAGCTATCGGGCATGCTTTGGAAGAGCGAGAAGTTGCAGAAATAGGTATCGGACATCGACGCTTCCAGGCCTTCGAGTTCCTCGGGCAGCTCCGGCAGGTCCTTCGCCAGCCTTTGAATGCGGCGGCAGATCGCCCAATAGATGTTCTCCGCCATGCTCCGCTGATCGAGCGGAAGGTAACCGAGGCTGAACAGATTCAAAGCCTGATCGAGCGCCTGTTGGGCGTCATGGAAGGCTTCCTGCATGTTGCGCTTGTTGATGCTTTTGAACGTTTCGAGCAGATCGATCACGGGCTGTTCGGCGTCGGGCAGCGCCTGCGGCATATCGAAATTTTCGCCAAATCCGGAAACGCCGACCACATTGAAAACAAGCACGCTATGGTAGGCGGCGACGGCGCGGCCGCTCTCGGAAATGATATCGGGATGCGGCGTATCCGTTTCATCGCAAACATTCTGGATGTGGTAGACAACGTCGTTCGCGTATTCCTGCAGGGTGTAGTTGACGCTCGATTCGAAGTCGGTTTGCGAACCGTCATAGTCAATGCCCAGGCCGCCGCCCACGTCGATTTTGCCGAGGCCCGCGCCCAAGCGCTTCAACTCAACATAGATGCGCGCCGCCTCCGTCACCGCGCCCTTCACCTGGCGGATATTCGTGATCTGGCTGCCCAGGTGGAAGTGCAGCAGCTCGAGCGTATCTTCCATGCCCAGAGCTTTCAGGCGCTCCAGCGCCTTCAGCGCTTCGGAAATGGTGAGTCCGAACTTCGAGCGATATCCTCCGGAGGACTTCCAGCGGCCCGAACCCCGCGAGGCGAGCTTGATGCGAACACCGATGGCCGGCCGCACGCCGACAGCTTCACTGTATTTGAGAATCAGATCGAGCTCGGTGTATTTTTCGACTACCGGAATGATATTGCGGCCGATCTTGCGAGCGAGCATCACCATCTCGATGTACTCGTCATCTTTAAACCCGTTGCAGATGATGGGGGTGTTGTTGTCGGCCACGGCGAGCACGGCGAGAAGCTCGGGCTTGGAGCCGGCTTCCAGACCGTACTGGAATTGCTTGCCATAGCGAAGCACCTCTTCTACCACCTGGCGCTGTTGATTCACCTTGATGGGATAGACCAGCGAGTACTTGCCGTTGTAGTTGTGCTCGCGAATAGCGTCGCTGAAAGCCGCGTTCAACTCGCCTAGCCGGTGCTGGATCATTTCGCCGAAGCGGATGAGCAGGGGCGCCTTGATGCCACGCAAAATCAGCGTATCCACCAACTGCTTCAGGTCGATGCTGCGGGCGGGCTGCTTGCCCGGATGCACCATCACATGTCCGAGGTTCGCCCCTTCGGTGCCCACCGAGAAATATCCCTGCCCCCAACGGGCTACATCATAGAGCTCATTGGCATCGGTGATGCTCCAGCGCTCCGCCGGTTCGAGTGAAGTTTCAAGTTTGGCGGCCAAATGAGGGTCCCCCTGAGAAGCGTATCTTCTTGTTGATTTATGGTCGTGCCTATGGATCAGTGTCCATCGCGCGGGCCGTCCACCGCAAGTGTCAATTCGGTGACGGCAAAAAGGTGAATTAAAGCCAATATTCCCAGTGCTTGCCGAACACGACGTAAGCGGAGAGAACGGCGTTGGTAACAGCGTGGGCCCAAATGCAATCGGCCAGCGATTTGGTTCGTGTGATCCACCAATTATAGGCGAAGCCCGCGAGCAGGCCGACTTCCCAATACGAGCCATGCTCGGAGGCAAACAGTACCGACGCGATCAGGAATGAGCTCCAGGTAAAGGCGCCGATCCCCACCTTTTCAAAATCGTTGTCGATGAGCCAGCGCAGCAGCCAGCCGCGCCAGAACAGCTCTTCGATGATCGGCACCAGAATGATGGCGCGCACGGAGCGGAAGATGAGCACCATGGGGCTCAGCTCGAAGCCCGCGGGGAGTGACGAGGCCGGCTTCCCCAGCAAGGAGTTGGAAAACAGCCAGTGGGTGCGATAGCCCGGAAATAGGACGTCGGGCCCGACCCAGACGAGAAAAACAGCGACTCCGAGAACGATGCTCCAGAGCGCATATCGCGGCCGCAGATCAATCACGCCACGAGAGAAAAACCAGAGCGTAAAGGCCAGCACGGCGCAGCGGAAAGGGTGCTCCCACTCACCCAGCCCTAGAAAATCGCCCGCGGCCAGAAACAGTACAAAGACCACGAACGGCGCCACGTAGGGCGTCATTGGATGTTTCAGCACTCTTTGCTTAGCCGATACGCGATATCAATGCGCGGATGTCCTGAGCTTCTTTTTCGGGGTCTTTTTCGTTGGGAGCGGCGGGCGCCTTGCGCGTCTCCAAGGTCTTCAGCGCTTTGTCGGCTTCCTTGCGCGCTTCAAGCTTGTCGCCCTTCTGGAACAGCGCCATAGCCAGGTGGTAGCGCCAGACCACGCGATTCTGATCCTTGACCAGCAGATCGCGGAAGATCTTGATCGCGTCGTCGCTCAGGTTCTTCTTGATGTAGATCCAGCCCAGCGTGTCGGCCACGTCGTCGTTCATGGGGAGCTGCTGCTTGGCGCGTTGCGCATAGGTGAGCGCCTGGTCCAGATCGCCGCCATTCTCCGCGAGGTAGTAGGCAATATTATTCAAGGCAAGCGGGTTATCGGGCTGAATTTTGAGTACGGAATCGTAAAGCGGAACCAACTTGGTCTTTTCACCCTGGTGCTCATAAATCGTGGCCAACTTCAGCAGCGGAATCACGTTTTTCGGAGCGATTTTGCGGGATTTTTCAAAGTAAGTGCGTGCCTCGTCCAGCTTATTGGCACGCAGATAAACCTCGCCCAACCGCATGTTCAAATCCGCATTTTCCGACTCTTCGTCGAGCAGCGGCTTATAGATGCGAATCGCATTCGCGTAATCCTGCGTCCGCACGAACACGTTGGCCAAGGCCAGGTTGACGCCCTTTTTGTCCTTGGTGGTGACGAGTTCCTTTTCCAGCAGCGCCCGCGCTTCGGCCGGCTTATTGGCCACCATCGCCATTTCAGCCATGCCATACAGGCCGCGAATGTCCGGGGGCGTCATGGTGAATAGCGAACGGAAACCGTCCTCGGCTTCTTTGAACTTCTTCTCGGCGTAGTTCAGGTTCGCCAGCAGGTAGACGGCGTCGCGATTGTTCTTGTCGAGTTCGATGAGATTGGTCAACTGCGCACGTGCCGCGCCGAATTCGCCGGTGCCCATCATCGCGGTGGCGCGCATTAATCGCGCCTGCGGATTATTCGGCGCCAAAGCCAGAATCTCGTCGGCCATTTGAACGGCGAGCGGATACGCGCCGGAGGCCAGGTGGATGCGGGCGAGGGAAATCCGCGGCTGAATATAGTTCGGACGCAGCTTGATGGCCTCGGAGAACTGCAGCTTCGCCTGCTCCATTTCACCGCGCGCTGCCAGCGCCTCACCCAGATTGAAGCGCACCACCGGGTTGTCGGGCATGCGGCCGATGACGTTCTGCAATTCCTTGATCGATTCGTCGACTTCCGCGTTGGTGCCGCCGCGCATTTTGAGGCTGGCGCGGATGGCCTGCGCTTCCGAATCGTCCTTGTTCTCGTTCACCAGCCGTTCGGCCAGTTCCACAGCCTCGGTCCGCTTGCCCTGAATAGCCAGCATCTCGACGATGCGCTTTTCATACATCGCCTTCTTGGCAGGCTGTTCCTTAATGCCCGCCTGGTATTCGCGCTGGGCCGCCGCATAGTCGCTAATGCGGTAGTAGAAGTCACCCACGGTTTGCCGGCCGTCGGGGAAATCCTTCTTGTTGTTGATAATTTTGTCGAGCGTTGCCCGCGACTGTTCCGGCTTGTTCGTCTTGCTATAGTGCGCCGCCAGCTCAATCAGATAGATCGCCTGCTTGGGATTGTTCGCCGCCTTGGTTTCCAGTATCTTCTCGGCCGACGGCACGTCGCGCGCGCTCAGGTATTGCAAATAGAGGAAGTCGTACATCGAGCCAAACGATTTGTTTTTCTCGATGAATGCCTTGGCGCGTTCGATAGAGGGCTCACGCTGGCCGGAAGCCGCCAGGGCCTGTACCCAGGCGAGGTTCAACCGGTCATCGTTTGGCTTGATTGCCTCGGCTTGTTCAAACGCCGCAATGGCTTCCGGCAGCTTTTCTTCGGCGATATTTTGGAAGCCCTTCATCCGCAAGCCTTCGAAGGATTTCGGATCGCGCTTCAGCATCCGCTCGGCCAGTTCGCCAAAGTCGGTAAGCAGCGTTTTGTACCGCTTCTTGTCGCTGAGATAAACGCTGAGGTAGATGTCGCCCAGCTTGGAATGGGCATCGTCGTTGTTGGGCTGCAGTTCGCTGGCGCGGCGCAACGCACGCATCGCATCGGCAAACCGCCCCAGTTTCAATTCGGTGAGGCCCAGCCGGTAGTACGCTTCGCCAAACCGCGGATCCTTTTGAATCGCCTTGCGATAAACGATCGAAGCGTTCTTGTATTTGCCTGTGTCGAAGAACTTGTTGCCGGTCTCCACCAGACGGGTCTTCTGGCTGTCGCTGCTCGCGCAGGCACCCAAAACCAAGATCAGAGCGACAAGGAAAAACTTCTTGGAACGCACCGGCAATCCTCCAAAACCTAATAATTCTTTGTACTAGTCGAACACAGTTACTACTACCATTGCAAGGCAGGGGCCGCGTGAAACGAGCGGCGCCCGAGGGGTGTGCCTATTCGAGAGGAACTCGCCGCAGCCGGAGCGCGTTCGTGATGACCGACACGGAACTGAATGTCATCGCGAGCGCGGCGAGCATCGGGCTCAGCAGGACGCCAAACAGGGGGTAGAGCACACCAGCTGCAATCGGCACGCCGAGCAGGTTGTAGCCAAAGGCGAACCAAAGATTTTGCCGAATATTCGCCACTACGGCGCGGCTCAGGCGGCGGGCGCGGTGGATTCCGCGCAGGTCTCCCTGCACCAGTGTGAGCCCGGCCGATTCGATCGCGATGCCCGAGCCCGTGCCGAGCGCGATGCCGACGCGCGCCTGGGCCAGCGCGGGCGCATCGTTGATGCCGTCGCCCGCCATGGCAACCGCGCGCCCCGCGGCAGTGAGCCGTCGCACCAGTTCGACCTTATCCGGGGGCTTGAGCGCGGCTTCCACCTGGGCAATGCCGAGCTTGCGCGCGACATCCAGCGCCGTCTCGCGCCGGTCACCGGTGGCCATAATCACGTCGACACCGTCTGCGCGCAGCTGGCGCACCGCCTCGGCGGAGGTGGCGCGAATGGGGTCTTCGATCAGGATGTAACCGGCAGGCTCACCCTCAATCGCTACAAAGACAATGGTGGCAGTAGTGTCGGGGGCCTGGCCGCCTGGAATGAGGGCGCTATTGCCCACGGCGACGCGGCGGCCCTCCACCATGCCGTTAACGCCCGCGCCGGGGATCGCCTGGAAATGCTCGACCCGCTCCGTTACCGAACCTGCCGCATTCCGAATCGCCGCTGCCAGCGGATGCTCGCTCCCCTGCTCCAGCGCTGCTGCCAGGGGCAAAATCCGCGGGGGTTCGGCGGCCACTACTCGCGGTGCACCCTCGGTCAATGTGCCCGTCTTATCGATAATGAGGCAATCCACCTGGGCCAGCGCCTCCAGCGCCTCGGCATTACGAAACAGAAGACCCGCCCGGGCGCCGCGCCCTATGCCAACCATCACCGACATGGGCGTGGCGAGCCCTAGCGCACAGGGGCAGGCAATGATGAGCACGGCCACGGCGTTCACCAGTGCATAGCTCCAGCGAGGTTCGGGGCCGCGCGTGCCCCAAATGATAAAAGTGAGAATCGCGACAGCCAGCACGGCCGGTACAAAGTAGCCCGCAACGCGATCGGCCAGCCGCTGCAGCGGCGCGCGACTGCGCTGTGCCTCGTTCACCAGGCGCACGATCTGCGCCAGCATCGTATCTGAACCGACGCGCTCAGCCCGCATCACGAGCGACCCGGTGCCATTCACCGTCCCGCCCGTCACGTTGTCGCCCGCCTGTTTTTCCACCGGCATCGGCTCGCCGGTGAGCATGGATTCGTTAATGGCCGATGCGCCTTGTAACACTTTGCCATCGACAGGCACGTGCTCGCCCGGCCGAATGCGAAGGATGGCGCCGGGTTGCACTTTCTCCAGGGCAATATCCTGATCTCCGGCGGGAAGCACCAGGTGCGCGGTGGTAGGCACAAGCCCCTTTCCAGCACAGTGGGATCCGAAGCTTGGAATTCACGTGACTTGAAGTCGCGGCCGCACTGACCCTATAGTGAGTCGTATTAATTTAAATCATACCAACATGGTCAAATAAAACGAAAGGCTCAGTCGAAAGACTGGGCCTTTCGTT
>JADMIO010930455.1_pt1 | contig 44432 bp, 29 predicted proteins | sample 8958161 | NCBI WGS metagenome assembly JADMIO01 (sample SAMN16585339, study PRJNA669376) | soil metagenome | isolation source: Crop rotation soil | place: USA: Cullars Rotation, Alabama | collected 2011
GCGAAAAGCCGGCGACGCCAGCCGAGCGCCCGCCGTACCAGGGCGCGAATCCGATCAGCGATCTCTGGTGCGAGAAGGCGATCAAGCTCGTGCGCGAGTTTCTTCCCAAAGCCGTGAAGGACGGGCAGGACCGCGAGGCGCGCACGCAAATGATGCTGGCCACGATCTACGCCGGCATGGGCTTCGCCAACGCCGGCGTCCACATCCCGCACGCAATGGGTTATCCGATCGCGGGCAACGTGCGCGGCTTCCATCCGCCCGGCTACCCGCAGAAGAAGCCGCTCGTACCTCACGGCATGTCCACGTCGCTGGGCGCCACGGCGTCCTTCGAGTTCACCTCGAAAGCCAAGCCCGAACGGCACAGGCAGGTCGCGGAATGGATGGGCATGAAAACCATCGGCTCCAGCGGCGACTCGGCCGGCAAGGCCTTGGGCGAAGCGTTCATCGAATTCATGCAGAGCATCGGAATGCCGAATGGCTTGCAAGCCGTCGGCTACACATCCGCTGATATTCCCTCGCTCGTCGAAGGCACATTGAAGCAGAAGCGGCTCATCGCGCTGTCCCCCGAGCCCGTCACGCAAAAAGCGGTCGAGCGGATGATCGAACAATCGCTAGTTGTCTGGTAACCGTGATAACGTGGGCCTATGGACTACGAAAAAGAATTGGCCTCCTTTATTCGAACCGGTTTAGCCCGGCGTCCCGTGCAGGCCATCGGTCATTATTTTCAGGGCAGGAATGCGTCATGCGCGCTGGGCGCGGCCTATGAAGGAATGTACCGGTTGCCCTCCGATGTGGATAAGCTTCATCCGAGCAAAGATCTGCAGTGGTTCTTCTTCTGTCTCGATACAGTGAAGCACTGCCCGGCCGAAGGCTGCAAAAAGAGACTCAGCCTCGCTGCGGTTATCGTTCATCTCAACGATGACCACTTGTGGTCGCGCGAAGATATCGCCTCGTGGATCGAAGGAGCGCCCGCGCCGGCAGATGCGCCTGCGCGATAAACGTCTCGCCGGTCACTGCGTGTTACGTGCGGAACCATAGTTCGGAGCTCGCCGCCTGGCTTGTCATTCTTGCCGTCGTTGCCTTCCTGGTGTACGCCAATGTCCGCCGGTCGAACGGAGCGGCCGAGGATCCGATCAAGGACGTGCGGATTACCCTGAGCGGAAAAGAAACGATCGGAATGAAGTCGCTTCAACGATCGCTGCCTGGATCGCAATGGGGCGACGCGAACACTCAATTGATCGCGGCCATGGACAGCAGCGCCGCGACTCCCGAAGACTCATTCCGCGTCGCCATCGTCGTCGGCGATGTCCTGGGCAAAGACCAGGCATTAGCGCGACTCGACACCTTATCCCGCCGTCCGATTTCTTCCGAGCTCGCCGATGACATCGCGTCGCTGCGCACGATCTACACGGCCGGCGCCGATTCGCTGGATCCGGCTGCGCGTGAGCGCCTGATCCAGCGTCACGATTTCTTCGCGCCGGTCGCGTTGAGTTATGGCGCGGATCCCAAGTCGGAGGCGAGAAAGACCGTCGAGCAGGCAGCCGTACGGACTTTGATCCTGGTCAGCGCCATCGGCGGCGCATTGTTCCTGCTCGTGGCCGCGTCCCTGGCGGTTCTGGTGGTCGCCGTTGTGCTCTACCGGAAGGGAAAGATTCGACGCGCCTACGAATCGGATGCTCTTGCGCCTCCGGCTTATCTGGAAGCATTCGCGCTGTATCTCACGGCCTTCGTCGCGTTCGGATTTCTGGCCCGTCAATTCGGTCTGGTGAGCCTGAATTGGAATTGGCTTGCCGTCTTGCTGATTCCGCTCGCGATGTCGTGGACCATGCGCCGCGGGGCGAGCGCCGTCGAGTGCCGGAAAGCGTTTGGCTGGCATCGCGGACAAGGCTGGCTTCGCGAGATCGCGGCGGGAATTGGCGGTTATCTGGCAGGTCTGGCCCTGATCGCCGTTGGCCTGGCCATCACCTTTATGCTGATCAAATTGACAGGAGCGGCTCCGCAGCATCCGATCACGCAAATGCTGAAAGGCGATCGTTGGCACGTGCTGGCGCTGTATGGCGTCGCATGTGTGTTTGCGCCGCTGCTCGAAGAAACGATGTTCCGCGGGGCGCTCTTCCATCACATGCGGCGACGCCATCGCTGGCTGATCAGCGCCCTGGTTGTCGGTTCCATCTTCGCGATCATTCATCCGCAGGGATGGGCGGCCGTTCCGGCGCTCGTCATGATCGCTGTGGTATTGGCTGCGGTGCGCGAGTGGCGGGGCACGATCATCGCTCCGATGGCGGCTCACGCCTGCAACAATTTTATTGTGCTCACGCTCGCCCTCCTGCTCTTGAGGTAACGGCGGAGAGAGGAAAGAATGGTCCGCTTGCGTCTGGCCGTGGTTTGTCTTTTGTTCCTGGGTTCAATCGCCTCCGCCGAGACTCCCGCGATCACTCTGTCCCCGGTCTTTTCGGGTCTCACGCTGCCGATCTACATCACCCACGCGCACGACGGCTCCGGACGCCGCTTCATCGTCGAACAGGCGGGCCGCATTCTGGTATCGCAGCGCGGCAGTTCAGCGGTGTCGGAGTTTCTGGATATTCGCGGTCGAATCCTGGCGGGCGACGAACAAGGATTGCTGGGCCTCGCTTTCCATCCTCAATATTCGACAAACGGGCGCTTTTTCGTGAACTACACGCGGCGGCCGGATGGAGCAACCGTCGTGGCGGAGTATCACGTTTCGGTCGGCGATCCGAACGCGGCGAATCCGGACTCCGAAGCGGTCGTCATCACCATTCCTCAGCCTTACGCCAATCACAACGGCGGCATGATCGAGTTCGGGCCCGACGGCTTCCTCTACATCGGAATGGGAGACGGTGGCTCGGGAAACGATCCTGAAAACCGCGCGCAGAACGTCGAGGAGTTGCTGGGAAAGATGCTTCGGATCGACATCGATCATCCGCAAAGCCCGACCGTGCGGTACTCCTCGCCCACAACGAATCCGTTCTATGGACCGGCCCCGGGGCGTGACGAGATCTTCGCCATGGGCTTGCGCAATCCGTGGCGATTCAGTTTCGACCGGATGAACGGCGCTCTCTACGTCGGGGATGTCGGGCAGAACGAGGTGGAGGAAATCGACATTCTTGCGCTCGGTGGAAATTACGGCTGGAGAGTCTTCGAGGGAACCCGCTGCACGAATCTGGATCCGTGCACAGGGTCGAGCTTCGTGGCGCCAATCGCGGAGTACACGCACGACGGGGCAAGGTGTTCCATTATCGGAGGCTATGTCTATCGCGGTCCCGATCGAAGCCTGCCGGCGGGCGCCTACCCCTATGCCGACCTCTGCACCGGCGAAATCTTGATGCTGCAAAACGGCGTGCAGAGCGTGCTGCTTCGCATTCCATTCAACATCGTTTCGTTCGGAGAGGACGAGTCCGGCGAGATCTACGTCGTGACTTATCAGGGCACGATATTTCACATCAAGAGAAAGTTCTCAGCCCAAATAACATCCAGTTGAGGCACCCAAATCTCAAGCAAATATAGTTAACTCAATAGGTTCCGCGGCTCAATCGGCGGTATGAAGATGGCAAGCGTGTCGGGTTTGTTTACAACATTGCTGGAATGCGGTCGCGAGGCGGTAGTCAGCCTCAAGATTAAGTCATATTCCCAACGAGATAGCCGGACTGCTCGAGAGGAGCGCCGATGGTGCGTTACGTGCTATCACGTCGGGTTAAGGAACGTCTTCGATCATCTATAAGGAGAGGAATAATGAGACACGTTGCCTTGTCCGTGCTGATCTGCCTCGTTTTGGCTAGTGGCGCACAAGCCGCCATCACTTATGAGTTCGACGGAACATACTCCAGCTTCTTGGGGTCGGGAATTGTCAACTTCGACCTCACGACGTCGGATCTGCTTACAACGGACGCGACATTCGTGCCCGGCCTTAGCATGACCTGCAACGCGTGCGATCGTGTGGATCTATTCCAGGACGCAATCGCTCATGGCCTCGGAGGCACTCCAGCTTCGGCAATCGCGTACCAGCTGGCAGCCGGCGGAGGAACGTACTATTTCTATTTTGATCCAGGGGCTTTTGCTGTCCTGGGAACCCATGACACGATCCTGCTTCAGGGTATCAACGACGCGACATTGAAGATTTCCGGACCTGTATCCACACCGGAACCTACATCATTGGCGCTTCTCCTTATCCCTGCAGCCGGCTTATTGCTGCGTCGCCGAAGAGTTCAGTAATCCCGATCTGAAATAAAAAGGGGACAGTGAGCAATTACCTGTACTTCGGTAATTGCTCACTGTCCCCTTTTTATTTCCGTCACGTGCGATTGTGCTTCATCGGCGGCATGGTGTAGGCTTCATCGGCGTGAGCCAGTCCAACAAGATCAAGCGCGATTCTCCCTTAGTCAAATCCGTTCTCGCCCTGGACAATTACCTCGCCGAGCTCGAGCGTGTCGGCGGCAAGATCAATTCGACGGACATGTCATCCGACGTGGACATGGAACATATCCAGAAGCTCATGACTCGTTTCGCGGAATGCGGCCAGGGCGTTTCCGATGAAGTCGCGAATCTGTCCAGCCAGCTAATCGAAGCCCAGAGGCGCGCGGAAGCCGTGGCGGCAGGAGTGTCCGGCCAGGCTGAGCTTTTGAACAAGCGCAGGAACGAGCAGAACGAAAAACTGGAGACGTTCCGTCTCCTGGGTGAAAGGGTTCGCGAGCTCAATACGGCCATCAGCCAATTCCGGCCGCCGCAGGGCCAGGCGCTGACCGGTGAGGATCGCGCGAAGCTGGCATCGAATATTCCCGCGTTTCAGGCGCAGCTGATCGGTCTCATCGGTGAGTTGCAGGATTTGCGGAAGTCGGCGCGGGAATCGCGGATGAAGGCGCTGGAGAAAAGCGCCGAATCGCTGACGCAAACGCTTCAGGCCGTGCACAAGAAGCTGCAGGATCTCAATCCGGGAACGATGGACAATCCTTAGCGATAGCGCTCGAGGAGCTCGATAGACGCCTTCGCGTTCGAAACCACAGTCTGATCCGTTGCCTTTTCGATGGCGGTTCGGAGTCGTGTCAGTTCGCCGTCCACGGAGATGCATGGGATGTTGATCGGCTCGAGGAGCCGCCATTGACCGCGCCGCCGGCGCAGACGATATCTTTGGACGACTTGGGTCTCGCCGATTTCAACTTTTGCCAGACTTTCTTCGCCGATCACCTTCGAGCGCACTTCAAACGTCGCTTCGTCGCCGTTTTCCCGGATCAGACGGATGTCCGGGGCCGTGGCGATCTGTACGGCATTGCCGACGGCGAACTCCGGCCATTCGGTGTATTTGCTGACGATGGCGGGCAGGTTGGCTTGCGCGCGGCCGGAATAGAATTCGTCCATGAATGCCTTCAGCACATCGGCCGCCTGTTTGTTATCCGAGCGGCAAGCAAAGAGCGAAAGCAGCAGCCAGAGCGCGAGGTGGTAAGTTCTTCTTACTGTAGGGGCGGTCTGTGACCGCCCGCAATACGGCAAGTTGCGAGATCGTGGGCGGTCATAGACCGCCCCTACAGTAAGAAGTATCAAGCTTGAATCTTACGACAACTCACTCCTCGCGTAGAAGAATCAGGGGATCGACAGAAAGGGCGCGCCGCGCCGGAATCCACGTGGCGAGCAGCCCCAGCAAGAACATCGCGAGGACGACGCCCGCCAATACCAGAGGATCGCGGGGAGTTGCCTGATAGACGATCAACGCCAGAAGCCGGGTCGCCAGAATTCCGAGGATCAATCCGGCGGCCGAACCAAAAGTCAGCAGCTTGAATGCGCGTCCCAACGCGGCCTGCAACACTGCTTTACGCTGCGCCCCGAGGGCCATACGAATTCCCAGCTCGCGCATCCGCTTGCTCACCGAGTAGGCCGCCAGTCCAAAGATACCGGTAATCGACAGCATGGCGCCCATGCCGCCCAGCACACCCAGCGCGACCGTCGCCACACGCGACGGGAAGAGAGCTCCGTCCAATGTCTGGTCCCAAGTCTGCATGAAGAGCGGCAGCGCGGAGTCCACGTCATGCAGCGTGTTCCTGACGACCGGCGCCAGTTGCTGCGGATCGCGATTCGAGCGGACGACCAGCCAGGTTTCGTCCCCCGGCGACTGCATCGTCGGCAGAAACATGGCAGAGCGTTGATTTTCGGTGAGGTTCAAATACTTTCCGTCTTCAACGATTCCCACCACCTGTATCCGCGTTCCATCGCGCCGCTTGAAATACCCGCCCATGGCGTTCGTGACGGAGCCAAAGACTTTGCGGGCAAACTCCCGATTCACCACGGCGACGCGAGGTGCGTTCTTGTCGTCATGCCAGTCGAAGCTCCGGCCATCCAGCAGCGCGGTACCGGCGGCGCGGAAGTAGTCGGGCGATACCTTGTAGAAGTAGGGATCCGCAGCCGCATTCTTCGGCAGCAGATCCGCCGCTTCGTCCTTAAAGACAATTGTCGTGCTCCCGCCCATCGCAAGGGGTGGATCATCGACCAATCCAACGGCGCTGATGCCGGGAACGGTCTGCAGCGCTTCGACCATGCGTTTTTGCATTGCCGTCAGGGCGTCGCCGCTGTAACCGGCCATGCTGAGTTTGGTATTTACAAGCATGGCGTTCTGCGGCTGAAAACCGAAATTGCTGCGCAGCGAGTGAGCCAGCCCGCGCACGGCAACCAGAGAAGAAGTCACCAGCACCGCGCAGATCGCGATCTGAACGACCAGCAGCGCGTCACGCAGAGTAATCCGCCGCCCGACCCTGCCGAGGGATCCCGACTTGACGATCTCGTATGGATTCGTGTGGAGCACCTGCCTGAGCGGAACCGCGCCGAAAAGAAGGCCGCTGGCCACAGTCAGCAGCAGGGCGACCAGATAGACGTTCGGGTCCGGAGTCACCGGCACCGTCATCGGAAATCTCGGAAACGGCTGCCAGAGACTCAGCGCGCGCAACAGCGCGACACTGCCGACGAGTCCGACCGCGCCGCCCATCAACGCAATTATCAAGGCTTCGGTAAAAAGCTGGCGCAGGATGCGCATGCGGCCGGCTCCAAGCGCGAGACGCAGCGCGACTTCGCGCGAGCGGTCGGCGGCGCGCGCCGCGAACAGGCTGCCCAGGTTCGCGCACGCGGCCAGCAGAATGAACGCCGCCAGCAGCATCAGGCCTCCGACGAAGGCTCTAATCGGACCGCCAAGGAAGTCGCTGTACAGACCGGGCCGCGCCAGCGAAAAGTGCGCCACGCCGTCTTCTTTGGGATAGGTCTTCTCCAGATAGGAGCCGATCGAGTCCAGGTCGGCAATCGCCTGTGCCGGCGTGACTCCCTCTTTGAGGTGCCCAATCACCGAAAACACCCATCGCGTCGCGCGTTCATTGAGGTAGTTTCTGGCGTCCACCTGTTCCTGGTTGACGAGCGGTACAAAAAAATCGGGCGAGAAGAACATTAAAGTCCCGTGGAACTCGGGTGGCGCGACGCCGACAATGGTAAAAGGATGCTTGTTCACCTGAACGATCCGCCCAACCACACTGGGATCGTCGTGAAAACGGCTGTGCCAATACCCATAACCGAGCACAACGTAAGGAGCGCTGTTGGGCCCGCGTTCATCCGAACCGTGGAAGACACGGCCAAGATGCGGCTGAATGCCGAGCGCATCGAAGTAGTTCCCGCTCACTTCAAAGACCCAGGACGGCGACGGAGTTTCGCCCGCGTCGAGCGCCGCCTCGGTGATGTTGTAGGCGGCCAGGCTCTCGAAGCTGCGGTTGCGATCGCGCAGATCCACGTAGTCGGGATAGGACTGGTAGCCGATTTTGCTGCTTCCGCTTTCGCGGTCGATGCCGTACAGACTCTCGGCGTGGGGCACATTCAGCGGCCGCAGGACCAACGCGTTCAGGACACCGAAGACAACGGCGTTCGCGCCGATGCCTAATGCGAGCGTCGCCACGGCGACAGCCGTAAAGCCGGGAGACTTGCGCAATATGCGAAGGGCGAAGTGCACATCCTTAATGAGGACTTCGATGAACGCGATGCCTCTTTCTTCGCGGCACTCTTCCGTTGCGTTCACGACGCTGCCGAACTTCAATCGTGCCTGCCGCTCGGCTTCGCCCGGGTCGAGGTCGGATCGCCGGTTCTTCCGCGCCTGCATTGCGATGTGAAAATCGAGCTCTTCCTTCAGCTCTTCATCCATCCGGCGGCGGAACGCTAACGCACGCAATCGCTGAACAATGTCCTGCCACATATCATACCGTCCTGTGGTGTAGATCCTCGACAGCAAGGTAAAGCCGTTGATGTCGGATGTCAACAACAATTCCCCTGTAGGGGCGGTCTATGACCGCCCACGATGTGTGGTTGCGGGACTGTGGGCGGTCATAGACCGCCCACACAGCGGGCAACGGCGGTCGGCGATGGCGTATTGCAGAGCCGAAAGTTTGCCTGGAGACCTAATAACTGATCCCACCCGGCGTTATCGATTATGAAGAGCGACTTGTCGGTCTTCTAACTTGGGGGATCATTTATGAAGAGTGCCAGCGTCTCTAAATCCAACACCATCCAACGCATAGCTTCCACCATTCCCATTGCCGGCCTGTTCATCGCCGCGGGATTCATCCTTGGCAGCCAGGTACCCGTTCCGCCTGCCAGGCCGCCGATTGCCGCCGAGGCCGGCCGTGTCGAACGCTATTTGACACACATCGCTACCGACAAGCCGATCTACCGCACCGGCGAGAAGGTTTACGTTCGCGGCGTGGTGCTCCGCTCGAATGGCCACTCCCCCATCGACGGTGCTCAGGGTTCGGCGGGGCCGGCTTCCTTCGAGATCAAGGGCCCCAAGGGCGAGACGGTGTCGTCCGGGTTTTCCACGATTGTGGACAGCATCGCGGGATTTTCCTGGGACATCCCGTCGAGTCAAGCCGGTGGGGAATACACGGTCCGCATATCCGTTCCGTCCGGCGAGGCGCCCGCCGAGCGCAAGTTCGATATTCGCGCCTATCGTGCGCCGCGTCTGAAGAGCCAGATTGTGTTCGCGCGGGATGGCTACGGTCCCGGCGACACGGTTACCGCCAGCCTGCATGTCGAACGCGCCGAGGGCGGCCTTCCGGCAGGAGCTAATGTCTTTGTCAGCGCGCGCGTGGACGGCGCTGAGATCTGGACAGGTTCAGCCATAGTGGATGCTTCCGGCAATGCCGGCGCCAGCTTCAAGCTGCCCGCGGCGATCGCGCGCGGCGAAGGCGTCATTGCGATGATCATCGAGGATGGCGGCACCGTGGAGTCCGCGACGAAGACCCTCCCGATTCTTTTGCAGACGCTGGACGTGGCAATCTATCCCGAAGGCGGCGATCTGATCGCCGGCTTGCCGAACCGCGTCTATCTCGAAAGTCGAACGCCGGCACACAAGCCTGCCGATATGGCGGGCGTCATCGTGAACGCCGCGGGCAGGGAAGTCGCCAGGTTCCGCACCGAACACGAAGGCCGTGGACGAGTCTCCTTCGTTCCCGCGAAAGGCCAAACCTATTCGCTGCGCGTCACCGAGCCGGCTGGAATCAAGACTGTCTTTCCTCTTCCCGCTGTCAAAGATTCGGGCGTCGTCATTTCCTCGGGCTCCGATGTGACTTCCCGGCGGCAGGATGTTGCCGTCCGCGTGGCCGCCACTTCAGGCGGGGCTTATAGCGTTGTCTTGAGCCAGCGCGGCAAGGACGTCTCTTCCAAAACAATCGTGCTGCGGGCGAACCAGACCGCCGATGTCGCATTCGCTGTTCCGAAGTTCGTGGATGGCGTGATCGTTGCTACCGTCTACGACGATCGCAAGACTCCGAAAGCCGAGCGCTTGCTCTTCCGTCAGCCGGAACACAGCATTCAGGTGCAGGTCGTCGCGGATCGCGCCGACTACGTTCCCGGCGACAAAGTCACTCTTCATGTGACGACCACGGACGACACCGGCAGGCCGATCGGCGCGCTGGTGGGCCTCACCGTCACCGACTCCAGCGTTCTGGAAATGATCGACAAGCGCGAGCAGGCGCCGCGGCTGCCGGTGATGGTCCTGCTCGAGAGCGAGGTCCACGATCTGTCGGACGCTCACGTCTACCTCGACGAGACGAATCCCAAAGCGCCGCTCGCGACGGACCTTCTGCTGGGCACCCAAGGCTGGCGCCGGTTTGCCACGGCAGGCAGCGGATTCCTCAACGGTTCGATTACCGATTGGAGCAGCCGGCGCATTGCGGGCGCCACCGTTCGGGCGATGAACACGGCCACGGGCGCAGTCCTCACCACCGTCAGTAACGAGCGTGGCGAGTATCTGTTTCCTTCCGTGAAGGCAGGAACCTACCAGATGAGCGCGTCGTTGTCCGGCTTCCAGACGGAGATCGTGCCGGCTTTGCGCGTCGCCTTCAATAACCCGGCGCGGCAGGACTTTCAACTCGGGGCTGCCGTCATGCGCGAGATGTTGGCCGCAAGAGCTGTTCCCATGGCCGCGCCCGCAGCGATGATGTTCGGCGGGATTCTCGAGGAAGACCGCGTTCGGGACAAGGCTGATGCCCGTAACGAAGAAATCAAACTCGTGGATGTGCTCCAGGGAGACCGGAAGGATGGATTGCTTGCGGACGAACGCTTTCGAGGACAAGCGGCCCGCGAGGCGAACTTCGTCGCCAAGCGAGCCGTCGCGAACATGCTGACTGTCCGCGAATACGCGCACGCGCTACGTCCGAACTGGATCGAGGGCTCTCGCGCCGATTTTGCGGAAACGGTCTACTGGAATGCCGGCATCAAGACCAACGCCTCCACGGGACTCGCCACCATCTCGTTCAACCTGAGCGATTCGGTGACTTCGTTCCGAGTCCTCGCCGACGCCTTTGCCGCCGATGGCACGCTCGGCTCCGGCGTCAGCCATGTCGAATCCGTGAAACCGTTCTCGATCGAACCCAAGATCCCGCTTCAGGTCACGAGCGGCGATGTGATTGAACTGCCTGTTGGCATCATCAACGGCATGAGCCGTGAACTCCGCGGCGCGGAACTGAACGTCAAGGGAGCCGCCGGCATCCAGTTCACGATGCGCGGCGACAACGGATCCACACTGGGCCCCAAGGAGCGGACGCGCCGGTTCGTGCAGCTCAACATCGGCCAGGGTTTTACCGGCCTTACGAATCTCACACTCGATGCCCGGGCCGGCCGCTATCGCGACACGGTCAGCCGAACGCTTGATGTCCGGCCGCTGGGTTTCCCCCACGAAAACTCCACAGGCGGCGTGCTCGAGAGCAACGGCTCGAAGTCATTCGAGTTCACGATTCCCTCCGACTTCGTTCGCGGCAGCGTTTCTTCCGTTGTGACGGTTTATCCGACTCCGCTTGCCAGCATGACCGATGCGCTTCAGTCGCTGCTTCGTGAGCCGAACGGCTGTTTCGAGCAGACCAGTTCCACGAGCTATCCGATGGTCATGGCGCAGCAATACTTCCTGACGCACACGGGTATCGACCCGGCCCTTGTGGAGAAAGCCAAAGGGCTCCTCGAAGTCTCTTATAAGAAACTCAGCGGTTTTGAATCTCCAACGAAGGGGTACGAATGGTTCGGAGCCGATCCCGGCCATGAGGCACTGACGGCGTATGGCCTGATGCAGTTCACCGACATGTCTCAGGTACGCAGCGTGGACCAGGACATGCTCGGCCGCACGAGAGCGTGGCTGCTGTCGCGGCGCGACGGTAATGGCGGTTTCAGCCGCAACTCCAGAGCCCTCGATAGCTTCGGCGGCGCTCCTGCGGATACCACCAACGCTTATATCGTGTGGGCCCTGATCGAGTCCGGAGAGAAGGATCTCCAGAAGGAAATCGCGGCGGTCAAAGCTTCTGCCAATACGACTCCGGACAGCTACATCGTTGCTCTTGCCGCCAACATTCTTCACGCCACCGGCGATCACGCCGGAGCCCGTCAGTTGATGGACAAACTCGCCAAGAGCCAGCAGACTGCCGGCGATGTGAAGGGCGCGGTCACCAGTATTACGCGTTCCGGCGGCGACGCTCTCGCGATCGAGACGACGGCGCTTTCCGTGCTGGCCTGGATGCGTGAGCCCACTTATGCGGTTAACGTCGAGAAGGGGTTGAAGTGGATCGTCGAGTCGAACAAGAGCGGCCGCTACGGCTCCACGCAATCCACGATTCTCGCGCTGCGTTCTATCGTGGCCTACGACGCCGCTCACGCCCGGCCGAAGGCTCCGGGGCGGCTCATCTTGATGGTTGACGGAAAGAGTGTCGGCGCGCCCCTGGCCTTCACCTCGACAACGCAGGGAGCTCTGGTCATGCCCGAATTCGCAAGCGAACTTGGTCCGGGCAAACACACTCTTGCACTCCAGATGGAGGGCGGCTCCGGTATGCCGTTCTCGATGAGCGTGAAGTATCACAGCCTTCTTCCCGAGAGCGCGGAGGAAGCCCAGGTCGGCATTCAGGTTGTTTTGAAGGATGGGCAGATTCAGGAGGGAGGCGTCACCGAAGCGATGGTTTCGATCGCCAACAAGAGCGCTCGAGTGATCCCCACGCCGGTGGCGATCGTGGGAATTCCGGGCGGCCTGGAAGTCCGGCACGATCAACTGAAAGAGCTGGTGAAGTCCGGCAAGATCGATGCTTACGAAGTGATGGGAAGGGAAGTTGTTCTCTACTGGCGCGCCTTGAAAGCCCGAGACCAGTTCGTTCTCCCACTGAGCCTGGTTGCCGCAGTCCCGGGTTCCTACACTGGTCCTGCCAGCCGCGCCTATGCCTACTACACCGACGAGTACAAGAACTGGGCGCCGGGAGTGCAGGTGACCATCACTCCGAGGTGAGACTTTCTGCAGGGGCGGTCTATGACCGCCCACGATCTTGCATTGAGGATTGTGGGCGGTCACAGACCGCCCCTACAGAAAATGAGCGATTACTGAGCGTCCACCGGTTCGCCCGATTCTTCGTTCAGCTCCAGCGCGTCCATACCCAGCAACACACCGAACCCTGGATCACTGATGCTGTCTTTCCCATCTTCCGCGTGGCCGGCAAAGTGATATTGAATACTCCTATCGGCGTCCACCGTAATCACCAGGTCATACCAGCCGGATTCTCGACTGAGCGACCGGCGGTCCGAGACTGTCCCGCCAGCCCTAATCATCACATCGTCCCTCTTGCCTTTGTACTTGTCGAGGACGGTGGCCTTCACCGATTGCGCGGACCGATTCCCGATAATCAGCGTAATGTCCCCCTCATCCTCATACTCGATGCGCACGTCGAGCTGCGACTTCCGCAGAGCCGAAACACTGCCCTTAAACGAGCGGAAGAATCCATTCGGGCCGTAGACGGAGAGATCGCACGTCGCAACGCCGATCGCGCCGAAGTCCCACGTATCGGAAAGCGATTTGCGCGGCTCCACGGTGTACGTGCGCGGGATATGCGCATCGCTGCCGGACCGCACCTGAAAGACAGCAGTGGCGCGGCCGGTGTTTCCAAAATCGATACGGAATGACGCGCCCGAAGCGGCCATCTCGCCCGCGGCGTTCAAGGCATACGGCAGGGCGCGCGCGGGACGGATGCCGGGTTCCTGTCTGGGCAGATTCTGATTCGCGGGAGGAACGACAGCGAAGTCCGGATGGAAGGCAAAATCTTTCGGTTTGAAGGCATCGGTGCCCGGCAGCATGATCCTGCCGGAATTGGATTTTTCGAAATCGAACGCGCTGGTGAGATCGCCGACCACGGCGCGCCGCCATGGTGTGATGTTGGTCTCTTCGAGGATGTGGGGATACGCGCGGCGAAAACGCGTTTCGATAAATTGGATGAGGGATGTGTGATCGAAGACCTCGGAATTCACCCAGCCGCCTTTGCTCCATGGCGAGATGACGATCATGGGAACCCGCATCCCCAGGCCGTAAGGTCCCCTGGGATGGCTGGCATCTCCGGGGAAAATCTCGTTGGTAATCGGAACTGTGGACTTCCCTTGAAAGCTCGACTCGGGCGGGGTTGGCGGAACCTGATGATCGAAGAAGCCGCCTTCTTCGTCATAGGTGAGGAATAAAGCCGTCTTGCTCCACACGTCCGGATTGGACACGAGAATGTCGATGAACTGCGAGACGTACCAGGCGCCAAACTCCGGGATCCAGTTGGGATGCTCGGTGTAGGATTCCGGGGCGACGATCCACGATACCTGCGGCAGTCTGTCGCGGCGGACGTCGTCGCGGAAGATGTCCATCAGCCTTAAGGGATTCCGGTTGTTGTTCAAAATGTTGGTTCCGGTTTTGGCCTTGTCCGCGAGAGGCGTGCCGAACAGCGCGTTCTGATATTGGTGGAAGTAGAGGAGGGAATTGTCGCCGTAGTTGCCGGTGTAGGGTTCGTCGAAGGTCCAGCCCCAGAAACCCTCCGCGGTCAAACCATGACCGATGTCCTGATAGATCTTCCATGAGATTCCGGCCCGCTCCAGACGCTCTGGAAAAGTAGACCAGTCGTAACCGGCCTCGGCATTGGTGATGACCGGTCCGCCGCCGGATCCGTCATTGCCGACCCAACCGGTCCACATGTGATACCGGTTGGGATCGGTTGGGCCCATGATCGAGCAATGGTAGGCATCGCAGATCGTGAAGGCGTCGGCTAAAGTGTAATGATAAGGAATGTCGCGGCGCGTCTCGTAGGTCATCGTCACGAAGCCTTTGTTCGGGATCCACTGATCGTGCTTGCCGCCGTTCCACGCCGCGTGCGTGTCGTTCCAGCCGTGCGGCGGGTCGGGAAGAAAAGTTTTGCCCACGTTATCTGTTGGACGGAAAGGGAGCACCTCGCCGGATCCATAGGGCTGCCGCCACACGCTCTTACCTGACGGGAGCGTTACGGCACGGGGATCGCCGAATCCTCGGACGCCCCGGAGTGTGCCGAAATAGTGATCGAACGATCGATTTTCCTGCATCAGGATGACAATGTGCTCGACGTCCTCGATCGAGCCGTTGCGGTCATTGGCGGGAATCGCCAGCGCCCGGCTGATGGACTCCGGAAAAGTAGCGGCCATCGTCCCAAAACCCATCGCCTTCAGAAATGCGCGCCGTCCAGATTGCCTCATTCGTAGCCTCCGATTGTTTGGATTGCGAACAAGGCAAGAACCATAGTGGCGGGATGTATCGGCGATGTGACAACAAAACTAATTTTCTGTAGGGGCGGTCTATGACCGTCCACAATCCGCAATTGCAACATCGTGGGCGGTCATAGACCGCCCCTACAGCGGCATTTTATTCGTAGCGCATGACGCTATTGGGATCGACCGCGGAGGCGCGTCGTGCGGGAAGGAAGTTGGCAACCAGCGCGACGAATAGCAGCACCGCCGCCGTCGCCGAGAACGCGCGCAGATCGGCCGCGCCGACGCCATAAAGCAATCGCGACATCAGGCGGCTTATTCCAGCCGCCATGACCAGGCCGGCAGCCAGTCCAATTCCCACAATCGTCATTCCCTGACCAAGCACCATTTTCAAGACGTCCTGTCGTTGAGCGCCGAGAGCCATGCGAATACCAATTTCCTGCGCTCGAAGATTGATCGAATACGACATGACGCCATAGATGCCCACGCCGGCAAGCACCAGCGCGAGCAGGCCGAACACACCCAGCAGGGTCGCGGCTACTCGTGGTCCGGTAAGTGAAGCTGAAAGCAACTGAGAGGCGGTCTGAATATTATTCAGCGGCATCTGGCGATCCAACGCCTGGACTTCGCGTTCGATCGTGCCTTTCATCGCGTCCGGCCGCGACGACGTCCGGACGATGAGCGCCATAGCCGGCGAATATCCCTGCTCGACCGGCGTGTACGCCATCGGCTGTGGTTCTTCGCCGACGAAAATGTACTTCGCGTTCCGGACAATGCCCACGATGAGGCGCTGCTCGGTCTCTCCAAAAAACCGCAGCCTCTTTCCCAATGCTTCCTGATCGGGCCAAAAGCGTCGAGCCATCGCTTCGTTAACGACAACCACCTTTTGTTGTCCCTCGCGATCGGCATCGCTGAACGCCCGTCCCCGCAGCATCGGCATGCGAACGGTTTCGAAGTAGCCCGGTCCGATGACGTTCGTGTAGACGAGAACACCCGAATTCGTCTTCACGTTCTCCTGACCTTCCGGAAAAACGCTGCGCTGGAACGGCGGATTGAGCGGCAGCGTCGTCGCGATACTTGCCGCCGCCACGCCGGGCAGCGTGCGGACCCGATCGACAATCTGCCGGTGATATTCCTTGCCGCGGCTTTCGTCGTAGTTGTTCAACGCAACGTTGTAAGGAACCGTAACCAGGTTCTCACGCTCAAAACCGAGATCGAGCGTCTGTGCATTCGAAAGGCTGCGAATGAACACACCCGCCGAAGCCAACGCGACCACCGACAATGTCACTTGAACGAATACAAGAACGTTTCTCCACTTGAAGCGCCCCGCGCCGGCGCCGAGACGTTCTCTCAAGTCGGACGCCAGATCGGCGCGCGAAGCGCGTATTGCCGGAGCGATGCCGAAGATGATCGCGCTCACCACCGCCAGGGCCAGCGTGAACAGCAGCACGGTGCGATCGATCGGCATATTCAAGTTGGCGGGATTCACTGCCGCGGGCAGAAGCGAGACGATCAGGTTCCGGCCGCCGACGGCGACGGCAACCGCTAACAGCGCACCCGGCAGGGCAATGATCAGACTCTCAACAAGCAGTTGCCGCACCAGCCGGGTCCGCGCGCCGCCCAGCGCCAGCCTCACGGTGAATTCCCGCCGCCGCGCCGTTGCGCGAGCCATCATCAGGTTGGCGACGTTTGCGCATGCGATCAAGAGCACCAGACCGACGATGGCCATTAACACGCCGCTGCCTTGCAGCAGAATCGAACGAAAGGCGGGCGGGATCGTTGCCTGCATCAGAGGCATGATCGCGACATTCCGGCCGGCATTCTGGTTTGGATATTCTTTTTCCAACTGCCGGCCGATCGTCTGCAGCGTCGATTGCGCCTGCGCAAGCGTTACGCCCGGTTTGAGCCGGCCAAAGACATTGAATATGAGGAGACGCCGGTTTTTATCGACCGGTCCACCCGGGAAAGTGGCGCCGGCCAGCACGGCATCGAAGCTCATCACCGGCGTCCACATGTCGGGAGTCAGCACTCCGATCGTGCCGTCGAAACCGCGAGGCGCAACGCCGATGACCGTGAACGGGTGGCCGTTCATGCGAATCGCGCCGCCGACAATCCCAGGATCGCCGCCGAAGCGGCGCTGCCAGAATTTGTAATCCAACACCGCAACGGCGCTGGCGCCGGGTTCCGTGTCTTCTTCCGGTAAGAACGTGCGTCCCAGGGCGGCTCGCACGCCGAGCGCGGAGAAGTAATTGCCGGATACGAGCTGCACATTCGCGGGCTCCGGTTTTCCTCCGGTGCCCAGGCTCACCGGATTCGGAAAGGAGTACACACCGAGTTCATCAAAGACGCCATTCTGCGCTTTGTAATCCACGTAGTTCGGATACGACACCGGCATGAACTGGCCAAAGACCGCGTTGCCCGCATTGTTGGAATCCGTCCCATAGACAAACATCAGTTCCGCCGGCTTTTCGACCGGCAGCGGCTGCAGGAAAATCGTGTTGATCATCGTGAAGATCGTCGCGTTTGCGCCGATTCCCAATGCCAGCGAAACCACGGCGGCAATCAAGAATCCGGGACTCTTGCGCAACACACGTATCGCGTAGCGGCCGTCTTGCAGGAGTGTCATGCCCCGACAGTAGCACCTTTGAAGCTAGGCGGTCACTAACTGTAGGGGCGGTCTGTGACCGCCCACAGTCTCGCAATTGCGACATAGTGGGCGGTCACAGACCGCCCCTACAGAAGCAGAATGGTAAGGCAACTGCAGCGGTCATCTATATGAACCGCCAATACAGACTTGCGGTCGCTTCGGCGATCGTCGTGATCCTATGCTCGCATGTCGCGTCGTCCACAACGCCAAACCGCATGGCACAGGCTATTGAAAACCGCTCTGACAAGGCTGAAATCCGGCCCGGAACGGCCGAGGCGCGAGTGGTGAGGGCACAAATTCTACTCGATCGCGCCAGATTTTCGCCCGGCCAGATCGACGGCCGTTATGGCGGGGATCTCGGTGTCGCGATCAAGGGATATCAAGAGGACCATCACCTGAATCCCGACGGTATTATCGGCCCCGAAATGTGGCGGCTTCTGGACGCGGACACACGGCCGCTGCTCAAGAACTACACGATCACGGCCCTGGATCTGAAGGGTCCTTTTATGCCGCTCCCGAAAGACGTTCAGGAACAAGCACGCATGAAATCGATGGGGTACGAATCGGCGGCGGAAGAACTGGCCGAGAAATTTCATCTCTCCCCGCGATTGTTGACCGCGCTGAATCCGGGCAAGGATCTGGAGAAGGCCGGCGAGGTGATTGTCGTGCCTGCGGTCGAGCGCAGACCGGCCCGCCGCGCGGTTCGTGTGGTGGTCTCGAAATCGAAGGGCACTGTGGCCGCCTATGGCCCGGGAGACAAGTTGCTGGCGCAATATCCCGCGACGATGGGCGGCGAGCACGACCCCTTGCCGATCGGAAATTGGAAGATCACCATCGTGCAGCGCAATCCGTGGTTCAACTACGATCCCGTCCACTTCTGGAACGCCCGTCCCGATGAAGCCGCGGCGAAGCTTCCTCCGGGCCCGAGAAATCCGGCCGGCGTGGTGTGGATGGGACTGTCCAAGGAGCACTACGGAATCCATGGAACGCCTGATCCCGGGCGCATCGGACACGGCGAATCCTATGGCTGCATCCGGTTGACGAACTGGGACGCCGCGGATCTGTCACACATGGTGGTCCGCGGGACTCCGGCGATACTCGAGGAGTAGCCGATGCTTCTTGCCGCCGCGCTCGCAATGTGGATGGCCCAGTCGATCGGACCGATCGGCTGGCCGCTTGAAGGGCTGAAGCCGTCGGACCTGCGCGACACCTACGACGAAGTCCACAACGGGCACGCGCACGAAGCCATCGACATCATGGCTCCACGCGGCACGCCGGTGCGCGCTGCAGTCTCCGGAACCATCCGGAAACTGTTCCTCAGCAAACCAGGCGGCAACACTGTTTATCAATTCGATGAGGCGTCCGAGTATTCGTATTACTACGCTCACCTCGATCGCTATGCCGAACGCTTGCGCGAAGGAATGCACGTGGAACGCGGCGACATCATCGGGTATGTGGGATCGACTGGAAACGCGGACTCCCGCTCCCCGCATTTGCATTTCGCGGTGTTCAAACTCGGCCCGCAGCGGGAATGGTGGAAAGGCGAGCCGATAAACCCATATCTCAACCTGCTTCAAGCCTTGCGAGACAGCGATTGAGCGGCTACTTACATGGCGGAGCGGTCTGCGCCCAGCTCCAACTGTCGTCCATACGGCGAATCTGGAAGACATCCACGACTTTCGTGTTCGAGATGGTTACGGTCGGGAAGCTGGCGCGTATCTGAGCCGGGTCGCGTAGTGGATTCCCTGCGACAACCACACGCGCTCCCGCGGTCAGCGCGGCTTGCGCGGGCGTGGTGACGCCGCTGCTTGTCAGTGCCTGCAGCGAGGTCCACTCGGCGGTATATGTCGTGCCGTCGTCCACCTTGAGAACGATCAAGACGTGAGGGTTCTTCCACTGGGCGCTTTCGACCCGTCCCTCGAGGGTGACTGTCTTGCATTGATCGTAGAAAAGCGGATGGCTGTGATGCGCGTACGCGAAGGACGCCGCCATGCATATACAGATGACCGTTGCCAGACGAATCACGACGTGTTTCATGTCGATGGCCTCCAAGGATTACTATCCTACGACTTGCCGGACAATCATCTCAATGACCTAAAAGATACCTTTCGACCAAGAAAATCCGCTGTAGGGGCGGTCTATGACCGCCCACAATCCCGCAATTGCAACATCGTGGGCGGTCATAGACCGCCCCTACAGGGGAGCCTTGTGCTTCGACATATGCATCGGCTAACATGTGTCGAAGCTTGAGGCATTCACATTCATGACATTCTGGAGCAGGTTGTTTCGGCGCAAGAGACTCGAACACCAACTCGACCATGAACTGCAGTTCCATGTGGAGCAGCAGGTCCGTGACTACATCGATGCCGGAATGAGCGAAGGTGAAGCGCGGCGCAAAGCCCGGCTCGCATTCGGTGCGATGGATGGCATCAAAGAGGACTGCCGTGATGTCCGGAGTGTGTACGTAATCGACGGCGTGATTCAAGATGTCCGGTACGCCGTGCGTGTCATGCGGAAAACCTGGGTGTTCTCGGCTGTCGTCGTGCTTTCACTGGCGCTGGGCATCGGCGCAAACACGGCAGTGTTTACGCTGATGGACGCCGTCATGTGGCGCATGCTCCCGGTGGACGATCCGCAGAGTCTTCTTGTTGTTGGCCGAACCGAAGATGGAATCCCTCAGAGCGGATTCACTTACGCACAATTCCGCGCGATGCGCGAAAACACGCAGGCGGGCGAGTTCGCCGGTTATGGGCCGCAACGGGTCGGCATAAGTATCGACGGCAATCCGGAGCCGGCAGCAGACGCCCACCTGGTTTCAGGTAACTACTTCTCGTTGCTGGGCGTCCATGCGATTGCCGGAAGAACGATAACCGGCGACGACGACCGCGTTCCCAATGGCCATCCCGTCGCTATGATCAGTCATCGTTACTGGACCACACGATTCGGGCGAGATCCGGCCGCTGTGGGTAAGACGATTTCCCTGTCCGGCGCCCCCTTCACCATCATCGGCATAACACCTCCCGACTTTTTTGGAATGGAAGTCGGCACGGCGCCCGACGTTTTCGTGCCCATGATGATGCAACCTACGGTAACGCCGGTGTATGAGAACCTGCTGGACAATCCCAATATCTATTTAACCTGGGTTCAGTTGGTGGCACGCCTCAACCCTGGCGTGCACGGCCCCGAGGCGGAGGCCGCGCTGGAGCGTGTGTATCTTCAAAACGTCCCTACAGGCAAGGGACCGGCGCTCAACAGGAAGATCGTCTTGAGTTCCGCCGCAACCGGAATATCGGCTCTGCGCCGGCAGTTTTCCGAGCCGCTCTTTGTAGTGATGGCGTTGGTTGGGATGGTCCTCTTGATCGCGTGCGCCAACATCGCGAACTTATTCCTTGCGCGTGCCGCGGCTCGCAACGGGGAATTCGCCTTGAGGCTTGCGATCGGCGCGGGCCGGTTAAGACTAACGCGTCAACTGCTGACCGAGAGCATCGTCCTCTCGACGCTGGGTGGCGGGTGCGCGATCCTGCTGTCTCAGTGGGTGACCCGTCTGCTCCTGGTGTACATTTCCTCGGGGCAAAACCCCGTCTTCCTGGACATCAAGCCGAATCTTCGTGTCTTCATCTTTACTGCGACGGTGTCGATGGCAACAGGTGTCGTGTTCGGACTCGCAGCGGCCGCGCGAGCCACTCGCTTCGACCTGACACCGGCGTTGAAGAGTTTGCGCGGTTCAAGCAAACAGGGCAGTGGCGGCCCGCGAAACGTCCTGGCGGTGGTGCAGGTTTCGCTCTCACTTGTGCTGTTGATCGGCGCAGGGTTGTTTGTGCGCAGTCTGCAGAATCTCAACCGTCACGACGCAGGGTTTCCTCGCGACCATGTACTGATTGTTCGGATTGAACCTGCCGGGAGCGACCAGAGAGATGCGATCCTGCAACGGCTGGATGGGATCTATACGCAACTCCTCGAGAGAGTAAGCGCCATTCCGGGAGTTCGTTCAGCGAGTCTCGCGAATGTCTCCCCTGGGAAGCCATTCAGCGGATGTTGCGGAGCTATGGATCCCAGCACCCGGCAAATGGTCTCCATCCCTCAAGTAATGATTTACCCCAATTACTTTCAGACAATGGGCATTCCTCTGGTTAAGGGACGCGACTTCATGGCGGCCGATTTTGCGCCGAACTCACCGCCGGCGGTTGTTATCAATGAGACATTCGCACGAACCCGATTTAACGGAGAGGACCCCATCGGCAAAAGCATTGGATTCACCCGGACGCCTTCGCGAGTTATCGGTGTCGTCCGGGATTCGAAGTATACGAGCTTAAAGGCACCGGTGCCGCCGACTACCTATATACCGTTCATGAAAGCAAGCACCGGACGCGGACAGATGATCCTGCACGTGCGGACGGCGATAGATCCGAGTGTGATTGCCGCTCGCGTGCGGGAAGAGGTTTGGAAAGCCGACCCCACCGTGCCGCAATTCGAAATCCACACGCTGGCGGAAGAGGTCGATGCGGTCTTGATCCAGGAGAGACTGACCGCGACGTTGTCCACTGCGCTGGGCGCTTTGGCGCTGCTGCTCGTTTTCGTGGGCCTGTATGGTCTGCTCGCGTTCGCCGTGGTCCAACGGACCGGCGAGGTGGGCATCCGGATAGCGCTCGGCGCCTTGCCGGGCGATGTAGTCCGGATGATTCTCCGGGAGGCCGTGACCGTGGTGCTCATCGGTGTCGCGCTGGGTGTACCCGCGGCGCTGGTTCTGGCGCGGCTCGGAGCCAGCCAGATTTCCGGACTGCTTTTTGGAATTAAGGCTACAGATCCGACCGCCATTGGCGCCGCAACAACGCTGCTGATGATTGTCGGAATCATCGCCGCTTATGTGCCGGCGCGACGGGCGTCTCGCATCGATCCGATGGTTGCCTTAAGGAACGAGTAGATTCCGTGACGTCAATCCATGCGTAACGTGATCGAAGGATCTATTGTGCTGGCTCGCCGGGCCGGAAGGTAACTGGCCAGCAGCGAGGCGGCTACCAGGATCAAGACGATCGCCACATATGTCTGGGGATCGTGAGGTTGAACTTCGTAAAGCGCCGACGACAGAACACGCGTCGCTGCCAGCGCTCCCGCAAGACCGATTGCGGTGCCGATAAGGATCAGCCGACTGGCCTGGCGGACAACGTGTCGTACAACATCTTCCGATCGTGCGCCTAAGGCCATCCGAATGCCGATTTCGTTCGTGCGTTGCCGCACCGCGAAGGACATGACCCCATAGATCCCAACAACTGCGAGCACGATCGCGATGACGGCGAAAGCGGTCAGCAGGATGACGTTGAAACGAACACGAACCGTGGCATCGTTGATGCGTTGCCGCATCGTCTTGATGTCGTAGACAGGCAGGCCGTGGTCCAGTGTGGCGGCGTGCCGGCGTACCGTATCGACCAGCGCGACAGGATCTCCCTCAGTCCTGCCAAACAGAGTCATGGTGCGCGACGGAGCTTGCTTATAGGGCAAGTATGCGTCTGGTTGTGGCGGCAGATCCATCGGACCATAGCGTACGTCACCGACGACTCCAACAACTTCAGCCCCTCTCGTGAAAACAGAGAACCACACAGATACGCGTTTGCCGACAGGATCCTCGCCGGGCCAAAACCGCCGGGCGGCGGTTTCATTGACGATCACAGCCAGCGGCGCACCCTCGCGGTCCGCGCTGTTGAACAAGCGGCCGCGAAGCAGCGGGATCTTCATTGCTTTGAAATAGTCGGGTGAAACTTGAAGCGTACCAACGGTCGGCTCCGTTTCCGCCGGTACTTTCGGTCGATCGAGAAACCGGATGATGTTTTGCCCGCAGCGGCCGTCCAATGCGCGGCCTTCCAATGCGTGGCAGCTGGATAGCCCGGCTGAGATGACACCTGGCTGCGATGCGATGCGATGCGCCGCTCGACTTCATCGAACAGCCCGATGACAGCCTGGGGGCCGCCAGAGCTAACCGTCAACCTAACGGATAGAGTATTGTCGGGATCGATGCCGATCGGGGTGCTGAGCAGGTTGTCGAGACTCTTAATCATCAGGCCTGCGCCTGCCAACAACACAAATGCGAGCGCAATCTCGCCTACTACCAGAATGCCCTTACCGGCCATGAAACGACGTGTGCGAATCTGATCGCTGCCCCTCTTCAGCGAATCGGTTGCGTTCCCGCGGGCGGCCTGTAACGCCGGCGCCAATCCGAAGGCGACGCCGGTCGCAAGCGCGATTGCCATCGTGAACAACAGCACCCTCGCGTCGAGATGGATCGAGTTGAGAGTAAACAAGGTCCCGCGAAGCCGACGACCTAGCGCAAGACCTGCGCCGAATGGATTGATCACATTCAACGCGTGAATGCTCGCGTAGGCAATAGCCAGACTGGCCGCTCCGCCCAGGGTTCCAAGCATCAGACTCTCCGTCAAGAGTTGCCGAATCACCCGAAACCGACCGGCGCCGATCGCACATCGAATGGCGATCTCGCGTTTTCGGGAGTTGCCGCGAGCCAGCAGCAAATTCGCGACGTTGACACATGCGATCAGCAGCACGAACGAGACAGCGCCGAACAAGATCAGAACCGATTTCCGAATCGTGGGATCGATGCGGATTTCTTCGAGTGATTCAGCCGTCGCGCCCCATCCAGCCCGACCGTCCGGATGGGCTTCGTCGATGATTCTTCCGAGTACGGTTGTGGCGCTTTGCGCCTGTTCAACGGGAACATCCGGTTTGATCCGAGCCACGAGCGACCAGTTGTATCCCCAGCGTTGACCGAGAGTTTGTGCGTCCAGTCTGTGCACGGGGACCCAAAGATCCGCCGGGCTGCCCAGACCCTGGAATCCGGCCGGCAATACGCCCACGACTGTATAAGGTTTCGAGTCGACGTCAATCGTGCGGCCGATGACGGATGGATCTGCGCCGAACCTTCGCCTCCATAAACTGTCACTGAGTAGTGTCACGAAGCTCTGTTCAGGAATCGCATCCTCCGCGGGCAGGAAAGTGCGACCCACTTGTGCATCCACGCCGAGAAGCGGAAAATACCCCGCGCTGACTTCTTCCAACTGAAGCCGTTCCGGTTCGCCATCACCTGTCAGGTTGATCAACCACGTCCGGTAAAGAGCGGAGTCCTCGAAAACCTGTTGGTTGTTTCGAAAGGTTTCGTACTTCGGGTAGGACCAGGCAATTCGTGATGCCGCTCCGTTGGTGGATGAGGGCTCCATCAGGAAGACAGCCATCAGACGGTTGGGGTCGCGAAACGGCAGAGGTCGCAAGAGTGTCGCATCGACGACGCTATAGACGGCGCTATTCGCGCCGATTCCCACGGCCAGCGTCACCACAACGATTGCGGTAAAGCCGGGCTGGCGGGTCAGCGACCGCCAGCCATAACGAAGGTCTTGTAAAAGCACATCGAGTTGTGCGCCCCAGCGATACCAGCGCACGCGCTCTTTGGTTTGATCGACCCCTCTCAACTCCAGCCTGGCGAGACGTCGCGCTTCATCAGGCGCAACACCGTCGCGTACTTTGTCTCTCGCAGTAAGCTCGATGAACGACTCCAGTTCATCATGGAGCTGTCTCTCGACTTCGCCGCGACGAAACACCCAGCGGGCAAGGGACTTCAGACGGTGGAATATGATCATGGCGTGTAACTCATTTAGGGTTCCAAGAGAAGCAGTATGTTTTCAATCGCACCTTTAGGTTGTCAAGAGAAATGTGGTTACGGTTTTCGCAAAACGCTGGATGGGGGGGCGAGCTGGGTGTGTTTGTATCATTGCGGGAACAAACTGAGCGCGATTGGTGTCCAATCTCGACGAGCTAGGAGGATGGACTATGTTCTTGTTCTGCCAAGCAGTCGTCTACTTGATGCTGGCGCTGCCTGCTGTGGCTCAGTCGCAAGCATTTGCAACGATCACCATAAAGCCCGCTCGCTCAGCCGACGTGCGCGACACTCGCATGCAAGTGTTGCCTAACGGCGATCTGATTGCGAGGGCTGTCCCTGTAATTAGGTTGTTGAGCTACGCTTACGACGTGCCCGTCAACCCCTCGCCGCGTTTGTCTGGTCTTCCTGAGTGGCGCGAGACCTACGATATCGAGGCGAAAGCGCCTGCCAACGCCGTTTCGTCTGGTCTTCAAGAAAGCGAAAAGCGGCGCCGAATGCAGGGAATGATCCGAATGCTGCTTGCCGATCGTTTCAAACTTGTAATGCGCGTCGAACAAAAAAGGATGACGGTCTACGCGCTCACCGTCGCAAACGGAGGTCCGAAGCTTCAGAAGTCGGCCATCGCCGAGAAGGACTGCGCCTTCGATACCGACCAGCAAGGGTGCCATACCTTCGTCGGCGGCTTGGGCCATCCCCTGAATGCCAAAGCTGTAGATATGGACGACCTTGCCGGTTACATGACGAACTGGACGGATCTGCCGGTCGTGAACCGCACGGCGCTCAGCGGACTGTTCACCGTAAACACGGAAGGCTGGGTTCCCATGCGGCTGCCTCCTCCGCCACCGAACAGCACTCCCGACGCGAACGCCTTCGCCGGCCTGCCCACAATCTTCTCGGTTCTGGGCAAGCTTGGTCTCGAACTGAAGCGGCAGGAGGACATCTTGCCGGTCTACACTGTGGAGCGCATCGAGCGTCCTGCCGACACCCGGTAGTCGGCAGGTGAGTCACGCAACTTCCCGGGATTTCTTTACGGCTGGAAGGCGAAGTTGATCGTGATCGTGGAGACTACCTCCACAGGCCTTCCGTCCACGAGAACCGGTGTGTAGACCCACTGGCGGACCGCTTCGAACGCCGATTGCACAAGGTCCGGATGTCCTGTGATCACTCTCGCATCGGACACGGTTCCATCCGTCGCGATGTTGACTTCCAGCACGACCACTCCTTGAAGTCTGTTGTCCTTTGCGGCCTGTGGATACACCGGCTTCACTTGCCGAACAAGATTTGCGGCCAGGACATTTCCACCGACCCGGACGGCTACAGGCGCGAGCTCAACGACCGGAGGGCCTTGCGGGGGAAAACCAATCAGGATCTCAATAGTGCCGTCTGTTCTGGAGGAGATGGTGAAGTCTGCAGGCTTGTCGCCGCGAGTAGTCTCCTTGATCGAAGTGCGCATCCGGGTAAGCAAGTCGGTTGAGATCAACTGCCCTTTATACGCGCGCAGCTTCTCGGTCATTTCGGTAAAAACGGTCTCGGACAATCCGAACAATCGGATGTTTGCGATCGGTGCGGAATTGAACTGATCCGGCAGCGAGATCGGAGACGACGCGGCGATGGACCATACACGGCTGGCACCGGCGCCGGGCGCCAACTGGAAATTGAGCCGAACTTGTTGACCGTCGTCGAGCCGCACGCCGTCGAACGACCGGTCCTGAAAGCCGCTCAATCGCGCACTCAAGCGGTAGCGGCCCTGGCTCAGCTTTTGAAGTCTGTAAGCTCCGTCTTGATCCGTGACCGTCGTAATGGTGATGCCGGTGTCCGTATTGGTCGCGGCGATGAGGACGCCCGGTATCGGAACACGTGAAGCGTCTGCCGTGCTCCCGCTGATTTGTCCGGTGCCGGCATCAGGAAGTTTGAAATCCACGATCACCTGCAGAGAGCGTGCCATGTTAATCGCGTACTTGCCCTGCAGCGCCGTTTGAATCGCGCTTTGCCGCAGTTCTTCAGGGCCTGAGAGCACGCGCGAATCCACGATTTCGCCGTTGGCATTAAAGTTCAGCTCGACGACAACACTTCCTTCGACGCGCTTTTGCCGTGCCTCCGCCGGATATGAAATCGCCGCGCGATTCACAACGTAACCAGGTTCTTGTACCGGCGCCTGCACCGGTTTCGCAATCGGCGGCGATGGTGCTTTCGCGGTCGCTCGCGGCGCAGGAACCGGCGGCGGCGCTAAAAGACCTGGAGGCAACGGTATTGCGGCCAGCCTGGTGAATTGAATTGAACCGATGCCGGCGGTGATCGCGACCGTTGCGGTCAACAATGCGGCAGTCGTGAATCTTGTCATTTGTTTCCTCCTCACCCGTGAGTCGAGAATGGCGACGATGCGTGACTTCAATTGCGATGGATGCGCCATCGACACCGCGAGCCTCAATCCGTTATTCATGCCTCGAGCGATTTGCACCAGATGATCCGCATAATCCGGCGCCGGTGCGCCGAGACTTAGCACATAGTCATCGCAAGCGCGTTCGCGTTCGAGGCGCAGTCGATGAACGGCATACCAGACCAGAGGATTGAACCAGTACAATCCGCAAACGACCTGACTCAAACACTGTCCAAGGGCGTCGTTGCGCTTGACGTGTGCCATCTCGTGGGCGAGGACCAAACGGCGGCGATCGATCGACCAGTCTGCAGCAGTCTGGGGCACCAGAATCGTCTTGCGGAAGATTCCCGATGTGAGCGGACCGGGATTCGCGGAGATACGCAAATCGACTGGCTTAGAGATCGAGAGCTTCTTTCGCATTTCCGCGAGCAACTTGCACCACGAATCGTCGAGATCTCTAGACGATGCGGCTTTCAACCGGTGCAGGTCCCACAATGCGGCGGCCGACGGAAGCAAGACGACGGAAGCGCCTGCGGCCCACAGCAACAGCAGCCACTGCGTCCAGTCCCATGGCGCGGAGTCCGCAGCGACGGGATTTTCAATTGCGGGCGATGCGATGGGAGCAGCGTTGATCTCAATCGAAAGCGGTGCGGCCGCCGGCGCAGCAGAGGGAAGCGCGGGCTCGGGAAGAACCTGGAAGTTGATTTCCGGAAGGATGGTCGAAACGACAGGCAAAGCCAATGCGGCGAGCAATGCCGCCGCCCAGATGGCATGACGGATCGATGCCGATGCGCGAGCCAGCGCGGATGACAACAGGCCGGCGCATATCAGCAATATCGTGGCCTTGATGCATACATGAATCGCGTAGCTCATTTCTTCTCTCCTTTGCGCGCTTTCTTGATGAGTTGGTCGAGTTCATCCAACTCCTCTTCGGAAAATTGAGAAGGTGAAACATCCAGCAGCGCGGCTGCCGCGCGTCCGCGGGAGCCTTCAAAGAAAGTCTGGATCAAATGGGCAATGGCCGAGCGGCTTGCTTTGGTGTGGCGAACGATCGGCTCATACACATACTTCGCGCCATCTCTGCCGTGCTTCACATAGCCCTTGCTCTCCAAGGTTGCAAGCAGAGTGCGCACGGCGGAATAGCCCGGCGGATCCGGCATGCTTTCCATCACCTGCGCGGCGGTGGCCTGCTTTCTGCTGTAAAGAATGTCCATGATCTGCCGCTCTCTGCGAGAGAGCATCGCTGGCCGGAATTGTGCTGGCATGACCGGCACAGTATCACTGGAGCGGTGCGGGGTCAAAGAGAAAGTGCGTAAAAACACGCACCTGTAACTCCGCGGCGGTTTAGTAAGTCCGCCTAGCAGCCCGTGGTAGAAGTCGTGATTTCAAGCCACCAACTCGGCAACGCCGATCCCAACTTTGAATTGGCGCTCACGAACGAGGACGCCCGAAGAACAATATATAGCCGTCAGCGTCCTTGACTTCAAATCCCCGCAAACCATCATCGTCGTTCTTGAGTGGTTGAAAAAACTCAACATTGCGCGACGAGAATTCCGCCGCCAGTGCATCAGGATCTGGGACATGAAGATAAGCGTCCCAGCGGGCAATACCTTTTTTGATATCTCGCGTGTAGTTCGGCACTGGATCGACACCGACGTCCTTCAGCATGATCATCGCCGCACCCCGCTGGACAATGCCGAAGAAGATATCGTTGTCACTGGGTCCTTGAAACGTAATGTCGAATCCAAGACGGTCGCGATAAAACGACAGCGCTGTGGGGACATTCTTTACGATAAAGAACGGCGCAATGCCGGAAACTTCTGGTTTTGTCATGTGAGTTTCCCGTTTTCCCGAACTTTACCACGCCCCCGCTAGCAGCCGGTGGTTAGAGTCGTCTTCATAGTTTAAGACCCAAGATGTCCGAGGCACGAAGAAGATAGGTTTCGGAGGACACGAAATGGCGATGGGACGGCGAAAGCGGCATCGGCAGCAGACGATGTGGCTGACCAGAGAACAATTGCCCCGGACAGCCGGTCATGTGTTCTACGACCGAGTGAACAAGATTCTTGCAGAGCACAGCTTCGACGATTTCGCAGAGAAAGCGTGCCAGCAGTTTTATGCGGAGACTATGGGTCGGCCGGGAATCGCACCCGGAATCTATTTTCGGATGCAACTGATCGGCTATTTTGAAGGAATCGATTCAGAGCGAGGGATGGCATGGCGCTGCTGCGATTCGCTAAGCCTTCGAGAATTTATCGAGGTCGGGTTGGCTGAGACGGTTCCGGACCATTCGAGCGTATCGCGAACTCGGCGGCTGATCGATTTGGAAACACATGGCAGCGTGTTTAGTTGGATGTTGAGAGTGCTGGCCGAGAGTAGATTAGTGGATGGCAAGACCGTCGGAGTCGATGCGTCGACCCTGGAAGCCAATGCGGCAATGAGAAGCATCGTGCGACGGGACACCGGCGCAAGTTACACCGAATTTTTGGAGGGTCTGGCAAAAGCATCCGGGATTGAAACGCCAACACGGGCAGATCTGGCGCAACTGGACCGGAAGCGGCCGAACAAGGGATCGAACGAAGATTGGGTATCCGGACGATCCCGATGCGGCAATCACCAAGATGAAGGATGGCCGGACGCACCTGGCGCACAAAGTCGAACACGCTGTGGATATGAAGACTGGGGCGGTCTTGGCTGTGACGGTACAAGCGGCCGACCATGGAGACACGACAACCCTGACAGAGACACTGATCGAGTTGGGCGCGCAAATGGAGACTCTCGAATCGATCGCAGACATCCGCGAGGATCGGTTGACAGAGCTGGTGACCGACAAGGGTTACCAAAGCAACGGCACGGTAACAATGCTTCGCGCTGCAGGAGTACGAACCTACATGTCAGAGCCGGATCGGGGCCGCCGCCAATGGAAGAACAAAGCCGAAGAACAAAAGGCCGTCTATGCGAACCGGCGAAGGATTCGCGGAAACCGCGGCAAACAACTCCTGCGGCAGCGTGGTCTGATGCTGGAACGGCCATTCGCTCATTGCCTGGAAACCGGTGGACTCCGTCGTGTTCACCTGCGAGGCCGATCCAACATTCTCAAGCGGGTGCTGGTTCACTACGCCGCGTTCAATCTGAGTCTGGTTCTACGCCAGCAGATCGGAAAAGGAACGCCACGGGGTCTCCAGGGCCTCGTGACGCTGCACTTTTTCGCTTGTCTGTTGTGGATTCGCAATCTGGAAGCGGCACTACGATGTCACGGCGCGTTGTTACCGTCTGTCAGTTCCCCGAACGATCATTTTCCGATTAATCCATCGCTTTAAAAAACCCGAGTTCTGCCACGGGCTGCTAGGCCAGTTCCATGTCGGCAGCTAGAGTTGCTAGAGTATGTAGTGGGTCTTGTGAGTCGGCACAGCGTGCAATAGCCGCGGTAGCGGCGAAAGAGTGTAGCCACGGCCAACGGCCGTGGTGATAGTTGTTCGACGGCAGATGAGCCGCATAGCGGCGAAAGAATCTTTCTCTGCGTCCCAGCTCACCGTCTCTCCAAACTTAAAACCACAGCCTTCAGCTGTGGCTGCAGTCTTTCGCCGCTAGGCGGCTGGGCCAAACGCCAAAAAGACTCCACTACCCTAGAGTGCTAGAGTTGCTAGAGTAGGCTTTCTTTACAAGCCATGAATCGCGTGCTAGGATACCGCCTCTCTCGTCGGTGAAATTCAAAAAAGACGAAGACTAAGGAGGTCTTCTGAGCACGTGTAGCGTCCGCGTGGCGGTCAATGCACATAGGTCCGTCCCTCGCTTCAGAGGCGGCCAAGGGCTTACCCGGGAGACTGGAATTTCACCCCTCCGGAACACAATTACTCGGAAAGTTTCGATTTATCCGCAGGCTAGCGCTGCCGGTCAGGACACATTTACTGATTCTTTCGGGAATTGTCAGTTCTCAGGGTTATATGATCGGCCAAAGTCAGGCCACTGTGCTGCAAATCCGCGCGCACTCTTAGATGAGGGTTTCCGCGCTGGCAGTGCAGGGTTTTCCTGGAGAAGAGCAAATGATTCACGCCTTTGGTTTAACCGACACCGGTTGCGAGCGCGAATTGAACGAGGATCGAGTCCTTCTCGATTCCGCGAGTAGTCTCTACGCCGTCGCCGACGGTATGGGCGGCCAGCGTTCGGGCGAGCGCGCAGCGGAAATCGCTGTTCAATGCGTGAGGAACTATTTCCAGGCGACAGCAGGTAGAAAGGAAATGACTTGGCCGTTCGGCTACGACGCGAATCTTCCTTTTAGTCAGAACATTATGGCTACGGCAATCCGGCTGGCGAATCGCAGGGTGTGGCGCGAATCTGAATCTATTCCCGAATACACCGGTATGGGGACCACGCTTGTTGCCGTCTATCTCAAAGACGCCAAGGCGACCATTGGAAGTGTAGGAGACAGCCGTGTCTATCACTATCGCGGAAAGAGCCTGCGGGTGCTGACCAGGGACGATTCTCTAATTGCAAGACTGATCGAGTCCGGCGCGATCACGCTGGCTGAGGCGGCATCTCACCCAATGAGAAGCGTGTTGACTGAGGCTGCGGGTGCCAAGGAAACAATTAACGTGCAGACGCGGGATATCGACCTGCTGACTGGCGACAGACTAATCCTCACAAGTGATGGCGTGCATGCGGTGATTGACGAACTTTCGCTGCGGCAGATCCTGGATCGCGGCGATAACCCTAAAACGACCGTTGAAAGAATTGTCGCCGAATCGCGCGAATGCGGCGGGCCCGATAACATTTCCTGCATCATTCTCGAATACCAGGATGGCAAGGAGCGCGTCGCGTGAGAACGCTGGGCAAATACGAGGTCCTGGAGGAGCTTGGCGCCGGCGCGATGGGAAAGGTCTTTCATGCCCGCGACCGAGTGCTCCAGCGGGAAGTGGCCATCAAGACCATTTCCACTGAGGATGCCGATGTTGAGTTGAAGCAGCGATTCTACAGGGAAGCCAGATCATGCGGCCGCCTAAGCCATGCAAACATCGTGACGGTGTTTGATTTGGGCGAGCAGCAAGGCACGTCCTACATCGCCATGGAATACCTCGAGGGCGAGGACCTGAGACGGTTTATCGATCGAAATACATTCATGCCTCTGGAGGGGAAACTTCAGGTTATGGCTGAGGTATGCGATGGCCTCACGCACGCTCACGCGAATAGAATCGTCCATCGCGATATCAAGCCGAGCAACATCTTCCTCTTGAGATCCGGCAGGCCCAAGATTCTCGATTTCGGAATTGCCAGAGTGTTCGCCTCTCAGCTTACCCGCGTCGGAAATGCCCTTGGAACCCCGGAGTATATGTCCCCCGAACAGATCAAGGGCGGAGAAGCCGATGCGCGCTCCGATATCTTCAGCGCAGCGATGGTCTTTTTCGAGTTGCTTACTTATGAGCACCCGTTTGGCGATTCGGATATTCCGCGGCGGATTATTTTTGAGGATTCCCGGCCCTTGCGGACGCTGAATCCATTGATCCCGGAAAAGCTCGAACAGATTCTCAATCGTGCCATGGCAAAGGATCCGGAGGCACGGATCCAAAGCGCAGCGGACTTCGCGAAGGCTCTACGCAAGCTGAGCTATGAAGTCATGAGTAATTGCGACCGCCTGATTACGGAGGCCCTGCAGAACCGGCAAAAGATCATCGATGCGGAAACGATCATCTCCAGCGCGGCTGAAGCGTCCTGGATGTCGAAACGCCTGAGCGATGCGGGCGTCGATGCGAGCGTGGCCGGAAAGATCGATCCGGACATGGCGAAAACAACGAACGCCAGTCTGCATTATTTCAACCTGTGCTCGTTATGCAGAGAAATCGCTCAGACTGCCAGCGTGTTCACGGAAGTGGTGAACGAGCATCAACAAATTTGCAGAGATATCGAACTGGTGAAAACGTTGACGGCCGCCGGCAGCATTGCGGAAGCATCGGTGTTGCTGGAGGGCCTGCATCCAAGGCAGTCGGATTACCCCGAGATCGAAACTTTGAGACTGGAGATTCAAAAGAAGAACGCGGAGATTGCAGAGGCAGAGAAACAACAGGCCAGAAGAAGGCAAGGCGGCGCCACAAAACGGAAAGACGCCGCTAAGGCCGTTAAGATGGAGGATGTCAGCGCAGAGTTGCAGGCCAGTCGCCGGCGCATTGCGGCGCTCTTGGAAGACGACGTCGACAAATGCCTGGCCGAGATTGAAATCCTGCCGCCGGCGATGGCTCACGATCCAGTCATCGACTCGTACTGGGTTCAGGCTCTGACTTTACGTAACACCCGGCAAGCGGCATCAGCCGTTTCAAAGACGGAAACGCCTCCGCCTCAAGCGGACGCGGACATGCATCTGAGTCAGCCCGCGCTTCCGGAAGTGGATCCTGAGTCCACGGCCAATCCCGGGACGGCAGCAGCGGAGCCTTCCATAGTCGCTATCCCGGAGATTTCCCAGTCGAGCACAACTCGTAACTCGAAATGGATAGCGGCCGCCGCCGTAGCCGCTTTGTTGATCGTCGGGATGCTCTTCAGCTTCCGCGGACCCGGACCCGGCACAGTTGTACAACCGTCGGAGGAAACGGTTGTCCCCGAGCCTCAACCGGCAGCCGTTGCTCCTGCACCAGATCTGGCGCCGGCGCCGAAACCGCGTGTCGAAAGCGTCAACACCCGCAACAAGGACACCAAAGTCGAAGCTCCGGCGCCCGTGGTTTTACCGTCGAAGCAACCCCCGCGTCGTCCGGTGCAAGCCGACTTTGTATCGGATTTGCGTGCTGCGCAGGCGGCTTTTGACGGAGGAAATTACGATACAGCCAGAGACCTTTGCGATAAAATCCTCGCCGCTCAACCAGACAATCAAAGCGCTTCGAATCTCAAGCAGCGAGCGATCAAGGCAAAGGCTTTCGAAGAAAAGTTCAAGTAGCGAGGTGGTGTGCCCATGCGCCGGACCCTGTGCAAGGTACAACTGTTATCCGCTTTATTCACGCTTCTGTTAATGATGGCCGATGTGGCCGTCGCCCAGCAGGAAGGTCCCCTCAATTTGGATCTCGTGCGCCAGGCGATAGACACGCTTCCCGACCCTCGAGTAAGGGTGCTGATCAATTCACACAAAGTCGATTTCGATCTAACGCCTGAAATCGAGAATGATCTCAGAACACGGGGAGCTTCACCGGAAACACTGGACCTGATTCGCGTGAAGCGGTACATCGCCGCAACTTCAGTTGTCGAGACAGCTCCTCGACCGGAACCACCTCCGGCTCCGGTCGATCTACCCGTGCCTGCGCCGGTAGCAACTCCTCCCGCTCCCGTTCCTGCTCCTGTTCCTGCTCCTGCTCCTGCCCCTGCCCCTCCGACTCCTGTTGCTGAGACTCCGGCCGCTCCGCCTTCTGTAATTGCCCTTCCTGTCACCCCTCCTGCTGCGCCTTCGGTTCCTGCCTCTCCCTCAAATGGACTTACCCCGCAGCAAGTTCTGAATCGAATCCTCGAGGCATGCGGGGGAGCTGCCACGTTGAAAGCGTTTAACAGGTTTGCGGCGAACGCAAATCTAATGCTGGTAACCGGGCGCGGCCCGCAGACAGAAGCGCAACTGAAAGAGTCGGTGATGTATCCCAACAGGATCAAATGGGAACTGCGGCTCGCCGGAGTCAATTGGACAGTCACGAGCGGTCCCGAAGAGACATGGTCGGAGGGCGATCTCCGATTCAAGGGTTCCGATCTCGGCCAGGAACTGGAACGGAACATCAAAGTATTCGTAGCGATGCACCTGGCGCCCCTGTTGACGAGACTTCAGGAACGGGACGTCAAGTTGAGTTTCGCTCCGGAGGCGGATGACCCATTCGCCCTCGTCGCGCAAACAAACGACGACCGATACACGATCGTCACGGATGCGTCGAATCGGCCTGTTCGGATCGGGTATGAAGCGCTTACGGGACTCCAGCCAAAATTTGAAATGAGGTATGCGCGATACGATACCGCGAACAAACCCACGCTTCCGACATCGATGACGCTGCGTTATCCCAGCCAGCCGGGTTACGGACAGGAGATCCGGTACGCCAGGGTTGATCCGGCTGCCCAGCCAAAGGAAGGGGATTTCAGGCGCAAGGGATTCCTGGGCGTGCTGCCCCCGAAATGAGTCCGCCGGTTCACGACCAGGAGAAAATTGATCGCCTGCAAAAGGCCCTGGGAGATGTGTACACGATCAACACCCGCATCGGCGGCGGCGGTATGGGCGATGTGTACGTAGCCACGCACAAGACGCTCGGCGGTAAATGGGCGATCAAGCTCCTCGCCGAAGACCTCGCCAAAGATGCTGTCCTCGTCGAGCGCTTTATAAACGAAGCCAAGATCGAGGCGAACCTCCAACATCCAAACATCGTCAAAGTTTTCGACATCGGGCAGAAGGAACAGTTCCATTACCTCGTCATGAGCTTTGTGGAAGGCGAGGATCTTGACGACCGGCTCCGCCAGAATCGTACTGCAAAGACTCTGATCGAGGCTCGCGAGGCCGTCAACATCGCGCTTCAAATCGTGAAGGCACTCGAGTGCGCGCATGACAATTCGATCATCCATCGGGATCTGAAGCCATCCAATATCCGTATCGATCGTTACGGAACCGTCGTCGTTATGGATTTTGGCATCGCACGCGTGCGTCAAGCCGGCCTTCAAGGCAAGACGGTCCTGGGTGAGCGGCTGGGCACTCCCTTGTACATGAGCCCTGAGCAGGCTGCTGGCCGTCCGGTGGATGTACGCTCCGACCTCTATTCCCTTGGTGTCATCTTGTACGAGATGGTTGCCGGCGCAAATCCGTTCGAAGCGGAAAACGCGATCGCGATTTGCATGAAGCACATTCAGTACAATCCCGCGCCGCTTGTCGAGGTTCGTCCCGACGTACACCCTCTCCTCTCAGACATCGCACAAAAACTTCTCGAGAAAGATCCGGCCAACCGTTATCAGACCGCCGGCGAGGTTCGCGACGATCTGGCCCTCCTCAGTATGGGCACTGAAGTACGCGCGGCCAGACCGGTGGTCGCGACGCCGCTGCCGCCACACCTCATCAAGCTCGGCCCCCTCGATGCCGTATTACATCCGATTCCAAGTCCCGATATTCACAAATCCCTAAGCGAACGCCACGCGAAACTCCTCGCACTCGTGGACGGGACAAGAACGATTCGCGAAGTCCTGAAAACCTCCGGGCTCTCCGAGCCGGAGGCGGCGGACGTGATCCAAACGCTGCAGATACAAGGGGCAATCTATTCGGAAATAGGTTTAGACGGGGACGAGCCCGATATTCCGGCGCCGACCATCGTTCCCGGTAAGCGCACCACATCGCGCAGCGTCTCTGTCGTTGCAACGACGCCGGTACCCGGGAAAGTCGAAGGGGCAGCAACCGGCACTGCGGTTCAGGCCGACACGCCGGCGCCGAAAAGGCGAATTGTCTTTTGGGTGGTGCCTGCTGCTGTGCTGTTGATCGGCCTGATTGCCGGCGGATTCTTCTTGTTCAAGACTCCCGTCAGTCTCTCGCCGGTGAGCGTTGATGCTTCACCATTTGCCAGGGTCACGATCACGTCGGCAAACGGCGAGAAAGTTATGGCGGACGATACGCCGTTTACTGTTTCACTCGAGCCCGGAACCTACGATTTCGCGTTCGAGAGCGCCGGTCAATCGTCGCGCAAGCTGACCAAACAAATCGGGACGGGTCCGTCCGTAGTGCGGATCGATTTCTGGACTCCGGACGATACCAAGAAGCTCCTGGAAGGTTACGACCGATGAAAATTCAAATGGTATTGGCAACAGCCTGGCTGTCTCTTGCAACCATTTATGCGCAGGAAATCCGAGTCACGGTGCCGCGCAACCAATGCGAAACCGCGGCCGGTTCGCGTCGAGCCACGGATGCATTGCAGACACTGAGAGGCTTGCCTGCCGGCATGCCGGGCCGGGACGATGCCATTTCCGCGTGCGATGCGAAAGTTCAAGGCCTGAAGAAACAAGAGGACGACAAATGGGCCAGGGCTGCGCAGTTTCGCAATGGCGGCCAGTGCGCGGCGGCCCAACAGTTGTTTGAGGAGTTGGCAAGGCCCGGGACGGCGTATCAGAAGGAAGCCGGCGACCAGCTGCATTCACTGAATTGCGCTGCACCGAATAACGCGGCAGTCAATTCCAGCGCCACGCTGAACACCTGCGCGGATGCACCACTCAATTTACGAAACGCCCAGGGTGCATTCAGGGTGGCAAATTTCAACCAGGCGAAACAGCTGGCGGCGGCGGCGCAGTCGTGCCCGGCGACGAGCGAGGAAGCGAAGAAACTTTTGGACGACATCCAACGCACTGAAAAAAATCGTAGCTTGTCGGAGCAAGCACGCTTGAGACTGCTCAGGAAAGATAGCGAGTCCGCTTGCAAGCTGATCCTCCAGATCGATCCAAATTTTCCCGATTTCAAAGACCTCAAGCGACAGGCTGGCGACTGTCCCTCTCCTGAAGAGCGCGTCCAGGTGCCTGTAGTCGCGCCAGACCCGCTTCTTCCGGACTATAACCGTGCCGTCGGTCTGGTGAGAACCAAGCCGGCCGAAGCGGAGCGGGCGCTTCAAAAGATTTATGCCGCAGACAGAAACTACAAGGATGTGGCGGAACTGCTGAGAACATTGCGCTCCGATCTGGAAACCAAAGACTTCAATGAATTGGAACGGCAGGCGCGGAATTTTCTTGAAGCGGGAGACTTACAGGCGGCTCTTGGAAAGATCGATCGGGCAATTGCTCTTAAACCGACCGAGTTCCGGCTTCGAGACTTTAGACAACTGCTCACGGATCGATTGGACAAAGAAAACCGCGTCTTGAGTTCCGCAATAGATGCGTATTACGCCGGGAAGTACTCCGAGGCGAAGAACGCTCTAGCTGCCTTTGCCAACGATCCACACAGCCCGCGAATACTGGCGCTCGCGCGGTTCTACGCGGGGGCATCCGCGGCAAGCGAATACTATTTGGGAGGACAGTCGGACGCCGGCAAGAGAGACGAAGCAAGAAACGCCTTTAGTTACGCTCTGAAAAACGCTCCGCAGTTTTCACCGGACCTGACCAAGCTATCACCCAAGGTTCGATCGCTCTACCTGGAGCTCACTTCAAACCAGGGAAAGAAATAGGACAGACCATGGAAAAGAGTATCCGACGGCTAGGTTCCATCATGATTTGCTGCTCACTCTCCGCAATGTTGACCTGCGCATCAGCGTTAGCGCAGGAGCAGCGCGGGGGTGGGGGCCCCCAGACTGCAGCCAACCCCGCCCAGGCAAAAGCGACGGTGAAAAACCTGAGCATCATGCCCGAGAAAGAACTGTTCAAGAAAGGCGAAGCCGATTTTGTGGCCGGGCGCTTCCTCGATGCGCGCGAAGCCCTTTCTCTAGGGCTTGCAAAAAGGAAAAAGGTCGATAAGAGATACAGTCCGATGCTGGATAAGGTGAACGAAAGACTCGCGGACGACGAGGCTGCTAAGGGTGAAGCGGCATGCCGGCAAATGGATCTCGTGACTTGCGAAAAACAAATTGCCGCGGGCCAGCAGTTCGCCGCTACCGCAAGCGTCGCTCGCCTGTCGGAGGCATTTACTCGCACTGTCGCAGACCTCAAGGCGCAACTGGAGGCGGCGCTCAAACTGTCGACGTCCGGTGACTACGTAGGTTCGCTTCTTCAATTGAAGAGCCTCACGAAGTATTTGACCTATCTCCCTACGGTCAACGCGGATATCGAGCGCACCACGCGCGCATACGTTCAAAAAGTGGTCGCCGACGGCATAAGATCCGTTGACGAAAAACGCTGGGAAGATGCCTCGCAAGAATTTCAGCGTGCGCTGGAACTGGATAAAGACAATGCAACCGCAAAGGCTGGTCTAAACACCAGTCAGCGGGCGCGGTCGGGCTACGAGCAACACGAGCGGGCACAGACGCAACTAACGGCAAAGAATTTCAGCCAGGCGCTGAAGCTCATCGACGGCGCCATTGTGACTTATCCCGAGGCACCTGAATTTGAGCAGCTCAAGAATACGATCATTCGTTCATTAGTTGCCGAACTAGCCGCCCCGCTCGAAGAAATGGTGGCGGCATCGAATGATCTCACCAAAACACGGGATGCTTATCTCCGCATCGACCAGATCCGGCAGATCGATGCGGGCAATCCGGTGATTGCCAAATTCCTCGGGCCAGCTTCTGAAAACTTCGGCGCCAATGCTTTGTTGAAGGCGAACGAGCTCGAAAACATCGTGGACTACTCGCGGATTGCCACTGCCTATGTGATGAAGCTCAATGCGAAGCAGCGCCTGCCGGAGGGTATGGTCAAACAGGATGATCTGAAGAGTATCGCCGCGGCCTTCAATCGCAAGCGAATCTCGCAGCTTCTTCTATTAGTCGAAAATCTTTCGAATGCCTCGGCGACAGCATTTGGGCAGACGGTGCAGGCTCGAGCCAGGCACACGCTGGATTCGCTCAGTCTGCCCGATATGCGGATCCGGACCTTGGAGGAATACCAGCGCACTCCCAACGACGACTCGCAGTTTCAGGATCTCCGGCCGGATGGAAAGTCGCGCAACGTCCAGCTAAGTATCGGAGTATCGCGATACGAAGCCGTCAGGGAGGCGGGCGATCCATCCAATCTGCGGTCCAAGTACATTAACGGCATTGAAAACATTCCTAACCCCGACTACAGACAGAAGCTTGAAGACCTGGCTCAGATGCGACGGGCTCTCGACAAGCCAACCCAGAAGAAGAACAAGCCGACACCCGAAGGCTGGACCGAGGTTACGTATGCTCAAATGAAAGACGAGCTGTCGAGATTTGATCGCACGATCCAGCAGGACAAGATCCTCGACTACGGCTATACGAAGACGGAATACAAGCAACGCAGCACGGTCGAGTTGAACATCACTCTGCGGGATTACATCAGCCGGGAAGTTCTGAAACTGCAGCCCGTTCGTTACAGCCCGCCGGAAAAAGCCGCGACGGAAATCGAAGGAGTCAGGGATTCCGACGTGAACGGCTTACAAAACCAGAAACTTCGCCTGCCGACGACTGAGGACGATCTGCGAAATGCCGAGAAAGCTGCCCTCGATGAGATGGACAAGAAATTGATCGAAATTCTACCGTCCTATACCAGCCGGTTTTTCAACGAAGCCGAAAAAGCAATGAAGGCTAACGATTCCGAAAGAGCCGTAGAAATGTACCTCTGCCATTGGGCTTTCTTTCGAGGCAATCTGGCCGAGGCCCAGCTGACCCGCGTTACCGATGTCGTGAAGAAGGAAACCGGGTTTGATTTGAAGAAAGAAAGCGGCGTGTTCCTGGCCCTGCTGGACGCCCAATAACCGATCATAGTCCGCGGCGGGGACGCCTCGAGGAGGCGTCTCCGTCCTACCTCAATCCGCGAACGAGATATCCCTGAAGAATGCCCTCAGTCTCGTGGTGTTTTGAAATGATCGATTTCGCCGTGACGTCAACGAGGCGGAAAACGTGCTCGTGTACGTCTTTACTGATGACCACTTCTCCCTTTCCTGCGGCAGCGCAGATACGGTCCGAGCGGTTAACGGCATCGCCGATAACAGTAAACTCCTGATGGTCACGAGCGCCGATAACCCCATGCAAGACTTCACCGGTGTGAACGCCGATGCCGATCTCGAATGCTTGTTGCCCCTTTGCTTTGCGTGCTCGGGCGAGGTCCGTCATTGCGACCTGCATCTCCATAGCTGCGCGAACCGCATGTTCCCACTGATTCTCATCGGGATCGGGGGTTCCAAAGACAGCCAGGACGGAGTCGCCGACATATTTGTCTATGGTGCCGTCGTACTTCAGGATGATTGGAATCAGCAACTCCCACATCTCGTTGAGGGCGGAGACCACGTGATGCGGTTCCATCTTCATGGTCAAGGCGGTGAAACCGCGGATATCCGAGCACAGGATCGTCGCTTGAACACGTTCGCCGCCGGACCATGGATTCCCTCGCTCTGTCAGACGTTTCGCGATCTTGGGGGAAAACCAGCGCATCATGTCGCTTCGGATGGTCGCCTCGTCGCGCAAAGCCTTCAGAGTGGATTGGAATGCGACCAGCATTGCGGCCTGATATGAGAGCGCCATTAGCAGGTACAGGTCTTCGCTATCGAATGCATTCGGGTCGATGCAGCTGTCTACGTGAATAACGCCGAGGACTTCATCTCTCAAGATTAAAGGCGCATACAGAGCGCACTGTGTTTCTGCACGCAAGATACTGTTCGAAACGGCCGCCTGGTCTTCCGTCCTTCTCCAGATAAATGCTTCTTTGTTGTTCATGGCCTGCTTTGCCAGGCTCAGACTTGGCGATGGATTTCCTTCCGGAAGGTGTGCCTTTAGTAACAGTTGGCCGCGCGAATCCCGCAGCAGTAAGGCACCCCGCTGGGCGACAGACATTCCCCGCATGACCTGCTCAATGATCTTGTTTAGAAGGGCATCAATGCCGTCGCTCGATCCGAAGGCGGCGCCCAATTCGTAGAACAGCGAAAGGCGCTGTCGGACAACCTCGAGGGCCGGTGATGCGACGTCGGGGACGTTATCCACCGGGACTGTTGGTTCGCTGGCTCGGACAGTGCCAAAACGCGTGCCGTGCTTTTCGCTGTCCTGCTCGACTCCAAGCCGGAGATCCGTTTCGCCGATGATCACGCAGTCAGCGGAGGTAAGTCTGGCTTTTCTGATCTCGGCTCCGTTGAGAAGCGTGCCGTTGAGGCTGTCCAGATCTTCGATCCACAAGACACCGTCTTGAGCCGTGATCCGCGCATGAATCTGGGAAACCTGGAAATCCGGTGTTAGATCGAGATCCGCGTTCTGCCTCCCGATAACAACGGATTCCGTTGTACTCAGGAAATTCCTGGTGCCGTAGGAGGGATGTGTGTAGAGGATACGCATACTGCGGATCGGCATTATAGCGCGTCTTTGAGCAGTGCTCCAATCTTGCTAGGTTAGACTCGACGACAAGATTCTTTTTCGTGACGTGCTTCGCGTGACCAAAAAACCATGAAGAAAGCTTCCCGGCCAGCGACGGGCAAAAACGAAGCACGTACCGATACCAAGATGGGCTTGGCGGTCGAATCGACGAGGAACGAGTCAGGCGGGCGCACCTACCGAGTCGCCCAGCAAAAAGGCACGAGCCGCCTTGGGCCCCGAGGCGGCTTTTGTCGTCCTTCCCATCGTTCGCTTCCATTTTGAAAACCTACGGAAATTGGGCGACGTTCTGGACAGTTCCCCGGGCCGCGGTTTGAATACGCCAAGGGGCACGCAGTTCGCGTCCAAACTTTGGTGTGCAAAGCCGCTCACTATACTGCCGTAGGTGTCCTGTCGGTCGGTGTGGGTACGTCCTTCTCAACAAGGGGAGGCCGCCAAGTCCGCTCGCCAGCAGCAGCCAAGCCGAGGGTTCCGGTACGGGTTGTCCGCTACGGCTTTCTGCCGCTCCGATTTCCTCGGAGACGGCGAAGTCAATGGGGATGCCTATAGGAACGATAAATGAAGCGGCTGCAGGCTTCATGTCTAAGATCGACGTCCCGTCAATCGTGATGTCAGTGTCTGAGAAACTGCCGCGCCTGTCGGTGATCTGTAGGCCAGTCGGACTCAGTTCTGTCGTGAATCCCCAGTGATAAATATTACCGGTTCCAGGAAGGGCGATATCAATATCCGCCGTTAGGCCTCCTCCTTGGTCCACCGCGCCTACATGGAACTTGGTGATGTCGAAGGCGGGCTGGAAGGTGAGCAATGCGTTTTCTTGCTCTTCTGCGGATAGCGCCATCGACATCGTGCCTTTGGAAATAGGAACATCCCTATCTACTTTGAGCGCACCATTGATAAATCCTTGTGAATGCCCAGAGGCATCACCATTTGGGCCAGCCACGCCATAACCCGATGAAGTCAACTGAAGACTGATTTCTTTATCTGCTTCGGAAGCCGCTGCCTTTGTACGAACATGCGCGTACGACCCTTTGTTTCCGTAAGCAGCCGCTGGCACCAATGTGCTTCCGGGAAGCGGTACGTCGGCATCGACGGTCTGATCATTATCATCAGCATGAGCCCTAGATGACGCAGTCACCTTATTGGCTGGAGTAGGTGGGCTGACTCGATTGTAAATGTTGACCGCCAAATTGGCACCGCCGACGACCAACAGGGAAGCGCCAATTATGATTGGGAGGACTACCAACCATGCAAAGCCTCTTTCATGCGACGTGTGGTTCTCTTTGGGTAAATTGACCAACGGTAATGCGCTCTTCAAAACACAAGGACCAAGGTGACGAGAGCGTGCTTTCATTTGCGTGATTTCCTTTCTTTTGCTTGGAGTTGCTGGGACTCAGAAGCGCGCTTCAAATAGGACACTTCTGTTCTTAGTGGTGATTTGCTTAAAAACATTTCAGAGCGGACCGATGTTCAGCAGGAAGTGGAGTGTGTTTGGCCCGAAATACGCAGACGAGTCGTTGTGTGTTTCTTCAGAATTGCGACTTGTCGCGTCGGCATGTCGGAGATTTGACCTGTTGATGGTTCGTCGCTCGTGCGCTCCTGGACGATCAGTAGTTAGGACTGTTCGGCGGAGCGAGAGAGATTCCTTACTTACTCTGCCTTGCGAGAGCAAGGTTGAAGGTCAAGTTGACGGCTTTTCTCAAGCCCTTTCGGACAAAACGTCGGACCATCTTTCCAGCACATTGGGATCCTAAGCTTAGAATTCCACGTGGACAAGTTGTC
>JADMIO011294186.1_pt1 | contig 44431 bp, 27 predicted proteins | sample 8958161 | NCBI WGS metagenome assembly JADMIO01 (sample SAMN16585339, study PRJNA669376) | soil metagenome | isolation source: Crop rotation soil | place: USA: Cullars Rotation, Alabama | collected 2011
CGCGACAACTTGTCCACGTGGAATTCTAAGCTTAGGATCCCAATGTGCTGGAAAGAGCTGGCTTCCGCCGGCTGCCCCATGCGCCCCGATCTGATCGTCGAAGCAGACGATCTCGTAGCCGTCGTACGTGCCGAACAGCACCAGATCGCCGGCGTTCTGCTGCCTGACGAGTCGCTCGACGGCGCGCACGAGCGTTGGCTCCGCGCCATACGCGTCGAGCGGATTCGCCCCGATCACGTCGCCGACGACGCCGTCCTCGATCAATGCGTGCCCCCGGCCGCTCTCGACGCGAACGGCCGCGCCGTCGACGGTGCCGATCAACCCGATTCCCGGATGGCTGAGGAGCTCCGCATAGAGATAGGCGCGGCGCCGGTCCAATGCGATCTCCGAGAAATCGAGCCGCGTCGCGACATCGGCGAAGTAGACGAGCGCCAGCGACGAGCTGTACGTCACGACGACGTCGTGTCGCTCGTCCACGCGATACTTCTCCGGAAGAAAGAGCTCGCGAACGCCATAGTGGCGGCGAATCCACGTCCCAACGCGGCGGAGGGTCCGTCGCAGCGCACGCCGTCGCGGCGGTTGGTCGTAGGCGAGCGTGTCGAACAGATTCGCGCCAACCTCGCCGTACTCGCTGAGCGGGTTCTCACTCGCGTGCGCGCTCAGGCTCATCCGACCGCGCCGCGCCGCCTCGCCGTCGAGAATCCGCTGGACCGTCCTGCCTAACGATTCGCCGTATCGCACGCGGTAGCTCGTCGACGGCGCCATCCCATGGTCGGAGAGAATCACCAGGTCGTAGTCCCGGCCCGCGGCACTGCGCATCATCCGGCGAATCGAGCGAATGCGCGAGTCGGTGCGTCGCAAATCGCGCAGCGCCTGCCAGCTCGACGGGCCGAAGTGATGGCCCAGCTCGTCGTACTGCATGTACGTGCTGTAGATGACCGGCACGCCAAGGTAGATGTCGAGCAGGATCGCCATCGTTTGCAGCTCCCGCACGACGACGTTGCTGAGGATGCGAATGAACGGGAATAATCCCTCGCTGTGCGTTCGCCGGCGCGCCAGCTCGCCCACCGTGCGCTCCCATTCCTCGCGCAGCCACTCCAGCACCGAGTAGATCCCAATGATTGCTGTCCGAATCGGATGGAGCGCGATGAGCAGGGCCATGCGCGTCCCGCCGAGCCGGGAATAAACTGACATGCGCTGCCGCGTCGCGACCGTAAATGCCACGGTCTGCGCATCTCCGTCGAGGAGATTCACGTAGCTCGAGCCGCCAGCGAGTGCGCCCGGCGTGTGAATGCGATCGCGAATGTACTGGACACCGCGCGGGCTGTTGCAGGTCACGAGAAAGCGCGAGGCTTTGTCGTAGAATCGAAAGCCCGGTATGCCGTCGTTCTCGCCGTGAAAGATGCCGGCCTGGCAATACGGCGTCGCCGCGGGCAGACCGCAGAACCAGCGTCGCAGCGCGTACCCTTCGTCGCGCACCATCCGCGTGATCGTCGGACAGTATCCGAGCTCGATTGCCCGGCGAAGCTCGGAGTAGGGCAGGGCGTCGATCTGCAACACGATCAATCCGCGCCGGCCGTCGCACGGTCGACGCTCCCGGCGAAAGACGCGATATTTCAGGCCGTAATACCATCGCAACAAGCGACGGCGCGTCGACGCTCCGTCGCTTGCGCCATCCCCCGAGCCCGTGCTCGGCGGTGGCGACGCTCCTCGGGGGGAGGGAATGGAGTCCGTCTCGTTAGGTGTGGTAATCTCGTTCACCGCTGGCTTGCTCAGCTTCCTGTCACCCTGCGTCCTTCCGCTCGTGCCGAGCTACGTGACGTTCGTGACGGGGCTGAGCCTCGAGGATGTCCAGCGGTCGCGAAAGATGGCGCTCGTTCACGCGCTCCTCTTCGTTGCCGGCTTCACGATCATCTTCCTCGCGCTCGGCGCCACCGCAACCGCCGTCGGACGTCTGCTGCTCCTCAATCGCCGCTGGATCAGCCGCATCGGTGGCGTCCTCGTCGTGCTGCTCGGACTGTACCTGCTCGGCGCCTTCAATATGCGCTTCCTCGCGCGCGAGCGCCGGTTTCACATCAGCGACAAGCCCCTCGGCTACCTCGGGACGGTGCTCGTCGGGATCGCATTTGGTGCGGGATGGAGCCCGTGTATCGGTCCCATCCTTGGCGGCATCCTCACCTACACCGCGACACAAAGTGAGTTGCAGCGCGGGCTGGTGCTCCTCGGCGCATATTCGCTCGGCCTGGCCATCCCGTTCGTCATCGCGGCGGTCGCCGTGGAACGGTTCATCACCGCCTTTCAGCGCTATCGGTCGAAGCTGGTGTGGGTGGACCGCGTGGCGGGAGTCCTGCTCGTCATCGTTGGCGTGCTGATGATGACGAATTACATGACGGTGCTGACCGGATACCTGCAGTCATTGACCCCTGCCGCTCTGAGAAGTCGGCTGTAGTTGGATCCGCTGTTCTCAGGAGAGCCACTGCTCCGCCCGGCGCAACAACTCTCGAGTCGGAACGGGTTTCAGCAACACGTCGGCACACCCCAACTGCGCGCACCGCTCCGCAATCGCCGGATCGTCGTGACCGGTGAGCGCCACCGCAACGCGCGGCGCGCGATTGTCCCGACGCAGCTCCTCCAGGATCGTTAGGCCGTTGCCATCGGGCAGCGTCAGGTCGATCAACATGAGGTCGGGACGATCGGCGCTCGCCACTGCGATCGCGTCCGCGACGGTTGCCGCGATCGATACCCGCCGACCCGTTTGCTCGAACAAGACTCGTAAGGCGCCGCTGACGAGGTCGTTATCCTCGACGATGAGTACGTGGCCTACGCGCTCAGCCTTGTCGGTATGGGATCGTGAAGAAGAATCGACTTCCTGTGCCAAGGGCGCTCTCCACCCAGATCTGACCACCGTGCAATTCCACCAGCTTCCGGGCGATTGTCAGTCCAAGTCCCGTGCCATGATGCGGGCGCGACGGTGTTGCGTCGACCTGCGCGAATTCACGGAAGATCAAATCGTGATGCTCGGGCGCGATTCCGACGCCAGTATCGCCAACTTCGACGAGCAGCTCGTCCCCGTTCGAGCGTTTGCGAAGCCTCGCTCTCAACCATACCCGCCCGCCCGCCGGGGTGAAATCGATCGCGTTCCCGAAGAGATTCCCGACGATGTGCGTCACCTTCTCCCGGTCGGCAACGATCGCCGGCAGCGATGATTCGACGTCCAGCTCCAGCGCCAGCTTTTTGCGCGCAAGGAGCGACTCGTTGAGCGAGTGTACCTGTTTCAAGACCTCGCCGATCGCGAAGCTCGCCGGCGCCAGCGTCAACTGGTTGGCCGCCCCGCGGGCGTAGGTCAGGATCTCGCCAACCTGGGAAAGGAGCTGACGGCCTCCGCTGATGATGCCGTTGATGCTTTCCATCTGACGCTCGGTGAGCGGCCCGAGCAGCCCGTCGCGCAGAATCTCGGCGTGGGTGATCACGGCGGTGAGTGGGGTGCGCAGATCGTGCGAGATGTTCGCGAGGAACTGTGTCTTGAGCTGATCCCGCGCGCGCAGGTCGGCGCCTTCCTCGAGCGCGGCGCGGAGCTGCTGCTCGAGGGCGGCAATGCGCTCCTCCGTGCTCGATGCCACTGCTGCCGATGCGGACAACGGTTCAGTCTTCGTTTCGACTCGTCTCATTCGACAGTTCTGCTGTCCGTGACAGGCTGCGCCAAGTCATTCTCCTCGTCGTCGTCCTCGATTGCTTCCTCGAGCTGCTGCCGATTGAGGAGCGCCCAGTACCGGCCACCCGCGGCCAACAGATCTTCATGACGTCCTTGCTCGACGATCTCACCGTTCTCGAGCACGACAATCCAACTTGCATCCCGTATCGCGCTGATACGATGTGATGCAATGAGCGCCGTGCGTCCTGCCAATGTCGTCCGAAGCGCGTGAAGAATCTGCGCCTCGGTGTGTGTGTCGACCGCTGATAGTGCATCGTCGAGCAGCACGATGCTTGGCTTTCGGGCGAGCGCACGCGCGAGCGCGGCCCGTTGTTTCTGGCCGCCGGAGAGGTTGATACCCCTCTCCCCCAAAACAGTGTCGAACCCGCCCGGAAACTGCGCGATCGTCTCCGTCAATTGTGCGACGGATGCTGCCCAACGTCCATCCTCAGCGGAAACCGCGCCGTACGAAAGATTGCTTGCGATGGTATCGCTGAAGAGAAAACTCTCTTGAGGTACGTATCCAATTTCCGTGCGCAAAGTCACCAGCTCCAGCTCACGGATCGGTACGCCGTCGATCAGAATCTCTCCCTGCTGCGGGTCGTAGAAGCGCGGCACCAGGTCCATTAACGCGCTCTTGCCACTCCCCGTTGAGCCAACGATGCCGATCGTCGCGCCAGCTGGCGCGCTGAACGAGACATGTCTCAACACCCAACGAGGGCGGCCATGGTCACTCGTTTCCGTACCAGGATAGTAAAAGCTCACGTCGCGGAACTCGATTGTACGCCCCGTTACACCAGCTCTGTGCGGTAGCGTGCGCGGCACCGCGGTCACGGAGACGATCGACCGCGCGTCGAGAATGTCGAGTAAGCGGGCCATCGACGCCGCGCCCCGCTGGAAGAGATTGATGACCCAGCCGAGCGCGATGAGCGGCCAGGTCAACATGCCGAGATAGAGACCGAACGCGACGAAGGAGCCGACGCTGATCACGCCGCGGATCGTGAGGGCGCCGCCGACCCAGATCACGGCCACCATGCCGATGCCCGCGAGCAGCACGAACGCCGGGTGCATCGCGCCGTACAATCGCGCGAGGCTCATGTTCTTCTCGAGGTACTCGTCGTTCATTCGATCGAACCGCGCGATCTCCGCCGCTTCCTGCCGGTACGCCCTAACGACGCGCACGCCGGCGAGATTCTCCTGCGCCAGCGTCGTCAGCTCGCCAAAGTGTTCCTGCACCGCCTCGAATCGCTGGTGGATGCGACGTCCCATCCAGATCCCGATCACGGGCAGCAGGAGCATCGGTAGAACGGCGATTGTCGTTAGGCGCCCATCGATGTGGAGCATGAACGCGAGCGCGAACGCACCGCCGGCGATCGTGTTCGTGAGGTACATGATCGCCGGGCCGACGGCCATCCGCACCGCGCTGAGGTCGTTCGTGAGGCGCGCCATCAGGTCGCCCGTCCGCGTCTTCGCGTAATAGGAGGGATCGAGCGACTCCAGCGCGACGTACAACGCGTTTCGCAGGTCGTACTCGATCCAGCGGCTGACGCCGTTGAGCAGGTCGCGCATCCAGTAGCGGAGCGCGCCCGCGAACAGCGACACTCCGATCATCGCGAGCGCGAGCAACCAGATGTTACGGAGCGGTACCCCAGCGCGTATTCCATCCAGCGCGCGTCTCAGGAACCACGGCACCACGCTCGCGAGGGCGGCCGAAATGATTACCAAGCCCAGCCCTATGGCAACATTTGCCAGGTATGGGCGGTAATACGGGAGCAGCCGCCGGAGCGCTTTCAGCGCGGGCATGCGGCTTGAATTCCGGGGACGGATAAGCTAGCAGTAAGTCGTTGCTTTTTCGACAGTTGTAATCCTAGAGCCACGTTTACGCCATACTCGCACAGGGAGGGGGATCGAAATGGCGAAATATATCGGCCGCTATGGGGCGACGCTCGCGCTCGGAGCCATGCTGGCGCTCGGCGCGTGCAAGACCGACAGCTCCAAGCAAGACACGGCGAGCGCACTCAATCGCGACACTTCCGCGCTGGGCCGCGACCTCGCCATGGCGAACCGCGACAGCACCGCGCAGCCGCAGCTGAAGGACGTACCCGCCAATCCGCCGGCGACGTCCACGCCAACGAAGACGGCAACGCGTCCGTCGACGCCGCGTACTTCCACATCGAGCAGCAGCCGTCCATCGACGCCGGCGCGCACCAACACGCCGACGACAACGGCCAGCGGCAACACCGAGACACACCCGGCGGCGGGCGCCTCGAATAGCGGTGGTACAGTCGGCACGATCGCCGCGGGCACGACACTCACCGTCGCGCCGACGTCGAACGTCTGCACGAACACGAACAAGGTCGGCGACAAGATCACCACGACGCTGCAGAATTCCGTGACCGGCACGAACGGCGCGACGATTCCGCAGGGCGCCACGGTGACACTCACCGTCACGAACCTCAAGCGCAGCGACAACGCCAACGATCCGATCGTGATGGAGTTCGCCGTGAACTCGGTGACGTTCGGTGGCAAGACCTACGCGCTCGATGCCAACGTCGAGAACGCGAACATCACGCGCGTGCGCAATCAGCCGAAGAGCAAGGATGCGCAGAAGGTCGCCATCGGCGCGGGCATCGGCGCCATCGCCGGCCAGATCCTCGGCAAGAACACGAAGTCGACGGTGATCGGTGGCGCCGTCGGTGCCGCGGCCGGAGCCGCCGCCGCCGCAGCGACCGCCAACTACGAAGGCTGTGTGAACAGCACGAGCACCATGACCCTCAAGCTCAACTCGCCTGCGCAAGTTCGGGCGTAGTGGTTGTGGGTTGATGGTTGTGGGTTGTGGGTACGAATAAGGAAGGCCGGTGAGCTTTGCTCACCGGCCTTTTTCCTTATCCCACAACCGCTACCAGGCTACAGGCTGCCCCGACGCCCGCGGATCGCTCATCCCTTCATATCCACCACGCACCTTCATGATCGCATTCACGAGCCCAATGCCGCCGGTCCAGCCGACGGCGTGACCCATGGCGCGGAGCGAGTCCATCACTGCCGGCTCGAGGCCATTGCGCTCGATGCGGAGCGTGTCGGGGAGCGCCTGATGGTGCAGCCGCGGCGCGCTCATCGCGTCGGACAGGATCATGTGGTTGTCGAGCACATTCAGGATCACCTGCGACGTGCTCGTGATGATGCGCGGCCCGCCGCGGCTCCCGACGACGAGCAACAACGACCCATCGCGATCGAGCACGATCGTCGGTGACATCGCGCTCAGCATCCGCTTGCCCGGTTGGATCGCGTTCGCTTCACCTTGTACGAGACCGAACATGTTCGGCTTGCCGGGTTGGGCCGCGAAGTCGTCCATCTCGTCGTTGAGGAAGAAGCCCGCCTTGCCGACGTACACGCCGGAGCCGAAGAGCGCATTGAGCGTCGTCGTCGTCGCCACGGCGTTCCCAGCGCCGTCGACGACGGAGTAGTGCGTCGTCTCGGTCCCTTCGCGCGTGATGCGAATCGGATCGCCGGCGCGCATGCTCTCCATGCTCCGCTCGACGTCGGCCGTCGGCGTCGCACGTTGCGGTTGAATCGAGGCGCGCAGCCGCGACGCGTACTGCTTGTCGGTCAGCCGCTCGATCGGCACGGGATAGAACGCCGGGTCGGCGAGCTGCGAGTTGCGGTCCACGAACGAGCGCTGGTAGGCCTCCCCGAGAAGATGTGCATAGCGAGTGCTGCCGAACGGCGACAGCGAATCGTATCCCTCGAGGATGTTGAGCGTTTCCGTAATCGTCACTCCGCCCGACGACGACGGCGGCATCGTGAACAGGGTGTAGCCGTGGTATGTGGAGCGAATCGGATCACGCCACAACGCCTGGTAACGGGCGAGGTCGTCGGTGGTGATGATGCCGCCGTCGCGATGCATCTCGTCGGCAATGGCTTGCGCTGTCTCACCTCGATAAAATCCCGCCGCCCCCTGCGTGGCGATGCGCTTCAGGGTCTGCGCGAGGGCCGGCTGCCTGAAGACGGTGCCCGGTCGTGGCGGCTCGCCGCCCGGCAGAAAAACATCCTTGCCGCCGAACTCCTCGATCAGCTTCGCGTCGTTCCGGATCGCCCGGCTGAAGGCGCTGTCGACGACGAAGCCTTCCTCGGCATAACGAATCGCCGGCGCCATCACCTTCGCCAGCGGCATCGTCCCGTACTTGGCGAGGACAGTCGTTAGGCCGGCAACCGCGCCCGGCACCCCCGAAGCCAACGGCCCGACGATGCTCTTGTCGGTGAGGTTGCCCTCCGCATCCAGATACATGTTGCGGCTCGCCGCAAGCGGCGCCACTTCCCGGTAGTCGATCGCCGCGGCGCGGCCGTCTGCGAGATGAATCACCATGTAGCCGCCGCCGCCAATGTTTCCCGCTTCCGGATAGACGACGGCGAGCGCGAATCCAACCGCCACGGCAGCGTCCACCGCGTTGCCGCCCTGGCGCATGATCTCGATCCCGGCCTGGCCGGCGAGCGGAGCATCGCTCGCGACCACGCCGTGCTCGCCGAACACGGCGCGGCGGCCTGCCTTGTACGGCCACGCCGCGGGGAACACGGCCGGCCGCCGATCCCCCGCGTACACCGCCTGCCCAAGGTCAGGCGCTCGGCTCGGCCCTCCGATGTCGGTTGCCGCGCGTGATGGTGTCTGCGTCGTTCGACACGACACAGCGACGGCCGCAAGCGAAAGAATCGCCAGAACGTTTCGTGTGTTCCTCATAGTCCGAAATCTGCTGCGATGCGCGCCAAAGGCGTAGTGGCGGGGCGCTGGTGCGTGGCGCGTGGCGCGTGGCGCGTGGCGCGTGGTGCGGGATCTGTGTTCGCGCACAGGTCGAAGTGGCAGAGTCGTTAGGCGGCACCATGTATTAACAAACACAGGCAGAGCCAAACAAAGAGCGAAAACCAAACTGGTTGCGGATGAAGGCGAATTTGACGGATGTAGTCGGATGAAAGCGGCAGGGCAACGCCGTATCCGACTAAATCCACCAAATCTGCCCCATCCGCAGAAAGGTTTGTTTTTTCGCTATTTCTTGGAGCGTCGGTCGCAACAGCAGATCCGTCCTCGCTGCGCGTGCGCTCCGCTCCGCGGGATCACATGCGTCCGCCACGCGCCACGCGCCACGCGCCCGACGCCACGCGCCACTATGTTTGTGGCGTGCCAAATTCCCGCCCCCAGTTCGCCGACCCCCGCATCACCGAGAAGCGCAACCCGCGCACGGCGAACATCGATCTCGCCTCGCCGCTCGAGATCGTCGATTTGATCGCCGCCGAGGACGCGCGGGTTCCCGAGGCCGTCCGCTCGCAGCGGGAGGAGATTGCCCGCGCGATCGAGATTGCCGAAGCAACCTTTCGTGCGGGCGGGCGGCTGTTCTACGTCGGCGCCGGCACCTCGGGTCGCCTGGGCGTCCTCGACGCGTCCGAGATGCCGCCCACTTATGGCACGAATCCCGAGATGGTGCAGGGAATCATCGCCGGCGGACACAAAGCACTCACTCGCTCGCAGGAGGGTGCGGAGGATCGCCTCGAGTCGGCGGTGGAAGACCTGGACGCGCATGGCGTGCGAGATGGTGACTTCGTGATCGGCATTGCCGCGTCCGGGACAACCCCCTACGTCCGGCGCGCGCTCGCCCACGCCCGCGAGCTTGGCGCACGCACCGGACTCGTCGCCTGTTCGCCACCGCCTAACGAGACACGCGACCTCGTCGACATCCTGATCCTCCCGATCACCGGCCCCGAGGTCGTCACCGGCTCGACGCGGATGAAGGCCGGGACGGCGACGAAGCTCGTGCTCAACACCATCACCACGGGAGCGATGATCCGCCTCGGCAAGACCTACGGCAATCTCATGGTCGACCTGCGCGCCACGAACAAGAAGCTGGAGGATCGCAGTGAACGGATCATCGCCGAGGTCTGCGAGCTGTCGCGCGACGACGCGCGTGGTCTGCTCGAGCGCGCCGGCGGTACGGTGAAGACAGCGATCGCCATGCACTTCCTCGGGTTGTCACGGGACGACGCCGAACACGCCCTCGAGCGCGCCGGCGGTGTGATTCGCCGGGCCATCGGACGTGAACCGCCCCCGGTCGCTGACGAGGCGGGGAGGCGCGCGTGAGCTCGTTAGGCATCGACCGCCATGCCGCCGAGGTCTTCGTCGGCGTGATGAGCGGCACGTCGCTCGACGGAATCTCGGCGGCGGTGGTCCGCTTTCCGGAGCGGCTCGGGCTTCCCGGCGCGCCAAGCGGCCGGCGTCCGACGCTGCTCGCCTTCCGCGTCACGCCTTATTCCGACGAGCAGCACGCGCGGCTCCGCAAGGCGCTCACGGGCGGGACGGCGCAGGAGTATTGCCGACTCGCCTTCGACCTCGGCGGCTGGCTCGCCGAAGCCGCGTTAGGCGTCATTGCCGACGCCGGCGTCGCCCGGAGCGAGATCCGCGCGATCGGATCGCACGGCCAATCGATGTGGCACGAGCCCCTGCACTCGACATGGCAGCTCGGCGAGGCAGCCGTCATCGCCGAGCGCACTGGCATCGACGTCGTCAGTGACTTCCGCGTTCGCGACGTCGCCGCCGGCGGTCATGGCGCACCCCTCGTGTCGATGGCCGACGCCCTGATCTTCTCGGCCGACCATTGGCGCGCGCTGCAGAACATCGGCGGCATCGGCAACGTCACCGTCGTCCCGCCTAACGGCAACCAGGAAGGTGTCCGCGCCTTCGACACCGGGCCGGGCGCGAGCGTCATCGATCGGGTGGTGCGCGCGCTCGTGCCCGGGCTGCCCTACGATGTCGACGGCAAGCTCGCCGCCGCCGGGACGCCAATCGATGCGGTCGTCACCGAGCTCCTCGCCGCGGAGTACTTCGCGAGCCCACCGCCCAAGTCCACCGGTCCGGAGTTGTTCGACGCGCGTTATGTGCAAACGCTAATCGACCGCTGCCGCGCCACGAAGCCCAACGCGGCCATCGAAGACGTCATCGCCACCGCGACCTCGCTCACCGCACGGAGCATCGCCGAGGCCTATCGGCGCTTTCTCCCCGAGCCCATCACCGAGACGATCGTCTCCGGTGGTGGTGCGCGGAATCCCACGCTCGTTCGGATGATGGCCGAGCTGATCGCGCCGATCGAGGTCCGGCAGTTCTCGGAAGTGTTCTTCGACGGCGAGGCGAAAGAGGCGGTGGCGTTCGCGCTACTCGCGTACCTATATGTGAATGGTCGGCCCGGCAATGTGCCGCGTGCTACCGGCGCGAAGGCGTCGAGAATCTTGGGCAAGTTGAGTCCGGCCTGAACGGCCAACGGCGGGAACCGCGTGAACTGCGGGTACCGCGTGAACGGCGGTGCGAAAAAGGAAAGCGGCGCTTCGCGCCGCCATCAGATTCCCTCGCCTGGTTGTTTTCGCACCTTACGCGGTATCCGCACGTTACGCGGTACACGTCCTTTACGCGGTTTCCGCAGCTAGCGCAGTATTCCTGAAGCGACCCCGTTGAGCATGGCAGCCAACTTCGAGCTAGGCACCGCATAGGTGATACGCCCCTGGCTGTGCGACTCACCGCCGTAGACGACGGCGATAACCCAGCCATTCGCGTCGAAGATCGGGCTTCCGCTCGAGCCATGACTGGCGTACGCGTCGACCTGAATGACGTCCGATAAGAGTTTACTCACGGTCCCGGCCGTGAGGCTCGTCTTCACGACGTTCCCCTCCATCGGAACGTCCAGCGCGTGCGGGAACCCGATCGTCACTACCGGTGACCCCGCGTGGACGTCGTTGAGTGACCTGGCGATGCCCGCCACCACCGGGTACCGGCCCGGCTCTTCGACCTTCACGAGCGCGAGGTCCGCGGTCGTGTCCGCGGCCACCTCGAGCACGCGCGCGTGCAGCAGCACATCCGTGTTCGCGAACTTCACCGCCAATCGCGTCGCCGAGCGGCCGGTGACCGGTGAGCGCACGTTGTGGCGATTCGTGACGAGGATGCCGTCGCTCGTTATGCAGAACGCCGTCGCGCCATAAGGCCTGCCGTCGAGCTCCGTCACGAAGAACGCGATCGCCGAATCGTTGCGCGCGCTGATCGTCGGGAGGTCCAGCGTCGCGAATCCCTGCTGAATCACTTGCCGGCGGCGTACCTCGGCGCGGAGCGAATCGAGCTCCGTCGGCGTTGCCGTCGCCGCGCTCGATCGCAGACGCTCCGCTAGCTGCGCGCTCTGTCGCCGCAGTGCCGCCGCGTACGTCGTGTCGCCGACCGCGCTCAGCTGCGCCTCGAGGCGCGTTGCCGCCGAATCGCTCTGCGCGAGCAGCTGCATCAACTCGGTCACCTGCGACCGCGACTCGCGGTGACCCACCCAATACGCTGCGCCGACGCCGGCGACGGCGACCGAGACGGCCCCGATGAGGATCCGGCGCATGCCGGCCGTCTCCCGCTGCACGGCAACCTTCACGCGCTCGCCTGTCGAGACGCGCGGCTTCGACGGCCTGACGATGGTGCCGTCCACCTCGTTCGACGCCGGGGCCGTGGCTGCGGGTAGATGCACCTCGACCTGCGGCCCTTCGGCGCCCAGCCAGATCACGTCACCGTCACGCAGCGACTCTTCGCCGGAGATCCGTCGTCCGTTCACGAACGTTCCGTTCGTGCTGCCGCTGTCGCGGAGCCGGTACGTCCCGCTCTGACCGACGATTTCCGCGTGTCGCGCCGACACGTCGAGGTCTTCCTTTGGGTCGAAGCGGAGATCCGAGTCAGCGTGCCGACCCAGCGCGATCGCGCGTTTGTCGAACCGCTCGCGGTGTCCGCCGCGCGCCCCGGTGAGGATGCGCAGCTCGATTGGCATCAGCCTCTCGGGGTAGGTGCCGTTGTCGATGCGGGAGCGGCGGTTGTCCGCGTGCTGTCGGTCGGCGCCGCCACTTTCTCCGCGGCGCGAACGATGAACCAGACCGCGGCGATAACGAGTGCGACGAGGAGGGCGACCGCGATCAACGTCCCCTTCTGCCGCCGTGTCGGCGAGACCACCGGCTCGCCGGCGACTGGCGTTGGCACGAGCGAGAGCTCCGTGCCGTTCGGCGACGTCGTGCCTAACGACGGTGCGCCGACGGCGGCCTCCTCGAACCCGGTGGGGGGCTCGGTGCTGGTTGGCGACGGACGGGACGTCCGCCGCGGCTGGCTCGCGAGCGACGGGGGAATCTCCGCCGTGACGGCCGAGGTCTGCCCGGTCTCGGGCAGAGGAAAGACGCGGTGCCCGACCTCGTCGGTCGTGCCCGGCGGCTCGAGCCGCGACCCGTCGAAGCGCGCCGCGATCACCGTGATGTTATCGGGACCACCATTCTCGTTCGCGAGATCGATCAACCGCTTGCACGCCGACACGAGATCGTGCTCCTCGCTGACGATGCGCGCGATCTCTTCCTTGGTCACCTGGCCCGACAGACCATCGCTGCACAGCACGAGCGCGTCGCCGCGGCGAACCTGCTGGTGCGTGAGATCGATCTTCACCATCGGCTCGGGTCCGAGCGCCTGGAGGATGATGTTGCGACGCTCGCTCTGCGCCGCTTCCTCCTCGGTGAGCTCGCCCGCCTCGATCAGCTTCTGCATCAACGACTGATCTTTCGTTATCTGTCGGGCAACGCCGTCGCGAACGAGATATGCCCGACTGTCGCCGACCTGGGCAACGTATAGCGTGTCGCCGAGCAGCCCCGCGATCGTCGCCGTCGTCCCCATGCCGCGGTATTCGGTGTGATTCGTCGCGAAGGTATGAATCTGCTGATTTGCCGAGACGGTGGCGCGGCGGATCGCGCGCACGAACTCCTCGGAGTCGCTCGAGTCCTTGGCGATCCACTTCTCGCGCAGCTCGCCATACACGACCTCGACCGCCATCGCGCTGGCAATCTCACCCGCGGCGGCGCCCCCCATGCCGTCGGCGACCATGAAAAGCGAGCCTTTCGCGCCGAGCACATGGCGCCGCACTTCCGGTTGGAGCGTCGGGTTGTCGGTCGTGAGATCGGCGACGACGAACGCGTCCTCGTTATGCTCGCGCGTACGCCCGACGTCCGTGCGTCCGAAGACGTTGACGATGACTTCGCCTTGTGGATCAGCGCTGGCGTCGTTCATCGCGCGGAGGGAAGGATTGCTGACGGACACGTGTGGGGGCGCTTAGCAGGATGAGCTGAGGGTCGTCGCAACGGTGCGTGCATTCCTCGTACTCGGCGCGATCGTCTCGACACGCCGGAGCGCCGCGCACGCCTTCTCGTTGTCGTGGCGACTTCCCTGGGCGAGTGCCTCGATGACCGCCGCCTGGACGATTTGTTCGTTCCCCTTGATGCGACTCTTCATCTGCTCCAGCGTCCGGAGGACGCGTCCCGCCTGATCGACCGAGACGTCGCCCGCCACGACCTTCTCCAATGAATCGAGCACCGCGCGAACGCTGACCGTCGTCGGAGGCATGCCGCTGGTGCTCGTGCCATGAGCAGCGGTGGTCGGCGTGACTGAATCAATCTGCGCCGCCGCCCGGCCGGTGTCTCGTGGCTTTACACCTGACGTGGCGGCTCCCGCGGGCGTCACACTGTCCTTAGACACCTGAGCCGGCGGCCCATCCTTATGCGAGAGCATTGCGGCGCTCGCGATCCCTGCCGCCAGGATTATTCCCGCCCCTCCGAGCACGAGCGCGCGACTGGACCGACGCGCCGGCGGGGCCACAGGTGTGTCCCCCTGGCTGGCCCGATTGACGCGCGTGTTGGGCACTGAGCCACGCGGCGCGACACTCTCTGGCAGTGCCGCCGACGCGCGCGGTGCGGCCTGTGTTCCTGTCGCCATCCGTTCGAGCGCGCGTGCCAGCGCCTTCCCGAACTCGCTCGCCGTCTGATAACGCGAGTTGGCGTCACGTGAGAGTGCCTTGTCGAGCGCCCCCTGCACCTCGGCAGACCAAGCAACCTCAGGCCGCATCTCCGCGAGCCTTCGCGGCGGCTCAGTGAGGCGCATGATCATCGACTCCTGCACGGTATCGGCCGGAAACGGCAGCTTGCCCGTGAGGATGTTGAACGCGACGAGCGCGAGCGCGTAGATGTCGCTGCGGCCATCGAGCTTGTCGCCGGCCAGCTGCTCGGGGCTCATGTACTCCGGCGTGCCGACGACGAGACCCGTCTTGGTCACCTTCTGCGCGGCATTGTCAGCTGCCTTCGCGATCCCGAAATCGACGACCTTCACGCAATCGCTGCCGTCGCGGTTGCGCGCGATCATGATGTTGTCGGGTTTGAGATCGCGGTGCACGATTCCGAGATCGTGGGCAGCGGTGAGTGCGTCGCCCGCCTGACGAATGATCGCGGCTGCCCGTTGCGGCGTCAGCGGCCCTTCCGTCTCGATCAGCTTGGTCAGCGGCGGACCGTCGACGAACTCCATCGCGAGATAGATCACGCCATCCGGCGTTTCGCCGAAATCATAAACATCGGCGACGTTCGGGTGATTGATGCGACTCGCGTTCGCCGCTTCACGATTGAAGCGGCTGATCGCGTCTGCATCCTTCACCATTCCGGGATTCATGACCTTGAGGGCGCTTTTGCGCCCCATCTTCACATGCTCGGCGAGGTACACCTGACCCATCCCGCCTTCGCCCAATTTGCCAGTGACGTGGTAGCGATCGGCGACGATGGTGCCGACGAGATCACTCCCTGCTTCCTGTAGACGCAGAGTGGTGCCGTCCTGGGGACAGAAGCGCTGGTCTGGCGCGTACTGGGCGCCGCACTGGGGGCAGATCTTCGCTCCGCTCACGCGCTCTCCACTCGTAGGATCTCGTTCCCAATCAGAATCCGCTGACCCCTCCGAAGGCCGCGTTCGCCCCGGACCGCCATGGCGACCCCATTTCTACTGCCGGCGTCGTGAATGTAGTACTCGCTATCCTCCGAGCGGACTTCAGCGTGCTTGCCGCTCATGGTTTGGTCGTACGGGAACAACCAATCGCCCGTTTCGCGACCGAGAGTGACAGTGCGGCCCGGTGACAGGTGCAGCGTATCGCGCACGCTGGCGTCGGCGCGCAGCTGCTCGAGAACGGCAACGTCGGCGGCTGGAATCAACGACCCCAGTCGCCGCGTCGAGTCAGCCTCCGGCGGATGCGGACCGGGATAGCCCAATCGACGAAAGCGCAGTACCTGCGAGCCAACGAGCACGAGGTCGCCGTCGGTGAGCCGCGTCGGCTGCTCGATGAAGATCCATGTGCCGTTGCGCGAGCCGAGGTCGCGAATCCAGAGCTGTCCTGCACGCTGCTCGATTCGCGCATGGAGCGGCGACATGTACGGGTCGCTCTCGAAGCGAATGTCGGCGTCGCCGCGTCCGAGTACCGCTTCGCCGCGCTCGAGCACATAAGCGCGCGCGACACTGCCCTCGTCATCGAGTAATGCAATGCGCGGCTGTGTGTCGCGACGGGTGGCGATCATGCCCTGCGTCGACGCACCGCCCGGTCCCGGATTCGGCGACGGCCCTTGCCGCACGAATTCGACGGACACGCGCTGGCCGACGCGATTCCCGCACCGCGCGCAGAACAAATCGACGCCCTGGAGATAGCTCGCCCCGCACTGCGCGCACATGCCCGCTCCTGCCGGGGCGATGCGCGTCCCACAGTGAGCACAGAAGGGCAGTCCGTTTTCCGCTGGCTTGGTGCAGCGCGGACACCGCGTCGGAATCGGGTTCGCGCGCGCCGGCGACGACGTTCGTGAGACGGTGGTCGCGGGCGTCGTGGGAGACGGGTGGGACGGGATGGGTATCGCCGACCGCGACGCGGTCGACGACTGGGCACCGCCGAGCCCTTGGGTCGCCGAGTGAGCGGGGCTGGGAGCGGGGGCCGGGAGCGGCTCGCCGCCCGCCATTGCGGCTCCGCTGCGAACGCCGACCTGGGCTGCGGAGGCCGTCATCGGCTTTCCGCAGTCGATACAGAATCGCGAGGTGGCGTCATTCTCTCGCCCGCAGAACGAGCAAACGGTCAACCGTCACCCCCCAAGGCGGGAAACCCACATGGCGCGCGAATATAGGACACTAGCCGCGCCTCGTGAAGAGCGAGCGGCGAGCGTGTTGAGCCAGGAGCTGCGAGCGGGTGAGCCTCGAGCTCCGAGCCCCGAGCACCTGCCTCGATTTGCTTCGATGCGCTTGATCTGCTGATTTACGCCCTCTTTGGGCTCGCAGCTCGCCGCTCGGAGCTCACTAGCTCCTGGCTGACCGGGCTCAGAGCTCGCCGCTCTCGAGCCCACATTCGGCTCGTGCCCTGGTATGCCTTCACGCCGTCCTGCCCTTACCCTAACGTTCGCCAATGCAAGCACGCCTCATCCTATTCACACTTGTCGTAGCCGGAGCCTGCACGTCTGCCCCTGGCCCGGTCGTTTCGCCCACCCCTGCCACACCGGCCCGCGATACCGCCCAGCCGCGCGAGCAGCCACGGGAGTCCGAGGCACCCCCCCTCCCACCTATTCCTTCGGTTGTCGGTCCGCTGGCGATCCGGGTCGTCTATCCGGCCCCGAATCACCTCATCGAATCCCGCGACTCCAACTTCATCTTCGGTTCACTGGGCACCGGCCAGGCGTCGCTGACCATCAACGGAGCGCCCGCGCGGGTGTACCCGAACGGGGCCTTCTTCGCCTTCGTCGCGAACCCGCCCCAGATCGCGCCGCGCTACGACCTCTTCGCCGTCGCCGGCAAAGATTCGGCGCGGCTGGCGTATCCCGTCCGCGTGCAGGATCTCCGGCCGACGCTCGCCACGACCGGCCCTTTGCTGGTAGACAGCGCGTCCATCACGCCGCGTGCACCGGGTACTCCCCTCATGCTGCTGCGCCCCGACGAGCGCGTGCGCGTTGGACTCAGAGCGCCCCAGAATGCGAGTGTCTGGGCGGCGTGGCCGACGGGCAGCCAATGGCTCATCCCCGGCGCCAACAGTGACTCGACGACCGGCGGATTCTTCGGCGCAGACATCACTGCTCGCGCCCTCCACGACGGAGCAACGCTCTACGTCGCGAGGGGGCTGGACACGCTCCGCTTCGCTCTCCTCAAGCCCGATCTCGTCGACAGCCTAACGAGTCGACTCGTCCGCGCCGGCGATGTTCCGATCCGCCCGGACACCGATCGCGTGATCATCGGCCGTCCCGTGCCGGGTGGTACGTACAAATGGTTCCTCCTGCCGGGGACCACGCTCGAAATGACCGGCCGTCTGTCCGGCTACACCCGCGTCAAGCTGGATAGTGGCCTCGAGATCTGGGTGGCCGACGGTGACATCGTTCCGCTTCCCGTCGGCACGCCGATCCCGAGACGTGTCACCCTCAACGCCCGTGTGCGCTCGGCGGCGGAGTGGGTGGATCTCGTAATCCCCATTCAGGGTGGCGAGCGCCCGGCGTATTCGGTGGACGAGGGCGCGCGCTCACTCACCGTCACCCTCCACGGCACTCGCGCCAACACCGACATCATCAACTACGCCGACAACGACACGCTGCTCCGCACCGTCGAATGGAAGCAAGTGCTCGACGACCGCGCGGAGCTCGACATCTCGCTGCGTCAGCCGCTGTTCGGGTATCTGGTGATGTGGGAGGACGGCAACTTCGTCCTCCGGATCCGCCGTCGTCCGAGCATCAACCAATCGCATCCGCTGCGCGGCCTAACGATTACCGTCGATCCCGGGCATCCTCCGATCGGCGCCACCGGGCCGACGGGATTGTACGAGGCTCAGGCGGTGCTTCCGGTGGGCGAGAAGGTGCGCCAGCTGCTCGAGGACCGCGGCGCGCACGTCGTGATGACGCGGACGACGAACGATCCGGTCGAGCTCGGCCTCCGCCCGATCATTGCCCGGCGTGAGAACGCTCAAGCGTTCGTCTCGATTCATCTCAATGCGTATGGTGATGGGGTCAATCCGCTCGTCGCCCGGAACGGGTCGGGGACCTATTTCTTCCACAAGCTCTCCGAGCCGCTGGCCCGGCCCGTGGAGCGGGGGCTCGTCAGGCACATGGGCCTCCCCAACCTCGGTGTGTATTACGACAACCTCGCCGTCGTCCGCGGAACGTGGATGCCGTCGGTCCTCACCGAGGGCGCGTTCGTGATCATCCCCGAGCAGGAGGCAGCGATGCGCACTCCGGAGTTCCAGGCTCGCTACGCGCAGGGCATCGTCGATGGACTTGAGGAGTACTTCCGCTGGCTCGCTACGCAGTAGTGAAAGTCAAGAACATGGTCGCGAATGAACGCGAATATTGACGCGAATTTCCGCGAATAGATCTGAAACAATGAGCAAAAGCACTATTCGCGCACATTCGCGGTGCCCCTCCGCGTTCATTCGCGCACTGGCTTTTTGTGCGTTGCTTGTTGGACTTGGCCCGGCGCTCGGTGCACAGGTCTCCCCGAATAAGAGGTACTTCACGCTCCACACCCAGCACTTCTACATCCACTTCACCGCCGAGACCGAAGCGACAGCGCGGCGCGTCGCGGTCGACGCCGAGCGCGCGTACGCGCAGCTCGCCGCCGAGCTCCATTCGCCGCGCGGGCCGATCGATGTGCTCATCTCGGATGACGTCGATTACTCGAATGGCTCGGCGACGCCATTTCCGACGAATCGCATCGTCGTCTACGCCAATCCGCCGATTCAGAATTCCGCCTTGCGCTTCACCGATGACTGGGGCGCGATGGTCATCACGCACGAGCTCACCCACATCTTTCACCTCGATCGCTCGCGCGGCGCGTGGCGACTCGGCCAGTACATATTCGGCCGCTCGCCGTATCTCTTCCCTAACGAGTACGATCCGTCGTGGCTCACCGAGGGGCTGGCGGTCTATTACGAGTCCCGGCTCACGGGTGCTGGTCGCGTCGAAGGCTCGGAGCACCGGACGATCGCGCGGGCGAGCGCCATCGATCATTCGTTTCCGGCACTCGGCCAGGTGAGCCTCGGTGCGCCGACTTTCCCGTTCGGTGAGGCGGCGTACGCGTATGGCTCGCTATTCGTCGATTATCTGGCCCGTACGCGCGGGCCCGGTGCGGTGCGCCGCTTCGTCGAGAAATCGAGCGCCGATATCATCCCATTCTGGATCGACCTCCCGGCGCGCCAGGGCTTCGGGATCAGCTTCACGAGCGCCTATCGCGAGTGGCGTGATTCGATCTTCAGGAGCGTGCGCGGCTTCGACAATAGTGCCCCGTCGCTCCCCGGTTGGCGCGATCTCACCCGGGAAGGCGTGCTCGTGTCGTTCCCACGCTGGTCGAGCAACACCAACCTGGCGTACACGGGAACATCAGGACGCGAAGTCTACGCGGCCTGGTCCGTCGACATCGAGGGACGCCGCGATCGCATCGGCCGTCGCAACAGCGAATCGCCGCAAGTGCGCCTGCCTAACGGCGACCTCCTTTACGCGCAGCTCGAGTTCACGTCGCCGTACGAGATCCGCTCCGACCTATATGTCGACCGGAATGGCCACACCGAGCGGCTCACCCGCGGCGCCCGCTTGTCGGTGCCCGACGCGCGCTCCGACGGCTCGATCGTCGCCGTGCAGACCATCCCGGGCGGCACGCGACTCGTTAGGGTCACGCCCGACGGCAAACGCATCACGCCGATCACCTCGGGTGGCATCGACGAGCAATGGAACGAGCCGCGCTGGTCGCGCTCTGGCGCCCTGATCGCCGCCATTCGATGGCGCCGCGGCGGCATCTCGGAAGTCGTCGTCATCGACAGCCTTGGCCGCGAGCTGCGGACAATCGCGAGTGGACACAGCGTGCAGGCAACTCCGTCGTGGGCAGCGGGTGACTCGGCGATCTTTTACTCCTCCGATCGAACGGGCGCGGCGCACATCTATATGATGCCGCTGCTCGGCGCCCGCGCCGAGCAGCGAGTCGTGGATGCGACGGCGGGCGTATTCGAGCCGGAGGTACGCTCGGCGTCGATCTCGGCCGTCACTCTGCGCGGCGACGGGTATCATCTGGGCATCGCACCATGCTGCGAGACTGTCGCGGCCAACCCCATCGTCGCCACCACTCTCGGCAATGAAGTCATTCCCGCCGGCGGCGGTCTCACCCAGGGCGGACGCGTCGCGCTGCCGCCACTCGCGAGCGATACCTCGGCGGCGCGACCATTTTCGCCGTGGCGGCAGCTCGTGCCGCGCTACTGGATTCCGTCTTATGAGCAGGGGATCGTCGACAATAGACCGCGCATCGGCCTCGAGACGGGCGGGCACGACATCATCGTTCGCCACGCATGGGGACTTACCGTACGTTTCCCCACCGACAACAGCGGCGTCACCGGTGGTTTAGCATATTCATACGCCGGGCTCGGCATGCCGGTGATCGATCTGTCGGCGTCGCGCGATTGGTCCATCGCCGGACTCGTCACGGATCAGTCGCAGCAGCACGTGCTTGCCCAGATTCGCCGCCGCGTCGACGACGCCGAGGCGGACGCCACCTTCATTCGCCAGCGCTATCGTAGCGCGTTCTCCGTCACCGCCGGTACGGGTGTCGAGCAGTACAGCTACGTCGGGGTGCCTAACGGTTCGCTCCGCCTCATCGATACCACTGGCATCTTCAGCACGAGATATTATCCGCGTCTCCTCCTCGGTGCTCGTTACGCTCGCATCCAGGCCGCTCCGTATAGCATCTCTCCCGAGGACGGTTTTACTATCGGCGCCACGGCGCGCGAGCGATGGCGAACGGACGTCGCCAGCTCGGCGAGCCTCAGCCTCGTCGGTGCCGCGACTGGTTACAAGTCACTCAATTTTCCCGGCTTCGCGCACCATGTCCTCGCCGTCCGCGCTGCCGGAGGCTGGCGCGACGACCGCTCGGTCGACTATTTCGGTGTCGGCGGAGTCAGCGGTGCTCCCGTCCCGATCATCGCCGGCTACACGGTAGGGGAGGGCGCGCGCGACTTCTTCGTGCGTGGCTTCGAGGGCGGCTCGCTCGCCGGCACGCGCGCCTTCGCCGGCAGCGCCGAATATCGATTGCCACTGGTGATGCCCGGGCGCGGTCTCGGAACGCTGCCATTCTTCGTCCAGCGCGCGTCGTTGAACGTGTTCAGCGATTACGGGACGGCGTGGTGCCCCGGTGTCCTCACTGGACTGGTCTGCACGCAGTCGGTCGAAAACAATTTCGCCCTCACGCGACATCGCTGGCTCGGCTCCTACGGCGCGGAGCTCAACCTGAACGCGGCGGTGTTGTCGTGGGATGCGCCGTACCGATTCCGGTTCGGTGCCGCGGTACCCTACCACGACGAGGGCCTTCTTGGCTCCGCGCCGCGCGTGAAATGGTACTTCGCGTCGGGCTTGGCGTTTTAGGGCGGCACTCCCCTCCGCGAGCGCAGCGAGTAGCTCAGCCGCGAGGAACGAGCCATTTGGGCACCCCCTCCCGATCGGCTGGCGGGCATCGCGTCCACGAAAGCGAGCCCAGGATCGAGGTCTCAGCTCCGAGCGACGAGGGCATGAGTGGTAGTTGTCAGACTGACGTCTATAACTCACGTCTTATCCCTCGAAGCCGAGACGTCGATACTGGACTCGCTAGAACGGGCGCGATCCCAATTCGCGACGCTGAACTCAACACGTGTCCCTGGTTTCGAAAAAAGTGCCTAGGATTATTGCCGCCCTCATCTGCAATCATTTAAAGCGCGAAGTTCCTAACGGCGCGAGGTCCCTAACGGCGCCAGGTCCCTGACGGCGCGAAGTTCCTAACGGCGCGAGGTCCCTAACGGCGCCAGGTCCCTGACAGCGCCAGGTTCCTAACAGCGCCAGATTCCTGACGGCGTTCCTAACAGCGCGCCACGCGCCACGCGCCACGCGCCACGCACCACGCACCACGCGCCACGCACCACGCACCCCGCGCCACGCGCCACGCGTCACGCGCCACGCGCCACGCGCCACGCACCCCGCGCCCCGATTACTGCCGCTTGCGCCAGAACTCCGCGACCGAGCTAGCTGACCGCTCAGTAATCTTCGCCCCGAACGTCACGAACCAGCCCGCGCCACCATTCACGCTGAAGTCCGGGTCGCGCAGGTCACCCACCCGGTAGCCGACCGCGGCCTCGAGGCCGGCGCGGCTGAGGGCGAGCTGCGGCGCCATGTCCCACCGCACAGTGTTGCTCGCGTGCTCCACGAGAAGCCGCGTCTCGGCGCGCGCGGCGAGCCAGCGCGTGATGTCCACGCCCACCCGATTGCCGATGTAGTCGGCGGTCGAGCGCTGCGGCGTCATCGTGCCATCGAGCTGCGGGATGAGCGCCGACGTGCGGCGCGTCGCATAACGAGTCGCGAGCTCGAACACCGGCACCGGCGACCACACCGTCTCCAGCGCCGCGATCGTGCGCGTCTCTTCACCCTGTGACGCGAGCACACCCGCGGCGAGCGGATTCACCGCGTCGACGTACTGCACCTTCGCCAGCGCGTTGAGCGCGTCGCCGCCGATCGGCCGGAAGGCGAGCCCCCACATCGTCGACAGCTTGCGGCTGAACGACGACACCGCGTCGCTCTGCATCGTCTGCGTGTAGCCCGTCCGCTGCAGCAGCGCCAGCGACCGCGCGAAGGAGACATCGCCGGCGGCGTCGAACATGCGCACCGAGCGGATTGTCCCATCGCGATACTCACCGCGCGCGCTCAACCGGTACGGCGACTTCGACGGCAGGAACTCGGCGCCTAACGCGAGAGCCGTGTAGTCTTCCTCATTCTGCAGGAAGGGCAGGGCGCGCACCGGGTCGGCGATCGACGTGTGGCCAACGCCTTCGCGACGCTCTGCCGATGCGTTCAGCGTCAGCCCGTTCGCCAGACGCACCTGGTTGTTCAGACCGACGATGGCGGCGTTGTACTCGCCGTTGGCGCCGGCAATCTGATACGAGCTCCACGCCTCCGCATGATCGCCGATGCGGCTGCGCACGCCGAGGTTGGTGATGCCGTAGCCGGCCGAGTCGCCGGGGAGCATCACCTCGCGATGGCGCGCCTCGAGCGAGACGCCCGGGAGAATGCGATAGGTCGCGCCGCCGCCGACATAGTCGGGCTGCACCGACGTGCCCGTCGAGCTGAAGCGGTGATGAGCATCCGTGAACAGATCGAGCGCGGGCAGCGCCATCCACGTCACCTTCATCTCGCCCGCCGTCGATTGATCGTTTGCGCCCGTGGCGACGTAGCTGTCGTTCACGACGTTGGACTCGATCTTGACCTTCGCCGGCAGCGTCTGGACGACGCCGGCGAGCATGTGCGTGCGCGACACGTCGGCGGCGTCGAAGCGCTGTTGCTCGCGCTCGAGACGCAGCTCCGTCGCGCCCATTTTGGCCTTCGCACCTAACGAGAGATCGTTGCTCCCCGACTGCAGCGTCAGGTTCGCCGGGTTCGCGAAGCCGTTGCCGATCTGCATCCAGCTGCCCCGCATCGACAGCGCGTCGCCGAAGAACTTGAGCGTGCCATGAGCGCCGGCCGCGACGCCGTTGGAGTCCGGGTTCTGCGACTGCGTCACTTCGGCGCCAACGTCCGCCCAGCCGCCCCACGTCGCGCGAAGATCCAGGCCGGCGAGGTGCTGCGAGCCGGTCGTCTGGCCGTCCCCGACGTACAGGGCGCCGATGCGCAGCGTGTCGCTCATCGACTTGGAGAGATAGCGGGCCGCATCCACCGACGCGCGCGCGCCCCACACCGTGCTGCGCGCACCGCCGCCGTCGGCCTCGAACGTCGCGACGACGAACACCGGGTTGCCGTAGACGTCGGTTGCCGGAATCGGCTGCTTGAGCAGCAGCTGCCCGTGATCGTAGTCGATCTGGTAATCGACGAAGCGCACGAGCTCCTGGCGGCTGATGACACGCTGCGCGTTGTCCAGCGCCCGTGTCTCGATGACGATGCGATCGGTACCGGGCACGATGCCTAACGCGAGCGAGTACGGGCCGGAGATGCCTTCACCGCGTACCTGGATCTGGTGAACGGCCTGCGCTGTCGAGCTGCCGAAGCCCTGGACGACGAACGGTCCGGCCGTGACGCGCGCCGCCGCGCCCGATAGCGAGCGTTGATACGACCCGATCTGGAGTCCCGAGGCAAAGTCCGTCGTCGTCACGTCGCCGAGGGCTACCCAGTCATAGCCGCGCTGGATCTTCGCCGAGAGCGCATAACGAGACGCGGCTTCCGCGCGCTGGCTGCTCGCGTCGCCGAGGATCGGGTACTGCGCCTCGTCGAGCGGGTCGGCGGTGCGCGCGAACGCGTCGCGGCCCGCGTCGAGACGGCGCGTGTCGTAGGTCAGCGTCAACGACGTCCGGTCGTCGATACGGCCCTTTGCCGTGAGCGACGCGAACGCGTCCGGTGCCGCTCCCATGCCCACGCGTCCGACACCCGTGAGCATCAGCGGCCGCGCGACCGGCAGCAGGTCGAGGCCAAGCTCGCCGCGGGCTGTGCCCGCCGCGAGCGTGACGCGGCCGCGCCGAACCACGTGGCCCGGGCGAAGGATGATGGTAGCCGTGCCGCTTTCGTCGGCGCGCACCTGCACACCAACCGACGACACGTCGGCGTCGGCGTTGGCCGGCGTCGCACCTTCGGCGTTGACGGTGACGAGCGCGCCGCCGACCACCGGCACTCCCCATTGATCGAGGACGCGCACGCGTACGCTGTCGAGCGAGTTGCCGTCGGCCACGAGCCGCACCGACGCCCGCTCGGCGACGAGCTGCGCCGGGAGTCCTGACACGTGCACCGCCGCGCTGTCCCACCGCACGATGTCCTGCGAATTCGTTAGGCGGACGCGGAGGTGATGGGGACCGCGATTCAGCTTGACGGCGATGAAGTCGTAGACGCCGTCGACGCGCATCGTCGCCTGCGTCACGAGCGAGTCGCCGTCGAAGAGCGCGACCGGACGGCCCGGCTCACCGCGCACCCCGACGTAAATGTGATCGGTGCCGGTGACGATGCCGTCGCGGGGCGAGAAGATCTCGACGCCGGCGCCTTGCGTGATCGAGCTCCGCTTCTCCGCGGCGCGATCGTCGGCGTTGCGCAGCGCAACGACTCGCGCGCTGTCGACGGCGCGAGTGGTGCTCGCCGCCCGGAGGCGGATCGAGAGCAGGGCGTAGCGCACTGGGATCTGATCCCAGTGGAGCGTCCGCGCCCCTGTTCGGTCCCGCCCGATCGCCGGATCCGACAAACGCTTGGAGCCGACAAACGATGACTGTTCCACGATGTCCCAGCCGTTAGGCAGGGCGATCGTGCCTTGGCCGGGCCAGCCGGTCTGCGGCGGCTGGTAGACGAGGTCCACCTGCGAGCCCGCCGGAATCTTCGAGACCTCCGGGAAGACTTCCGGAGTCGACGCCGCGTCGGCGCGCTTTGCGACGATGCGTGCGCTCGCTGAATCCACCGGCAGGCACTTCACCTGGCAGCCCGGCACCGACAACGAGCATTCCGGACGACCCGGCGCGCTGTCGCTCGTCGCCGGCTTGCCCTGCTGCATGACGACGGCATTGTCCGACGGAGCAGCGTCGATGTTCGGGCAGTAGTATGCGGTGGCGATCTCGCCAGCCTTCACGACGCGTGAGCCGACGAGACGCCCGCCCTCGGCGACGAGCCGGAAGTCGACGCGCGGCGTCGTCCAGCCGCTGCCGTCGCGGACCGCGACGTCGTCGCCACGATCGAGGTTGCCGGCGAGGAAGCCCGCCGGAACCGTCGCGCGATCGATGCGGAAGCTGTGTCGTCCCGGACGCAGGTTATGGAACGAGTAGCGTCCGTCGCGATCGGTCGTCGCCACGTCGCCGTCGTCCGTCCAGACATCGATGCCCTCGAGCCCGGGCTCACCTGCCGTCTGCTTCCCGTCGCCGTCGAGGTCGACCCACACCTTACCGAATGCGGTGCGCGTCTCCATTGGCATCGCCGTACGGATCTGCACCGACGCGTATGCCTTTGCCGACAGCACCGTCTCGTTCTCGGCGCTCGCGTACGCCATGTTGTCGAACGAACGGCCCTTCGGGCTGACGACGGCCACCGCATAACGAACCGTCGCCGTCGCGCCCGGATCGAGCGTGCCCGGTACGAAGATCGTGATGTCGCCGCCGCCACCGGCGAGCTGCACCGAGTCGGCACCGATGGCGCTCTTGTTGGCGAAGCGCCCGCCCGTGGGCAGATGGTCGTGGATGCGCAGCGCGCCCACCGGGGCCGTTCCCGTGTTTTGAATGATGAGCGTATACGGAACCGTCTCGCCCATTCCCGCTTCGGCGATGTCGGCGCGTTTCACCAGCGAGATCGCGAATGCCGTCGTGCCGATCAGTTGCACGGGCGTGGCCATCGCCGTCTGGGCCGTGACGTTCCGCGCCGAGAGCGCAACGGCGTTGCGGACGTTGATCGTGTCGACGACCGTCGGTGCGACGCGCACGGTGAGCATGATGTCGGTCGTCGAGCTCGGCGACTGGTCGCCCATCGTCCACGTCAGGACGTTGCCGCTGACGGTGGCCGCTGGGACGGCGGAGACGTACGTCAGGCCGGGATCCAGCGTATCGATGACGACCACGCCGCGCGCCGACATGTTCGGTGCGGCATTGGTGTAGCGAATGCGATACTGCACGAGCTGCCCGATATGCGCGGTGGCGGCTCCGATGAGCTGCTTCGAGACCGCGACGTTAGGCAGGAGCGACGTGCTCTGCACCGGAGCCGACATCGTGCTGTCCGGCCCCACCGGCGTGCCGTAGTTCGCCTTCGCGATGTTCGTGATGACGTAATTGGTTGGCACGTTTGCGACACGTGCCTGGAAGGTCACGTTACCGCTTTGACCGGCGGCAACGTTACCCAGGGTGAAGATGACGGCGTTGTTCGCGCCGTCGAAGAAGCCGGCGTCGGCATCATTCGCGTCCGACACGGCGCTCCCGCGCACGCGCAGGGTGCCCGGCACATAGGTCGTGCCCGCCGGTACGATGTCGCTGACGGTGACCGCGGTCGCCGAGCCGGTGCCGACTGCCGTGTAGCCGATCGTATAAGTGACGACGTCGCCGACCGTCGTCGTCGCCTGGCTCACCGTCTTCGTGAGGTCGACGCGAATACCCGCCGAGCGGATCGTCGTCGCGTCGACGAGGACATCGGTTGCCGTTGGATCGAAGTTGCTCGTGGCGCGAACATCGATGCTGTCGGTGCTGCCGCGGACCGCCGCGGCGGGCACGTCTTCCTGAACGAGGATCGACGCCGACGCACCCATCGCGAGCGAGACTGCAGCGACGATCAATTGATCGCCCGCCGTGAGCGTCCCGCTCTTGTCCGCGTCGAGATACACCCGCGTTGTCCAGCCGGCGCGCGACGTCGCGGTGAGGCTGAAGCCGTCGGTGCCGTTGCCGACGTTGGTGATCGTGTGCGCGAAGGTCACCGTCGTCGACGGATCGGTGACGACGCTGCCTTGAGGAACAAGGTTGACGCCGGCCTCCTGGCCGACGGTGAGAATGATCGTGTCGGCGGTCTGATACGGGAGCCCGTTAGAGCCGATGAAGTTGAGAACCGTGATACTGGTGATCTGCGTGCCAGCTGGCGTCTGCGCGCGCAGCGGTAGTGGCGTGGAGAGCATCGCCACTACCGCCCCGATAAGGGCGCAGAACACCCAGCCAGCCGTTAGGCTGGTCTGGGGCCCACGCCCCTGTCGGATGATGCGAATCAAGGAGAGCATCATGGCGCGCCGAGTCGGTTACTTGACCCGAGCTCGGATCCAGATGAACCGCGTCGCACTGGTCGCAAGCGTGCCGCTCAGTGTCGCGGTGACATTGTTGCCAACGTTGCTGATGGTCCATCCAGCGGCGTCCGGCGTCGCCGAGTCGTACGTCAGCTCGGCGGGGAGGTTGTCCGCGATCGCGACCGACGAGGCAGCGGTGGTGCCGCTGTTCGTGACCGCAACCTTGAACTGGATGTACTCGTTAGGTAAGACCCGATCCGACGCGATGAGCAGCGTCGTCTTGTTGTCGCGATAGGCATCCTTCGCGACGGTGATCGCCGGCCGGATGACCGTGAGGTCCGCCGTGCCGTCGTCGTTCTTCGATGCGTCACCGACCGACACCGCGTGGAGCTTGAGGTTGTCGGTGGTCCCGGCGGCGACGTTGCCCACCGAGTAGACCACGTCCACGTTCACCGAGCTGGATGCCGGGATCGTGATCGTGGTACCGGTGCCCGCGACGCCGTTCACCGACACGACAGTGATTGCCGAACCGGTGTTCGACCCCGTGAGCGTGAAGTTGTCCGAGCCGTTACCGCCGTTGGCGACGGTGAACGTGAACGTGTAGTTCGTTCCATTGCTCGGCAGCTTCTGCAGGTTCTGACCGCCGTCCGGCGTCACCGCCACCGCGAACGTCTGCGCTGGTGTGATTGCCGTGAGCTGGTTGTCGGTGACCGCGTTGTCACGCAAGGACGTGCCGGTCAGGGTGTAGTTCGTCAGCACACCACCCTTGTTCGCGTTGACGTCGTACACGACCTGAATGCTGATCGTCGCGCCTTGCGCAACGCCGGCACCGCCGGCGAGGGCTACGTTCAGCGCCGCGATCGAGGCGTAGTTCGTCGCGTTGTAGGTGTAGTGCTGGACGGCGATCACGCCCGCCACGGAGATGTTCTCCGCGACCGACACGTGATCGGTACCGTTACCAATGTTCTGAATGGTGAAGGTCACCGTATTGGTGTTGCTCGGTGACGCCGGCGCGGCCGTCGCCGGACCGGCGACGTCGATGCCGGCCACGAACCCAACCGTCACGCTGACCGACGCGGTGACGTTCGTGTACGTGTTGCCGTTGGCGTCGGTGAACGACACCGTTGCGGTGTTCGTGATCACCGTGCCTTCTGGAGTCGGCGACTGCGCGCGCAGTGTGGATGCGGCCCCGAGCAACAGCACGCTCGCGAGCGTCGTCATCCCCGCCGACCGGATACGATTCCAAATCATGATTCTCTCCTGGTCGTTAGGGTCTTACTTCGCCTGCACGTCGTACTCGGCGTGGATCTGCGCGCCTTTCGGCACGTCGCCGCGCACGGTCCAACGGACGTGGGTGTACATGTCGGCTGGCGCGGGGCGCTGCTCGCGCTTGCCGTCCACGTCGACGTCGATCGTGGGCGACGCCGAGTACGTCGAGCCGCCGTCGATCGAGAACTGAACCGCGATGTCCCCGCGGTCCGCTTTGGCCGATCCCGGCTGATACCGCAGTCCTTTCGGGATCGGGTTGTCGAGGACGATGCCGCGCACGGCACCGCTCGAGACGTTGGTGAAGAGCAGCCGATAGCGGACGGTGTCGCCGGGCAGCACGTTCGACGCACTGCCACCCTGCTTCGCCATCTGCGCGTGGCGCGGCGAGGCCGCGCTCATGTTCTCGGCGCTGATCTGAAGTGCCTTGGATTTCGATGCCTGCTGCGCGGCGGCCGGTATGGCGGCGCTCAGCGCGAGCAGGGCTGTGATCAGTATTCGTGAAACGCTGCGAGTCATTGGTGTCTATTGCTCCTCGTCGTTAGGTGTGGTGATGGGATCTGTGGGGATGCCGATCGGTGGGGTGAGTCGGCGCCAGTCGATTTCGCCGCCGCAGTGCGGGCAGATCGCCCAGCGGCCGAGCATCTGGCTGGGCGGATGCCGGCTCCGTTGGCGGCAGGTAGGGCAGGTGATATCCACAGGGGCTCCGGGTTGATTTCCGGGCCCTCAGTAAGGCAGTCCGTGTGCCCCAGTCCGGTTGATTATCGCGCCTGTAAGCTGTGTGTTTGCAACAGCTTAGAACGATTGGAGCCCGTTCGATTTTGTTGGCGCGGTAACGTCGTTACCGGGTCGGAACGAGGGTGGTAACGCCCTCGTTTTGCGGTCAGCCGAGCGACGAGCCTTTCAGGGCGTTGAGCCAGCAGCTCGTGAGCTGCGAGCGGGTGAAGCCGCATCCCGAGCGAGGCGAGGGATCTGCTTTTGGCTGTCGCTCAAGCAGATCGTCTTATTTGGAGTCGCACCCGCGGATCGCGGGTGGCTCCGGCTCCTCTCGGTTCTTTGGCTCGCAGCTCGCCGCGCCAAGCTCACAAGCTCAGAGCTCGCGGCTCAGACGCTCAGCTAGCGAATGCGGGAGATGAACTGCAGGGTCCCCTGATTACTCCCTGCTGCACTCGAGAGCGCGGCCAGCAATCGCCAGCGAATGCGATTGACGCATCGATCGAACCCCACGGACGCGCTGCACGCGCCGCTGAGCGGCGTGTAGGTCCAGGTGAGGCCACCGTCGTTCGAGTACTCGATCGCCGCGCTCACGCCGGCGGGGAGCGTCGCCGCCGCACTCGCCAGCTTGTATTCCACCCACGTCGGAATCGAGTCGACGATCGCGACACTGGACGCGCTCGCGCTGCCGGTATTCGTCACCGTCGACGTGAACGTGAGATTCGCGCCCGGCAGGGGAGTGCCGCCTGGACTCACGGCCTTGCCGATCGTGAGCGCCGGCCTAACGACGGTCACGATCAGGACACCGGTCGATGTCTTCACCGGATTCCCGACCGACCGGCCCGTGAGCTTCAACGTGTCGATCGTGCCGCCGGCGACATTGCCGATTCTATATGTGACCGTCACCGTGACGGTGCCAGCATTCGCTAATGCGGCGCGTCGCGCACTGTCGGGGTTCGCGCCCTGGGTGATGCTCGTCCCCGTGATCGACAGCACCGTCAGCGCCGTGCCGGGGTTCTTCGACGTCAAGAGATCATAGCTGTCGCTCACCGCGCCGGTGTTGGAGAGCGTGAACGTTGCCGTGAGGTTCCCCCCGTTCGTTGGGAGGCTCGTTAGGCTCTGGCTCGCGGGCGTGATCGAGCCGTTGTAATACGGACCGATCTGGATCGTTCGATTATCTGTGGCGGCAACGCCTGGATTGTTCTTCAGGTCGACGGAGAGATTGTTGACCGCCGACACCGCCGTGAAGCTCGTGAAGCGCAGCCCCGAGATGACGACGTATTCGCCGGCGTTGAAGGTGTTCGTGACGTTGATCGTCACGGTCATATTGGCGTTCGAATATGTGACTGCCGTGGTGACCTTGGCCGCGGCGGTCCCCGTGATCGTGGCGGTCGTCACCGTCGCATCCCACGTCATGCCGAAGCCCGCGGGAATGATCAGACGAATGTCGCGATTCTGCTTGATGTTTCCGCCCGTGACGTCCGTGACGGTGATCGGGCTGATCGCCGTCGCGGGATCATTCACATGAAAGAGCTGATTGGCCGCCGACGAGATCGACACGGCCTGCGCGCGGAGCACATCCGGCACGGACGCGATCCCCACGCCGAGCACTAACAGCGCGGCGCGGAGATGCTTTCGTTGTCCGAGGGCGGCGAGGCCCGAAATGAAGGCGGTCATCGGCACGGGAGGAATGCATTCCACGCGCCGTCGTGAGTAGACACTTAACTCGTTCGAAATACATCAGTTGAGTTCTGAGGGTTGGGGCTTGGTGTTACCGAACGGGAACGGGAGCGGTAACAACCGCTAGAAGAGCGACAGGAGGAAGAGCGACGGAAGGAAGGGCGACCGAAGGAAGAGCGACGGGAGGAAGAGCGACGGGAGGAAGAGCGACAGGAGGAACAGCGACGGAGGAAGGGCGACGGGAGGAAGAGCGGGTCGCTTTTCTTGAGTCGCTCTTCCTCGAGTCGCTCTTTCTGGGTCGCTCTTCCTGAGTCGCTCTTTCTGGGTCGCTCTTTCTCGAGTCGCTCTTTCTGGGTCGCTCTTTCTCGAGTCGCTTTCAGCAGTAGGATGCCTACTCCCATTCCATACCCTGCCGCTCCATCACAGCCCTCTTGCATGTAGACAGCCTACATCCTATCGTAACGAACATGCCGAATGACCCAACGCTCACAAAACTCGAGCTCCTCCAGGGAACGCTCGATTTCATCATCCTCCAAACCCTCCGCTGGGGACCTCGGCACGGCTACGGCATCGCCCAGATGATTCGCGCCGGCTCCAACAACATGCTTACCGTCGAGACCGGATCGCTCTATCCCGCGCTCCATCGCCTCACGCGAAAGAAATGGGTCACCTCGGCCTGGAGCACGTCGGAAAACGGCCAGCGCGTTCGCATTTATACCCTCACCGCCGCCGGTGAAAGACAGCTCGCGGTCGAGCGATCGAAATGGGAGCGCCTCACCTACGCTTTGGCGGGCCTCATGCTGGAACCGAGAACGGAGAGTAAATGATGCGATGGCCATGGAGAGGACGGCATGACGCCGATGATGTCGCGCTGGACGAGGAGATCCGCGGTCACCTCGCGATGGCGATCGCCGACCGCGTCGCGCGCGGCGAATCGATCGACGACGCCACCGCCGCCGTCCGCCGCGAGTTCGGCAACGTCGGCCACGTCAAGGAAGTCACCCACGAAAGCTGGGGCGCGATGTGGCTCGAGCGGTTCGCGCAGGACATCCGATATGCCTTGCGGTCCCTCCGGCGCGCGCCCGTCTTCGCCACCATCGCCATCCTTACTCTGGCGTTAGGCATCGGCGCGAACACCGCGATGTTCACCGTCGTGCGCGGCATTCTCCTTCGGCCGCTCCCGTTTCGGCATCCGAACGCGCTCTATCTCGTCAGTCGCGAGACCGACGCCGTCCGCGGCTACCTCGGCCCGGCAATGACCGATCAGGATTACGTCGAGTATCGTCGCCTAACGCGGACCTTCTCGGCGACCGCGAGCTACAACACGTCCCCGGAAACGTTCCTTGGCGCGGGAGAGCCGCTGCGGTTGCAAACGGCATACGTGACGCCGAGCTTCTTCAAGGTGCTGGGCGTCCGCGCCCAGCGCGGCCGCACCTTCGACGATGACACCGAACAGGCTGGCACGAGCGCGGTCATCATCATCGGCGATCGCCTGTGGCACGACCAGTTCGGCGGTGACAGCGCGATCGTCGGGCGCTCCGCGCGCGTCGAAGGATATACGAAAACCATTGTCGGCATCATGCCGCCCGGTTTTGACTTTCCTCAACACGCGGAAGTCTGGACGCCGGTCATCTTCGCGCTCGGTGGCCACAACTCGCGCTTTCGCACCGTCCTCGGCCGCCTGGCGCCTAACGCCACTCCTGCGGACGCCGCGGCCGAGCTCCGCGTCTTCTCCGCCAATCGAGATCACGTCGACCCGCGTCCGACCACGGAGCCGCTCGTGACGTCGATCGTCCCATTGCGCGACTCCATCGTCGGGAATGTGCGGATGTCGCTCCTCGTCTTCGCCGGCGCGGTCGGGCTCGTTCTGCTCATCGCCTGTGCCAATGTGTCGAACCTCATGCTCATGCGCGCGTCGTCACGCACGCAGGAGCTGGGAATTCGCGCGGCGCTCGGCGCGAGTCGCACTCGGCTGCTCCGTCAGCTCCTCACGGAAAGCGTCATCATCGCGACCATCGGTGGCATCGTCGGGCTCGCGATATCGTATGCGGGGGTCTCGCTCTTATTGAGGGCGGCGCCGCAGGACTTGCTGCCCCGCGCGCAGGAAATCCACGTCGACATCGTCGTGCTCGCGGTTGCGCTGCTCACGTGCGTCGCCGCGGGTGTGATTGCCGGCATCGCCCCCGCGATCACCGCGTCGAAGCGCCACCTGCGCGATGCCCTCAACGAGGCTGGCCGGACGACGGCGCGCGTGCCTCTCCACGCTGTCTTCGTCACCGCGGAAACCGCGCTTGCGCTGCTGCTCCTCATCGGAGCGGGCCTGCTCATCCGCAGCTTCGAGCGCCTTCGCTCCGTCGATCTCGGCTTCGCGCCGGACAATCTGATTACCGTCACCCTCGATTTTCCGGCGACGCGCTACAAGACCGTTGAGCTCCTCCACGACGTGCAACAGCGAATGTCGGCACGCATCGCCGCCATTGACGGCGTGCAATCGTCGGCGGCGGTGAACTGGATCCCGCTCACGAACACGACGATCGTGGGCGACTTCCATCTCGAGGATGGTCGCGAGCTGCCGCCGGGGTACATGGTGCTGAAGCCGTGCGTGACGTCGGACTATTTCGCGACGATGGGAATTCGCGTTCGGCAGGGGCGTGGCTTCTTGCCGTCGGACGATGCCGCCGCACCGCGCGTCGTCGTCGTGAGTCGCGGCGTCGCCAATCGACTCTGGCCGGGCGCGAGCCCGGTAGGGAAGCGCATAACGATGAGCGATCACCCGACGCCGAAGGACTGGATGACGATCGTCGGTGTCGTCGACGATGTCGTTCAGGAAGGCGTGGCGCAGGATCGCGCGCAAGCGATCTATCAGCCGCTGGCTCAGGCCGATCGCACCTTCTGGCTCAGCCATCTCAACTTCGTCGCCCGCACCGACGGCGCGCACAGCGCCGCGGTCGCGCGGGGCATTCGTGTCGCCGTGCGGGAGGTCGATCCCGAACAGCCGATCGAGTCGATCATGACGATGACGTCGCGCCTTGGCGCGGTCGTCGCCGAGCCGCGGTTCCGATCGCTCCTGCTTGGCGTGTTCGCCGGATTCGCCGTGCTGCTCGCGGCGATTGGCGTGTACGGTGTTCTCGCCTACGGTGTCACGGCGCGGACGCGCGAGTTGAGCATCCGCATGGCGTTAGGCGCGTCGCCCGGTGCGGTCGTGCGGCTCGTCCTCGCCGGCAGCGCCGCGCTGACGATTCCCGGCCTCGTCATCGGCCTCGTCGCGTCGTTGGGTGCGACCCGCGTGCTCTCATCCTTCCTGTTCCATGTCAGCGCGCTCGATGTGGCAACCTTCGCCGGCGCGACAATATTGCTGCTCGTGGTGGCACTGGCCGCCGCGTACGTCCCAGCCCGGCGGGCGGGGAAAGTGGACCCGTTGTTGACGATGAAGTAGCAACCTTCTGTCATCCCGAGAAGCGCCAGCGACGATAGGACGAGGGGTCTGCTGTTGCGACCGGCGAGAAGACGCTACTCGGACGAGACTAAAGAAGAAAACGAAAAGCAAATTGATTGCGGATGAGGACGGATTTTGCGAATTGCGCTCGACTCTTCGGGCTGACATGGCGTGCGCGTCGCGCGTCACGCACCACGCACCACGCACCACGCATCACGCCTCACGCCTCACGCCTCACGCCTCACGCCTCACGCATCACGCATCACGCACCACGCGTCAGAGCAGGCCGTGCCTCTTCCGCCGCTCCCACAAACTCTTCCTCGAGATCCCTAACGACTCCGCCGCGCGCTGGATGTTCTCGTCGAACGCCTCGAGCGTGTGCCGGATGTACTCCTTTTCCACCTCGGCCAGCGACAATCCCGTCGAGATCGTGAACCCGACACCGTTCGTCGCGTGGCCGTTCGAGGACGGCGCGGACGGACCGGTGAGCGGCGGGAGATGCTCAGTGAGCAGCACCTCGCCGTCGGCGAAGATCAGCGCCCGCTCGATGACGTTGCGCAGCTCGCGGACATTGCCCGGCCACCGCCACGTCGTTAGGCGCTCGAGCACCGCCGCGTCGAGACGCTTGACACTCTTCTTGAACTGACGATTGAACAGCTCGCGGAAATGGTCGGCGAGCAGCGGAATCGTGCTCGGAATCTCGCGCAGCGGCGGAAGCGTGCAGGCGACGACGTTGATCCGGTAGAACAGGTCCTGCCGGAATCGGCCGGTGCGGACGTGCGCCTCGAGATCGCGATTCGTCGCCACCACCAGCCGGAGATTGACCTCGATCTCCTCCGTCCCGCCGACGCGCCTCACGCGACGCGACTCGAGGACGTTGAGAAGCTTTGCCTGGAGCTCGGGCGAGAGCTCGCCAATCTCGTCGAGGAAGAGCGTGCCACCATTCGCGACTTCTATGAGACCGCGCTTCGATTCGCGCGCGTCGGTAAAGGCGCCGCGCTGATACCCGAACAGCTCCGCCTCGAGCAGGTGCGCGGGCAGGGCGGAGCAATTGATCTCGACGAACCGCGCTTTGGCCTGCGCGCTCGTGTAATGGATCGTTCGCGCGACGAGATTCTTTCCCGTCCCGCTTTCGCCGAGGAGCAGCACCGTCGCGTTGGGGATGCCGGCGACGCGGCGCACGAAGTCGCGGACCCGTTCGATCGCGGGTTCTTCACCGAGAATGGCGCCGGCGGAGAACTTCACCTTCCGCGTCCGCTCGAGCGTCGCCGCCTCTTCGCGCATCGGCCGTTCGTCGATCGCGCGACGCAGCTGCGTCAACAGCTCGTCGACGTTCACCGGCTTCGTGAGATAGTCGGTGGCGCCGGCTTTGAGCGCGGCGATCGCGCTCGCCATCTCGGTGCTCGCGGTGAGCACAAATATGGGAAGCGTTGGATCGGTTGCACGCAGCTGGCGTGTCAGCTCGATCCCGTCCATGTCCGGCATCATGAGGTCCGTGATGACGGCATCCGGCGGCTCCTCGGTGCGCCGCTCGAGCATCGTGCGCCCCTCGGAAAAGAGCTCGATGTTCAGAGCTCCCTCATCACGAAGGTTCGCCGCGAGCAACTTCGCGAAGACCAAATCGTCATCCACGACGAAGAGCTTCTTCACGGGCTCTTCCTCGCTTTGCTCGGAAGAGCCCATGAAAATGTCATTTGGAGTCGCTCGCCCTTCGGGCTCGCTCCTGCTCCTCTCGCTCCGCCAACAGCAGTGTCTAACCCCGCCCCTTCTAATCCGGAATCCGACGCCAACCCGATTCGTGTCGTGCTCATCGAGGACGACGCGGATCTGAGGCGCGTCGTCCAGCTCACGTTGCAGTTCGGGGCGGCGTGGACTGTGAAGACCGCCCCCGACGGGCCCACCGGCATCGAGCTCGTGAAGCACGTCCTCCCCGACATCGTGCTCGTCGATCTCATGATGCCGGGGATGGATGGATACGAAGTGTGCCGGCGGCTCGTCTCAGACGAGACCACCAAGCGCATTCCGATCGTGTTGTTGACGGCGCGGCAGAACCTGGATCCCGAGCGCGTGCGCGCGAGCGGTGCACGCGGAGTCATCACCAAGCCGTTCGATCTCGACGCGCTGGCGCCGGCGATCTTGCGGCTCTCGACAGAGGACAATCGATGATCGCGACCAAGCAGTTGCCGGTGGAGGTGTTGCAGGAGCTCGCGAACGAGTTTGCGGCTGGGCTGCCCGCGCGTGCGGCTGTGATGCGCGAGGCCATTGACGAGATGGCGCATCGTCCCTCGGTCGACGCCGCGCAGCGACTCCGCCTCACGGCCCATGCCCTGGCGGGCACCGCGGGCTCCTTCGGCGCGAGCGAGCTGGTACCTCATGCCGTCCGCCTGGAGTCGTTAGGCAAGGCGTGGCAGCTCAGCGCCGGCGTCTTGCCGTCGAGCGTCGCCGAAGCGCAGACGCTCCTCGAGCAGTTGAACGCGATCATCGACGTGGTCGCCGCGCGGCTGCGGGTGCGATGAGCGGAAGCCTCCGCGCACCGAGCGGAGGCATCTCCGTCGCACGGCTCGAGGTCGTCGCCGAGCTGGCGACGCTCATCAACACGACCTTCGACCTCGACGAGATCTTTCGGACCGCCATTCTCAAATTGCCTCGCGTGCTGACCATTCGGCGCGCGAGTGTCGTCCTCGTCACCGAGGATCGCACTCAGTACGCGATTCACACTCTGTATGACCGGGAGCGGGGCGGCTTTGTAACCGAAAAGGGACGCTTTCCCATAGACAGAGGTCTGACAGGCCAGGCCATTGTCAGCGGGCAGGCGGTTCACGTCGACGACTTCGAGGGACGGCCCGATCTACGGGGGCCAAACGAGGGGCCCATTTCGGTCCTCGTGATCCCGCTCCGCATGGAAGGACGCGTCATTGGGGCCCTGACCCTGGGAGCCCCCGAGACCGAAGCCTTCGACGACGAAGACTTCGAGCTGACGCGAATCATCGGGCGGCATATCGAGACCGCGTTGCACTACTCCCAGCTCTTCGCCACGATCTCGCGCCAGCGCGATGAGCTGGCGGCCAAGAACTCGGAGATCCAGGCGGAGCACCATCGACTCGCGGCGCTCATCGAGGCGGCCGACGCCGCGATCGCGATGATCCGGGACGACCAGGTGGTCTTCGCGAACCACGCCTTTGCCCGGCTCATCAGCCTCGCCCGCGAGGACGTTGTCGGATCGCCGATGAGCGTGGTGCACGCGCGGCTCGCCCCGATGCTTCGCGACTCGAACACTGTCGACGCCGAGCGCGCGGCGCTCGCCGGCACGCATTCGCTGCGCGATCGGGTGGAGTTTGTCGTGCCGCAGCGTCTCACGATCCAGCGCACCATCGCGCCGCTCCTCGACAATCGTGGGCTGCTGCTCGGCCACGTCGTGGTTTACCGCGACGTCACCCTCGAGGCGGAGGCGAACGCGGCGAAGGACGAATTCGTGTCCGTCGTGAGCCACGAGCTGCGCACGCCGCTCACGTCGATCAAGGCGTCGTTAGGCCTCCTCGCCCGCGGCGCGGCCGGACCGGTGGCCGAGCCGATGGAAGAGCTGCTCGACATCGGCCTCCGGAATCTCGACCGGCTCATTCGCATGGTGGACGATCTCCTCGACCTCGCCAAGATCGAGCGCGGCGCGGCGCCGTTCACGTTAGGCAGTGTCAACGCGGAGATGGTGACGCAATGCGCCCTGCAGACGGTAAACGGTCTCGCCCACGCCCGCCGTGTGTCGATCGCGACGCGCGGCGACGCGGCGGCGATCGACGTCATCGCCGACGGCGACCGCCTCGAGCAGGTGCTCGTGAACGTCTTGAGCAACGCCATCAAGTTCTCGCCGATTGGCGGCACGGTGGAAGTTCGCTGGCGACTCGGGGATGGCTGCGCCGATTGTCTGATCACCGATCACGGCTCGGGCATCCCGCGCGATCAGCTGGAGCGAATCTTCGACAAGTTTCGTCAGATCGAGAGCGCCTCGACGCGCCAGCACGGCGGCGCCGGCCTCGGCCTCGCCATCTCGCGGCAGCTCGTGGAGGCGTTCGGTGGAAAGATCTGGGCCGAGAGCGACCCCGGACGCGGCGCACGGTTCGTCGTTAGGCTGAAGCTCGGTTCATAGATCGTCCGGCGAAGGATGTTCGTAGATCGGCGCACCGGGCCCGGGGACGCAGAAAGAGCAGAAAGAGCAGATGACGCTGATCTTCCCTCAGCATCGGGACCTCCGCGCACCGAATAAGGCGTGATTCTTTGTTACGACCTCGGGCAGCATCAATGGGAGTGAGGAGGCTTCAATGCGCTCGGAGCAATCAGCGTCATGTGCTCTTTCTGCTCTTTCTGCTCTTTCTGCGTCCCCGGCCCCGGTGCACCGAACCCAAAGCACTGTTGCACGAATGCAACATCCCCGCCGCGCCGATGATTAAGAAGCACTAAACTTTACCACGCCGCCCAGAGGGAGAACGGGCTCTATCATTGACTTGCCCCGCGCCGCGCGTTACGCTCGCATCGCCCAAATCTGGCAATTGAACGAGCGAGTCCGTCATGCCCCGAAGTCGACTGCTGACCGCCGTCGGCGTCGTGTTGTTTACGACCCTCAGCGGCTGCTTGAACGATTCCCCCGTCGCTCCGAATGCATCCTCGGTGAGGCTTCGGCTGAACGCGGTGATCGCAAAGAACGAGGTTGCTGCCGCGGCCGACCGCATCGTCGGGGTCCGCGTCTTTTATCGCAGCGTCGTTGGTGGTGACGCGATCGCCGAAGTGGATCTGCCGTCGGATCCCCAGCAGATCTCGGCACCGTCGGGAACGACCACGCAGCACGAGATCACCGTCCAGATCACTCCCTGCCTCGCCGACCCCGACCGAGTCGGGACCCCGGGGTGTCATTTTTCTGTCCAGCTCACCCTGCTGGATACGGATGGCGGGACGCTCAGCACCCAGACCCAGGACGTCGACGCGAGCTCGCCCGGCGAGACGGTCACTGTCCCGAAGATGACCCTCCAGCAGGCCGAGATTGCGCTCTCGCAGAACGCGATCACGTTCACGACCCAGGAACAGAGCGCGACGATGCCCGCCGCATCCACGGTTGGCATCACCAGCGTCACCGGCGTCTCGCTCGGCACGGTGGGCGTGGCCACTGTCTTTGGCACCGGCCCAACTAACTGGCTGAAAGCGACTCTGGCGGCGGACAAGAGCTCGGTCTCGATCCAGCCAAACACGACGACCCTCGCCGCGGGCACGTACACCGCGACGGTGACCGTGTCGTCGTCGCGTGCCTCGATCGCGCCCAAGACGATCAACGTGACCTACACTCTCTCGCCCAAGCCGCAGCACCTGACCGTCACGGGCGCGGGACTCGGTACGGGCAGAGTCGTATCGACGCCGGCGGGGATCGATTGCTCCATGACCGGTGAAGGCCCGATCGGCACCTGTCAGGCGGACTTCCCATTCGGTACGGTCGTGTCACTCGCGGCCACTCCGAACGCGAACAGCGACTTTGCCGGATACACCGGCGCCTGCACCGGCACCACCTGCCAGGTGACGATGGATCAGGCGCGCACCGTCGCCGCCGCGTTCCAGCTCGAGCAGTTCGCCCTGACCGTTACCGGCGCCGGCAACGGCAACGGCACGATCACCGCGAGCGCCGCGGGCATCAATTGCACGATCACCGCTGGCACTGCGAGCGGTACCTGCACGGCGTCGGTACCGACGGGAACTCTCGTCACACTCACGCCGACGGCTGCGGCGAGCAGCAACTTCGCTGGCTTCTCCGGTGCATGTACGGGCGCGACCTGTCAGATCACGATGGACCAGGTCAAGAGCGTTGTCGCGTCGTTCCAGCTGAAGAAATTCGTTCTCACGGTCGCGCCAACCGGCGACGGAGTCGGGACGGTCACGTCGAACCCGAGTGGCATCAACTGCACGCTCAACGACGGCATAACCGGGACATGTCTCGCGAGCTTCGACTTCGGCACGCAGGTAACCCTGACGGCGACGCCCGGGAACTCGTGGGCGTTCCAGGGCTGGGTCGGCGATTGCTCCGGCACGACCTGTCAGCTGACGATGTACGCCGTGCACAACGTGACCGCGAAGTTCAGCGGCTTCTTCTTCGATGATTTCGAGACAGCCAGGAACTGGGCCGCGACGGGATTGTGGAATCGGATCAACCTGACGACGTCGACTGTCGTGAACAGACTCGTGCCCACGTACGTCTCGCTCGCGCCTAACGATCAATCGGCCGGTAGGTTGCCGCGTGCCAACAGCGGCTCTTTTGCGTTCTGGTATGGCAACCCGAACACCGGTTCGTACATCGGAACTCAGGCGCCCGACGACTCTGCGAAGTCGGGTGGTACGTCGACGGGACCCAACTCGGGGACGCTGACGTCGCCGGCGTTCTCGATCCCCGCCGGCGTCAACGCCGCGACGTTATCGCTCGCCTACTGGTACGAGATCGAAGGTGTGGCCGCGCTCGACTATGATATCATGCGGATCTCCGTGAAGGACGTGGCCACGGGCGCCATCGCCGCGATCGACTCGTTGAATCCCACTGAGCCGGTTGACGATCCGGACGACATGCCGTTCAGCTCGGCCGGGAACAACATGGCGCCGGTGTGGTCGACTCGGCAGTTCGATCTGAGCGCCTACCGCGGTAAGACGATTCAGTTGCTCTTCACCTTTGATACAAAGGACGAAGTCTTCAACGGCTTCCGCGGATGGATCATCGATGATATTGTCGTCGACGCGACACCGATGCCGATCTTCGCCGCAAGCCGACTCGCTCCCAGCTTCAACAGGACGCAAACCACTGGAGCGCCGCGTGCGCGCGGCCGTCACGTCCCTCGCAGCAACCCCTAGCGCAAATGTTGAGTAAACGCTTACCAGCCCTGTTGCTCGCCGCCGCCGTCGGTGCGTGCTACTCGGCGCCCTCGGTCGGACCAGCCCCCGACCAGCGGAAAGCTGCCGACGACTACGCCAAGCGCGCCGTCGCCACGGAACAGTCGATCACCAACGACTCCATCCCGCAGCGCACCCTCGCCGTCGCTCCGCTCGGCGTCGACGCGCGCGACACGGTCCTCGGGCCTCTCTCCTACGGGCTCGCCGATCTTCTCATGGAGGATCTGTCGCGCAGTGGACAGCTCCAAATCGTCGATCGACTGCGACTCGACGCGATGCTCCGCGAGCTGCGCCTCGCGTCCACGGGGCGCATCGATCAGGGCACGGCGCCGCGCGTCGGCCGGCTCGTTCGCGCCCGACGCATCGTCCTCGGAAACCTCACGTCGCTGCCTAACCAGCGCGTCGGCATCGACGTCCGCATCGGCGACGTGACGACGAGCCAGGTGCGCGACGCGCTCTCGGCGCAGGCACCGATCGCCGACATTCTCGCCGCCGAGAAGCAGCTCGCGCTACGCATCTTCGATCAGCTCGGGGTGAATCTCACCCCCGCCGAGCGTGTAGCGGTGGAGCAGCGCCAGACGCAGAACCTCGCCGCGCTCCTCGCGTACAGCAAAGGCGTGCGCTACGAGGTGGAAGGTGACTATGGCGCGGCATCGCGCGAGTATCGCAGCGCGATCCGTCTCGATCCCGGATTCGCTCTCGCCGCGCAGCGTTACAACTCCGTGCAACAGCAAGGCACTGGCCTCAACACCGCCCAGCTCGATCGCGTCACGCGCTCGACCACGGAGCGAGTGAACGCGAGCTTTGCGTCGCCGATCGGCACAGCCACCGATCCGGCCGTTCAACCGAAGAGTGTGACTGTCATCATCTCCGTCACGACACCGCCATGATTCGCTTCTCCCCTCTTTGCCACGCGCTCGCCGGTGTCGTACTCGTGACGGCACAAGCCAGCGGCCAGCAAACGCTGACATCGTATCGCACGACGCTCGTCGGCCCGATGTTCCAGACGTGGAGCTTCGGTGACGGCATCGATCAGACAAGCGCCACGGCGTCGGGCACGGTCACGATCAAGCGGGCGTCGCAGTGGGCGCTGCCAGTCGTCGTCGACGTCCCGTTCGCGGACCGCTTTTCGATCAACGTCTCGACGGCGTACATGTCGAGCCAGGTGACGCTCGCCGGCGGCGACGCGGCGCTGGGCACCGACAAGTATTCCGTCAACGGCCTCACGAACACGCGCATCCGCCTAACGGGAAAGCTCGCCGGCGACAACGTCATCTTCACCCTCGGCTACAACGCGCCCACGGGGAAGACGAGTCTCGACCCGAACGAGTTCGAGGCGCTGCGCGTCATCGCCGCGCCGGCGTTCGGCTTCGCGATGCCCACGTTAGGCACCGGGAGCGGTGGCACGGCGGGTCTCGTCCTCGCGAAGCAGGTCGGCGCGTGGGCCTGGGCGCTCGGCGGCTCGTACGAGGCGCGCGGCAAATACTCGCCGGTGTCGGTCGTCGCCGGAATCGGCGCCCCCAACTTCAGCCCGAGCGACGCCGTGCACTTCTCGCTCGCCACGGATGGTCTCCTCGGCCAGATGGGGACGACGCTCAATCTCAGCGCCGACGTCTTCACCCAGGACCGCGTCGCCGATGGCGCCGCACCCGGCGCGACGACACAGCTCGGCCCGATCTTCACCGCCGACTGGGAGCTCCGCCTCGCGTCGACACGCACGCGCGAGCTGACGCTCTACGCCGTCGATCATTATCGCACCTCGTACAAACAGAATGGCGCGACGGTCCCCGAGAGCAGCGGCAACTATCTCGACGCGGGACTTCGTAACGTCACCCCGTTCTCGCCGACGCTCGGATTCCTCTCGACGCTGAGCTTCCGGCACCAGACCGGCCTCAAGTCCGATAACAGCCTCGCCACGGCGGCGATGGTGTCGGGCGGGCTGAGCCTCGGGCTCGTTAGGCAGTTCGCCGGTGGGTACTCGTTGCAGCCCTTCGTGCGGGGAGAATACGGATCCATCAAGACGGCGGACACTGGCGGGGTCAACGCAACGGGGATCGCGGCAGGCGTGACGTTCAGTCGTCAGTTCTGAGGAAAAGCAGAAGGGCGACTGAGGAAGGGCGACTGAGGAAGGGCGACTGAGGAAGAGCGACTGAGGAAGAGCGACTGAGGAAGAGCGACTGAGGAA
>JADMIO011116464.1_pt1 | contig 44426 bp, 34 predicted proteins | sample 8958161 | NCBI WGS metagenome assembly JADMIO01 (sample SAMN16585339, study PRJNA669376) | soil metagenome | isolation source: Crop rotation soil | place: USA: Cullars Rotation, Alabama | collected 2011
GCAGCGTTCACTGGAGCCGCATTGCAGCGTTCACTGGAGCCGCATTGCAGCGTTCACTGGAGCCGCTTCGCAGCGTTCACTGGAGCCGCCGCATTGCAGCGTTCACTGGAGCCGCATTGCAGCATTCACTGGAGCCGCTTCGCAGCATTCGCTGGAGCCGCTTCGCAGTTCACCCGGGAGCCGCTTCGCAACGTTCACTATACGTACGCAATGCGGTTGTCCCACTTGTCTTCGCGGCAAACAGTACTCCCCACGTCATACCTGACTGCCAACCACTTGCGACATTAACTGCAACCCGTAACCACAGCGCGCTAGCGCCCGAATATCTCCTTTATCTCGTACGGCGGCACGACCTCGAGCTGCTCATACGTGCAATCACTCGGCTTCTTGTCCGTGCGCCAACGCCTGAACTGCGCCGTGTGGCGGAAACGATCGCCCTGCATGTGCTCGTACGCAACCTCCACCACCAACTCCGGCCGCAACGGCTCCCACGATAAATCCTTCCCCGCACTCCAGCGACTCACCGCGCCCGGAACCCGTCGCCCGCCCCGCATCTCGCCTTCGGCCCAGGCCCGCCACGGATGATCCTTCAGCGCGTCCTTCCGATACGGCTTCAAAAACTCAACCAACTGCTCACGCTTCTCATCCGTAAAACTCGCGCACACCCCGACGTGATGCAGCACACCCGCTTCGTCAAACAACCCCAACAACAACGACCCGATCCGCGTGCGCTCACCTTTCTTGTGCCAACGAAAACCCGCCACCACACAATCACAGTCGCGCTCGTGCTTCACCTTCAGCATCACGCGCTTGTTCGGCTCGTAAACACCCGCCACAGGTTTCGCCACCACACCATCGAGTCCCGCGCCTTCAAAGCGGCGAAACCAGTCCGACGCGAGATCAAAATCCGTCGTCGCCGGCGTGAGGTGCAGCGGTGGTCCAACCGAAGCAAGCACTGACTCCAGACGTTTCCGCCGTTTCTCAAACGGCTCGTTGCGAAGATCTTTCGCACCCTCGGCAAGCAGATCGAAAAACACGATCGAAGCGGGTATCTCCTCGGAAAGCAGCTTGATGCGCGACGCAGCGGGATGAATACGGAGTTGCAACGAATCGAAGTCAAGCGCGCCGTCTTTCGCCACGACCACTTCACCATCGAGCACACAGCGCTTCGGCAGTTGCTCGATCACCGGCTCGATAAGTTCCGGAAAGTAACGGTTGAGCGGCTTCTCGTCGCGACTCTGAATCAACACTTCATCGCCGTCGCGAAACACGAGGGCACGAAATCCATCCCACTTCGGCTCAAAAATCCACTCACCACCACGCGGCAATTCCGACACGCGCTTCGCCAGCATCGGCAGTAGCGGCGGGTTCACAGGCAGTTGCATACAGGCTAAGCCAACAAACGAGCGAAGCGCTCTAAAGGAAGATTTCCGCCGCTGATAATTCCTACGACTTTCTTGCCGCGCAACTCGTCGCGTAACTTGATCGCGCCCGCGAGTGAAGCGGCGCCTGAGCCTTCGACCAGTTGCTTCGCATCACGCGCCAGCACCCGAACCGCATCGTTAATGTCTTCGTCACTCACAAGCACGAAATCCGACAGCAACTCCCAAAGGATCTGATTGGTCATCTCGAACGGAACGCGTGTCGCGAGTCCTTCGTGCTCAGTTTTCATCGTGGGATACGGTTCGAGATTGTGATTACGCCAGGCGTGCCACATCGCGGGCGCGCCGTCAGACTGCACCGCGATCACTTTCACGTTCGGATTGAGCTCGTGCGCGACCAGGCAGTTGCCTGATGCACAACTCCCGCCACCAGCAGGTGCGAAGATCACGTCAACATCCGGCAAGTCTTCGAAGATCTCCAAACCAATCGTGCCGACTCCGGCGATCAATGCAGGTTCATTAGCCGAGTGTACGTAACGAAAACCTTCTGCGGTCGCGACGCGCTCTGTCTCGAGTCGAGCCTCATCGAAGTCACGTCCGTGCAGGCGAACCTCCGCGCCGAGATCGCGCATTGCTTGCACCTTTGCGGGGTTCACGTTTTCAGCCGGGGCGTAAATGATGACGCGCGTGTTGAAGAGCCGGCCCGCATAAGCGATCGACTGTCCGTGGTTTCCGGTCGAAGCGGTGACGAGCGTTCCGCCCGGGCTATGGCCCACGAGATTCACGCCGCCACGCACCTTGAACGCGCCGATCGGTTGCAGGTTTTCCAGTTTTAGATAGTAGTCGCAGCCGAGTGCTTCGGATAATTTTTGACTGCGAACGAGTGGGGTCTTGGGTAGATAAGGAGAGATGAATTCTCGCGCCGCAATAACGTCGGCGAAAACCGGTGCTTCCATGCACACGAAGCTACCACAGTTTCGACCGATTAAGAACCGAGCAACAGATCTCGTGAAGCGCCAAGCACGCCCTGGGCCTGCGCCCGGCTCACCGCCGGATACTGATCGAGAAACGTCTCCAGCGTTTGATCGTCTTCGAGAAACTGAAAGAGAAACTCGACCGGCACGGCGGTGCCGCTAAACACGGCGGCGCCTCCCAGCTTTTCCGGATCGCGTTCGATAAGTTCGTCAGCGTTCATCCGTCATGCCCCCGAGTCCGCAGAAGCAGGGGTTGTGCGCCTCTACGGACTCCACCTGGCCCCGCACCAGGTGCCCAAAAGCTTTTTCTATTTACGATTTTCGAAAGACGCTTTACGATTGCACCCGTCTTTGACAATCAAGCCGCACATGCGCAGCTCAAGCTCCCACACTGACGAGTGATGAGCATCGCCGTCCGGTATGACAGGTTCATAACCACGGCGACAATCGAAAGCGAACGCATACTACTCCCAAGAGGGAGTCTTGGCAAGCAAAATCTTTCGGCGTGCGGGTCAGATCGTTCGGGGCGTGAGTCAAGCGTTTCCGAAGGTCCATCAGGAGGCCGTTCCTGATGGGAAACCCGCGCCCGCGCCCGCAGCGTCTTGCCGCGAAACTGCGCGAGATCCGTGAAGGACTCGGTTTGTCGCAAACGCAGATGCTCGCGCGTCTGGGCCTGGAAGACAGCATGCACTACGGCCGCATCTCGCAATACGAAAATGACGAACGCGAACCCGCGGTGATGACGCTACTCGCCTACGCCCGCGTCGCGGGCGTCCATCTCGAAGACATCGTCGACGACGACCTCGATCTCCCCGCCAGACTCCCCGGCAAAGTTCGCCCCCGCCGCCGCAATCGCAAATCGTAGTCCCGGTTTGTGAAAAGTAAGATGTTTCAGCCCAGTTTCAACGCCGTTCAGCCCGGTTTCAAGTTCAGCCCGGTTTTAAGTCCGTTCAGCCCGGTTTCAACGCCGAAGGCGTTTGCTAGTGACAGCCCAGGGTTGGCACAACCCTGGGTCGCGCAGCACAAGAGCATTTGGAACGCTGAAAGCGTTGACTAACCACACCTGAATTGGTCAACGCTTTCAGCGTTGGAACGTTAAAGCTGCTTTGTCCCAGGGTTGTCGCTAGCGCCAACCCTGGGCTCGAATTAGCAAACGCCTTCGGCGTTGAACTCAGCTGCAACTAGTTAAAGCCTTCGGTGTTGAACTCAGCTGCAACTAGTTAAAGTCTTCGGCGTTGAACTCAGCTGCAACTAGTCAAAGTCTTCGGCGTTGGAACTCGGCTGCAACTAGTTAAAGTCTTCGGCGTTGAAACTCGGCTGCAACTAGTAAAGTCTTCGGCGTTGAAACTCGGCTGCCATAGTTAAAGTCTTCGGTGTTGGAACTCGGATGCAACCAGTTAGAGCCTTCGGCGTTGGAACTCGGCTGCAACCAGTTAGAGCCTTCGGCGTTGAAACGCTCGGCTGATGCTGGCAAACGCTTCGCGTTCAATTAGAGCTCTATGAGAAATCGCCGTCGGCTGGCTTACACTGCGCAAGAGCTAATCTCGCACCACCGCCACCCAGCCCCAAACCACTTGTAATCTGCTTGCGCTTCGGATTAATCTACGCGGCATCTCTCCTTAATCTTCTCCCCCCTGCTTGTCCCAAAACATGCTGCGCGTTAAATACAACCTGAATGGTCACGCATCTTTAAAGGGAGCAACCAACATGCGAGTATTTTGCCCTGAACATAAAAGAGGTTTCTTCGCTCCGCGTCAGAGCCCGATCAAGTGTGAAAATCGCGGCCACGTCCTCGGCACAATCGATTTCGAAGGCGAAGCCACCCCACCTGCCGAGATCCATTGGCAGTACTGCTGTAATTGCGAGCACTTCTGCCCCGTCGACTTCGAGCAGTACGGCCTGGAACGTTGTCCCGTCTGCACGCGCCGCAGCTCGCTCCTTTATTTATGCGACCGTTGCCACGTCATCAGCTTTGAGTCGAACACGCCACTGCAAACGAAAAACTTTACGCTGAACAGCGACGGCGTGCCGCAGCCTTCATGTCCCGGCTGTTTGCGTTCCGCTTCAGCCGATCTGCACGAACACGTCTGCGACGCGCTCGGCACGACTTTCATCACCGCGCTGAACACCTGCCCCGTTTGCGAAGAACGTCTGGACGTTGCGCCCGCTTTCCCTTCGACAGTCGGTCTCTATCTGAAACGTACGAGATCGGCGGACAAAGTGAACGTCACGTTTGATTACGAGACTGAATCTTTTCTGCCGGTAGAAGACGGCGAGTTCGTCGTGGTGACGAACCAGGATCCGGCGATCCTGTTGCCGCGCGCAACGCGCTTCGCCTCGCGCCGCGACTTTTACGAGTTCTACCAGGATTACTTCCACTGTCCGAAACCCGAGGCGGGTGAAGTGAACGTGATTCAACCAGCGAGAGTCGTGCGCGCCGACAACGGCTGGAGACTCGAAAGCACAGGCGTGCTCGACGTGGTGCCGGAGCAGCCGAAAAAGAAGCTCACGCCCGCGATCCCGCGTGAAGAAGTTGTGCCACAGCGACCGCAGGTTGCAGCAGCGCCGGTGGCAAATAAACCACAGCCAATAGCAAACGAGTCACGACCGATAGCAAACGAGTCGCGACCAATAGCACCTGAACCACGCCCGCTCCCCAACGATTCAAGACTGATAGCAAACGAAGCTCGACCGATAGCAAACGAGTCACGACCAATAGCACCTGAACCACGCCCGCTCCCCAACGAGCGACGACCGGTAGCAAACGAGCCACGCCAGATAGCAAACGCGCTTGACGAAAAGCGCTCGTCGCAAGGCACAGAGCGTCCGTGTAGCGAATGCGGTGCTTTGGTAGAGAGCCGTTATGCGTACTGCTGGAAATGCGGTCACCCACTTGGCGGCGAACAGAAACCAGCCAGCGGCAAGAATCCTCCGCGTGGCTCACTCCTCGCCGCCGCCATGCTCGAAGATGATGAACTAACGATCCAGCACGACATGCCGCGGCCGTCTGTCTTTCCGTGGGCCACCACCAAACAAGCCGAACATCCGTCGTCCAGCCGCGGCTCGGTTTTGAAACTCATCGCTATCGGCGCGGTTGCATTCCTGCTGCTCTCGTTAGGCGTGTTTGGATTAATGCGTTCCGCCTCGCAAACGGTCGCCACCACGGTAGCAACGCAGCCGAAGACGGAAACAACCGCGCCGGCCACGCAACCGAACACCGAAACAACCACTGCGCCCGCACCGGTTCAGCCGGCGACGAGCGAATCCGTTGCTCCGGTTCCCGCATCGAGCGTTGAGGCGACGCCGCCGTCACCAGGCGTGAGTCCGGAAGACGAGCTGCTCGCACGCCTGCGTGAGCGCCGTCTGACGGCGACGAATTCCGAGCGGCCCAAGATCGTCGAAGCGTTTGCGAAGATCGAACGAAAGTATCCGCGCGATTATCGCTTCCCGTATGAGCGCGCGAAGTTAGTGGTGAAGAGTTCGCAATCCGGCGCGCGCGATGAAGCGTTCAAGGCACTTTCAGTCGCGGCGGAACGAGCAATCAGCGCCGGCAAAGCAAACGAGATGTTGAGCGGGCTGGAGACGGACAAGTCCGGCGACTTTCACCGGTTAGCGCAGGGACGGCAGGAATGGACGCGCCTCGTCGCGGCGTTGAAGCGCAAGGACACGAGCCTGTTGCTAACAAAGACGCAGTTTCAGTAACCGATACAGATCAACTTGATCTGCCTGATCTGGTCAGATCTGTGTTATCCGTGGCTCAGTACTCGGCAAAGGCATCGTCCGGATAACAATAGAGCCAACGCTCGCCAGGTTCGGCCGACGCGATCACCGGATGCCCGCTAGCGTGCGCGTGCTTCGTCGCGTGCCGGTTCGGCGAACTGTCGCAACAGCGTGTGCCGCCACACTCCTGGCACGTGCGCAGGTGCACCCACGTCGAGCCGATCTTCACACACTCCTCACACACGCGCTGCTTCGCGTGCTTGACGTCGTCGATGGCATCGATATGAGTGCAGATTCCGTTTATAGACATTTCCCTCGCCCTCCTTGTTTAATGAGACCATGACATCCTGGACGATACGGATTGCTCTTTGCAACCTCTGCTTACTTCTGGCCGGCAGCGCGCAGGCGCAGCAAATCGTGCGCATCACTGAACCGGCGGCAATCAATCCCGCCGAGGTCACGATCGCGATCAATCCGAAGAACCCCGACAACATGGTCGCTGCCTCGTTTCAAACGGGCATGCCGCCAAAGCCGCGCGCGGGCAGTTACAACTATGTCACTTTCGACGGTGGTAAAACCTGGACCACCGTCCCGACCTCCGATCCGAAGAACCTTACGCAAGGCGACGACGTGGTCGCTTTCGGCAGCGACGGCATTGCGTATCACGCGCATCTTTCTTTCGACGGCATTCGCCTGCCGCGCCCGCCGCGCGCCGAGAACGGCATGATCGTCAACGTTTCGAAAGACGGCGGCCGCACCTGGTCCGACGGAACGCCCGCAATCGATCACATCAACACCGTCATTCCGTTCGAAGACAAACCCGGTCTCGTCGTCGACAATGCGGCGGGTTCGCGCTGGAAAGGCAACGTGTATCTCGCGTGGACGCGTTTCGACGTTTACGGCAGCGCGAACCCGGAAGATCACTCGCAGATCTATTTCTCGCGCTCGACGAACCAGGGACAATCGTTCTCGATGCCGATTCGCATTTCCGACACGGGCGGCGACTGTCTCGACAGCGACAACACAGTCGAAGGCGCGGTGCCGGCGATTGGACCAAAGGGCGAAGTCTACGTCGTCTGGGCGGGACCGCTCGGTCTCGTGTTCGACAAGTCATTCGATGGCGGTCTCACGTTTGGCAAAGACAAGGTCATCGGCAACATTCCCGGTGGTTGGGACTTCGGCGTACAGGACCTCGAGCGCGCCAATGGCATGCCGACGACGGGCGTCGATCTGAGCGATGGTCCAAACAAGGGAACGCTCTACGTCAACTGGATCGACGCGCGCAACGGCGATCCGGACGTGTTCGTGATGTACTCGAGAGACGGCGGCAACACGTGGTCGCAGCCGGTGCGCGTCAACGACGATCCGATCAAGAATGGTAAAGAGCAGTTTTTTACGTGGATGTCGGTCGATCCGGTTGATGGTTCGGTGAACGTCGTCTTCTACGATCGGCGCGACACGTCGGGCGCAACCACCGGTCTAACGCTCGCGCGCAGCGTTGACGGCGGCCGCACGTTCGTAAATCGCAAGATCGACGTGAAGCCGTTTATCGTGAATCCGCACATCTTTTTTGGCGACTACAGCAGCATCTCGGCATTCGGCGGTCGAGTCGTGCCCGTGTTCATGCACTTCGACGACAACAACAGGCTAATCGTGTCGGTGGCGCTGTTCAGGTTCAAACCGGGAACGCAGGACCTGGTCCGTTAGCCACCGATTACTTACGCTCCGCCGCCAGCTTCCGCGCCAACGCGTCGGCGAGTTGCAGCTTGAACAGGTTGTTACGCGGATAGCGCGTGGACAGATCGCGCGCCGTCGCGATCGCGTCGTCCCAACGCTTCTCACGTTTGTAAAGATCGATCAGGAGCAGACGAGCGACGTCACGTCCCCAATGCCCGTCGCGCGCGACTTCTTCCAGTTCCTTGAGCCCACGCTTCTTCGAACCGCTCACACCGAATGTTCCGGCGATCATTTTCACCGGCAACGGCAACGAACCGATGACGTAATTCTGCAAACCGATCGTCAACTTCGCGTCGATAAATTGCGGCGACAGTTCGAGCACTTTGTGATGATGGTCCACTGCGTCGGAGCCTGACCGCAGTGCGGCCATGTACTTCTGTTCGACACCGGCGGCATACGCAGCCTCGAGTCCTTCCGCCGCGCCGAGAAAGTAGAGCGCCTCGACGTCGCGCGGGTTCTGGCGCAGTCTTGCCTGGGAAAGTTGCTTTGCGCGGCGCGTCCATTTCCTGAACTCCTCGACAGACCGCTGATCGACTTTGGTTTTCTTGTTTGTGTCGTCCTTGTCGCTATAGAGCGTCGACTTTCGTTGCCACGACTCGTTCAATTGCTGGATCCACAAACTCGTGGCCATAGACTCCGGGCCCACCGGATTGTCGGGGGCCAGCGCGATCAGCTTTTCGAATGTGCGTCGCGCGTTGTCGTAGTCGAGATTGAATAGCGCGTTGTAGCCATCGGCCCGCAACTTGTCCAGATCAGGAGGTGTTTGAGCTGCAACGGTGGTAACTGAGACAAGCAGGAAGAGTATTCGCGCGCAAAACATCATTCACTCCTTACTGGAAGCGCCGCCGGCTTGCGCGTTGAGCCGGGACACTAAGGCAACTGCCACAGATTAAGACAGCTACCTGGTTCTTGTCTCATAAAAATACGGACAAACGAATCGAACACGCGAACTTCATTCGGTATCTATCCTGGCCTGGTGCTTGCAACCTGAACCGCGAACTGCTGTGTTAGCACGCAAGATTAAGGAGGGGTCATGAAGGACGAACAAGTGCGGGAACTCTTGTATCAGGCATATGAGACGGAGCTTGGCGGTGTGGACGTTTACACGACCGCGCTTCGCTGTGTTGAGAACGATGACCTGAGAGAAGAGTGGGACAAGTATCTCGAACAGACCAAGACTCACGTCACGATTGTCGAAGACGTGCTTAAGAAACTCGGACTCGATCCAAACGAAGAAACACCGGGGCGCAAGGTTGTGCGGACCATTGGCAAGTCGCTGGTTGAGGCGATGGAGTTAGCGCTATCCGACGGTGAACCGGGCGCGGCACAGATCGTCGCTGCGGAAGCGGTGGTGCTGGCCGAAACGAAGGACCATCAGAACTGGCATTTGATCGGCGAAGTGAGTACGAAGGTGAAAGGCGAGACGGCGAAGATTTTGAAAGAAGCACACGAGCAGGTCGAGGATCAGGAAGACGAGCATCTCTATCACACGAAAGGCTGGGCACGCGAACTGTGGCTGGAGTCGCTCGGCATGAAGGCTGTGTTGCCGCCGCCTGAAGAGGTGAAGGACGTGCACACGGCAATCGGGCAAGCGCGTGCGGAACAAGCGCGTAGTAGCATGTAGTTTTAGTGGGTATGTAGTTTTATCGAATCACCGGCGGGTCCAACAGTCAGTCCGGGGGGACGAATAGAGGCGAGCAGGTTTACCACTCGCCTCTTTTCGTGTCTGGATTACGCCGCTTTGCACAAAAATCACTGCTTTGAGATTTGCGGCTCTGCCGCCCGATTCGCTATCGGCTCTGCCGCCCGATTCGCTATCGGCTTCGCCGCCCGATTCGCTATCGGCTCTGCCGCCCGATTCGCTATCGGCTCTGCCGGCCCGATTCGCTATCGGCTCTGCCGCCCGATTCGCTACCGGCTCTGCCGCCCGATTCGCTATCGGCTCTGCCGCCCGATTCGCTACCGGCTCTGCCGCCCGATTCGCTATCGGCTCTGCCGCCGGATGTGAGGCGGGGCTCTGCCCCGCCGACACTTTTAGCTATTCAGCAGGGCTTTGCCCCCGGTACGGGCTGAGCCCGAACGAGGGGCGAAGCCCCTTGATTTAACTCAGGACTTACGGCGTGGCACAGCCACGCCGCACATCCGGCGGCAGAGCCGATATCCAATCCGGCGGCAGAGCCGGTAGCCGAATCCGGCAGAGCCGTTACCCGAACCCTTCGGCGAAGCCGCAGCGGCACAAAAATCATTGCGTTGACATTGTTCATCAGGATTTTTGTGCAAGCCGAACTGCGCCAAAGGCCTTTGAGTTCGACTAAAGACACCTTCGAAACCAAGTTACTCCGGTCGTTCTGGTGGCGGTGCGATGGCGACGAAGTCGCCGGCAAAACGCTGGGCGTAGTTGTCGAGCAGTTCGGTTACTCGTTCCAGCTTCGGGGCGCGTACGATCAATCCGGCGTGGTGGCGTTTCTTCACGCGATGCACGATCTCTTCGTCAACGTAAGCTGATGTATCGGGCTGCTCCTGTTTCGCCAACGATAAAACGATCCCCGCGTACTCCTTGCGCAACGGCGAAACACGCGACGGCGCTTTGCCATCGCCGATCTCCAGCCTGGCCCATTCGCGCCACAAGTTAACACCCGACGCGGCCTCGAGCACTTCCGCAATGTAAGCACCGCCAACGCGCGCCGCGATCTCCAGAAAATAAAAGTGCCCGTCTGCGTCGCTCTTGATGAACTCCGCGTGCGTAGCGCCACGCTCGAGTCCCAAAGCCTTGATGAGTTTTTTATTGATCTGAAACAGCGTCTTCTCATCAGCCGAACCACGCGCAACCGTGCGCGAGATGTAAGCGCCGCCCTGATGCGCCACCTGCATCGGCGGCCGTCCATATTGATTCGCGCCCGCAAATACCACCTTGCCGTCATTCACCAGCGAGTCCACATGAAAAACCTCGCCGTGAATGAACCGCGCGAGCACGTAATACGACGCACGTTCGCGCAGATTCTGACGCGCGTTCATCTCCTCCATCGTGCCCCACACCTCGTCCGGCTGCTCGACCTTCTTGATCCCGATCGCCGACACATCAGAACGCGGCTTGATCACCCACGGCCCAGGCACACGCTCCATGTATTCATTCACTGCTTCGTTATTCAGTAGCTGCACAAACTCCGGCACGTTGATCCCCGCGCGCTGGCTGTAAACAGCCATCGAGAGCTTGTCGCGAAAGATCTTCGCACGCGAACTGCTCAACCCCGGCAGACATAAATGCTCGCGCATCAGAGCGGCTGTGACGACGTCAAACTCTTCGAGCGCGATCACGCGATCAATAAAGCGATCGCGGGCGAGAAACGCGAGTAGATCGATGAAGAGTGCGGGCCCGGCGTCATTCGGCACGGCGATCAGATCGTCGAGACTCTCGCGCGGCCAGTCTTCGCCCAGCATCTTCTCCTTCGTGATCAGCACCACGTGACAACCGTGGGCCTTGCACTCGCGAATGAAGTCGGCGCCCTTGAAATACGTGGCCAGGCAAACGATGTTGAGGGGTCGATTCGGAGGCTGCGGCATCGCCGCGTAACTATAAACGCTTTTCAGGTGCGCAGCCACCTGTTAAGGTATCTCCGAATTCAGCCCGACTAATCTCCCAAAACACGATGATATTCAAAGGTCCCTATCCGGACGTCGAGATTCCCGAGACTGCCCTGACCCCGTTCGTCATGCACCGCGCGGGCGATCTCGCCGACAAGCCGGCGCTGATCGACGGCCCGACGGGACGTACGGTCACTTATTCCCAACTCAACGACGCAATCGCCATCGTCGCGCACAACCTCGCCCAGCGCGGTTTCAAAAAAGGCGAAGTGCTCGGCATCATCAGTCCAAACTGTCCGGAATACGGCATCGCCTTCCACGCTACCGCACTACTCGGCGGCATCGTCACGCCCATCAATCCGCTCTACACCCATTACGAGATCGCGCACCAACTCAAGGACGCGCACGCGCGCTTTCTCGTCTGCACGCCGATGTGCCTGGAGAAATCGCGCCAGGCTGCTTATGAGGCCGGCGTCGAAGAGTTGTTTGTGTTTGGCGAGGCTGAAGACGCGACACCCTTCGCCGAATTGCTCATAGACAACGGCCGCGCAACTCAGGTCGAGATCAACCCGCGCGAAGATCTCGTAGCGCTGCCATACTCGAGCGGCACCACCGGCTTGCCGAAAGGCGTGATGCTCACGCACTACAATCTCGTCGCGAACCTGTGCCAGATGGAAGGGCTCGACTATTTCTACGAGACTGACACGCTGATCTGCGTGCTGCCGTTGTTTCATATCTACGGCCTCGTCGTCGTGCTGAATATGGGACTCTACACCGGCGCGACTGTCGTGATGATGCCGCGTTTCGATCTCGAATCATTCTTGCAAGCCGCACAGGACTACGAGATCAGTCTGGCCCACGTCGTGCCGCCAATCGTTCTGGCGCTCGCGAAGAACCCGGTCGTCGATAACTACAAACTACCGAAACTCAAGACGATCTTTTCCGGCGCGGCGCCGCTCGGTGAAGACTTGACCATCGAGTGCATGAATCGGCTCGGTTGCAACGTGCGCCAGGGTTACGGCATGACGGAAACGAGCCCGGTCACACATTCGTCACCCGCGCCGCCACACGAACTCAAATTCGGATCGGTCGGCGTGCCCGCACCAAACACCGAGTGCAAGGTCATCGATCTGGAAACCGGTGAAACGCTGCCGCCGGGACAACGCGGTGAAGTCTGCGTGCGCGGGCCGCAAATCATGAAAGGCTATTTAAACCGGCCCGACGCGACGGCACACACGATCGATAACGAAGGCTGGCTGCACACCGGCGACATCGGTTATGCGGATGAAGACGCGCACTTTTATATCGTCGATCGCGCCAAGGAGTTGATTAAGTACAAAGGTTTCCAGGTGCCGCCGGCGGAACTCGAAGCCGTGCTGCTCACGCATCCGTGCATCGCCGACGCTGCGGTGATTCCCTGCCCTGACGAAGAAGCGGGCGAGGTGCCGAAGGCCATCGTTGTCTTGAAGCAGCCGGCGGAAAGCGAAACGATTCTCGACTACGTGGCGCAACGCGTCGCGCCGCACAAGCGCATTCGCTATCTCGAGTGTGTCGACAAAATCCCGAAATCCCCTTCGGGAAAAATTCTCCGGCGCGTGCTGGTGGAAATGGAAAGGGCGAAATGATATTTTTCGTTCGCGTGGTCAATGCTGAAATTGAGGAGGGATGACATGCATTTTCGTCGTTTACAGTTGGCGCTCCTGACTCTCGTGCTGACAGCTTCGCCTCTCGCCGCGCAGGTGCAAAAGAACGCGGGAAACTGGGCTGAGTGGGAAACCATCAGTCCCGAAGGCGAAGAGTTCACTGTCACGATGCCGAAAAACCCGACCACGGAAACCGCCAAGTTCCCATATCACAAGTTTGAACTCAACACTCGTCTCTACCTGGCAACGTCGACCACAGGACCTATCGTCGCGGTGACGTCGTTCAGCGGTATCAAATCGAACCCGGCGGAATACACCGAGTTTGCACGCTTCAATTCCTACATCGACGCATGGAAGGATTTCTTTCCGCCGAAAGTGCGAACCAAAGACACGGCGCTGACGAAGCTAACGCTCGTGAGCAGCATGCCGTTTCATGGTCACACCGGCCGCTCGTACAAGATCTCGATCGGCGAACTCAGCGGCAGTTTGCAAGCGTTCGTCACGCGCAAACGCTTCTACGCGATCGTGTCGCTCAATACTAAAAAGGACGACGCGCTCGAGCAAAAATTCCTGAGCTCGTTTGTGTTGCCTGAGCGTGGACCTGATCCACCGAAGAATACTGCGACTGCCGAGAACCAGGCTGGCGACCAACCAGCCCCGGTAGCCTCTGAAGTGTCACCGGACGGACAACCACAGGCGCAACCGAATCAGGCGAAGCCCGAAGGCGAAACCGGCAGCACCGAACAGCCGACGAATCCGGCGAACAACACAGCGCAGAATGTAGATCCGAATGCGGCGAACAACACGCCGAGCTCGCAAGTGCCGCCGCCGAAAGATCCGAATCAGAAACGTGGCCCCGTATCCGGTGGCGTTCTGAACGGCAAGGCGATTTATCTGCCGATGCCGGAAGTTCCGGCCGGCGACGTGAATGGTGTGGTGCTGGTGGCCGTGCTCGTCGACGAACAAGGCACCGTGATCGATGCGCGTCCTGTTTCGGGTCCGGCTCATCTACAGGCGGCGGCTGTGGCCGCGGCGCGTTTGGCGCGCTTTTCGCCGACATTGTTGATGGGCGAACCAGTGCGAGTTACGGGCACGCTGACCTACAACTTCACGCGCTCGAACTGAACACCGTGGTTTACTTGAGATTATTTTTGCTATCGCTTGTTGCGAGCCTGTCGTAACGGCTTTGCCGCCGGATGTGAGGCGAGGCAGAGCCTCGCCGTAGCGTCTCAATTCAAAATTGCCAGGCGAGGCTCTGCCTCGCCTCACATCCGGCGGCAAAGCCGGAACCGAATTGATCCTATGTCTTCGACTGCCACCTTTGCCCCAGCATGGTCCATACCAGGTTATCTTGAAGTTCGCGACGGACACCTGACCGTCGACGGCGTTGATGCGTTGGAGCTGGTCACCAAGTACGATTCGCCGCTCTTCGTCTTTTCCGAACGCCGCATCCGCGACAACATCGCTCGGCTGCAACACGCAGCCAGCGTCGTCGATCGCCCGATCAAGTTTTGCTACGCCTCCAAGGCCAACTCGAACATGGCGATTCTCAAGGCCGTGCTCGACTCGGGCATCGACGTGGAAGTCAATAGCGGCGGCGAGCTTTTCAAAGCATTGCGCGCCGGATTTCGTCCGGATCAGATCATCTTCAACGGCACGAGCAAGTCAGACGACGAGCTCGACGACGCAGTGCGCGCGGGCATCTACGCGATCAATATCGATTCGATCTACGAGATCGAGCTCGTTGAAAAGTCAGTGGAGCGTTTGCGCGGGCGTGGTGAAGACGTCGCGCCCGCGCGTATTACGCTGCGGCTCGTTCCCGAGATCGGCACGCGTTCGCATCTCGGTCTGCAAACCGCGTTGCTCACTTCGAAGTTCGGCATCTCGTCGTCGGAAGTGCTCGCCGCGTTTCGTCGTGGTCTGCAAAAACCGGATCTCGTGCGCGTTTGCGGTATTCACATTCACGTCGGATCGCAGACGCCGGACGTCGAACCGTTCGCCGAAGCGTTCAAGAGCATGTGGGAACACCTCGTTACGATTCACAACGAGACCGGCCACACGCTCGAACACATCAATCTTGGCGGCGGCATTCCCGTCAACTACCTGCGCGATCGTTCGCAAGCGGACGATCTGCCTGAGCACGAGCGCGACATGCTCGGCGCGGAACTCGAACCCGCGGTGGTGCTGAGTGAGGCTTTGCGCGTCGCGCGCGAGTCGGCGCGCGCCGCGAATGCAGAACACTTGCTGGACCAGGTCACGATCCTTTTGGAGCCGGGGCGTAGCGTTATTGCCGACGCCGGTCTCGTGCTGACGACCGTGCGCAACATCAAGACGCGTCCGGAAACCGGCGACGTCTGGCTGCTCACCGACGCGGGCTACAACATCATGCTCTCGATGAATAATTACAAGTGGTACTACCACCTGATTTCCGCGTCGCGAGCTGACGCGCCTTACGCGCGCGAGTACAAGGTTGCTGGTCCACTCTGCGATTCCGGCGACGTTTATTTCGACATCGAGCGCGAAGGACGCCTGCCTGACTATCGCAAACTTCCCGCCGATGTTCTTCCCGGCGAAGTGCTCGCCCTGCTAAACTGCGGCGCGTACTCGCTGGCGCAAATGTTTCACTACAACGGTCGGCCACTCCCCGCTGCGATCCTGATCGGACGTGACGGTCAGCCACATCTGATTCGTCGCCGCGACACTTACGAAGACCTGATCGCCAACGACATGGGATATTAGCCACAGACTTACACGGACTCACACAGACACCCGGATTCATGTTGAAAGCCTCTGTCCGTGTTCATCCGTGTAGTCCGTGGCTGAACTTATGCAGAACGAACATACTCAACTCGTCCGCGGTCTCGGGCTGATCGCGGCCATCTCGGTCAACGTCGCCAACATCATCGGCACCGGCGTGTTTCTGAAAGCGCGCGTGATCACGTGCAACGTCGGCACGCCCGGCAAGGCCCTGATGGTCTGGGTGTTTGCCGGTTTGCTTTCGCTCGCCGGCGCGCTGACTTACGCGGAGTTGCTGGCGATGATGCCGCGCGCGGCCGGCGAGTACGGCATCATTCGCGACGCTTACGGCCGCCCGCTCGGGTTCATTTACGGCTGGACGCAGTTTCTGATCGCGCGCGCCGCGTCAGCCGCTGCGCTCGCAGTCGGCTTTGCAATTTTTCTCAACGACCTGCTCGGCGGCGTGCTGCGTCATGACTACGTGTCATACACGTTGCCGGGTGGACACGTGCTTTCGTTTGGCCGGCTACAGGTCGTTGCGCTCGCCGCGATCATTATCACGACGCTGATCAACTGCGCGGCCGTGAGTGTGAGTGGCGGCGTCGCGAGTGTGCTCACGGGAATGAAAATCCTGTTGCTCGTCGCGCTCGGTCTCGGAGCGTTCTTCTACAGCAGTGGCAACTGGGGCAATCTCGGGCTGAGTAACGTCGGCGGCGCGTGCGAAAACGTGCCGATCACAACCGGAGGCATGGCAGGGTTGGCGGCGGCGATGCTGGGTGCGCTGTGGGCCTACGATGGCTGGAACAACATCACGTTTCTCGCGGGCGAGGTGAAGAACCCCGCGCGTAATCTACCGCTCGCCTTGATCGGCGGCGGCTTTCTCGTAATCGCGCTCTACCTGTTTGTGAACGTGAGCTACTATCACGTGCTAACGCCGACGCAGATCGCGGACGTGGCTGCATCGTCGTCCGTTGCCGCTGAAGTCGTAAGGAGATTACTGGGCTCGCTGGCTGTCACATTGATGGCCGCAGCGATGATGACTTCTTCGTTCGGCGCGCTGCACGCCTCGATCCTGGCGACCGCGCGTGTGCCTTACGCGCTGGCGAAAGATGGCTTGATCGTCAAGAGTCTCGCGCGCGTCTCTCCGCGAACGCACGTGCCGATCAGGGCGCTGGTAGTGCAATGTGTCTGGGCTTGCGTGGTTGCCTTGTCCGGCTCTTACGACAACATCACAGACTACGCGATCTTTGCGCTGACGTTGTTCTATGCGCTCGTGGCGGCTTCGGTGTTCATCTTCCGGCGCCGCTTGCCGGATGCGGAGCGAGCGTATCGCGTGTGGGGTTATCCATTCGTGCCGGTGCTATTTGTCATCGTCTGCGTTTGGCTCATCGTGCAGACGATTTACAACACGCCGCATCAGACCGGCATCGGTTTGTTCCTGATCCTGCTCGGCGTGCCCGTCTACTACATTCTCGATCGCCGGCGTCCTAACTCGACCTGAATCAGCGGGCTCGGCTTTCCTTCACTCGTTACCAGCACGGCGTTACCGTCCAGGCGGTAGGCGATCGACTCGCCTTGCTCGCGCTTGCCTAGATTGAAGCTCGTCAGCTTTTGTTTCCAGATGTCGTCAAAGTTCTTGCTCGCGTCCGGCAAGGTCAATTCGTAACCGCCGAAGTAATCGCAAAGCGCAACGTGACGGCCGTCAGGCGAGATGCTGCCGCCCGTAATCGCGCCGCCAAGAAGACTCGGAGTTTGCAGTTCGCCGATACGCTTCAGCGTGATCAGCTTGCCGGCAGTTAACGGTGCGGTAGCTTCATACACGCCCGGTTTGCCAAACGCGACCTTCGTCACAATGTAAAGATTGCCGGTTGACGGGTGGACCAGCAGTGCTTCCGCGTCGTGCTTGCCGTCGGGATAAGCGAGACGAATCGCTTCGGCGGGTACGGTTGTGTGCGGACGCTTTTGGCTTGTGTTTTTGTCGGCAGGGGTTAGTTGCGGCTCGGGAATGCGATAGACGACGATTTCGTTGCGCCGCTGATCGTTATCGCCGGTATCGCCGATGTAGAGGTACGAACGGTTCGCTTGTGGGCCAGGGCCGGCGGAGATGTCTTCCCAGTCGCGGTTCGTTGCGGCGGTGACGCGGAACGTGCCGAGCGATTGGCCGCTCGTGTCGAAGGCGTAGATGAATGGACCATCGCCGGAGTCGTTGTGCGTCCAGTACGCGCCCGGGTTTGTGCGTGAAGCGACGAGGCCGCTGCTTTCGTTTATATCCTCGTTTTTTATCGTTGTAATCCGTGTCGGAGGGCCATACACCTGAAGTACTAAAGCAAGGATGAACACGGAAAAGAAGGGAGACATTTATTTCCTGGCGGCGAGGGCGGCGCGGGCGACTTCCTTGTCGTCGAAGTGAAAAAACTGGCGGCCGATGATCTGGTAGTCTTCGTGGCCTTTGCCGGCGATCAGGACGAGGTCGCCGGTACGCGCTTCGGCGATCGCTTCGTTAATCGCTGCGGTGCGGTCCGAGATCTTGCGGTAGGGCTTGCCGGTTTTCCGAATTCCCTCTTCCGCGTCGCACAGGATCTGCTCGGGATCTTCCGTGCGCGGATTGTCTGACGTCAGGATCACGACGTCGCTCAACGAGCCCGCCGCTTCACCCATCGGCGCACGCTTCGTACGATCGCGATCGCCGCCGCAACCAAAAACGGTGATGATCTTTCCCTTCACGACTTCGCGCGCCGTGCGCAACACGTTCACGAGCGCGTCGTCGCTGTGCGCGTAATCGATGACGACTGAGAAATCGCCGTCGTGCGGTACGCGTTCGAAACGCCCGGGTGCGCCCGCACAATTCTCCAACGCAGCCGTGATCACGTCGAGGCTGTAACCGAGTGCGAGTCCACTCGCCACCGCTGCAAGTGTGTTGTAAATGTGCGGCGCGCCGACCAGCGGTGAACGAAATTCGCGTTCGGTTCCGGAAGTTAGAAGTAGAAACTTCATGCCGTCCAGGGAGAATTCCGCGTCGTGTGCAGTTACGTCGGCGTGAGCATTGACCGCATAACGAATAACGTGCAAGCCTTCACGTTCGAGTTTGTCAGCGAGCTCGACACCGTGAGGATCGTCGACATTGATCACGGAGTGACGCGGACGCGAGCCGAGGCGGCCGTCGAAGAGACGCTGCTTCGCATACCAGTAGTTCTCCATCGTCTTGTGATAGTCGAGGTGATCGCGCGTGAGGTTGGTGAAGACTGCGACCGCGTATTCGAGCTCGTCGCAACGATGAAAGTCCATTGCTTGCGAAGAGCACTCCATCACCGCCGTGCGGCAACCGATCTCGACTGCCTGGCGCAACAGCCGCTGCATGTCGGTGGCTTCGGGCGTGGTGCGATCGGCTTTGAAGCGTTCCTTGCCGAGGCGATACTCGACCGTGCCCGTCATGGCGACGAGTTCGCCCGCTGCTTCGGGAATCGAAGCGATCAGATACGCAGTCGTCGTTTTGCCGTTGGTGCCGGTGATGCCGGTGAGCTGGAGTTCGCGTGAAGGATGGCCTTGCACTTCCGCGGCGGCGAGTGCCATCGCGCGGCGGATGTCCGCGACTTGTAGCCACGCGCCGTTGAAATCCGCGGGCGCTTCGCGTTCGGACATCACACCGATCGCGCCCTGCGACATCACCTGCGGCACAAACTTGTGGGCGTCGAACAACACGCCGGACACGGCCACAAACAACGCGCCTTCGCCCGTGCGACGTGAGTCGTGGCTGACGTCCGTGACGATCCGGTCTTGATCTCCGGTCAGCGTGGCATCAGTTAATTCGGCGATCCGCTTAACAGTGGTCATAGGACGCTTGCGCTAAAAGTCGGTTTGTGAACGGACTTCTCTGTGCCTCTGTGTCTTTGTGGTTGGTTTTGCTAAGAACTTGTTAACCACAGAGACACAGAGGCACAGAGAATATGACCTGACCTTTTTACTTTACCACCACCGCCGGAATATTTTGATCGCGTACCAGTTGATTGAACGCCGGCACGTCGGTCTTCATGATCTGCGAGAGCTTCGCAAGCTCGGCATCGATCGCCGCCACGAGCGCGTCGTAAACCGCGTAGGACTGCGCAGTCGGCGCGGCCTCGGCGCCGCCGACAACACCAGCAAGCGCGGCCAGTTTGTTGTTGAGCCGGATCGGAAAATTCAACGGATCCTGACTGCTCTGGTTCCTGGTTTGATATAACGCCTCCTCGATCGTTGTCAGCTTCTTATTCAACGCCGTGCCCGCGTCGTTGATCGGCTTCGACTGCGAACCGACGCGCTTCAACAAGTCTTCCACCTGCTTGCGCACATCGCGGATCTGAATGATCGCGTTGTGCGTCTCCGTCAGCTTGTCGCGAATCTTCAAACCCAGCTCCAACTGCTTCGCATAATCCGCAGGCGTCGTAGTCAAACGCGGATCGGGTTTGATCTCGAAATTCTGCGTCGACGATTTGCCGTCAACCGTCAGCTTCACCTGATATGTTCCCGGCGGCACCTTCGGTCCGCGCGTCTCGCCCGCCCAAAGGATCATGCCGGGAAAACGCACCGCGTCGGTGTGACGCATGTCCCACACAAAACGATTCAAGCCCACGTCAGTCGTGACACGCGCCGGCGCGCCAAAACCAAACCCGCCTTCATCAGGCGGCGGCGTTTGCGCCTGTCCTGAAGACGACGAAGCCTCACCTTCGCGCTGCACCTTTTGCGTAAACTTCCGGATCGACTTGCCATTCGGATCCAGGAACTCGACGTCGATCTCGGAAGCCGGTTTTGACTTCAACGAGTAATACACCACGACGCCGTTCGCCGGATTTCTCCCGAGCGTCGATGTCGGTGAGACTGGACCACCGCCGCCGCCCGGCATGCGATAACTGTCCTTCGGCTGGAACAACCGCGTCTCATTGACGGCATTAAGACCGCCGGCGTCAACGAGTTGATGCAGCAAGGGCAGGTCGTCGAGGATCCAGAACGCTCTTCCCTGCGTTGCTACCACGAGCTCCTGCTCACGCTTCTGAATCGCGAGATCCGTGATCGGCACGATTGGCAGATTCAGTTGCAACGACTGCCAGTGCTCGCCGTTGTCCGCCGAGAAGTACATGCCCGTTTCCGTTCCCGCGTAAAGCAAACCGCGCTTGTTCGGATCTTCACGAATCACGCGCGTGAACGTCGTCTCGGGAATGCCGTTGACGATCTTTTTCCACGTCTTGCCGTAATCGTTCGTGCGATAGAGAAACGGGCGATAGTCGTCGAACTTGTACATCGTCGCCGCGACGTACGCCGTCGCTGGATCGAAAGGCGACGCTTCGATCGAATTGATCTGGATCCATTCGGGCATGATGCTCGCCGGCGGCGTGACGTTGGACCAGTTCTTGCCGCCGTCGCGTGTGATCTGCACGAGCCCGTCGTCGCTGCCGGTCCAGATCGTTCCAGCCTGCACCGGCGATTCCATCACCGTGAAGATCGTGTCGTAGTACTCGATGCTGGTGTTGTCTTTCGTGATTGGACCACCCGACGATGCTTGCTTCGATTTGTCGTTGCGCGTCAGGTCGGGACTGATGATCTGCCAACTGCTGCCTTCGTCGGTCGACTTGAAGAGCACGTTGGCCGCGGTGTAGAGCGTGTTCGGATCGTGCGGCGAGAAGAGCAGCGGAAAGTTCCACTGGAACCGATACTTCAACACGTCGGCGCCAGAGCCCATCGGATTGTCTGGATAAGGATTTACGTCGCGGAACTGACCAGTGTGATGATCGTAACGCGTGATGAGCCCGCCGTAAGAGCCCGCGTAAACGATCTGCGAATCTTTTGGTGAAGGCGCGATCCAGCCCGACTCGCCGCCGCCGACGTCGTACCAGTCACTCGTGCCGATACCTCCTTCAGTCGTACGGCTGGCAATGCGCACGGTCGAGTTGTCCTGCTGCGCGCCGTAGATGTTGTAGGGAAAATCGTTGTCGAGTGCGACGCGATAGAACTGCGCGGTCGGCTGGTCCTGTTCGGTCCAACTGCGGCCGCCGTTGAATGAGACGTTCGCGCCGCCGTCGTTGCTTTCGATCATGCGATTCGGATCATCGGGCGCGATCCACAGATCGTGATTGTCGCCGTGCGGTACGGAAATGCCCGTGTACGTGCGGCCGCCGTCGTTCGAGCGATAGAAGCCGGTGTTGAGAACGTAAACACTGTCGGCGTTTTTCGGATCGGCGTAGATGCGCGTGTAGTACCAGGCGCGCTGGCGCAGCCGCCGCTCTTCGTTGACTTTGGACCACGTGCGGCCGCCGTTGTCCGAACGAAAGACGCCGCCGTCTTCGGCTTCGACGATGGCCCAGACGCGATCGGGGTTCGCCGGCGAAACCGTGATGCCGATGTTGCCCACGATGCCGCGCGGCAGACCGGGATTGCGCGTGAGTTCCGTCCACGTGTCGCCGCCGTCCGTCGACTTGAAGATGCCGCCGTTTGGGCCACCGCTCTCGAGTGTCCAGGGCTTGCGATAGACTTCCCAAAAGGCCGCGTAGAGAACGTTTGAGTTCGTTGGATCGATAATCAGATCGCTTGCGCCGGCTTTCGGCCCGCGGCTCAAAACTTTTTCCCAAGTCTTGCCGCCGTCTTTCGTGCGAAAGACGCCGCGCTCTTCGTTCGGAGCCCAGACGTGACCTTGCGCTGCCACATAAACCAGATCGGGATTTTTGGGATTGATGCGGATACGGGATATTTGTCGCGTGTCTTCAAGACCGATCTTCTTCCATGTCTTGCCGCCGTCAGTTGACTTGTAAACGCCATCGCCGTGCGAGACGTTGCCGCGAATCGGCGACTCGCCCATGCCGACGTAAACGACGTTCGGATCGGAATCAGAGACGGCGATCGCGCCGACCGAACCTGTGCCGAAAACGGAGCCATCGCTCACTGATTCCCAGTTGATGCCGCCGTCAATCGACTTCCAGACGCCGCCGCCGGTCGCGCCGTAGTAAAAGACGAACGGCTGCGAAGCCACGCCCGTGACCGCGGTCGAGCGTCCGCCGCGATATGGACCAATGCTGCGATACTGCAAAGGTTTCAACAGATCGAATTCCTTCGGCGCCGGCGTTGGAGATGATTGCGGGCGCTGGGCGGGAACGGCGGTAGCGCAGAGTGTCAGTGTGAGCACGAGGCGGAGAACGAAGTTAATGCGAGACGCACTCAACGTCTGGAACATTCGGATGGGCTCCTTTGTTGTCACTTGAAGAAGAAGGCTTGCGGTTGGAAATATAGCAGAATCGAGCCACAGATGAACACGGATGGACACAGACAGGAACAAGGAAAGACGCGGTCTTCACGAAAAATGAAAGTAGCTCATCCCTCTCTTCTTGCTTGGGTTCTATCTGTGTGAGTCTGTGTTTATCCGTGGCTCGATTTCTTCACGAAGCGGCCGACTCATCAAATCGCTCACGGCGTCGCGCGCGGACTTGCCTTCGTAAAGCACCGCGTTCACTTCGTTCACGATCGGCATTTCGAGGCTCGCGCGATCGGCGAGCTTTTTGACGGCGCGCGCGGTGTTGATACCTTCGGCCACTTCGGTGAGCTCAGCGGTGATCTGTTCAAGGCGTTTGCCCTTGCCGAGTTCCTCACCAACGAAGCGATTGCGCGAAAGTTTTCCGGTGCAGGTCAGCACGAGATCGCCGAGACCCGCGAGCCCCGTCAGAGTTTCGACCTGCGCGCCTTCGCGCCGGGCGAGTCGTGTGATCTCCGCAAGGCCACGCGTGATCAGGGCGGCGACACTGTTTGCACCGAAACCAAGACCGGCCGCCATGCCGGCAGCGATCGCCATCACGTTTTTGACGGAGCCGCCGATCTCGGCGCCGATGACGTCTGTGTTGGTGTAGATGCGCAGGTTTTCGAAACTGAGATCGTTCTGCACCGCGCGTGCGGCGGCTGCGTCTTTGCTGGCGGCAACGATGGCGGTTGGGTGACCGGCGACGACTTCGCGCGCGAATGATGGTCCACTCAGACAAACAAACGGACAGACGGACGGGTGAGTCGCAGCGGCGACTTCCTTGAAGATCTCGGAGATGCGTTTGCCGGTTTCGATCTCGATCCCTTTGGCAACGTTGACGACGATTGCGGATTCGCTGAGGTGTGGCGAGAGCGCGGTGAACAACTCGCGCGCGGCGTGCGACGGCGCGGCGAAGAGAACGTGTGCGGCCTGGTTAAGGGCTGAAGCGACCTCACTAACTGCACAGACTCGCTGCGGTATGACAACGGAGGTGAGATAAAGAGGATTGAGGCGCTTGTCGTTGATTGAAGTGATTACGTCCTGGTTGCGTGACCAGAGTTGAACTTCGTGACCGGCGCGCGCCGCCATGACGGCCAGTGCGGTACCCCAGCTTCCCGCGCCGATGATCGCGATGCGCTTCATGTGAACTTCGATTCAGTGCCGTTTGTGAGTCTGCGGATGTTGCCGCGATGCGCGAAGATGATTAGCAAGGCGCCGACGACTGCGGCTGTTAGTGGTGGCCTGATGTCGGCGGCAGGTTGAATCAACCATTTTTGCAGCCACAAGAAGAACGGGATCAGCACTGCCGCTGCTAACGACGCCAGCGAAACGTATCGCGTTAGCGCTATTACAATCACGAACACCAGACCCGCACACAACAATGCAAACGGCGCGACCATGAAAAAAGCGCCGGCGGCGGTCGCCACGCCTTTGCCGCCGCGAAACTTCAGCCACACCGGAAAGATGTGGCCGACGATCACAGCGATCGCGGCTGCGGCGACTACCCATCTGACGTTGATCGTTGCTCGCTGCTGGCTCATTGCCACCCCCGCAACCAGGACGGCGAAAGCTCCTTTCGCCGCGTCGAGAACGAGCGTTAACAGGCCCGCTATTTTTCCTGCACGGCGCGAAACGTTCGTCGCGCCCGTGCCGCCCGAGCCGGTTTCCCTGACATCACCGCGGCCCGTCAGGCGGACGATCAGATAGCCGAACGGAATCGACCCGATCAGGTACGCAACGATGAGAACAACAGCAATGCGCATCTCTCTGCCTGTCTATCGATCTGCCTGTCTGTCTCTAATCCGTGTCTGTCCGTGTTTATCTGTGGCCTAGATAAGTCTTCGCCTCAAGAGATCCAGTGCCGCCTGCGACGAGCGCCAGCGAATGAGTTGCCGATCGCCGGGCACGTGCAGTTTGCGATGCTCCGTCTTCACGTCGCTCGCCAAGGCGATGAAGACCGTGCCGACCGGCTTCTCTTCAGTGCCGCCATCCGGGCCGGCAATCCCCGTGATTGACAACCCGAAATCCGTTCCCGCGCGTTTGCGAATTCCTTCGGCCATCGCTTCCGCTACCGGCGCGCTCACTGCGCCGTGCTCGAGCAACAGGATCGGCTCGACGCCGAGTGCGCGCGTCTTCGCTTCATTCGAATAAGTGACGACGCCTTCGATGAAGTATTTCGACGAACCCGGCACACTCGTCAGACGTTGGGCCAGCAAACCGCCGGTGCAACTCTCCGCTACCGACACGGTGTAACCGCCCAGAGACAACTTCAGGCTGATAACTTCTTCCATCGTCTCGCCCGCGAACGAGAAGATCGCGTTGCCGAGACGCTCTTCGATCTGCGCTGACAGGCGATCGAGTAGATCGTTTGCGTCCTTTTCGGTGCGGCCGCGTGCCGTCAGATGAATCTCGATCTCGCTCTGGTTAAAAAGGATCGTCGTAACGGGATTGTCGTACTGCGTGTAGACCGGCGCGATCTTCTCGTCGACAGCCGATTCGCCCATGCCGGCGACGCGCAAGATGCGCCGCACGACGCACAAGCTCCCGGCGCGGCCGGCGAGCCGTTGCGCAACGTGGTTCTCAAACATCGGATGCATCTCGCGTGGTGGACCGGGCAAGAGCACGACCGCCGTGCCGTGATGATCGATGAACATGCCGGGCGCAGTGCCGTTTGGATTCGGCAAGACGACCGCGTCTTCGATCACCATCGCCTGACGTGAGTTTCGTTCGGGCATCGCGACGCCGAAAGACTGAAAGCGTTGGCGAATCTCGGCGAGCACTTGTTCGTCGAGTAGCAGGCGGCGGCCGAGTGCACGCGCGGTGATCTTGCGGGTGATGTCGTCTTCGGTGGGACCGAGACCGCCAGTGGTGATCACGACTTTCGAGCGGCGGACGGCGTCCTTGATTGCTTCTTCGAGACGCGCGTCGTCGTCGCCGACGATGGTTTTGAGTTTGACTTCGATGCCGAGGCGATTGAGGTGTTCGGTGAGCCAGAGGCTGTTCGTGTCGGTGCGATCGGGCTCGAGTAGTTCCGATCCGATAGCGATGATTTCGGCTGTTAGAGGTTCAAACAAGTTCTTAATCCACAGATTACACAGATTCCACAAAACGATCTGTGTAATCCGTGGTTAATTATTCGCGCTGGTTTCGTCCTGATAAATGTCGTGCAGCACCGTTGCGATTGGGGGTGGAGCGGAGATCGAACTCAGCGGTGCTGACGGTGAAAACAGCTCTTCCTGCTTTTCGGGAACAAGTCTCTTTTCGCCGGCGATTTTCTTCTCGGGAGCGGCGCTCTCGGTTTTGGGCTCAACCGTGGCGGTGGTTTCGCTCAGGCTGCGGCTGTCGAGGAGCATTTTGCCGGCGCTGCGCTGGCGCGCGCGTTCCAGATTGCGGATCGCGGCGAGAGTCTGCGGCTCGGCTGCCGGATGTTGTTCGAGCCGGCGCAACATCGTCACGTAACGTCGCAGTTGCGGCGATGGCACGATGCGATGCGTCTCGTCGTATTGCTGGTCATCGCTCAGGCGAGACAGGTACTGCACTGCCGCGTCGTGATTGCCCAAACGTTGATACAACGCGCCCAGGGCGAAGAAGTGAAGCGGCGGCGGATCGGCCATCATCTCGAGTAAACTCTCGCCGTGTTCGATCACTTCCGCAATCTCGAATCCATACCAGCGCCGCTCTTCCTCGCGCAGGATGGCGTCGGCGGCGATGTAGAATTCAAACATTCGTTCGACTTCGCGCATCTGCGCGCGGCGCGCGACGAGCCAGATGATTAGCACCGCGCCGGTAAAGAAAACCATCACCACCGGGGAGAGCCCCATCGCGTTAAGGATCGCCACAATCACTACCACCGCGATCGTCTTCGTCGCGAGTTTCCCGGTGCCCGAATTCATAACTCCTCCACTTCCTTAAAACGCAGTTGAAGCTCGCGCTCCAGACTGCACAACTTTTATTTCCCCAGCCGTGCGATGATCGCGCCGGCCGCTTGCTCTGTAGAAAATTCGCCGCCGAGATCTCTGGTAGTCTCGTTGGCAGAGACTGCACCGCGGACAGCCTCTTCGATCTCTTCACTCAAAGTATGGAAGCCCAGGTATTCTAGCATCATCGCCGAGGTCAGAATAGATCCAATCGGATTCGCGATTCCCTTGCCCGCGAGCGGCGGCGCGCTGCCGTGCACCGGCTCGAAAAGCGACACGCGGCCGGGATGAATGTTGCCCGACGCAGCCAAACCGAGCCCGCCCTGAATCGCCGCGCCCAGATCCGTCAGTATGTCGCCAAACAAATTGTTGCTGACGATCACTTCATACTGCGCAGGATCGAGCACCATGAACATCGCCATCGCATCGACGTACTGGTGGTTCGCCTGGATGTCGGGATACGTCGCGGCCATTTCCTTAAACACACGCTGCCACAAATCGCCGCCGAAGCGCTGCACGTTTGACTTGTCGGCCATCGTCACGCGCTTGCGTCCTTTCGCGCGCGCGTATTCAAACGCCGCGAGGATGATGCGCTCCACGCCGCGGCGCGTGTTGACCTCGTCCTGCAAAGCGATTTCATCCGCTGTTCCCTGCTTCAGAAAACCACCCGCGCCGCAGTACGCGCCTTCGGTGTTTTCACGAAAGACGACGAAGTCGATGTCGGACGTGCTGCGATTGGCTAGCGGCGTGAGTCGCTGGTGCAACAGACGCACCGGCCGCAGGTTGATGTAAAGATCGAGTCCGCGGCGCATACCGAGCAGGATGTCTTCGGCGTGTTTGTTCGAAGGCACGCGCGGATCGCCGAACGCGCCCGCGAGGATCGCGTCGAAGTCAGTCGACAAGAGGTCGAGCGCGCCTTCGGGAAGTGAGACGCCTTCTTTAAGAAACTTGTCGGCGCCCCAATCGAAGTCGACGAATTTCAGTTGCAGGTCTCTCGTCTCACCGAGGTGTTTCAGCACGCGAACGGCTTCGCGAATGACTTCCGGACCGATTCCGTCGCCGGGAATGACAGCGATTCGTTTCATCTGTTTAGTAGGGCACGCAGAGCACGGGCACTCGCGAGCCACGCAGGACCTTTTCGGCAGTTGAACCAAACAGGATTTCTTCGGGCGGCGTCGAACGTCCTCGAACGCCCATGATGATCATCGGCAGATCCAGATCGCGCGCAATCTTGAGAATTTCGACGAAGGGCAATCCAACTACCGTCATCTTTTCGATGTCGACCTGGCCAGTGTCGATCCCTTCGAGCATCGAGATGAAGTTTGCTTCTGCCTGTTCTTTCAGCCTGTTTCTGATGTCTTCACTCGAACCCAAACCCGCGGCCACGGCATCGTCAATGAACTGCTGATCGATGACGTGCAGCAGCGTCACGTCGCCTTCCGGCGCGGCCATGCCGATCGCGACTCTCAACGCATTCAACGAACACGGCGAAAAATCCACCGGTACGAGCATCTCGGGTGATGTCAGCATTGCTATTCCCTTGTCTTCTGCGACGCGATCCGGGCGGCAATCTTGGGCAAACTCGCGAGTACGGTTTCGCCGACAGTCTGCATGCTCTGCGCCGAGATCTTGTCGATGGTGTCGTCAGCTTTGTGCCAGTAAGGATAACTCGTGAGTTGAATCAAATCGACTGCAGGGATGCCGGCCTTGACGAATGCTTCGTGATCATCGCCGCCGACGCCTTCCTCGCGCTCGACGAAAATGTCGCCATGATTCAGGTCATAGCCGGTGTCCCAGATGATGTCCTGGAGCCACTTGGTGCTCATCGTGTCGCGGCCGAGCTCGAGCTTCTTGTAACCCATCATGTCTAGCAGGATCATCGCGCCCGTGTTGCTGAGTTCGTTGTTTGTTTTCAGGGTAGTCACGTAGTGACGGCTGCCGTAAGTGTTGTCGGGCGCGCCGGGTTTGCTGCAATCGTCCCAGTTTTCACAGAACGCTTCCTCACCGTCGAAGAACACGAGGCGGTAACTGACTTTCGGTTTGTCCTTGAGCGTGCCGAGCACGCGGCCGATTTCGAGCAACGTGCCCACGGAGGCGGCCGGATCGTTCGCGCCGACGAACGTCATGTCTTTGAAAAACTTCGTGTCGTAATGGCTCGTGATCAGGATCAGGTCTTTTGTCTCGCCGGGAACGTCCGCGACGATGTTGACCATTTTCTTGTCGCCCTGTGGTGTCGCGGCCGTGAACTGATCGAGCGAGACGTTCAAGCCGAAAGACTTCAATTGGCCCACGATGTAAGTGCGCGTCTTTTCGAGTTGCGAGCTACCCGGCGGCCTGGGACCAAACTCGATCTGTTTCTTCACGTGGTCCATAGCCCGTTGGCCGTTGAACGTCGCCTGGATCGGCGCGAGGCGCTCGGTCGGACGCGGCGCAGTCGAGACGCGAGCTTGCGGATGTGGCGGCGGTTCGTTTTTCGGGCAGGCAGGAAAGAGCGGCGGGATTAACAGCGCCAGGGTGAGCAGGGTGGCGCGTGATCGTGGGCTCTTTCGTTTGGGCATAGCGTCATTTGTTCTGTTTGGCTGCATCACTTTTCGCGCGTGCCCGGTCGAAGATCGCGCCGAAAGTTTTCGAGCCAAACGCCAGCGGTTTTTCGATTGCGGCGTCGAATGTTTCCGACATCGTGATCGCTTCGAGCTGCACGAGTGTCGCAAGCTTTTTGCTGAGTGGCAACGCGCCAAATTTCTTGCGCAAGTCGGCTTGCTTGTCAACGGGCGGCGCGTCGCTGCGCGGCGGCGCCGTGCTAACCATCACGATCACGTCGCCGTGGTTTTCGATCTTCGCCTGGCACGCGAGCCGATAATCCTGGTCCAGGTTTTCCGCGCCGAGAAATTTTTCCTCGGCGGCGCTCGGCGGCGAGAGTAGTTCGGCGCCTGACTTCACGGAGATGACGCACGACGGGCAGTCACTCTTTCCGGCCGTGCAACCAGCACCGACCGAAGCGCCCATCCGGCGTGCGGCGTCGATCAGGTAAGTGCCCTGCGCGACGACGCCACTGATGCCTGAAGGTTCAAACGTAATCGAGACACTCATTTCACACCTCCCTCAACTGTGTTTCGAGTGATGGTTCAAGAGATTCAAGAGCTGGCTGTGGAGTTGGCTATGCCGGGGGAGATTTGGGGATTGGCCTCGTCGTCGGGTTCGGCCGGGTTATGTCTTTCCTCGCGCCGGCACTCGGAGCAGACGCCGATCATGCGCAGGAGATGTTGTCTGATTTCGAAATCGTGTTTGGCCGCCATCTCGTCCTGGATGGCTTCGAGCTCGGCGGAGAAAAACTCGATGATCTTGCCACACTCGGAACAGATCATGTGATCGTGATGCTGGTGTTTGTAGTTGTGTTCGTAGTGGGTGCGCCCGTCGCCGAAGCGCACTTCGCGCGCGAGCCCGGCTTCAGTGAGGATTTTGAGCGTGCGATAGACAGTCGTCTGGCCGACAGTCGGGTCTTCTTTTTTGACTAACTGGTAGAGATCTTCGTTGGAGAGATGCTCTTCGGTGCGCAGGAAGACGTCGAGGATCAGCTCACGCTGGGACGTGCGCTTGAGCCCTTTCTTCTGGATGTGCTTGAGAAAGACTTCCTGCTCTTCGCTCAGTGGCTCTGCTGCGGTCATGTGTGAGGAATTTTAGCATTGCGGGAAGGTGGGAGAAAGAGTACTGCCGGGTTTGAATTCCTTCAGGCAAAAGACGTGGCGGCGCTGTTTCTGGTTTTTACATCGTAACGAACATTGCTATTGCAGCAGCAGCCATGACTGCAGCCGTGGTCCAGCCAAGGATTTTCAAGATCGGAGAATTCACACGCGTGCCCATTATTTTCTTCGAGCTGGTAAGTAATACCACGATGACGATAAGCGGCGGAGCCAGGACTCCGTTCAGTACCGCGGACCAGAACAACATTTTCACTGCATCGATTCCCAGGTAATCGAGCGCCAAACCAAGCAACATCGCAGCAGCAATAACTGCATAGAACTTCTTTGCCAAAGGAGGTTGATCGTCAAGTGTGCCGCGCCAGGCGGCCGCCTCCGCGACCGCGTAAGCCGCGGCTCCGGCAAGCACCGGAATTCCCAGCATGCCCGTTCCGATTAGGCCGACCGTAAACAGGAGGTAAGCGCCGTTGCCTGCAAGCGGACGCAACGATTCAGCCGCTTGTTGTGCAGTTGCAATCTCGGTATGTCCTTGCGCATGTAAGGTCGCGGCAGTCGTCAGGATAATGAAGTACATCACGGAGTTGGAGAAGAACATTCCGGTGAGCACGTCAGTGCGGGAGCGACGCAACTCTTCAGCAGTCGCACCCTTTCTTTTCGCGACTGTGGTTCGGCCCATCTTTCGCTCCTCTTCAACTTCCTGTGATGCTTGCCAGAAAAACAGATAAGGAGAGATGGTGGTCCCCAGGATGCCGACAAAAGTCGCGAGATACTTGCTTGACCATTCAATGTGCGGGATCACGGTTGAATAAAAAACCGTTTTCCAGTCCGGGTGGACAAGAAAAGCCGTGATTACATAGGCAAACAACACAAGCGTCAGCCATTTGAAAACCCGCACAATCCAGCGGTACGAGGTCCAGAACAATAGAGAGGTTATGATCGTTGCGAAAATCGGCGTCCAGACAAGCGAACTCACGCCAGTCATCATTTGCGATGCTGCCGCCATCCCGCTCAGGTCTGCACCGATGTTGAAGACATTCGCTACAATCAGCAGGGCACAAGCGCTCCACAGAATCCCGCGCGAATAATTACGGCGCAACACACCCGCGAGACCGCGGCCCGTAACCATACCCAGACGAGCACACATCATTTGCACGGCTGACATCAACGGGAATGAAAAAAGCGCGGTCCACAGTTGAGCATAGCCAAACGCAGCTCCGGTAACCGAGTAGGTCGAAATTCCGGACGGATCGTCATCCGCCGCCCCGGTGATCAAGCCTGGGCCTAACTCGGAGAAAAAGTTACGGACTCTACGGGATCTAATTGTTTTGGCGACCTGCTTGCTCCCCTGCTTGATAGCGGAGGAGAGCTCATTCTTTTTCGCTTTAGCCATACGACGCCTTCACAAAAACTCTGATGTAAGCACTGTCATGGGTACGACCCAGTGATGCCGTCTAGCGTTACGGCTTCGCCGCCGGATGTGAGGCGTGGCTTCGCCTCGCCGGACGCAGGAAGAAATAAAGGGGCTAAGCCCCGCGTTCGGGCTTCGCCCGGCCGAGGGGCAGAGCCCAACTGAATAGCTACAGATAACCGGCGTGGCACAGCCCCGCCTTACATCCGGCGGCAAAGCCGTAATCTGAAGGGCGCATTTTTTGTGCAAAGCCGCCATACGAGAAGATGCCTAACGGATGACCATGATCATTACCGAGAACAACGCGGTTAACCTAACACTGACTCAAGCCGGATCACAGCAAAAACATGTGGCGGTTTTGCGGTCCAGATACATTTAGGCCACAGTGAGGACTATCTCTGAGCGCAACTCTTCCACTCACTGACTAATCCACAATAGTCACTTCCCAATACTTCTTATCCCTGTGTGTGCTCGACGAAAAGTGGCACATACATTGCCGAACACTGGCGCTGCTCAGAGATTTCAAGAAAGCTCACTAGGCCAGTTGCAAACTTTTGTTCTCGCCGATCTGAAGGCGCACGGTGGCTTTGTCAATAAAGACACCGTCGCGGGTGGTTACGGGTCGCGCTTTCGCGCCGACTCCGTAATGACGCGCCTTGCCAAAAACATTCGCTCCGTCTTTCAAAATCTGCCGAGTATTCAACTCGGTTACGCAGCGTCTATTTTGTCGCGCGCGGGCCATCGCGTTGTTTACACACAAGGCGAACAGGTCAAAGGTGATGTGGCACTCGTGCTCACCTCAATCGTGGATCATAAACACGAGCGATCGTGGGCGGCCCACGCCAGACAGAATGGGCTTCGCGTAGGTTTTTTGGGAACAACCGCTACGCACATGCCCGAACTGTTCGAAGATGCGGGCGACTTTGTTATTTGCGGTGAGCCGGAAACAGCTTGTCTGGAACTCGCCTCAGGCAAGGAGCTCAAGGGCCGGGTTACGAGCACAGCAATCAACGATCTTGATTCGCTGCCGTTTCCGCGTTGGGACTTGATCAAAAGCAGACGCTTCGGATACGTGAACCGCGGTCGCTTCGGTTTGACTCGAGCGGTGCCGATGCTGACCAGCCGCAGTTGTCCCGAGCATTGCACGTATTGTCCGCACCGCATCACCGCCAGTTTTCGCGCTCGTTCGGACGAGAACGTGCTCGCTGAACTCGCAGAATTGTGCCGCGAACATGAACGCATTCATGTTGTTATTCGCGATCCTCTTTTCACTCTCGATCGCGATCGTTGTTTTCGCATCGCCGAAGGAATTCGCGGCCGGGGGCTGGGGCTCACGTTTGAGTGCGAAACACGCATGGACGATCTGGACGAGGAATTGATCCGCTCGCTGCATGCTGCGGGCCTGCGTGAGATTGGCTTTGGCGTGGAGTCTGTCGAACCGGCAACACTCAAGCGCGTCGCTCGTCGCTTCATTCCGCACGAACACATGCGAAACATGGTTGCGCTTTGCTGGAAACTCGGAATCAGCACGACAGCGTTTTATGTTTTCGGTTTCCTGCAGGATACGGAAGAGAGCCTGGAGGCAACAATCAGGTTTGCGTGCGAACTGGGCACGACACGCGCCAACTTCAAAATCCTGACACCTTATCCCGGCACACCATTGTTCAAGCAGATGAAGCCGCTGATTTTTGAGAAAGACTGGGAACAGTTCGACGGCTACACACTTAACTTCAACCATCCGGTATTGACACCTCGACGAGCGCGACTGATGCTGGGCATGGCTTACTCACGCTTCTTCTTTCGGCCGTCGCAGTTACTGAATATGATCGGACTACACGAATACTCGGGAGTTCAGTTTTTGCGCCGCGCTGATGAATGGTCATGGCGCCGTCAGGACTATTTCGATCGGCCGTGGATTTCGGAGAGAAAGAGTTCAGCATGATCCCGCGCACTATTGCCCGCTACGGAGTGCGTTCAGCACCCGGCGATGAAAAGGTCGTCACCGCCGCGTTTCGGCGTGGTGAGGCAGTTAACGGTCCGGCGCTTGAAGAGTTCGAACAGGAGTTTGCGAAGTTTCACCGCATGGAGCACGCGACCGCGACTTCATTTGGTCGGATGGCCTTCGACTACATCCTGCGAGCGCTCAATCTGCCGGCCGGTTCCGAAATTATTTTTCCCGCACTGACATTCTGGGTAGTGCCCGAGATAGCTCGTCGCAATGGACTGCGACCCGTCTTCGTCGACATTGACCCATCAACCTTCAATCTCGATCCCGCTAAAGTGGAAGCCGCTCTGACTGAACGAACACGCGCGATAGTGCCAACGCATCTTTACGGACTACCTTGCGTGATGAGTGAGGTGATGAAGCTTGCCGAGAAGTATGAACTCGTTGTTATAGAAGACTGTGCGCAGGCGGTTGGCGCACGATATCGCGGGCGAAGAGTCGGTACCTTCGGAACAGCATCCTTCTTTAGTTTTCAGTTGCTCAAGGGCATTAATACTTACGGCGGTGGCATGGTTCTCACGAACGTTGTTGCGCTCGCACGAAGCGTAAGAGATCAGGCTTTGCGGGAGCCTCCGCAAAGCTTGCCGGATCTCGCGCGACGGTTTGCGGCCGGTTATGGAGCACGCGTCGCCGTGAGTCCGAGGGCTTTCACGTTTTGGGGTTACCCGTTGCAAGCAGCCGTGTCCGTGTTGGGCCAACACGATCTTTCACGTTATGTCTGGGAGAAGATACGTCCCCTCGAGCGGTTTCCGCGCACATACCACCAGCGATACTCAAACGTGCAGGCATTACTCGGCCTGCGCGGGCTCGCCAATCTTGACCGTCATAATGAACGCTGTCGCGAACACGCTGCGCAATACACTCGCGGGTTGATTGATTGTCGCAACATTCAAACTCCGCGAGTGCCGGCGGATGTCGAGCACGTGTTTTATCAGTACTGCGTTTACGCGTCTGATGCAGCGCCGCTGAGTCAATGGGCGATCAGGCGCGGGATTGATATCGAGACCACGCACGTAGACGTTTGTTCGAAGCTGGAGTTGTTTGAGGAGTTCCGCGCGGAGTGTCCCGGAGCAGAAGCGACGGAAAAGGCGCTGCAATTGCCTGTGTACTCACGGTTGCGCGATTCTGATATCGAGCGTGTGTTGCGCGTTATGCGTGAAGCGAGCCGGAGTCTGGATGTTCATGGGAACTCTTATCAGCATGCATGAAGTTGTGCTGGCTGGGTTCGGCCTTGGTGGAGATAGTCTGTTCGCGCGACTATTGCCGCAGTACGGATATTTCGCGGTTTTACTCGCTGCGTTCTGGGAAGGCGAAGCCGTACTAATAGCAGCAGGTACGCTTTGTGGCGCCGGGTATCTTGACTGGCGGTTGACGATTCTCGCGGCGGCAATCGGCGGCGCAGCGGGCGATCAGATCTACTTCTACGCCGCGCATCAACGCGCCGCTCGGCTCGTGCAAAAATCCAGACGATTGCGAAAGTGGTATCCTCGTGTCAGCAAGTTCGTCCTGCGGCACGGGACCATAGCTGTGCTCCTCTCACGCTTCGCCGCGGGACTACGGATCACGATTCCGCTAGTCTGCGCGACCGTGGCGATGTCCCCGCGGAAGTATTCATCGCTGAATTTTATAAGTGCGCTATGTTGGGCGACCGTTTGGGTAGCGATCAGCTATCAATTCGGCGCCCGGCTTTAGGAACAAGCGGACGCACATCACTCCCTGCCGGTAGTTACCTGGCCCCTTGCGCAATTTACGCGGGCTGTCACTTTGCTTCTGAGTCACTTGACCTGACGGACTTGAGAGTCGGAGAACATGATTTCACTTTCAGTGATCTGAGTTCAGTGGGAGTCAATCATTTCAAGATCTCGTTTAGCGGCGTGAAGAGCGGTCTGGAACTGAGAGGTGTCGCGGAGACGAAGATAGAGGGAAAGTTGGCGGCCACGACTACCGGCTCGAAGTCTTGGTGATTGCGTGTTGCCGCGTGAGAAATAGAGTGCCAGGTTCTACAACAGGTATTAATTACAAGATGGTATTGAATACGGTCCGATCAGAGAAAATGTCTTCCACTTCGGTGATGTGCATGCTATTTCGAATGAGGGCGGCCTCGACGAGAGGAATTTCATTGTCGAGCACCATTGTGGGCTCAGACAACTCCGAAAAGAAATGACGATCCGTCTGCGTCTGCAACCATTCGTGAAAACGCAAAGCTGTTTTTTTTCGAGAATCCAAAGCATGCGCACGCTCGTCCCTTTCAAGGTTTGCGCGATTTGCCAGAACACGTCGAAAGTTGCTAAAAGCTTTTGCCGCCGTTTCACGGCGTACCGCTCCGTCTAGCAATGCCAAGGAAGCGAGACCTTTCTGGAAATGGAATAGTGGTATTAACTCGTTTCTTTCGAGATTGCGGATCTGCACAGGAACAGCACACAAATCGGTAAGCGAAGCCTCATCAAGTCTACGCCTCTCACTGATAGCTTTTTCCCTATCCAGTCTAGCCTTCAGCACCATGAGCGGAACCGAGCTGGCATATATCCCCAGGAGTCGAGTCAGTTCCCCAAAGGCGAATGACTTATCCCCAATATCACTGGCGAGCGCAGCTTGTTCCGCAAGCACGCGATCATTCTTTGGATCCAGTTGCAATGCGACCGACAACAACTCAGTAGCTTTCCTTAATCGCTTCATTGCTATCGTGTCTTCAGCTTCCTTAGCCCAAGCTCGGTAGAAGTACGCCTCAGCAATTAGCGCACCGATTTCAAGTCTCTTGGATGAGACGAATCTGTCCGGGCCAATTTCACTAGACTTTCGCCGGGGCAATGGAGGTCGGGATGAGGTACGATTCGCCGGGTTCTCGATAGAGTCTGGTGCACTCTCTGAGCCGGGGGCATTTTTGTGAGACAACACTTCCTCGGTTTGTGGCTGCTCGAACTGATCTGATGACGTTATGGCTGCACGTGTCGGAGCGTCACCACCCGCACGGGTTACATCAGGAGCTCTTTCTTCGGTGTCAGTCATGGGTTGGTTCGGCTGAGATCGCCTCGCTTGTTCGACGTCGTCTTTTGGTGAGGAAGTACTTCCTGGCCGAACCTCGTCCGGTCGTGGGACAGCATCTCCAGACGTTGATCGTTTTTTGCCCTTGACCCTTGCCTCAAAAGGCTGACGTCCGCCTTTGTCAGAGAGCTTGACGTCTCGCTGTAATGGATGCTCCGGCTGTTTTCGTTCAATCAGCTGATTGCGTTTGGGTTCTCCTTCCTCGATGTCGTGTTCTCCTGCTGCATTAGCCGGGTCAATTGTTTTCTCAACGTTCGCTACTGGCGCAGCGGATTCGATGTTAGTCTCTTGCGCGAGTGAAGTTCCATGTTCAGATTCGTCCGCCCATATACCCTGTTGATGATCGAATAGTTCTACATCGCTTAACGTTGTCGCGCCTGGCACCTCGAATATTCGCTCAGTAGTAGTATTGTCCCATTCTTTCGAAAGCTCCTCGAGATCCACGGTCTTATCTGGAGCGAGTCGCTGCTTTAGCATCAATGCGTGTTCGCTACGTCGATCGAGGGTTAACGCCTGCTCAACCAGTTGCAAAGCTTCAGCTCGAAAAGCCGCACCTTTTCGTATAACCAGAACCGCAAGACTGGTAAACATAGCGCTGTCATAGATTCCCAAGCTGATACTTCTACGATACTCCTCTTCAGCCTCTTTATAACGACCTAGGCGGCGCAGGGTATCTGCGAGACCGTGCCGTGCCACTACGTTATCCGGAGACATTTCAATTAGCTGCTTATAGAGCAACAAGGCTTCTTCGTAACGCCGTTTCGAGGTAAGGACCGCTGCCAAGCCACCACGGGAAAATGGGTCATTGGGAAAACGATCAATGGTTTTCCTGTAAACGTTCTCCGCCTCTTCGTGCCTGCCACAAGCCCTCAATACTTCGGCCAACCCGTTATGGGCCACATCGTCTTGAGGGAAGCGTTTCCATGCTACCCAAGCTACGCGCAACGCTTCTTTTAACTTTCCCTGTCGCAGCAGCACAGTACGCAGCGTGTTCCAGGAATAGTCGTCATACGGCTGCCAGTGCAGCGCTTCCTCCGCCCAACGGGCCGCTTGCTCCGAATTAAATCTCAGTATTCGAATGGCAAAACTTCTAAGACTCCGAACTATATGAAATCTACTACCGGTAAGCTCCGCAAATCTCCGCTCCTCGTCGAGAAGGCGCCTCACGCGGGGCAGCACTAGTAGATCGCCTCGTTGAAGAGCGGAAGCGAGCTCACGCGCTCTGCGGGTCCAGGTTGGATCCTCGCGAACGGATCCACTCAATCGTCTGAAAGAAGGTTTTCTATTTTGCGTATTTGCCAGAGCAGGAACACTTTCTCTTAACCATTGCTTTATCCGTTCAGGCAGATCCTCTATAGCGGGCCAAGCATGTTCTATCCAGCGTGGGGATCCCGGAAAGGCTGCTGCAGTTTCTGCAGCCACACTCTTGAAAGCGATTTTCGCAATATGCTCCTGCAGGCCGCCTTCTTTCATGAGTCGTTCGAAAGCCTTCGCCAGGTTTAGCAGGCCGTGAACGATCTCCGCGCGCAATGTGCCGTCCTCCGAAGGATCAGCAGCTCTCAAGCGGCGTAGCCCTAGCACAGCGTACTTGCCATGGTAGAACGGAACGCCGTCTGGCAATTCACACATTCGATGCCAGAAACTCGCGAGCGTACGGTCCTCTCTCTGAAACTCTGCCATGACGCAAAGATAGGCACCGAGAGGATCCGCTGCAGGAGCTGTGGAAAAACTGCCTAGAAATTGCTGTCGCTCGTTGAAGCGTTTCTGAAGGGCAGCAGCAGATTGCTTCAATTGCGAATCCGCCGTTAGCTTGCTGCTGAACTCAACAACTCCACACAGACACGACCAAGCGGAAGCCAACACTTGCGCCTCATGGTCGAAATTTCCCCAATTTCGATCGACCCAGTCCGCCAGCTCTGCATCCAGGCGCTCAGCGAATTGATTGCTATTCCCGAAATAATCTAGCCACTTTTGCAGGAGCTGAAGCCTGTCAATCGTATTCAGCGGACCGAAATAACATCTGTCCAAAAGCAGATCTGAGACAGCTTCCCGGGGCGACTTGACGAAAGCATACAACCAGCCTGAGGCGTCGTATCCGCCAATCCAGGTCAGCCACGATTCTGGTACAACATTGAGCTCAGAAATCATGTCAAGATATCGGCGTCGGTACCTGAGCCGTAACCAGTCCGGCCGCTAAGTAATTCCAACCAGACCAAATGATCGCGTCGTGCAATCGCGAGATTTTCGGGTACAGGCTTGGTCACAAACCCCAACCGAAATAAATGTTCGACTTCCAGAGGCATGAAAAGATGTAACACCTCACGTGCAGGCTCATCCGCTGCGCCATCTTCAAGATTCAACATGCGTCCTCGATCGAGTTCCTGTGGCGCCGGACAAAAGGCCTCGAAAAGTCTACCATCCAGCACGACTGGAACAGCTATAGGACGACGATCTGCTTCGCCAGGGTGTCGCGGAATTTCCTTGACACGGTAACGAAACAAAAAGACACGACGCGGGAGACCGCCTGGTAACCACTGATTTATATGATAAAGCCCTAACCGATCTCGCAGGCGATTAGGCCAGTCGGCATTTACTGGATCTCGCAGATCAGTCAGAAAATCTTCATAAAAGGCGGCGAAAGTTGGACGGTGCTTACACTCACGACTGGTATATGCCTTCGTAAGGATGCGTGACAGCTCATACCATGCCAAGCTGCGATGGCTGCCATCGGCCAAAACCTGCTCACCCATATTGAAAATGTGTTCTTCTCGTTCCCCCGAGAGGAATTCCAGATCGGAGACCGGAACAACTCTGACGAGAAAGGTATCGAAATCTGTTGTTTCGAGAGCTGCCGTCGCTAATGGTGCTATAAAGGTTTCCGGACATACCGTCGGATCATTGCGTGGTATAAACCGAAAGTCGTGTCCGGACCGAGGAGTACAGAAGACATGTTTGAGCAGGTATAGATTGTGCCTTTCGCTCCACTCGCGAAAGCTCACTGGTCCAGAAGTAGTAATCGTGGCAGCGTAGGTTGCGATACGAAGCGGGTCTAATCGTTCTTCGTTGAGAAAATTCCTTGGAATGAAGCGCATGTTTGACATGCTTCGACCCGGCGCCATTTCCAAAGAAGGATTATCTTTCGCTTTCCTGAGGAATGTCTCAAACGCAGGTAAGTTAGTAGCGAATGCTGACATGGCCGTCAAGGTTAGCCAAAAACGTTAGCAAAAGCCAAACCAGAAGCTTGTTGCGGTTCATCGGAAGACCAGGTGATGGGTCCAGCCAAGCGAGAGCGGCCTGCGCCAGCGAGCGAAGAGTCTTTAGATAGGGCCTCATCTTTGGCTCGATGGACGCATGCGTCACGACTTTATTGACTTACCGAAATGAGGAAATTCTTTGGTATAGTCACAGTTACGGACAACGTGCTGAGGTGGCGGAATGGCAGACGCTGCGAACTAAATTCGTCCGCAGGACGTGCAGGTTCAACCCTCGGCACCATACCTTTCCTAATGCTTTCACGCGCTTCTTCAATAACCAATCGCCAGTCCATCCTTGCGTGGATCCGATGCACCCATCAGAGTCCCGTTCGCCGGGTCGATCATGATTGCCTGTCCTCCACCCATAGATGATCTCAGCACGCCGGGAGGCGAGGCCCGCACGTGGCCCAAGGCCAACAGCCGGGCAATCACCGATGCCGGAATTTCGTCCTCGAGCAAAACGTCCCTCCCGCTCATAAAACGATAGCGTGGCGCATCGAGCGCCTGTTGCAGCCCCATGCCTAGATCGATGATGTTCACTAATACCTGAACGTGCCCCTGCGGCTGGATGCCGCCACCCATTACGCCAAACGACATGAACAGCTTGTCGTCTTTAAAGACCATCGCCGGAATGATCGTGTGAAAAGGGCGCTTACCCGGTTCCAGATGGTTCGGGTGCGTTCGATCCAGTGAAAACGAACTGCCGCGATTCTGAAGTACGATCCCCGTGTCCCCGGCGACAATCCCTGATCCAAAAGCGTCGAAAAGACTGTTGATGAAAGACACAGCATTGCCGTCGGCGTCGACGACCGTAAAGTAGGTAGTGTCGCTGCCGGCGTTGATCTCACCAGGCGGTGGTGAATCAAGTGCCCTGTTGGGATTGATGAGCGCGCGCCGCTTCGCCGCGTACTCTTTCGACAACAACTCGGCTACAGGCACTTTCGCGAAAGCCGGATCGGCGATGTAGCGATCACGATCCGCAAACGCAAGTTTGGTTGCTTCAATGAGCGTGTGATAGTAGCGAACAGGTCGTGTACTCAACGCTGCCAGATCGAACCCTTCCAGAATGTTGAGCGTCAGCAAGGCAGTCAACCCTTGTCCGTTCGGTGGAATTTCATAGACCGTGTAACCACGATAATTTGTAGAGATCGGTTCTACCCACTCTGATTTCTGCGCGGCGAGGTCTGCCAGTGAAATGAAACCACCGTTCTTCTTGCAGTAGTCAACGATGGCCTCGGCTATTTCACCTTTATAGAAAGCGTCGCGACCGCCGGCCGCCAGCGTGCGCAGGGTACGAGCCAGGTTAGGTTGGCGGAAAATTTCGCCGGCGCGCGGCGCTCTGCCGTCAATCAGGTAATTACTTGCAGCCGCCGGAGTCTTCTGCAACCTGGTCACTTCGGCGTTCCAGTCTTCAGCCGTCTTCTCCATGACTGGAAACCCGTTCTCCGCACATTCAATCGCCGGGCCTAGCAGATCCGCGAGTTTCATGGTCCCGTACTTTTCCAGCAACGTTACCCAGCCATCAAACGCGCCCGGCACCGTGATGCTTTCCATGCCGAACTGCGGCATCTTCGTAATCTTCCGCCTGGCAAAGTAATCGAGATTCAAAGCGGCTGGTGCTCGGCCACTTGCATTGAGGCCCTTCAGCTCCTTTGTTTTGGACCAGTAAACGAGCATGAAGGCGTCGCCGCCCACGCCGGTCATCATTGGTTCCGTTACGTTGAGCATGGCCGCCATCGCGATCGCTGCATCGACGGCATTGCCACCGCGTTTGAGAACCTCCAGACCCACTTGCGAGGCTAACGGTTGGCTGCTAGCAACCATTGCATGCCGGCTCCGCACAACTGATCGGCCCGGCTTGACCGCCGACATTCGGCTCTTCTTCTGGGCCAGGGGATAGACCGTTGTCATTAACATCAGCGCCACCATCGCAACTGCAACGTAGATTCGAGCCACTGCTCGTGGTAATGAAATGATTGTCGTTCGGGACATAGGCAGATGAACGCGGATATTAGCTGCACGCGCGGTTAAAGTGAAGGTATTATTCCCGCCCCGATGTGGTTATCGGCGGTTCCCGTGCCTGTGAGACAAAAGGAGGTCAGGCGTTTTGAGGATTTGCAAACACGCGACAATGCTCGCGTTCGCCATTATCTTCGGCTGCGCGTTTCTGTTTTCAGCGGATGCAGTTTCCGCGCAGCCACAACAACCAGTCAAACCCGGTCGTGGTTGCACTACACGCGTCCTCTTTCTTGGCAACAGCTATACATACTTTAATGACTTACCCGCGATCGTCTCGGAGTTGGCCAAGGCTGGTCATCAATGCCGCCTCGAAACGCGCATGGTAGCGCCAGGGGGAAAAACACTTAAAGATCATTGGGAGAGTGCTGCCTCGCGCGAAGCCCTGAACTCCCAGGCTTGGGACTTCGTCGTCCTGCAAGACCAGAGCACCCTGGGCATTAATCTTTATTTCGAAGGCCAGACGCGAGTAGGAGGCGACGAAATTTTTCGTCCTTATGCCGAACGATGGGCCAACGAAATCCGAAAACATCACGCCACGCCTGTCTTTTATCTTACGTGGGCTCGCAGGGCCACACCTGCAGATCAGGCGGCGTTGAATTACGCATACATCAGCGCTGCGAAAACGACTCGATCACTGGTAGCGCCGGTTGGACTGGCGTGGGCGCAAGTGAGGCAAACAGATCCGGGTATCGATCTGTATTATCGCGATGGAGCACATCCCTCGCCTGCGGGTAGTTACCTGGCTGCTTGCGCAATTTACGCCGCTATCTTTGGGAAGAGTCCCGTAAACCTGCCGGCTCGTATCAGCGGCGTACCTGTCAATCTGGAAACCGAAGAGCTCGAGCCAGACAAGACCGCTGTTCTTATTGACCTTTCAACACCTGTCGCGACGACGCTTCAGACTGCGGCCTGGAATGCGTGGCGCGAACTCAAACAGCATCGTGGATATTTGAATGTAAGTCCGGTTGCCCTGCCTTCAGTCAAGCTGCCTGCGGGCAAGCGTTTTGGACCATCAGACCTGGAAGGAACCTGGCGCGGGCAGATACTTTTCTATCCGGGCGGCGGGCCAACCGAGATGGTCCTCACCTTTCATCGGGACGGTGAGACCTGGAAAGGACATCTTTCGATCAATTACTCGGTGAAGGACTTTGCGTCAGAATCGCTTGACCTGACGGACTTGACAGTCGGGGAGCGTGATTTCAGCTTCAGCGATCCGAATTCAGCGGGAGTCAACAAATTCAAGATTCTGTTTCGCGGCGTGAAGAGCGGTGCGGAGCTGAGAGGCGTGGCGGAGACGAAGGTAGAGGGGAAAGTGGACGGCCGCGATTACCGGCTCGAAGTCCTCGGTGATTGGGTGTTGCAGCGTGAGAAATGAGCCGGCGGCTTCATCCTTGATCGTTTCTTCAAGAGCCTGTTTGGCCTAGTTGAAGTTGAGTCTCTTGCGCCACTCAGCTTTGTTCTCACGGAGGAACTCACGCGATGCCTCGATGTCATCAGCCATCAGTCGATCTTTTTCCAGAAAGCTGACCCGCTCACGATACGCTCTGAGGATATCTTCAATCACAGGCGACAACCGCAAGCCTTTGTTTGACTCGGCCGCCTGCGCCGCGGTCAACAACTCGATCGCCAGCACATATTCACAGTTCTCCATGATCTGCTGCAGTTTGTAAGCCGATGTCCCACCCATGCTAACGTGATCTTCCTGTAGCTGGCAGGTGGGGATCGTATCGATGCTGGCCGGATGTGAAAGCACTTTGTTCTCATTGACCAACGCCGCAGAGGTGTATTGAGGAATCATCAGACCGGAATTTACGCCAGGCTGCTGGATCAAAAAGCTCGGCAGGCCTCGTTGCCCGGAGAGGAGCTGGTAAGTGCGGCGCTCGGAGATGCTCGACAACTCACTCATCGCAATCGCGAGAAAGTCGAGCATCATCGCCGTCGATTCACCGTGAAGATTGCCCCCAAAAAGAATCTCGTCGATTTCCGGAAAGAAAAGCGGGTTCTTTCCAGCACAGTGGGATCCGAAGCTTGGAATTCACGTGACTTGAAGTCGCGGC
>JADMIO011216343.1_pt1 | contig 44426 bp, 40 predicted proteins | sample 8958161 | NCBI WGS metagenome assembly JADMIO01 (sample SAMN16585339, study PRJNA669376) | soil metagenome | isolation source: Crop rotation soil | place: USA: Cullars Rotation, Alabama | collected 2011
TTGTTGAAAGCGGATTAACAAATGTTGTTTCTCCTGCTGGGGCAACAGGTTACTGGCAATTAATCGAAAGTACAGGTGCTAATTATGGACTTGAAATTGATGAAGATGTTGATGAGCGTTATAGCATTGAACGTTCTACAGAAGCAGCGTGCAAATATTTTTTGGAAGCATATAAAAAACTGAACAATTGGACTCTTGTTGCCGCTTCTTATAATCTTGGGATTGGCGGTGTTGAAGTTCAGTTGCAAAAACAACAGGTGAAAAATTATTATGATCTTTTTTTGAATGATGAAACATCACGATATGTTTTTAGAATTTTGGCAATGAAGGATATTTTAACAAGGCCCGAAGCTTACGGTTTTGTTTTGCGCAAACAGGATCTGTACCCCCGCATTCCAACTGTAAAAATTGTATGTGATTCATCCATAAGTGATCTGCCTCAGTTTGCTATTACTAATGGAACTAATTATAAAATCCTTAAACTTTTGAATCCCTGGCTGCGTAAGGATTTTTTGAGTAATGCTGACAATAAAAAATATTATATCGAGTTGCCTAAAAAAGGTGTTGATTTCACCAAATGGGAATCGTATCTTGAAACGGATACTAACCAATACGTAACAAATACACCTAAGGATACTTTAATAACGCCATGAGTAAGGACGAGCAGTTGGTAATGAACGAGACGGAAACCCTTGAGGTGATCGGTGCCCGTGTACACAATCTTAAAAACATTGATGTTGAAATACCCCGTAATAAACTTGTTGTTATAACCGGTTTAAGCGGCAGTGGTAAATCATCACTTGCTTTTGATACCATTTATGCCGAAGGCCAGAGAAGGTACATTGAAACGTTTGCATCCTATGCCCGTCAGTTTCTAGGCGACCTTGAAAGACCCGATGTAGATAAGATCACCGGATTGAGTCCTGTTATTTCTATTGAACAAAAAACAGTAAACAAAAATCCGCGTTCAACGGTTGGTACTATAACCGAGATATACGATTTCCTGCGTTTATTGTTTGCCCGTGCATCTGATGCTTATTCGTATGTTACGGGCGAGAAAATGATCCGTTATTCCGATGATCAGATCATTGATCTTATTGTGGAAAAATATGCTGATCAAAAAATATTGATTCTTTCTCCTGTTGTAAAGGGACGTAAAGGTCATTATCGAGAATTATTTGAGAATATCCGTAAACAGGGATTTTTACGGGTGCGTGTTGACGGTGAGGTGAAAGAGATAACAGATAAGATACAACTCGACAGGTATAAAATACATGATATTGAAATTGTAATTGACCGCATAGAAGTAAAAGGCGATTCGCGTCAGCGGATTTCTGAATCGGTTCAATTAGCTATGAAACATGGTAAAGGTGTGATCATGGCCTTACCCTACGATCCTTCAAAAAGAAATAATGAATACGGAAAAGCCCAGCACTTCAGTCGTTATTTGATGTGTCCCACTTCGGGGATTTCTTACGATGAGCCTCAGCCGAATTTATTTTCATTCAATTCACCCTATGGTGCTTGTCATAAGTGTAACGGCCTGGGTGAGATATCTGAGATCGATATCAATAAAATAATTCCCAATAAAAAATTAAGTATAAAAAAGGGTGCTATACTTCCTATTGGTGAATACAAGAATAATTGGATATTCAAACAACTAGATGCAATAGGCGATAAATATGATTTCAAGTTAGAAACCCCGGTTGAAGATATTTCTGAGGATGCAATGAATGTGATCCTCTTCGGATCGGAGGAAGTGTTTAAAGTGAAAGCCTACATTGACAGTGCATCAACAAGTTACTCGCTCAACTTTGAAGGTATTGTGAATTTTTTGATGCGCCAGCAGGATGATGAGCAGCTTTCTCCATCCATGGAAAAATGGATAGCGGGTTTTATGAACCAGGTTGAATGTCCGGAATGTAAGGGAACTCGCCTGAAAAAAGAAGCATTACATTTTAGAGTTTCAGATAAAAATATCGCTCAGCTTTCTGATATGAGCTTATTAGATCTGAACAAATGGTTTGATGAAGTTGAAAATAAACTCAGTGAAAAAAACAAAATTGTTGCCACCGAAGTTTTGAAGGAGATCAGATCCCGTATCAGATTTTTATTGAATGTTGGATTGGAATATCTTTCACTAAGCCGCAGCTCAAAAAGCTTATCGGGAGGTGAGGCACAGCGTATTCGTTTGGCAACTCAGATCGGATCACAATTAGTTGGAGTGCTTTATATTCTTGATGAACCAAGCATTGGCTTGCATCAGCGCGATAATACACGATTAATAAATGCGTTGAAGGAGTTACGTGATATAGGCAACTCGGTGATTGTAGTTGAACACGATAAAGAAATGATCCTTGCAGCCGATCATGTGATTGATATTGGTCCCATGGCAGGAATACATGGAGGTAAAGTGGTTGCTCAGGGAACACCGGAGCAACTCGTAAAGTTTGATACCATCACTGCACAATACATTACCGGCAAAAAAAATATTGAGATCCCTAAAGTAAGGCGTAAAGGAAACGGAAAATTTTTGTCGTTAACAGGAGCACGCGGACATAACCTACAGGATGTTGCGGTTGATCTTCCTCTTGGAACATTTATATGTGTTACGGGTGTTTCGGGAAGCGGCAAATCATCCTTGATCAATGAAACCCTGTATCCAATATTAAGTAATCATTTTTACCGCTCATCAAAAAAAGTTTTGCCATTCAGCACACGAAAAGGTTTAGAGCATATAGATAAAGTTATTGAAATTGATCAGTCACCCATTGGACGTACCCCGCGCTCAAACCCTGCCACCTACACAAATGTTTTTTCCGATATCAGAAATTTGTTCGCAAATATTCCCGAAGCAAAGATCAGAGGGTATAAACCCGGTCGTTTTTCTTTTAATGTGAAAGGTGGACGCTGTGAAACATGTCAGGGTGCCGGAGTAAAAACAATTGAAATGAATTTTTTACCTGATGTGTATGTGAATTGCGAAACATGTAACGGCAAACGTTATAACCGCGAAACATTGGAGGTTCGTTTCAAAGGGAAATCGATCAGTGATATATTGAATATGACCATTGATCAGGCTGTGGAATTTTTTGAAAGCATTCCATCCATTCTTCTGAAAATAAAAACGCTTCAGGATGTTGGCTTGGGTTATATAACTCTGGGTCAGCAAAGCACAACCTTATCAGGCGGGGAAGCACAGCGTGTGAAATTAGCTACCGAACTTTCAAAACGTGATACCGGAAATACATTCTATATATTGGATGAACCAACAACAGGCTTGCATTTTGAAGACATCAGGATATTACTTGAAGTGCTGAATAAATTAGTTGATCACGGAAATACAGTTCTGGTTATCGAACACAATATGGATATCATTAAGGTTGCAGACCATATTATTGACCTTGGTCCGGAAGGTGGCAGCGGAGGTGGTCATATTATTTGTTACGGTACGCCCGAACAGGTAATAAAGAACCAGAAAAGCTATACTGCACAGTATTTAAGAAAAGAAATGTAATATTGTAAAAATATTTTTCTATGGGAGCTCCTGAACCAAACAACGAAGACAAGATCCGTAAAGCTTTTTCCGACAAGACATGGCAGGAAATTAAGGCGACAGATTCATGGCAGATTTTTAAGATCATGGCCGAGTTTGTGGATGGTTTTGATAAAATGGGAAAGATCGGTCCCTGCGTTTCGGTATTTGGTTCTGCACGTACTAAACAGGATAATAAATATTACAAGCTAGCAGAAGAGATATCTTTCAAACTTACACGAGAAGGTTACGGAGTTATTACCGGTGGCGGCCCAGGAATTATGGAAGCCGGTAACCGCGGAGCAAAAGCGGGTGGAGGTAAATCGGTTGGTTTGAATATTGAATTACCATTCGAACAAAGTTCAAATCCTTTTATTGATCACGACAAGTTGATCAACTTTAACTACTTCTTTGTGCGTAAAACAATATTTCTTCGTTACTCACAGGGTTTTATCGCTTTACCGGGAGGTTTTGGTACGCTTGATGAATTATTTGAAGCCCTGACCCTTGTTCAAACCAATAAGATCGCCAAGTTCCCGATCGTTTTAGTTGGAAAAGCATACTGGCACGGTATGTTGGAATGGATAAAAGCCACCATGCTTGCTGAGGAGAAGAATATCAGTCCGGAAGACCTTGACATGTTCAAAGTAGTTGACACTGCCGATGAAGCAGTAAAGGTTATTGTCGACTTCTACGCACAATACCTACTCAAACCGAATTTCTAAGATCGAGAAAGCCCTTTGTTGACGGGCCTTTCAGAGGATGTTGTAATTTTACAACACTTTCCTTATTAACACTTTAGTGTTTGTAAGTTGAAAACCATGTAAGTTTTCAACCCTTCAAATTGGGCTAGTTTTGTTCTGATAAAAAAAGTTCTTTCTTGTTGATTTATAATGGCGTTGCAATAGAAAATGTCTTATTTTTATAGCTTATGTCATTATGTTTCAACAAAATCACAGAACATGAACACTAAAAAACTAGTCCTCGCAGCCGTAATCTTTTTATCAGGTGCTTCTCTGTTTTCACAGGGCACTTTAGGCAAGCTACCCTCAATAAATGCGAATGCAGGGGTGCTTATCTTCAATGGCGACATAGGCAAAGGAAACGATCTTAGTTCGTACAGCCGTATCCGTTTTGGTTATGGTTTCGGAATTGAGCAGCGTGTACTTAAAGTGCTTGGTATTTCCATTAACGGAACCATTGGCAAACTGGCCGAGAGCGAGCGTTCTAAAACCCGCAACCTGAACTTTGAATCAAAGATCATGCAGTGGGATCTGAGTTTGAAACTATACCTTGACAGAATTGTAAAAAATAATTCAATTACCCCATTCATAGGCGCGGGAGTAGGGTATTTGAAATTTGATCCGTATGGTGATCTTGTTGGAGCAAATGGCATAAAATATAATTATTGGACAGATGGAAGCATACGTGATCTGCCTCAGGTGCCGGTAAACATTGCAACTGCGGTTGAAATAAAACGCGATTACAAATACGAAACACAGCTAAAAGATACTACTACCGCTTACGCTAGAAATACCATAGTTATTCCATTGACTTTTGGTTTTAAATTAAAGCTGGTCGACAATTTTGATGTGAACATGGGCTTGACCTATCATATGTCTATGTCAGATTACATCGATAATGTAAAAGATGGCAGTAACGACAGTTATTTCTATACCAATGTTTCTTTCCAATATCATTTTGGGTCTGTTGATGGCGGTGGAGATAAGGAACGTTATCAGAATGTTGATTTTAAAAACATCGTTGATAATACCGACTCGGACGGAGATGGTGTAAAAGATGAAAATGATAAATGTCCAGGCTCACCAAAAGGAGCAAAAGTAGATTCAAAAGGATGTGAAATAGATAGCGATGAAGATGGAGTTCCTGACTATCGCGATAAGGAACCAAATTCCCGTAAAGGTGCATTGGTTGATGCGAACGGAACTACTATGACGGATGCATCTATCCTTCAACAGCAAAAAGACTGGGATGCAGCTGCAGCTGAACGTAGTGAAAAGTTCAATGCAAATCCAACTCAACAGACTATCGAAGAGATCGAAAAGAATGCTCAGAATTTACAAAACCAAAGCGGTATAAAGAAAGCACTGCCTTCGGAATTTGTTTCTGCTGATACGAATAAAGACGGTTTTATACAGGCCAATGAGATCAACCAGGTTATTGATGGTTTCTTCTCCGGTGAAAATGATTTCACTGTTGAGAGGATCAATAAACTGATTGATTTCTTCTTCGAGCAGTAAGGTTGGGGCAGAAAGCCACGGCTCTGTATAGAAGTTAGAAAGAAACCAAATAATTCTATATATGATCCGATTCGCTGTTCTGCTGTTCAACATGATTGGCTTGCTTGCTTACCGTATGTTTTTTGTCGGTGGCGTAGAAGTATCACAATCTGTACCTTCTGAAATGAAGCCCGGCACCGAGTACACCATAGAAGTTACGGTTAACAAAGGCACTATTGGGGGGTTCGCCAAATTCCAGCAAGATATTCCTGAAGGATTTACCGCTGTTGCAGTTGAAAGTAAAGGTGCATCCTTTTCATTCAGCGGCACAGCTGTAAAATTTATCTGGACTTCTCTTCCTTCTGAACCGGAATTCAAGATCAGTTATAAGATCACCCCATCTGAAAGTATTGCGGCCGGAGAAAAAACTTTTGGAGGCAAATTCTATTACGTAGTTGATAATGCAAAACAGTCTGTTGAGTTAGAGCCGGCCAAAGTAATGATTGGCGGTGGTGCTACGGCAACAAATACCAATACACAAACACCTGACAACACTAACACGCAAGCGACAAATACCAATACTCAAACACCTGATAACACTAATACGCAGGCAACAAATACTAATACCAATACTCAAACACCTGATAATACAAATACTCAGGCCACAAATACTAATACCAACACTAACACACAAACACCTGACAATACTAATACGCAGGCAACCAATACCAATACGCAAACACCAGATAACACGAATACTCAAGCTACTAACACAAACACACAAACTACCGGTAACAATACAGCGCAAACCACTGTTGGAACCCAACAAGGGAATGTTGCCTGTACACGCAAGATCACTCCTGCCGGAGGAAATGATTATACTGTAGAAATGACAATTAAGAAAGGAAACATTACCGGTTTTGCTAAATTGAATGAAAATATCCCTGCAGGATTTACCGCTACGGCTATCAATTCTAACAAAGGTTCGTTTACTTTCACTGAGCAAAAGATAAAATTAGTTTGGGTAGCACTTCCTCAGGAACCTGAATTCACCATCTCGTATAAAATATCCGGATCAGCTATTATGGGTGAACAGATCGATGGATTGCTTTCTTACATTGAGAATGAAGAGACAAAAAAATATATAATTCCTGCAACTGCTATTGGCGGAGGTACTTCTGCAACAGCAACAAATACCAATACACAAACACCTGATAATACCAACACACAGGCAACAAATACTAATACCCAAACGCCAGATAACACGAACACGCAGGCAACAAATACCAACACACAAACGCCTGACAACAATAACACACAAGCAACCAACACTAATACACAAACACCTGATAACACTAACACGCAGGCAACAAACACCAATACACAAACACCTGATAACAACAACACAACTGTAACCCCATCAAATGCAAATGTGAATTATCGCGTTCAGATTTGCGCGCTTAAAATGTCGAGAATGGAAAGCTCATATTTTGAGAACAAATACAGCTTCAGTAAAGTTGATATGGAACAGCATGAAGGTTGGATAAAATACCTGGTTGGAGAGTTCGATGAATATAAGAAAGCACGTGATTATCGCGAACAAACAAGGTCAAAAGGGGTGGTGGGACCATTCGTAACTGCCTATAACTCAGGGCGCAGGATAACTGTTCAAGAGGCTCTGATGATCACAAGCCAGCAATGGTATAGATAAGGCAATTATAACCCATTTAATATTAATTATTTATGGGTTTTTCGTACTTTTGTTGAAACTATGTTCAAGAAGTTTTTCAGTCTTGTTTTAATAGCTATTCTTTCATGGCCGGTTGCTGCCCAAAATGGCGTTGATTCTGCCGGGTTTCGCAAGCCTTTACCATACTTTCCATATGTTAGGGAAAAACAATATGAACCTGCAGGTTCTGCTGTATTAAAACCTACGATAGGATTAGGCTTTGGTCCGCTTTCTTTTTTTGGCGACCTGCGCGATAAAACTTTCCAAAGTCCAACCACCGGCCGCGTTGCATTCGATATGACCGTTAGCCAGGCATTCAACCAATATCTTAAGCTGAATTTTTATGTGATGTGGGGCAAGTTGGGTGTTACAGAAGATAAGATCAGCCGCAATGCAAATTTTGAATCTACTATCCGTCTTGGCGGAATAATGGTTCAGTATGATTTTCAGAATTTCATTCCTAAATCAAAAGGTATTCGTCCGTTTGTCGCAACAGGTATTGAGTCGTTCGAGTTTTTATCGAAGACCGATATGGTTGATAAAAATGGAGCGAAGTATAATTACTGGACCGATGGTTCTATCATGAGTAAAAGCGAAAGCAGCCCAACTGCAGCATCAGCCGTTCAGCTTATCCGTGATTATAAATACGAAACCGATATACGCAACTTGAACACAGACGGTTTTGGAAAATATGCAGAGCGTTCATTTGCTATTCCTGTAAGCGCGGGTGCAATTTTTCAATTAGGCGACCGTGTTGAATTCAAAGCAGGAACAACGCTTCATATTGCATTTACGGATTATATTGATGGTGTTACCGACAAAAGTAAAGGCGATCGCGCAGGTAATAAACGCAATGATTATTTTATGCTTACCAGTTTCTCAATTCATTATGATCTTCTTGGTAAAATGAAAGAGGTTGATACACTTCCTCCGGGATGGTTTGATTCAGTGGACTGGCTTGCAATTGAAACAGGTGATAAAGATGGTGATGGCGTTCGCGATACTTCTGATCTTTGTCCGGATACTCCTCCAAGTACTTTGGTAAATGCAAAAGGTTGTCCGGGTGATGATGATGGCGACTTAGTTCCGAATCATTTGGATAAAGAATTGGATTCAAAACCGAAAGCTATTGTTGATATGGATGGCGTTACACTTGCCGATTCAACTATCAGAAAGAATTGGGATATGTATCGCGATACTTCCAATCAATTTGCTCAGGTTATTCGTTATTTCCATGGTCCGTATGAAAAAGGAAACGGGAAAGTTCGCGTGCCTGAGGGTGGATCTATTGCCGGTCCTGGCGAACCGTTTATTCCATCAGAGTATGTAATTCTCCTGAAGGAATCAAAAACAGGTTTATCAACCGATATGATGTCCAAGCTTCTTACAGTAAAAGATGTTGAAACAATTAATTTACCAGATTCAGTGATTGCATATACTGCCGGTCATTACACCGACTTTAAAGAAGCAATGAAACGTAAAATTTCATTTATTAAAGATGGAATTCCTGAGGCTAAGATCGTGTATCGTCAGGGAGATAAATTTGTTGAGGCAACAAATGATGTGCGCAGTGAGCTTATTGGCAAGAGACCTAAAGGAACAGAAGGACTTAACTTAAGCGGTGAGCCGGGTACAGATAATGAGCTTGTAGAAAAAACAAAAGGGCTTGTATTCCGTGTTCAGTTAGGTGCATACAAAAAACGTTTGTCTAAAAAATTATTTAAAGGATTACCTGATCTGGTTGAAGTTAGAACCGATGATGGCTTGTATAAATATATGAGTGGAGCATATCTCACTTTCCAGGATGCTGCTAAACATAAAGTGGATATGGTTGCCAAAGGCTATACAGGTTCATTCATTGCTGCTTATAAAGACGGTATGCGTGTTTCATTGACATCTGTTGGAGCAACACCTGTTAAGAAGGAAGATAAAGCGGAAATTGACGACACATCCGATAAGAACAAACCTGTAAATGTATTCAACAAAAACCTTGTAACGTTTAAAGTTCAGGTAGGTGCATTTAAGAATGAACCTCCAACACAAATGCAGTTTAAGTTCAAGAAAATACTTGAAGGTGTTCAGACTGAACAGGCCGCAGGAGGTTTAACACGTTATACAGTAGGTATTTCCAGTGATTACAATGAAATGGAAAAACTGAAAGAGAAAATCATTAAGTCTTATGGCGTTAGTGATGCCTTCGTTATAGCATTCTTCAACGGACAAATGATCTCAGTTCAGGAGGCCCTTGAGCTTGTGAAATAATTCCCAATAACTCCTGCTGTTAAGTATTGTTAAGCAATTGGCTGTTCAATTTTCTACCCCTATATTCGTATAGTAATTTAGCATTATTATACTTGTCGGATAGTCTTGTCATAATACCTACTTATAACGAAAAAGAGAACATCGAAAAGATGATCCGTAAGGTATTCTCTTTGCCGGTTCCCTTTCATTTACTGATCATTGATGATGGTTCGCCTGATGGTACTGCATCTATTGTTAAAAACCTGATGAATGAATTCAATGGGAGGCTATTTATTGAGGAACGTTCAGGGAAATTAGGATTAGGTACAGCCTATATTCACGGATTTAAATGGGCATTAAAGCGCAGCTACCAGTATATTTTTGAAATGGATGCTGATTTCTCTCACAATCCCGATGATCTTATCCGTTTACGCGAGGCATGCTTGCCCGCTACAGCGGGCGGAAAAGGAGCTGATCTTGCTGTAGGTTCACGCTACGTTAGCGGAGGAAGTGTAGCCAACTGGCCAATGAATAGAGTAATGCTGTCTTATTTTGCATCGGTATATGTGCGTATGATCTTATGGGTGAATATTAAGGATACAACTGCAGGTTTTAAATGTTATACCCGCAAAGTTTTAGAAGCGATCAATCTGGACAATATAAAATTTGCTGGATATGCATTTCAGATCGAAATGAAATATACAGCAGCTAAACTTGGATTTAAAATTGTGGAGGTTCCAATAACTTTTATTGACAGACAAGAGGGGCACTCCAAAATGAGTACCGGTATTTTTAAGGAAGCAGTGTGGGGAGTTTTGAAAATGCGATTTAAGAAAATAAAATAAATTTCCCCTTCTCCTGAAGGAGAAGGGCCGGGGATGAGGTAATGAGAACTTTAATTATAAACGTCAACATCGTAAATGAAGGGAAGACCTTTAAAGGAAATATCCTCATTGACGGAAATTTCATCTCAAAAATTTCTGAGCAGCCCATCATTGAAAAAGCAGATAAAACAATTGATGCAAAAGGACAATATTTATTTCCGGGATGCATTGATGATCAGGTACATTTCCGTGAGCCGGGACTAACGCACAAGGCAGACATTTATACCGAATCAAAAGCGGCTGTGGCCGGAGGTATTACATCTTACATGGAGATGCCAAATACCAAACCCCAGACTTTAACGCAGGAACTACTCGAGGAAAAATATAAAACGGGAGCAAAAAATTCATTGGCCAATTTTTCATTTTTCATGGGCGCTTCCAATGATAATATTGAGGAGGTGCTTAAAACAAACGGAAAAAATGTTTGTGGCATCAAAATCTTCATGGGTTCATCAACAGGAAACATGCTGGTGGATAAAAACGAAGTACTCGAAAAAATATTTTCTCAAAGTAAATTGTTGATCGCAACGCATTGTGAGGATGAAGAAACGGTCAGAGCAAATCTTTTGGCTTATAAAAGTGAATACGGAGAGAACATTCCTGTTGAATGTCATCCTTTGATCAGAAATGTGGAGGCTTGTTACCGTTCTTCTTCAAAAGCGGTTGAGTTGGCAACAAAATATAATACACGTTTGCATATTCTTCACATCTCTACTGCAAAGGAGCTAAGCCTGTTTGATAATAAAAAAGCTTTAAAAGATAAACGCATTACTGCCGAAGCATGCATTCATCACTTATGGTTTAGTGATGCGGATTACAAAACCAAAGGTAATTTCATTAAATGGAATCCTGCCGTTAAAACCGCAGCCGATCGTGATGCGATTTTACAGGGAGTTTTAGACAATAAAATTGATGTGATCGCAACCGATCATGCACCGCATACCATTGAAGAAAAAAATGCAAAATATTTAGAAGCTCCATCCGGCGGGCCCTTAGTACAGCACGCGCTTGTTGCCATGTTGGAACTACATCACCGCGGTAAAATAACGCTCGAGAAAGTTGCGGAAAAAATGAGTCACGCTGTTGCTGATTGTTTTCAAATCGAAAAACGCGGCTACATTCGTGAAGGTTATTATGCCGACCTGGTGTTGGTTGATCTTAATTCTACATGGACGGTAGAAAAATCCAACCTATTATACAAATGCAATTGGTCCCCTTTTGAAGGACAAATATTTAAATCAAAAGTCACCCACACATTTGTAAGCGGACATTTAGCCTACCACAACGATCATTTTGATGAATCTCAGAAAGGAATGAGATTATTATTCCAACGGTAATTCATCTCGTTTTTTGTGAATCTTAGTGACTTAGAGACTTTGTGGCAAAAAAGGAGCCACTAAGACACAAAAGCACAAAGCGGCACGAAGAGTCATATTTTTCGCAGACAGATTCGTATATTCGTAAAAATTCGTATTCGTAGATACATTGAGAGATTTCTCTATTCTATATCACTTAACCAACCCATTAGTCAGATACACCCTTCGCATCTTTTACAAAAAGATCCAGGTAAAAAACGCACATCATTTTCCTAAAAGCGGTCCGGTCTTATTATGTTGCACACACACTAACGCGTTCATGGATCCTATTCTGATTCAGACAAATGGAGGAAGATACAGGCAGATATTTTCATTAGCTCGCGGTGATGCATTTAAAAAAGGATTCATGAGCTGGCTGCTGAAACAATGGAAGCTCATTCCCATTTTTCGTCTTTCAGAAGGTTATGAAAATCTGGCGAAGAATGACGAAACATTTAATCGAAGTTATGAAGTGCTGGAAAGAGGAAACAGTTTGATCATGTTTCCGGAAGGAATTTGTGTGCAGGAAAAACGTTTGCGCAAATTGAAAAAAGGAGCAGCACGCATTGCGTTGGGAGTAGAGGAGAGGAATAATTTTAATTTGAATGTTCCTTTAGTTCCGCTTTGTATCAATTACCAATCACCCAAAGAAACAAGAACTAATGTTTTTGTTTATTACGGCAAACCACTCAATACAAAGGATTATATTGAGCGCTATAAGCAGGATAAAGTAAAAGCCATCAATGAACTTACCCGCGACCTGGAACTTGCTATGCGGGAATTGTATTTGCATATCAATAATAAGGAGAACGATCACTTTGTTGAACATGTTCTGGAAATATACAAACCCGATGTAATGCAAAAGCGCGGACTCAAAGTGAATGATCTTGAAAAAGATTTTGAAGTAAACCGCGAAATTATAAATTCAATTAATGAAACCGAGCAGCATAATATTTCAAATCTGCACAATGCCAAAGATGCAGTGCATACCTATGTAACACATCTAAAAAAACACAAACTCAATGATACTGTATTACGCAATGAAGTATTGGGACAATTACATTGGGGAAGAGTAATATTTGACTTTATTATTTTATTAATTGGATTGCCTGCTTACTTATTGGGTTTTGTAATGAATTATCCTCCATACAGATTAGGCTACACCATGGCCAATAAAATTGCGAAGAATGTAGAGTTCAATGCAAGTATAAATGTAGTGTTCTCTATGTTTGGCTGGCTGATCTATTATGGTTTACAATTGTTGACTGTTGCGCTGTTATTCCGTAATTGGAAATTTTTAGGTGAATATGCTTTGCTTGTTCTGATTACCGGTTGGTTTGCATTGAAGTATTATCCTGTTTTTAAAATAGCAATTGCTCGTTACGGATTGTTTGCATTGAAGAGAAATAATGAGAAGATGTTTGGACAGTTGATTGGTGAAAGAAATCGTGTAATTAATTCTCTTGATGAAATAATTAAAAGTAATTAGGAAGCTTTCTTCGCCTTTCTCAACCAGATCTTATCCCCAACCTTAGGTTCTTCACCCGCTTTCATGTGGTTCTTTTTGTAGAGTGATTTTAATTTAATGCCGTATTTCTGTGAAATGAAATACATGGTCTCATGTTTTGCAACGGTGTGAAATTCTGTTTTTGATTTACTTTTTTTAGGCTGTAAGAAAATTATATCACCGTGGTGGAAACGTATTTTTTTGTCTTCACTGATGTCGTTATACTTGCGTAGCAAACGCGGATCAATATCATATTCTTTACTCAAGTCATCGATTGTTTCACCTAACTCGGCATTGATGCATTTACGATCGTTGATGAGTTTTATTATGCGTGATTCACTGCTAACAGGTTTGGAATATTTTGCATTGGTGATCTGCTCAATGCGCTTATTGTAATTCTCTTGGCAGTTGGCAGAGGCTGATGCGCTAAGAGTTGGATCAATGAGTTTTGCGGTATCATATTGATTCAATTTATATTTCTCAATGATCTTCATTAGGCGTGGTGCATAATTAGGATCGGTTGCATAACCTGCTGCTTTTAATCCGTAAGCCCAGCTTTCGTAATCTGTAAGGTCGAATGTGAAAAGGAAAGCATAGCGCGGACGTGATTTTAAAAAATTGCTGTGATCAACGTAGGATTGAAAAACATTATCATATTTTCTGAAGCATTCATTCTTTGCATCATCGTCCTGTACAAATACGGGTCCGCTCCATTCATTGTGGCATTTAATTCCAAAGTGGTTATTGGCTTCTTTTGCCAGCAGACTGTTCCCTGCATCCGATTCTAAAATTCCCTGTGCAAGTGTAATGCTTGCGGGTACTCCATCCTCATACATTTCGCGAATGGCATCATACTTGTATTGAAGAACATACTCTTCAGGGCTTTTTCTGGCATCAGGAGCAGGTCCCTGGGAATAGGCTAAAAACCCGGAGAGTACTATAACAAAAAGGCTTAAAAATCGCTTTATCATATTTAGGCCAAATAGGAACATAAAAATAATGGTAAATAAACGTTTTTGTTGTTAATAATATTGGGCGTTTTTAACAATGTTTTGTTAAGTGTAAATAGCTGAATTTAAAAAGTCATATATTAGCAGGCAATAATTCTAAAAAAAAACAGCACATGATCTTCAAAAAATTAAGCATTGCCGTGGTCCTTTTTTCGACTGCTTTAATGGCACAGCAACAGGGAACGAATATTACGTATACCCTTACAACCGATAAAAGCGCAAGCGGAACCATGAATATGTACTACCAGAACGGTAGTTCAAGAATGGAAATGGAGTTTTCAATTCCTGCTGCCGCTGCAATGGGTCCGGTTAAAATGGTTTCAATTACCCAAGCCGACAAACCTAACACAACATTTATGCTGAATGAAGCCGGCAAAACATATACCGAAAATGAGAGAAAAACCACTGATGCCGAGAAAAAGACAGATGATAAAGATTATGTTGTTACAGTTCTTGGAAGAGAAAAAGTGGGTAATTACAATGCAACTCACGTAAAAATTCAGCATGATAAAACGGAGTACGAAATGTGGTTAACAAAAGATATTGTTGCAGGAGCTGAATATTATAAGAATGACAATAAGTATACAGGCAACGAGAAATTGTATAAAGCATTGGAGGCAAAACAAGCAGGAGGTTTTCCTGTAAAAATAGTTCACAACGAAACCGGAAGCCGCGAAGGAACTGTTACCTTGACGCTTACAAAATTTGAAAAAGCATTTGTTTCTGCCGATAAATTCCAGATCCCTGCAGGATATACTAAAACAGCAACAACCAATGGTATTATGCCGGTTGGTATGCCCGGACAAAAGGAGATTATGAACATGACTCCGGAAGAGAGAGAAAAGCTGATCGAGCAAATGAAAAAACAATACGGAGGTAAAGAAGGAAATTAATTAGCTTTATTTTCGAAACCCGTATTTCCTTGAAGCCCTCCTGAGTGAATAACCAGGAGGGTTTTATTTTGGGGGAAATAATTTTTTCCGATAAGGTCGTAGATCCCGAACATCATTTTTCCTGTGTAAATGTTATCAAGAGAGATTCTGAATTTATCTTCAAACATTTTCATGAAGGAGATCAATTCGGGTTTTATTTTTGCATAGCCTCCAAAATGGTAATCAGAAATTATGTTAGCCGAAAGTTCATTTTTACCCGCAGCTTTTTTTACTTCTTCCTCTAAAAAATCTCCTCCTTTTAATGCAGAGAATCCCAATGCTTGCTGATCTTTTTTTAAACTCAGCGTTAATCCCGCCAAGGTCGTTCCTGTTCCGCACGCGCAGCATACGTAATCAAAATCAGTTTTTAATTCACTCAGAATTTCTGTGCAGCCTTTAACTCCCCATTCATTCGCCCCGCCTTCTGGTATAAGGTGAAATTTTCCAAACTTTTTTTCAAGCTGTGAAATAAATTCAGTTTCATTTTTCTTTTTGTAATCATCGCGACTCACAAAAAATAAATTCATTCCGTCAGCTCTTGCTTTTTCAAGTGTGGAATTGTTTTTTTCTTCCTCACCGCGTATAATTCCAATCGTATTAAACCCGAATAATTTTCCCGCAGCAGCAGTTGCAGCAATGTGATTAGAGTAAGCGCCTCCAAAAGTGAGGATGGTTTTATATCCGTCTGCCTTTGCCGACTCCAGGTTGTACTTCAGTTTGAACCACTTATTTCCGCTTATTTCAGGATGCAATTCATCAAGGCGCAGTATGAAAACCTGTAAATCCTTATCCTTAAAAGCAACATCTTCAAGGGGATGTAAAAACTTGTTCAAATCTACTCCTAATAAACTGGAATTCAGTATGTTATTTTCTGGAAATGACAAAATATTTCACTAAATTTATAGTTCTCTATAGCAGAGTAAAGTTAGTAAATGCAGCGCATACTTTCGACCATATTTTTCTTTATTGTTTCTGTAAATTTTTTGTTTGCAACACACAACCGCGCCGGAGAAATTACTTACAAGCCTATTTGTACTGACTCAATTGATGCTTGTAACTGTTCTACATACGAGATCACCGTTACAACCTATACCAAAGAATCAAGCTCCGCTGCAGATCGCTGTTCACTCACCGTTTATTTTGGTGATAATGACAGTGCGGTTTTTGCGCGTGTGAACGGACTCAAAGGCGGTAATTGCGGTCCAAACATAGGCATGGGAGAAATTGTGGGTGACGACATCAAGAAAAATGTTTACGTAGGTATTCATACTTTCCCGGGTCCCGGACAATATTACATTGACATGGAAGATCCAAATCGGAATTCAGGAGTTGAAAACATTCCCAACTCGGTTAATGTTCCGTTTCACATTCGAACAATGCTCATCATTAACCCGTTTTTGAATTGTAAAAATTCTTCTCCTGTACTTTTAAATCCTCCGATTGATAATGCCTGTACGGGTGCTTGCTTTTATCATAACCCAGGCGCGTTTGATCCCGATGGAGATAGTTTGTCGTATGAACTGGTTACTTGTTTAGGTGAAGGAGGCAATCCAATTTTTGGTTATTCAATCCCTGCTACTACAAATACTATTTCATTGAATACATATACAGGTGATTTTGTTTGGTGTAATCCTCCTAAGGCGGGTGAATATAATATTGCCATTAAAATTCGTGAGTGGCGTGGAGGTTATGAAGTGGGGTATGTTTTGCGTGATATGCAGATTACAGTTGTATCGGGATGTAATAATAATCCTCCTAGCTTTTTTCCGATTGCAGATACGTGTGTTGAAGCCGGAAGTACTATAAGTTTTAAAGTTACAGCATATGATATTGATAAAGATGACGTGACACTTTCTGCAGTGGGTGGCCCTTTAACTGTTTTCGTTGCTTCACCTCCTGCAACTTTCCCAACAGTAGGTGGAAATGATACTGTTTCGTCTAATTTCACCTGGGCAACAAAGTGCAGTCATGCCCGTCAGCAGCCATACTTGGTTTCATTCAAAGCGATTGATGATGATGTTCCGGTTAACCTTGTGAATTTTAAAACCGTTAGTATAACTGTTGTTGGTCCTTCACCAAAAAATGTAACTGCAACTCCATCAGGAACCAGTATGGTCATTAATTGGCAGGCAGGTGCCTGTTCAAAGATTGTTGGATATAAAGTGTACAGAAAAAGCAACTGTACACCCTGGGTGCATGGGCCATGTGAAAAAGGAGTTCCTCCAAGTTCGGGATACACCTTGGTGGGAACTACTGATGGTGATACAACGCTTACTGATAATAATGGTGGACAAGGTTTGGTGAATGGTGCGGATTATTCTTATGTAGTTGTCGCGGAATTTGCTGATGGATCTGAAAGTTTTGCATCAACACAGGCTTGCGGAAAATTATTGCGCGATGTTCCCATTATAACCAACGTGGACATTAAAACAACTTCAACATCAACCGGAAAAATAAATATCAAATGGATAAAACCAATTGCTGACGGTACAAATTTTGATACCATTATTAATCCGGGACCTTATAGTTTCAAATTGATGCGCTCAAAAGGATTTACCTCTTCCTTCTCTCAGATAGCAGTATTTACAAGTCCGACTTTTTATGGATTGAATACAGTATCTTATATCGATTCACTTCACAATACTGCTGATAGTGCATTCACCTACCGATTGGATTTTTATTCTCAGACAAGCAACTTTGTCGGCTCAACTCAAAATGCATCATCAGTTTATTTGAGTATTACACCGAAAGATAACCGCCTTATTTTAAGTTGGGAAGAACATGTGCCTTGGACAAATGGACGTTATGTAGTATACAGGCAAAATGGATTAGCCTGGGATTCCATTGCGCAAACAATAGTGCAAACCTATACTGATACAGGTTTGGTGAACGGACAAACATATTGCTACAAAATAAAAAGTATTGGGGCTTATTCCGATACAACAATTCCTAAGCCGCTTATCAATTATTCTGAGGAAAAATGTTCATCGCCAATTGATCTGGAGGCACCTTGCGCTCCGCAATTGTACGTTACAAGTGATTGCTTCTCGAGTTATAATTATATTGCTTGGACAAACCCTATCAACATGAAATGTGCAGATGATGTAGTTAGCTATAAATTATATTACACTCCAATCGAAGGTGATCCGTTCACGCTTTTGATTCCGCCTTCACCGGTAACAAATCCGAACGACACAACGTATTTGTACAACAATTTAATTTCAATTGCAGGTTGCTATGTTGTTACTGCACTTGATACAGCGGGCAATGAAAGTGTTTACAGCAACCAGGTGTGCATTGATAATTGTCCGGAGTTTGAATTGCCGAATGTATTTACTCCGAATAATGACGGACAGAACGATTATTTCCATGCGTTCCCTTACAAATATGTGAAAGACATTGATTTGAAAATTTATAACCGGTGGGGACAATTGATGTTTGAAACAACGGATCCTTCATTCAAGTGGGATGGAAAAAATAAAGACACCAAACAAATTTGTCATGACGGAACATACTATGTTGTTTGTACAGTGAATGAGATCAGAGTAAGCGGTATCAAGCAGCGAACCATCAAAGGTTTTATTCAGATACTGGATAACAAAGGGCAATCGCCAGGAAACTAGTTTTTATGTTTACCGGAATCATTGAAAGTTTAGGAACAGTTGAGGTGCTGAAAAAAGAGGGCGGTAACCTTCACATTACCATCCGTTCAAATATTTCCAATGAATTGAAGATTGATCAAAGCGTTGCCCATAATGGAGTGTGTTTAACAGTAATCAATGTTTCCGATAAAACCCATACTGTTACCGCTATTGATGAAACTTTAAAGAAAACTGATATTGGGAGTTGGCAAAACGGAGATGTGGTTAACCTGGAGAGATGCCTGAAATTAGGTGACAGATTAGATGGGCACATTGTACAAGGCCATGTGGATACAACGGCTGTTTGTACAGATATAAAGCAAGAAAACGGAAGTCAGATTTTTAATTTTAAAACCATTGAAAATGCTGATGGTCAAATAGTTAAAAAGGGTTCGATTTGTATCAACGGGGTTAGTTTAACAGTGGTGAGCTGTACCGAAAACACATTTTCAGTTGCCATTATTCCCTATACGTTGGAACATACCAATTTCAAGAATATTAAGGCCGGCAGCAGGGTAAATATTGAGTATGATATTGTGGGGAAGTATATCCTTTCCAGCCTGAAAAAGGCTTAGATCCCTTAGGTTTTAAAGGGTTATTAACCTCCTGATCCGCCGCGGCGGAGAAAAAATACCTCGTAAAATTAGGCTGGGTTGAAAAATAGTCATTCCTTTGTGCCGCGAAAACTTAAAAAAATCTAAAGCAAAATGAAAAAAACTATCAACACTTTATTAGCAGTTGCAGTTGTTGCAGTAGCTATGATCAGCTGCGGCGGTAACAAAACTAAAGATATGTTGTCTAAAAAATGGCAACTATCAGAATTTAAAAGCGCAGAGTTCGACAAGCAAATGGCTGACATGAAAGCTATGGCTGACACAACTAAAGACAGCGCAATGAAAGCAATGTACATGATGAACCTTGAGAACTTCCCGAAAATGATGGAAGCTATGAAGGCATCTACATTTGAGTACAAAGCTGATGGTAACTACGAAGCTAGCATTGCTGGTATGTCGGAGCAACCAATGGCAGTGAAAGGAACCTGGAAACTTTCTGAAGATTCTAAAAGCCTTATCACTACTGATGACAAGCAAAAAACAGACTCAATGAAAATTGAGACTCTTGATGCTGAAAAACTTGTTATTTCAACAAACATGAGCGGTTCAGGTTCTTCTGCAACCATCACTTTTGTTCCTGCTAAGTAATTAGCTTAATAACTTTAAGTAAAACCCTGTGTTAGTAATATCACAGGGTTTTGTTTTTATACCCGCTTCCTTTATATTTGATCATGCTTAACAAAACAAATGATATCTCAAAAGTTTATTACAGCATCAGCGAAGTAGCTGAAAAATTTAACGTGAATTCTTCTTTGATCCGTTTCTGGGAAAAGGAATTTGATATCATTAAACCTCAGAAAAATAAAAAAGGTAATCGCTTATTTACCCAGCAAGACCTCGATAATTTTTATACCATTTATCACCTGGTAAAAGAAAGAGGTTACACCTTACAAGGCGCAAAAGAAAAACTCAAACAAAATAAAAATGATGTCGTGAGTGATGTGGAGGTTGTAAAAACTTTAACTCGTCTCAAAGATTTTTTGCTGCAGTTGAAAGATCAGGTAGAGAAATAGCCACCCTTCAAGGCTTATTTACTTTTCGCTTTAGATTTCCCGTTACCTTTCGCTTTATCATTTCCCTTCCCGTTATTCTTTTTGTTTTTAGAGGCATCCTTTAAAGCATGAAACTCAGCAGAGCCCGGTTTGATGCCCATTTGTTTTGCAATATAACCCCATCCTTTGTCTTTGTCAGTTTTGTAAACCGCCAATACATCATCCAGCTTCTTTTTGCTGAGCTTAGCTAATTCAAGTGCAAGAAAAACTTCAGCAGGTTCCATTTTATTAACGGTATTCATCTCTTCAACCTTCTTTTCGGGAACTCCGTATTCAATACTTAGGTTTTTATTGAATAATTTCAAGTCAAGTTTGGCATTTCCATTAACCGAATTAAGATCAGCATCAAATTGTGCATCATCCGTTTTAAAAGAGATCTGTGCAAAAACAGATACAGATAGTATAAGTGCTGAAAGTAGAGAAAGAAACTTTTTCATGTTGAAGGATTTGGTCAACACTAATATAGCGCAATGAAAACCGAAAAGCAATACTATTTGGTTGGCAAAACTGTTGCTTTACATTCCCCAAAGCCAATCCTGATGTCTTTTTTACCTGCATGGCCTTTCATAATAACGGTGTCGCCATCATTGATGAATTTACGTTCGCTGCCATCGGGTAATTTAATTGGTTTTGTTCCGCGCCAGGTTAATTCCATCATGGATCCGAATGAGCCTTCATCTGGACCGCTGATAGTACCCGATGCAAGCATATCACCCACATTCATGTTACAGCCGTTCACAGTGTGATGCGCCAATTGCTGCTCCATAGTCCAGTACATGTATTTGTAATTTGATTTACATATTCTGTGAGGCTCCTGTCCCGGAGGTTGTATGTAAACTTCCAGATCAATATTGATGTTCTTGTTGCCGCTGTACTCCAAATAAGGCAAAACTTTTGGTTCCTGATCGTATCCTTTTACTCTGTATGGTTCCAATGCGTCCAACGTTACAACCCATGCTGAAATGGTTGTCGCAAAGTTTTTTGCAAGAAATGGACCAAGTGGAACGTATTCCCATGCTTGTATATCACGCGCACTCCAGTCGTTCACCAATACCATTCCAAAAATATAATCATCAGCTTTGGCAGTTGAAATGCTATCACCTAAATTACTTGGGCGGCCAATGATAAATCCGGTTTCCAATTCAAAATCTAAAAGTTTGGTTGGACCGAATGATGGAACTTCAGCATCAGCAGCTTTGGTTTGTCCTTTTGGCCTGTGAAAATCGGTTCCGGAAACGGTGATGGAAGAAGAGCGCCCGTGATAACCAACCGGAATGTGTTTCCAGTTTGGTAACAACGCGTTTGCCGGATCGCGGAACATTTTTCCCATATTGGTTGCGTGATCAATGCTTGAGTAAAAATCGGTGTAGTCGCCAATTTTTACAGGCAATAACATTTCCACTTCGCTTTGCGGCAATAAAATTTTTGCAACTGCCGCTTCATCATCGCGTAACTCCGGATTTTCTTCATCCAGCAATTGAGAAATGCGGTCACGTACTGCACGCCACATGGGTTTTCCAAGCGCAATAAAATCATTTAAATATGGTTTGGAAAAAACCTGCGTGTCAAATTTCAGTTTATTGAAGTAGCCCAATTTAGATGTTGCCGCAAGGTCAAATACCTGGTCACCAATAGCAACACCTGTTCTGGGTTTCAATGTTTCGGTTTTAAAAATTCCGAAAGGAAGATTTTGTATAGGGAAATCAGATGTTCTGTCAACTTCTATCCAGGATCTTAATGATGGGTCGTTTGCTCTTATCGTCATGCACTGCGTAGTTTATTAAAAGGAAAATTATTTAAAAGGTTTTTACTTCGTTCATCACTAAAAAATAAAACGTATGCAATGATCATGATTACCGAAAAATCCATCAAGCCCATTATCAATCCAATGCATACGTGTAAAATTATTCCAAGTTTTAAAGTTAATGGTTTTAATTTTTTTATCCATACAAAAATTGGGAACAAAAGCTGAAAACCCAGCGTGAACCAGGTGAGGGGTAGACTTAACCAGCTACAGCTATTGATCACATTCTTTATTATAGGTGTTGTATAGGTGTCAATATTCAACACATAATAGATCGCTGAACCATCCAGCCAGTGAGTGCCATATAATTTATAAACTGCCGACACAAAATAAAGCACGCACAATTGAATTTTACAGGCAAGAAAAGCAAAGTTGGTGATGGTGATGTTTAAAGTTGACTGTGCTTTTTCATCTACAAACATCATATAGAACAAAAATAAAATCAGAAGATTGCTTCCTCCCGTTTGTAGCGGTTGGGCGCAGTAATATAAATTCACTGTGGTGAACCAAACTATCAAAGCCGATATGCGCGGAAATTTTCCCATTAAGCCAAATATGCTGAACACAAGTTGGGCGGCAATAAAAAACATATAAAACTCATTCATATGCGGGTGCGACATAATATTCAGCACCTTCAATAGTTTAGGTTGAAAAGGGTTGTGATGCACAATGTAAGCTTCGGGCGACCAAATCTGATCCGCGATCGGTAATAATATTAAAGCATTAATAATTATGAATAAATAAATACACTTTCTGAATAAAGTCAAAACGCAAGGATGCTGAACCTTATTGCTGAAATAACTGATCAGCCTTTCATTATATGTAAGCGATTCACTCATTTAAAATAATTGTGTGTATTGCTGTCCATGGTGCGTTGCCTAACGTGCTTGAAGTATCTTTTTGTCCAATTCCTGAAATGTTTTTTTCGCCAAAACTAAAATTGATCCTGCTTATCTTTTTATTTGGGAATTCTTTTTTTGCCATATCAATCAGATAATGGTTTGTCATGGATTGCCAGGGGTCACCACGCTTGGTGCCTATATAATTCCTGTATAGTGATTCGTATATATTGTACTGCTTGCCGTAATTCCAAAAACGGATGCTTTGAAATTTTTCTAAAGTTTCCTTGCCGGGATCGGTCCATTCACTTTTTATACTGTCATGAAATGTACATGAATAAAGCATCTTGATGTTTTTCATGGGTGGTTCGGGTGCAAACATTTTCCAATCCTGATTGAATAATGGAAAAGAGTATTTGCCTGCTACACTCACTAAAGGCGAATCGCCAAACTTATCGGCAAAACAAAAAATAATAATAAAGCCGAAGTGAAATATGAATAAAGTCAATCCTGTATAAACGAGAATATTTTTTTTCAAAGGATCAGCTATTGCTCCATACAAATGTACCAATAACAATGGGGTGTAAACTTCTGTAACTTTCTACTTTTCCACTATTCATTGTTGTTACCTATATTAGCATTGTGAAATAGCCATATGCCTTTGGCATAAAAAGCGAGAGTGAATATGGCGTATAACACCTGCCCGCCGTACAAAATACTTTGGCAGGCGGGTGTGACAAATAAAAAAGTAACAATTCACATGAAACAGATCAATTTCAAGCCCCGTTTCTTCCTTTTTTTATCCTTTATTGAGGGCGGAGTGGTAATGGCTGCCGAGTTGATAGGTGCAAAAATACTGGCCCCGTTTTTTGGTACTTCATTATATGTTTGGTCTACCGTAATGGCCATTACATTAGGGGGGTTAGCAATGGGCTATTTCATTGGAGGTTGGTTGTCACATAAGAAGAAGAGTGTAAAAACGCTGCTCATTGTTACACTTCTGGCTTCTGTTTTTGTGATGATTATGCCGGTAATGGCTAAATTTTTAATGGAGTATATGATACTCTTTAATTTTTTTACGGCATTAATTATTTCGACAGTTATTTTTCTGTTTCCCCCGGTTTTTTTGATGGGAATGGTATCACCTCTTATCATTAATCTTGTGACAACTGAAAAGGAAAAGGCAGGTATGATGTCGGGTTTGGTTTATGCGATCTCGACTTTAGGGGGTATCATTTCAACGTTTCTGACTGGCTTTTACATAGTTCCTGAATTTGGATTAACAATGCCATGCATTTTTTTTGGGATAATCCTGGGTGTAGTACCTTTTTTGGTGCTGGTAACACAGAAAAATCTTTTTAGTATCATTTTTCCTTTACTTGGTGTTTTCTGTATTCAGCAGGCCTCAGCCACTTTGCCAAGTTCACAAATAAAAGTTTTGTATGATAAGGAAGGGTTAATGGGACAACTAATGGTGGCCGATGTGCCTCATGTTACGGATAAAAAAAACTCCTCATCATATGATAGATACTTATTCATGAACCGTGTTGCTCAATCTGTGATAAGTGATTCAGGCAAAACGCTTCTTCCTTATATAGAGCTGATCAAAAAAATTGTTCCTGCTTGTGAACCCGACAGAAAGCAGGCACTGATCCTTGGTTTGGGAGGTGGCAGTCTTTCAGGAGAATTATTGAATAAAGGATATGTGGTAGAAGCATGTGAGCTGGATGAAAGAATGCATGAGGTTTCAAAAAAATATTTCGGACTTTCTCCGAAAATTAGTGTTATGATTGATGATGCACGTCATTATATTGAAACTACTCAGAAAAAATATGATCTGATTGTGTTTGATGTATTCAAAGGTGAAGAAAACCCTGATCATGTTTTTACCAAAGAAAGTATAAGCCGCGCTCTTGAATTGCTCAATGAAAATGGGATAATAATCGTGAATGGAAATGGTTACTGGAATGGCACTGCCGGACTTGGAATGCGTTCCATTGCTAAAACTCTTCTTGAAACAAAACTGGATCTGAATATTTATTCTTTTAGCAACAATGAAGCTGCCCGTAACCTTGAGTTTGTCGCCTCACGAAATAAAATTTCTTTTTCCGATTCAAGCGTTGTAAATATCACAATTGACGCGGCATCCATGGCTGATGCTGTTGTTCTGGAAGATGACAAACCTGTGTTGAGCGTAATCAACCGCGAAGCCAATCTTGCCTGGCGTAAAGGATATACACTTTCTGTATATCAATTCATAAAGGCCAATGTGCCTGTGTTCCAATAGCAGCAAGGCTTTTAGCCTATTTTTCCTCTGTAATTAACACGCTTGCGTTAGTAACTTGGGCGATGCATTCGCGTATTTCGTCTGATTAATGAAGAAATTTGAAACGGTTAAAAAAAATTAAACCGTTCCAAACCAAAATAGTTATGATGAAATTCGATCTACCAGCAAACCAAGGCTCAATCATCAAGGTGATTGGAGTAGGAGGTGGCGGAAGTAATGCCGTAAACCACATGTTCCGTCAAGGAATTAAAGGTGTTGATTTCATTGTGTGTAACACTGATCAGCAAGCGCTTGATATCAGTCCTGTGCCTTCCAAAATAGTTTTGGGTGCCAGTCTTACCAAAGGCCGTGGTGCAGGATCAATTCCTGAAGTTGGAAAGAATGCAGCTATTGAGAACATTGATGATGTTAGAAAAATACTAGCTGATAATACGCAAATGGTATTCATCACCGCAGGTATGGGTGGTGGAACCGGAACCGGTGCAGCTCCTATCATTGCTCAGATCGCAAAGGAGATGGGTATCCTTACCGTTGGAATTGTTACAGTTCCATTTGGTTTTGAAGGTAAAAAACGTAAAGCACAAGCCGAAGCCGGTTTGGAAGCTATGAAAGCTTACACCGATACATTGCTTGTGATCTGCAATGATAAATTGCGTGAGATCTATGGCAACCTGAAATTGGGTGAAGCTTTTGCACATGCTGATGATGTATTAACAACAGCTGCAAAAGGGATTGCAGATATTATCACAACCACATTGCATATCAATACCGACTTTGCTGATATCACAACGGTGATGAAAGAAAGCGGAGTTGCAATCATGGGAACAGGCGTTTCAGAAGGAGAAGGAAGAGCGATCAAAGCTGTTGAATTGGCAATGCACTCACCATTATTGAATGATAATGATATTCGCGGTGCACGTTACGTATTGATCAACATTATGTGCGGTACTGAAGAGATTACAATGGATGAGCTTGGAGAGATCACTGATTTCATCCAGGATTCAGCGGGTCAGACTGCAGAGATCATCAAAGGATACGGAATTGACGAAGCATTGGGTAATAAAGTAAAAGTTACTTTGATCGCTACAGGATTTACAGGTAAAGTGGTTGACGGATCATTAGAAGTTACCGCACGTAAACCTGAAAAGATAGTTCATTCATTGATCGAAGAAAAACCAAAAGCGCAACCAGTTCAGCCGATTGCTAAAGTTGAACCGAAAGTAGAGCCAAAAGTTGAAGCACCGATTATGAAAGTGGAAGCTCCGGTTGCTAAAGCAGAAACTCCGGTTAAGAAAGTAGAAACTCCCATTATAACTAAAGTTGAACCAAAAGTTGAAGAGCCGGTATTGAAAGTTGTAGAAACTCCGGTTGCAAAGGTTGAACCAAAAGTAGAACCGAAAGTTGAAACTCCGGTAGTAAAAATTGAAGCAAAAGTTGAAGCTCCGATAGTAAAAGTAGAACCGAAAGTTGAGCCAAAAGTAGAAGCACCGGTTGCAAAAGTTGAGCCTCCGGTAGTTGAAACTCCGGTTGCTAAAGCTCCTCCGATCATCCATGTGTTGAATGATATTCCTGCGCAACCAATAGTTGTTACTCCGAAGGTTGAAGAGAAACCGGTTGTTGAGGAAAAAGTGGAGACTCCGGTTGCAAAAGTTGAAAGTATGGAGCCGTTCTTGAAAGTTACTTCTCCGGTTGAAGAGAAAAAAGAAGAAGAGAAACAAGTTACTATTGAATTCGAGATCACTAACAATAGAACAGTAGTATCTAAAGAAGTAGTTGAAGAAACCCCGACCGCTCAGTCGGTTCCGGTTGCTGAAGCAAGTCCTGTTGAAAGCAAAGTGGAAACTGCTCCGGTTGAAATGACTGCCGAAAAATTGGCCGAAGAAGAGCAACGTAAAAAAGCTCAGGAGCGCATCCTGAAATTGAAAGAACTTAGTTTTAAGCTTAAATCACCGAGCGCGATCTCTGAAATGGAGAATGAGCCGGCATACAAAAGAAAAAGTGTAGATCTTGATACTCCTCCGCACTCATCTGAATCACAAATTTCACGATTCACATTAACAGAAGGTGACGACAAGAAGATCGAAATTAAACCAAACAATTCGTTCTTACATGATAATGTAGACTAGCCATAGGCCGGTCCGCAGATTGCGTAAACCAAACCCAGAACCCTGTCCGCCTATAGCGGACGGGGTTTTGTGTTTTTAACCTTTCCTTAAAAAATTCGCTTTAATTTTTCTGTTTTTTGGTTTAAATTCGTAATTCTGCATTCGTAATTTATAATACATCAAATCATGTTAGAAGAAAAGATCAATGCCGATATCAAGGCAGCCATGATGGCCAAAGACGCCAAAAAACTGGAAGCAGTAAGGGCAATAAAATCCGTTATATTGTTACTGAAAACTTCTCCGGAAGGATATACAGATGCAAGCGAGATAAAAGCATTGCAAAAAGAGGTAAAGAAAAGACGCGAAACCGCTGAAATATATAAGACCCAAAACCGTCCTGAATTGGAGGAAGTGGAGACTTTTCAGGCGAATGTGATCGAATCATACCTGCCTAAAATGATGTCACCTGATGAGTTAAAGGCAGAACTTTCCAAAATCATTGCTACAGTTGGGGCTTCTTCACCAGCTGATATGGGCAAGGTGATGGCCGTTGCTTCCAAGCAATTGGCGGGTAAAGCTGATGGGAAGGCAATTTCTGAAATGGTAAAGAGCCTACTTAGCAAATAATTAGTAAATTCGAAAAAAAATATAAAAAACTGATATGAATTTTCCTGCAAATTTAAAATACACGAAAGACCATGAGTGGGTACGTGTGGAAGGTAAAGAAGCTTATGTTGGAATCACTGATTTCGCTCAAGGCGAGTTGGGCGACATAGTATATGTTGAGATCGAAACCGAAGGTGAAGAATTGAAACACGAAGAAATTTTTGGAACAGTTGAGGCTGTTAAAACTGTTTCTGATTTGTTTATGCCTGTGAGTGGAAAAGTGCTACAGGTAAATCCTAAGATTACAACAAATCCGGAGAGTGTAAATAAAGATCCTTACGGAGATGGATGGATGATCAAGGTTGCTTTGTCAAACCCTTCTGAGGTAGATGCTTTGATGAGCGCTGATGCTTATAAAGCTGTAGTAGGACACTAAGAATAAAAACCTCAAGTCAAAAGAACCAAATCCCAAATGAATTTGTAAATATTTGTTTGAGATTTGGTTCTTTTTATTTGGAGTTTATAAACTCGTAAATAATAATGTTACTGAAAAATTTAAGGTGGGCAATGCTTTGGGCGTTGCTCATTTTTATTTTATGCGCCATACCGGGACGTGATATACCCAGTATTTCCTGGCTGGAGATGCTTAGTTTTGATAAATGGGTTCACGCTTCCATCTTTTTTATTCTGGTTTATTTTTCCATCGATGGATTGAATAAACAAATTACAGAGGAAAAAAAATCCAAATTAATCGCTCTTTTATTCGCGGTTTCATACGGAGGTTTGTTGGAGATCATGCAAGGTGTTTTCTTCCAGGAACGTACTGCCGATATCTATGATTTCATCGCCAATTCATTTGGAGCAATTATGTGTGCGATCTTCTTTGCAAAAACTCATTCACTCGTAAGTAAAATATTAAGGAAGGGATGAAGGATCTGCTACAATTCATTGATCTCACTTCGCTCGAACTTACAGATAACGATGAAACTGCACGCAAACTTGTTTTAAAAGCAAAATCAATAAAAGATCAAACAGGAATTTCCATTGCGTCTATTTGTGTTTATCCGCATTTAATTCAATCAGTAAAAAAACACTCTAATGAATTTCCTGTTGCGTGTGTGGCAGGTGGTTTTCCATTGGGGAATATTCCTTTGAATGAAAAAATAAATGAAGTTGAAAAAGCAATTCAGTTGGGTGCTGACGAGATTGATTTTGTGATTGATCGCAGTTTTATTTTCGAAGAAAAAATGAGCGCATCAATTTTGGAAGTGGGCTCTGCAAAGAAAACCTGTGGCAATAAATTGCTGAAAGTAATTCTGGAAACCGGTGAATTAAAAACACAAAAAGCAGTTGAGGCCGCAAGTGTATACGCAATTATGTCCGGTGCTGATTTTATAAAAACTTCAACAGGAAAAATTCCGGTCGGAGCAACGCATGAAGTTGTTCAAATAATGCTTCAATGCATCAAAACCCATTTTCAAAAAACCGGTAACAAAGTCGGTATTAAAGTTTCAGGTGGCATAGCAACAGTGGAAATTGCTGAATCGTATTTTAAACAAGTTGAAAAAATCCTAGGCAAGGAGTGGTTAACCCCCAAACTATTCAGAATCGGAGCAAGTCGCTTAATTGATGATATTATGCTCAAAACAGGCCTAAAACAGCCCTAAATCCCCAAAAAAACGGGGTTTTCTCCCTGCTTTTTAGTACCTTTGTCACCTCAAAAATCTCAAAAAAATGGCAAAAGTTGCACTTATTACGGGAGTTACCGGTCAGGATGGAGCATACCTGAGCGAACTTCTTTTAAGCAAAGGATATATTGTTCATGGTGTGAAGAGAAGAAGTTCTCTTTTTAATACCAATCGTATCGATCATTTGTATCATGATCGTCATGAGAATAAGGGAAATTTTTTCCTTCATTATGGTGACCTGACTGATTCAACGAATCTGATCCGTATTATCCAGGAAGTTCAACCGGATGAGATCTATAATCTTGCCGCACAGTCGCACGTAAAGGTTTCTTTTGAAACTCCTGAATATACTGCCAATGCCGATGCTATAGGTACGTTACGTATCCTGGAAGCTATCCGCATTTTGAAATTAGAAAAGAAAACTAAATTTTACCAGGCGTCAACTTCTGAGTTGTATGGTTTGGTGCAGGAAATTCCTCAGCGCGAAACAACTCCGTTCTATCCGCGAAGTCCGTATGGTGTTGCGAAATTATACGCATACTGGATCTGTAAAAATTACCGTGAATCATATGGAATTTTTGCATGTAACGGAATTTTATTTAACCATGAAAGTCCGATCCGCGGTGAAACATTTGTTACCCGTAAGATCACACGTGCCGCTGCTAAGATCAGTTTAGGTTTGCAGGAAAAATTATTCCTTGGAAACATAGATGCAGAGCGCGATTGGGGACATGCTAAAGATTATGTGGAAGGAATGTGGCTGATGATGCAGGAAAAAGAAGCGGATGATTATGTACTTGCTACAGGTAAAAAAGTTTCTGTTCGTAAGTTTGTTGAGATGGCTTTCGGTGAGGTTGGAATAACATTGGAATGGAAAGGAAAAGATGCAGAAGAAAAAGGATATAACAAGGCAACAGGGAAAGTGATTGTTGAAATTGATCCTAAATATTTCCGTCCGGCTGAAGTTGATCTGTTAGTGGGGGATGCAAGTAAAGCAAAGAAAAAATTGGGATGGGTCGCAAAAACTCCCGTTGAGCAATTAGTGAAAGATATGGTTGCAGGTGATCTTCGTTTGTTTGAGAGAGATAAATACCTGATGGAAGGTGGGCACGATGTCATGAACTTCCACGAATAACCCTTCGGCAGGCTCAAGGTGACCTAATTTTACAAACTGTATAAGGAAATTAATTGGAATTAAATTCAAAGATATACGTTGCAGGCCATCGTGGAATGGTGGGTTCGGCAATTGTGCGCAAATTAATTTCGCTAGGGTATAAAAATATTCTTGCCCGTACTTCAAAAGAGCTTGATCTTACAAATCAACAGGCTGTTGCGGATTTTTTCAAAACCGAAAAACCTGAATACGTTTTTCTAGCAGCAGCAAAAGTAGGTGGTATTGTTGCGAATAATTCTTTTCGTGCTGAATTCATTTATGATAATTTAATGATCCAATCTAACATCATTCATTCTTCCTATGTAAATAAAGTGAAGAAACTGATGTTCCTGGGTTCATCCTGTATTTATCCTAAGTTGGCCCCTCAGCCTTTAAAAGAAGAATACTTATTGACCGGTTTATTGGAACACACCAATGAACCTTATGCGATCGCAAAGATTGCCGGTATAAAAACCTGTGATGCGTACCGCGCACAGTATGGGTGCAATTTTGTTTCAGCAATGCCTACCAATTTATACGGACCAAATGATAATTATGATCTTAAAACATCGCACGTTTTACCTGCATTGTTAAGGAAGATCCACACAGCAAAAGTTGAAAATCAATCCGTAGTTGAAGTATGGGGTACAGGAACTCCATATAGGGAATTTTTACATGTTGATGATATGGCAGATGCATGCTTGTTCCTGATGAAATCATATAATGAGCCTGGTTTGGTGAATATTGGTTGCGGTGAAGATATTACGATTAAAGATCTTGCATTGCTCATCAAAAAGATAGTTGGATATAGCGGAGAATTAAAATTCGATTCATCAAAACCCGATGGTACTCCGCGTAAGTTAATGGATGTATCGAAAATAAATTCCATGGGATGGAAGTATAAAATTTCATTGGAGAATGGAATCAAATCAGTGTATGCTGACATAGTAAAGAATAATACATTTCAAAAACAGTTAGTATAATATATATAATCATGAAAAAATTCAGAGCAGAAATTGATGTAATGCCTTTGAAAGCATTACTTGACCCACAGGGAAAAGCAGTATCAGGAAGCATGAAGAATGTTGGTTTACCTGAAATTGCTAACGTTAGAATCGGCAAACACATTACTTTAGAAATAGAAGCTTCATCAAAAGATGTTGCAAAAACTAAGGTGGATGAAGCCTGCAAAAAACTTTTAGCTAACCTGATCATGGAAAGTTACGAGTTCGAAATTTTCGAGAACTAGTTCTCCTTTAAATGAAAATAGGAATAGTGTGTTATCCGACTTTTGGTGGTAGCGGTGTTGTTGCTACCGAGTTGGGTATTGCATTGGCAAAAAAGGGGCATGAAGTACATTTTATTACCTACAGTCAGCCCGTTCGCCTGGATACATATTCCGAAAATATTTTTTACCACGAAGTCCGCGTTTCTGATTATCCCTTGTTCGATTACCAGCCGTATGAATTGGTGCTTTCAAGCATGCTGGTGAATGTTGTAAAGCACCAGAAGCTTGACTTGCTTCATGTGCATTATGCAATTCCCCATGCATCTGCAGCGTATATGGCAAAACAGATCCTTGCTTCGCAGGGAATACAAATTCCATTTATTACTACACTTCATGGAACGGATATCACATTAGTGGGTAAGGATGAATCCTTTGAACCGGTGATTACATTTGCCATCAATGAAAGTGATGCGGTTACGGCTGTGTCAGAAAGTTTAAAGCAGGATACTTTGAAATATTTTAACATTAAAAAAGATATTAAAGTAATTCCGAATTTCATTAACCCTGAAGAATATAAACACGATGTTAATTTTTGTCAGCGACACACATATACACCTTATAACGAAAAGCTCCTGATTCATATTTCCAATTTCAGAAAAGTGAAAAGAGTGGAGGACGTTTTACGTGTGTTTGACAAAGTGCGCAAAAAGATTCCCTCAAAATTGATTTTGATTGGTGACGGACCTGAGCGTACTAACATTGAAAAGTTATGTCGTGAATTAGATACCTGTGGGGATATCCGTTCATTAGGAAAATTAGTTCATCCGGAAAAAATATTACCAATTGCTGATCTTTTTCTTTTACCTTCTGAAACTGAAAGTTTTGGTTTGGCGGCATTAGAAGCAATGGCATCCGGAGTTCCGGTTATTTCTACAAATACCGGTGGTTTGCCTGAAGTGAATGTAAATGGCTATTCAGGATTTATGAGCAATGTGGGTGATGTGGATGATATGGCAAAAAATGCCTTATATATTTTGGAGGATGATAAGCGCCTTGCTCAATTTAAAAAGAATGCATTGGAGCAAGCGCTCAAATTTGATATCGCCAAAATACTTCCTATGTATGAGGCTCTTTACAACAAGGTAGTAAAACCCGTTGCTGCTTAATTATCCCCCGGCTTTTTTTGATTTGTAATTAAGGTCAGTCAAAAACTTTACAAGTTTATCACGGTGATCACCTTGAATTTGTATCTCTCCATCCTTCACGGTTCCACCCCCACCGCACTTTTGTTTTAATACCTTACCGAGTTTTTCAAGGTCCTCTTTGGTTCCTACAAACCCTTTAATAACACTTACAACTTTGCCCCCGCCTTTTCTGTCGAGGTGAATACGCAGATCCTGCTGTTGTGGCGGCAAGGTTGAGGATTCCTCCTTTGTTTCGTATTTGTATTCAAAATCAGGATTGGTTGAATACACTATGTCGGTTTTATTTTTTTTAGACATGATCTTATTTTTTATTTGCGTCTACAGTCATTGTGTTGTTGATCAGATCGTGATTATATGTTTGTATAAAAGCTTTCATGAATGCTTCTTCCATTTTTATTTCAACCGGAATTTTTGAAATTAAATTGGTTGAGAACAATGAATCTTTTTTAATATCATAAATCCCAAGCAGTTTCGATCCGTCAAATTCCAAAAGAAAACGATCAGAGATGTATTGATAAATCGAATTATCAGAATAACTGATAGAAAAATGTTTTGCTAATGTGTCAAATGCATTATTGCCAAATGAATAAAATGGTTTTGAGTAATTCAGCTTTGACAAGACCGAAGGCATAATATCTATTTGCTGAATCTCAGTTGCGTCAATAGTTCCGTTTTCATTCCCCGGTTCATAAAAGAAAATTGGTATAGCCTGTTGGCCCAAAGGATTTCTATAATAAGGGTCGTCCGACAAACTGGTGTGATCAGCAGTGAAGACAAATAATGTATTATTAAACCACGTTTGCCTTGATGCCGTTTCAAAAAATCTACGCAAAGCAAGATCGGTATAAGAAATGCTCACATGAATTGGCAGTGGACCTTCTTTTAATTTTCCTTTATACTTATCGGGAACAGCGTAGGGGTGATGTGACGACAAAGAAAAAATTGTGGCAAAGAATGGTTGGGTGTTTTTATTCAGGTTGTTCGCGAAATATTGAAAGTAAGGTTCGTCCCAGATTCCCCACGATCCGTCATAATCATTTTGGTTAGGGTATTCATCTCTTCCAAAATATTCATCAAACCCCGCAATGTTGCAAAAATCATCAAAGTTCATGGTGCCGTTTATTCCTCCATGGTAAAACGAAGTTTGGTAGCCTTCTTTTTTTAAAATTGAAGCCAGGCTTTCAATAGCATTTGCCCCATATTTTGAAGTAGAGTAGGGATCATTCATTAAGGTAGGTATAGAAGCCAAAATGGAGGGCAATGCTTCAATGGATCGCTTGCTGTTTGCATAAGCGTGATTGAAAACATAACTCTTTTTCATCAATGAATCCAGGAAAGGAGTATACCCGTTTCCGTTATTATGAAAACCAACATATTCTTTCGAAAAACTTTCCAATATTATAATGACCACATTCTTTTTTTGAAATTCACTTTTTGAGTTTGGCTGATGGATCACATGAATGAGTCGTTCTTTTTCTGATTCATCAACATATTGTACTTCTTTTATGCTGGTTTGTCCTGCTGATTTCAAAACGGTGAATGGAGTATTAAGTACCAACGGGATATTTTGAATGGAGGTATACTCGGCCGCAGAACCGATGAAAATGGGGATCAATTGTAGGCCGCCTCTGAAGCCAATGACACTGCATCCAATTCCAATAACAAAAAATACAAATCGAGTCAGGAAAATTTTAAATCCGGGCTCAGCTTTTTCGGATGAGAATTTTTTGTCACTCCATTCGTACATTTTTTTTAGCAGCCAGATAAAAAGGATCCAAATCAAAAGGACGTACCAGAAGTCGAGTAAATATTTTGGGAGCATTTGTGTAAAATCATTCGAAAGGAGCAGATCAAAAACATCAAAGGTTGTTCGTTTGTTTATGAACCTGAAATAAACCATATCGGCACAGTTGAAAAGAATGGCAATACTGTTCACGAGCACAAAAAGGTATTTAAGGATGAGGGAATAAGACTTACCGCTTACAAAACCGAAGGGTAATAAATAGAGGGTTATGAAAAGCAGGTTAAGCATGCAGATGGCTGCAAGATCGAAACGCAGGCCAAAAAAGCTGATCTTTATGAATTCTAAGGCCGAAATCCCCTTAAAATGCTCAAAATTGACCAAAAAGAAGAGGGTACGGCACAAAGTAAAGGCTAATAAAAGCACCCCGATCTTGAGTAAAAGTGATGTAAACCGACCCATTTTATTGGTCATTTAAGGGGTGTTTTGTTAATGACGTGTTAAAAATACTAAATCCCCCCTGTATTGTGAATGTAAAAAAGTCCTACTTTTGGGGAACTTTAAAACAAAAAAACCTATGAAAAAAGTATTTTTATCTATGACAATTGTTGCTGCAGCGGCTTTGGTTGCTTGCGGACCAAGCGCAGCAGAAAAAGAGAAAGCACAGCATTTGAAAGATTCTTTGCATGCTGACTCACTTGCAAAAGTAGAAGCTGCAAAAATGCAAGCAGCAGCAGATTCAGCAGCAGCTGCACAAGCGGCAATGCCTCAAGACACTGCAAAAGTGGAAGAGCCTGCTAAAAAGTAAGTTTTCGCATTTTAAAAGAACAAGGCTGCACGTTTGTGTGGCCTTTTCTTTTTCCCTCATTTTTCAGAGAATTCTAAACATTTCTTTTATTACTACCTCATCTATGTTCTTCTCCTTGAAGAGAAGGATTTTGTATTTTTAGAACTGTTCTCATGACAAAAAAAGAACGCTTCGAAAAAATTCTGGACTACTTCAGCAAGAATATGCCTGTTGCTGAAACCGAATTGAAATATTCAAATCCTTATGAATTGTTAGTGGCAGTGATTTTATCTGCGCAGTGTACGGATAAAAGGGTGAATATGGTAACACCTGCACTGTTCAAAGCATTTCCTGTTCCCGAAGTATTGGCTGCTGCTTCATCGGATGAAGTGTTTCAGTATATCAAGAGTATTAGTTATCCGAATAACAAAGCAAAGCATTTGGTTGGTATGGCAAAAATGCTGGTGAATGATTTTAAAGGCATTGTTCCATCAGATGTGGATGAGCTGCAAAAAATGCCCGGTGTTGGAAGAAAAACTGCGAATGTAATCGCATCTGTTGTTTATGAAAAACCTGCGTTGGCTGTTGATACACATGTGTTTCGGGTTGCAGCACGTTTGGGTTTAACAACCAATTCTAAAACACCACTTGAAACCGAAAAACAATTATTAAAATATATTCCTGAAAACAAAGTAGCGATCGCGCATCACTGGCTTATTTTACATGGGCGCTACGTTTGTGTTGCCAGAAATCCTAAATGTGATGAGTGTGGATTAAAACCTTATTGTAAATACTTTAAGGAAGTAATATCAAAGCGTATTATTAAGTAGTTTGCCGGATTCAATAAGTTTTAAAAGAGTAGGGCAGTAGCGGGCTTCATACATCACATTGGTGTGATCCATGCGGTGGCAATCGCTTCCAATAAAATCAACTATATTTTCTTCGATCATTCTTTCAGCAATCTTTTTTGCGGTTGGTGAATAATATCCGGTAAGTGAGTTTACGTTCAATTGAAGAAAAACTCCTTTAGACTTTAGTTCAACATATTTATCAAAATGTTCATACCAGAAAGGATATCTTTCAGGATGCGCAAGAACAGGACGGTAACCTTGTGTTTGAAGTTGAAAAATAACCGAATCGATATTTTCCGGCATATTCACATAAGAAACTTCAAACAAAACATAATTGGCTCCAAAGGTCAATAATTTTTCTTTGTTGATCTTTTGCTCAAAATCATAATCAAGATAATATTCAGCAGCCACATCAATTTCAATCGGGATCTGTTGTTGTTTTATAGCTTGGCGCACCAGTTCGAGCTTTGGTAAAAGTATTTCAGGAGTGTTGCGGTAAAAATCACTCATGATGTGAGGGGTGGTAATAAGTTTTTTATAGCCGGCATCCGCGAATCTTCTGATCATATCCAATGAATTTTCAACGCTTGTTGAGCCATCATCAACCGCAGGAATAAGATGAGAGTGCATATCGCACTTCAATAAGGAAAGATCAACAGGTTTATCTAGTTTTTTGGGAGCGAATATATTTTTGAAGAAGCTCACGTTCTGGCAGGTTGTTTTGCTCCGAAATATTGCTTGAACCAATTGAATGTGATCTCTAATCCTTTTTCAACTTTGAACTGCGGGTCGTAACCAAGATCTTTTTTTGCTTTTGAAATATCAGCAAGTGAGTCACGTATATCACCCGGCCTGTTTTCACGATGCTTGGCTGTAATATCCGAGCCTGCTATTTTTTTAAGTGTGTTGAATAGTTTATTGATTGAGATTTTTTCCCCAACAGCAATATTATATACTTTTCCCATTGCGTTTTTGCTGTCGCAGAACATAGCTTTGATATTTGCCTGAACCGCATTTTCAATAAAAGTAAAATCGCGGCTTTGCTCACCGTCACCATTAATAAATGGAGCTTCGTTATTTAAGATGGCTTGCATGAATAGCGGAAGTGCCGCAGCATATTCTCCTGCAGGATTCTGACGCGGGCCAAAAATATTGAAGTAGCGCAGACCAATAATTTCAATTCCGTACACTTTATTGAAAACATCTCCATACAATTCATTCGCTTTTTTTGAAACAGCGTAAGGCGACAAAGGGTTGCCGGTTTTCTCTTCTACTTTTGGAAAATCCTTATTATCACCATAAACTGACGATGAGCTTGCGTAAACCACACGTTTAACATTATTATCACGGGCCGCAAGTAATATATTCATGAAGCCTTCAACGTTTACTTTGTTGGTTGCAATTGGATTTTTTACAGAACGGGGTACAGAACCAAGTGCGGCTTGGTGAAAAATATAATCGATCCCTTTACATGCTTTACTGCATGTGTTGGGGTCACAAATATCTCCTTCTATAAAAGTAAAATTGGGAAGATCAATAAAATTTTTTAAGTTTTCTTTAAAACCTGTTGCCAGGTTATCAAGAACAACAATTTTACCGGCTCCATATTTAACCAGGTATTCAACTATGTTGGATCCAATGAATCCTGCTCCACCCGTTACAAGAAACGATTTGTTTGAAATATCTATGCTATGAAACTTGTTTTCGTACATGTTTACCTGTTTACATATTGTTGCTCATAATACTTTTTGTATTCTCCACTTGTAACATGATCTAGCCATTTTTCATTTGTCAAATACCAATCAACAGTTAATTCCAGTCCCTGTTCAAATTGTAATGAAGGTTTCCATCCTAATTCCTTTTGGATCTTGGATGAATCGATAGCATATCTCAGATCATGTCCTGCGCGGTCCTTTACAAATGTGATCAGTTTTTCACTTGTTCCTGCAGCACGGTTTAATTTTTTGTCCATGATCCTGCAAAGCAAACGGATCAGGTCAATGTTTTTCCATTCATTATGGCCTCCAATATTGTAAGTATCTCCGGTTTTTCCTTTATGAAAAACAACGTCAATAGCACGTGCGTGATCTTCAACATACAGCCAGTCGCGCACATTTTCACCCTTTCCATATACAGGAACAGGTTTATTGTTTTTTATATTATTGATTGCAAGCGGGATCAATTTTTCGGGAAAATGATTAGGGCCGTAATTATTAGAACAATTAGTAATGACAACCGGTAATCCATATGTATCATGATAAGCTCTTACCAAATGATCTGAACTTGCTTTTGACGCTGAGTAGGGACTGTGGGGGTCATAAGCAGTTGTTTCTGTAAAAAGTCCAGTCGTACCCAATGTTCCGTATACTTCATCAGTTGAAATATGATAAAACAAGTTTCCTTTCGGAATATTATCCAGTGATGCATTCCAGATTCTTTTCGCAGCGTTCAAAAGATTAACTGTGCCGACAATATTGGTCATTATAAATTCCAAAGGGTTGCTGATAGATCTGTCGACATGCGACTCAGCCGCCAAATGAATTACCGAATCAAATTTATACTGATCAAAAAGATCATTGATAAATTTAGCATCAGTAATATCTCCGCGCGTGAATGTGTAATTCGGGCTGTCTTCAATATCCGACAAGTTCTCAAGATTGCCTGCATAAGTAAGCTTATCTAAGTTCACAATTTTGTACTCAGGATACTTTTTTACAAATAGCCTTACTACATGCGAACCAATAAATCCGGCTCCTCCTGTTATCAGAATTGTTTTACCCATCTATAAACTCCAGTATGGAAGATTTTTTATTTTTTTTCTGAAAATTCCCTTTACATCTACCAGCGTGCCTCCCTTTGATAAAAGTCCTTTAAAGAAATTTTCATCCAGTTCGTGATATTCTTTATGACTTACCGCAACAATTACAGCATCGTATCCTTTTTTTACTTTTTTTACCAGGCCAAATCCATACTCATGCATCAACTCTTCTGAGTCAGCATAAGGATCGGTAACTTCAACATTTACTCCAAACGATTTTAATTCCTTAACTATATCAGCAACTTTTGAGTTTCGTATGTCAGTAACGTTTTCTTTAAAGGTGGCACCCATAACAAGTACAGTTGACTTAGCCAGATTTTTCTTTGCTGCAATGATTTTTTTAACGGCATTTTTTGCAATATAAAACCCGATGGAGTCATTTACATAACGACCAGAGTTTATGATACGTGCATGATAGCCTAACGATTCTGCCTTGTATGTCAGATAGTATGGGTCAACACCAATGCAATGCCCGCCCACAAGGCCCGGGTTGAATTTTAAGAAATTCCATTTTGTTCCGGCTGCTGCTAACACATCGTAAGTGTTAATTCCAATCCTACTAAAGATAATTGAAAGTTCATTCATCAAAGCAATGTTCACATCACGCTGAGTGTTCTCAATGATCTTTGCAGCTTCGGCAACTTTAATGCTTGGAGCTTTATGAACTCCCGGCTCAACAATGATCTTATAGATCTCTGCAATTTCTTCCAGCGATTCTTCATCGCAGCCTGAAACTATTTTCAAAATTTTTGTAATGGTATGTTCTTTATCTCCCGGATTAATACGCTCGGGCGAGTAGCCAACTTTAAAGTCTTTGCCAAATTTTAATCCTGATTCTTTTTCAAGAACAGGCACGCAATCTTCTTCAGTACAACCAGGGTAAACGGTTGATTCATAAATTACATAATCGCCTTTTTTTAAAGCTTTCCCAATTGAAGTCGATGCTCCAATCAATGGTTTAAGATCCGGTAGATTATGTTCATCAATAGGAGTAGGAACAGCAACAATGAAAACTTTTGCTTTTTTAAGATCATTGATAGAGGAAGTGAACTGAATGTCAGTATCCTGAAAATCTTTTTTTGTGAGTTCGCTGTTGGGATCAACGCCCTTTTTCATTTGGGCAACTCTTTTCTCATTGATGTCAAACCCGATTACAGAAACTTTTTTAGCAAACGCAAGCGCAATTGGTAAGCCTACATAACCCAGTCCAATTACCGCAATCTTTTCTTCTTTCTTAATAATTTTCTTGTAAAGCATACTTGCTCTTTTTATTTGGTCTTTTTTTTTAACGAATAAATTCTTTCAATGATGTCAACCACTTTAAGTCCTTCCAATACCGTGGTAGTTGGCGTTGTTCTTCCTTTTAAAGAATCAACAACATTGGCAATCACAAAATGATGATTTGCTGCCGAACCTTTATAGGTGCCATAATCGTTAGCAGGACTTGATGGTGGAAGTACCGGCATTTTATAATCTTTGATATGGCAATATTCAACCTCGTTCATATATTGTCCGCCAATCTTTACACTGCCCTTGCTTCCGACTATTGTAATACTGCTTTCAAGATTTGTGTCCCAAACGGATGTTGAGTAATTGACACATCCCATTCCACCATCAACAAAATCAAAACTTACAATGCCTGAATCTTCAAACTCAGTTAGATCTTTATGGTTGAAATCATCAAAGCGCGCCTGAATATTTTTAATATCTCCAAATAACCAATACATAATATCAATAAAGTGGGAAAATTGAGTAAATAGTGTTCCTCCGTCCAATTCCTGAACACCTTTCCATCCTCCTTTTTTGTAATAGCGTTCATCACGGTTCCAATAACAGTTAAGCTGAACCATAAAGGTATTCCCAAGGATTTTTTTGTCAACTATTTCTTTGATCCATACCGATGGAGGAGAGTAGCGATTCTGCATTACGCAAAAAACCTGTTTATTTTTTTTCTGGGCAAGGTCAAGTATCTCCATGCAGTCTTTTACATTCAATGCCATTGGTTTTTCACACACAACGTGTTTGCCGGCATTCAATGATATTAATGCCTGTTTTGCATGAAGTCCGTTTGGAGTACAAATGCAGATCACATCCATTTCGGGATGAGCTTTAAGCATTTCTTCTGCTGATGAATAATAATCTTCTTTAAATTCAGAACAGCCTGTTTTTTCTTTAGGTAAAATATCACATATAGCAATTAGCTCACACTCATCATTCCTGCGTATCATTTCAGCATGACGTTTGCCAATGTGGCCCTGACCTATAACTCCGAATTTTATTTTATCCTTCACACTCATACCAGTTTTGATACTTTTCCGTTTTCAAGTTTGTATTTTTCCTGGCTCTCTTTGCAAATTGCAATTCCACTTTTGTCAAATTCTAATTTGTGTCCGTATTCACTCATCCACCCAGTTTGTTTTGCCGGATTTCCAACTACAAGGGCATAAGCCGGAATAGTTTTTGTAACTACAGCACCCGCACCGATAAAGGCAAATGCACCAATATCGTGACCGCAAACAATTGTTGCATTAGCTCCAATGGTTGCGCCTTTACCAACATGCGTTTTTGCATATTCACTTTTTCTATTCACTGCACTGCGCGGATTGATAACATTGGTAAAGACCATTGACGGGCCCAGAAAAACATCATCGTCACAAATAACGCCTGTGTATATTGAAACATTGTTCTGCACTTTCACATTTTTACCAAGCACTACATCAGGCGATACAACAACATTCTGACCTATGTTACAATTCTCACCGATCACACAATTAGGCATGATGTGCGAAAAGTGCCAGATCTTAGTTCCTTTACCTATTTTACAACCCTCATCAATAACAGCTGAAGGGTGCGCAGAATATGCTTTTTCCATAGATTTTTAGGGAGTACAAATTTAGTAAACTAATTGGAAATGAGGGAGTTTTAGGTTGATAAAACCCACTGTTTTTTAATTGGCAAAGAGTTCAGTCCTAGGGAATTAGATTTAGAACTCTATTCTGTAACCGCCATAGGGGAAAAGACCCAGTTGGTATTCCTGAACGATCTCTTGCTTAGAAGTGTCATAGATCTGGCGCAAAATGTTCTTGGTATTGGTAACATTCTCCACATTCACGAACCAGGTTTGTGTAACACGCTTCTGATTTATTTTGAAAGAAACTTTCAGATCAATGCGTGAAAAGTCCTTGAATTTTTTTGTGAAGGCTTCGTTGTCAATATAAACCGTTTCTTTTTCGTTGATTGATTTCGGAATATCAATTGGCGTATACCTGTTTCCTCCGGCAAGCGTGACTTTTCCGTCAAATGCCAGAATTTTATTTTTGGATTTGCCAAGCGTTAATTCATAACCTCCGAGTGTATTAAAAACATAGCCACCACTGAAAGCTGAATGACGTTCATTTTTATCACTGCCAATGTATTTTGATTGATAGACAGAAATAGTTGTAAGAAAATAATAATGTTTGTTGAAGAATTTTTCCAATGTTAATTCAGCTCCATAATTTCTCCCAGTTCCGGTATTTTTTAAACTATCAATAAATGGAATTCCTTCAAGATCGTTACCAACGTTCAGCATGGAGAATGAAGAGGAATAATTTTTTTCAATAGGAACCCCAAACATATATTGATAATACGTTTCAATTTTTAAGCGAAAATCTTTCGTGAAATTATTGTCATACGCTAGAACAAAATGATGGCTGCGGGTAAAATCAAGATTTTTATTCGACTGAACGTACAGATCATTCAATTGATCATAGGATTTGTAATAATAATAAATGAGAGGCTGTGTTTGACTGTGCAAACCATAACCCATACTTACTGTTTGATTTTTGAATGCCTTCCATTTTATTCCGAACCTCGGCTCAATTGATTGGGAATTATTTAGCATGAAATTCTGATAATGCAAACCGGTATTAAATGTTAAACGGTCATTCGGTCTGTATTGCCAATGGATAAATGACTGCAGTAAACCGGTGTTCCCATTTTCATCCAATTGTGTTCTGTAAACTTTGTACGTTCGTGAATAGTAAGATGAATTGTAATTTATGCCAAGTACAGAATAAGTTACTCCTGCTTTAATGAGATTTTTGGAATTTATTTTATCGGTCAATGTATAGTTTGCATGATATTGATTGTCGTTTGATGTATTAGTGTACACTCTGAAGTTTTCCAATTTAGAATTTAGTGTGTCAATGGTAATTTTGAACTGACTGCCGGTTGCCGCAAGGGATAATTTTTCTGAAACTTTGTCATTAAAAAAATACAGATGGCTTATTCCCGCAGCGCCCATCATAGATGTAAATACAAGATCTTCTCCTTTGGATGTAAAGCTCCAGTCGGTTGAATCACGTTTGCTGTCCAGTAATTGAATGAAACTCTTTCCTCCAATTCCCCAAAGTGTGAATGTTCCTACTTTTGAAGTTGGAATAAAAAATTTGAATGAAAGATCCTGATATTTTGGAATTGCAGAAACTCCAAAACGAATTCCCAATGCTGAAAAAACTTCTAAAGTTGAATAACGGTACTTTCCAGCACAGTGGGATCCGAAGCTTGGAATTCACGTGACTTGAAGTCGCGGC